>UMDQ01001311.1_pt1 | contig 85092 bp, 47 predicted proteins | sample 1964531 | NCBI WGS metagenome assembly UMDQ01 (sample SAMEA4835998, study PRJEB28245) | human gut metagenome | biome: gut microbiome; material: fecal sample | place: Denmark | collected 2008
ATTAGTTACAAAACCAACTTAGCTCCCTCTCCCACGGAGAGGGTTGGGGAGAGGCTTCTAAACTTTATAGATATGAATACGAAGATTTTAAGGGGAACATTGCTTTGTGCTTGCGTACTGACAACCGGTGCTTTCGCTCAAAGCTCCGGTTTGATAGACATGAGCGAAAGTAAATATGCAAGTATTACCAATGTCCCTCTCGATGCGACGAAATGGACAGACGGTTTTTGGAAAGAACGTTTCGGGGTGTTTAGCCATACGAGTTTGCAAAGTATGTGGAATACATGGAATAATCCGGATGTAAGTCATGGCTTTCGTAATTTTGAGATAGCTGCCGGAACATGCGAAGGTGAGCATTGGGGACCACCTTTTCACGATGGCGATTTGTATAAATGGCTGGAAGGGGTAGCTGCCATATATGCCGTCAATAAAGATCCGGAATTGGACAAGCTGATGGATCATGTGATCGGAACCATTGTGAAAGCACAACGTGCTGATGGGTATATCCATACTCCGGTGATTATCGAAGAACGGAATAAGGGAATCGATTCGCATTCGGAGGCGCATCGGCAGGCGGTGATCGGTACGAAAGTAGGAGATGAAGATGAGAAAGGGGCTTTTGCCAACCGTCTGAATTTCGAGACATATAATTTGGGACATCTGATGATGGCGGGAATCGTTCACTACCGTGCTACCGGAAAACGTACATTGTTTGATGCTGCCGTTAAAGCGACCGATTTCCTTTGCCATTTTTATGAAACGGCTTCGGCTGAATTGGCACGTAATGCTATTTGCCCTTCTCATTATATGGGTGTAGTGGAAATGTATCGTGCAACGAAAAATCCCCGGTATCTGGAGCTTTCCCGGAATTTGATAAATATTCGCGGCATGGTTGAAAACGGGACGGATGACAATCAGGACCGTATTCCTTTTCGTGCCCAGAAGCAGGCAATGGGGCATGCCGTCCGTGCCAATTATCTGTATGCGGGCGTTGCCGATGTATATGCGGAGACAGGCGAGAAGCTCTTGATGGAGAATCTCGAAAGTATCTGGAAGGATATTACTTCCCGTAAAATGTATATCACCGGTGCATGTGGGGCCCTTTATGACGGGACCTCACCGGATGGCACTTGTTATGAGCCGGATAGCATACAGAAAGTACATCAAAGTTATGGCCGTCCCTACCAACTGCCCAATAGTACGGCACACAATGAAACTTGTGCAAATATAGGTAATCTGCTTTTCAATTGGCGTATGTTTCAGACCAGTGGTAATGCCCGATATGTCGATATTGTAGAAAACTGCCTTTACAACAGCATATTGAGTGGTATCAGCTTGGATGGAAAACGTTATTTCTATACCAATCCGTTACGGATCAGTGCCGATCTGCCTTATACTCTTCGCTGGCCGAAGCAACGGACGGAATATATCAGTTGTTTTTGCTGTCCTCCCAATACGCTCCGTACCTTGTGTGAAGTTCAGAATTATGTTTATACACTGAGCGATGAGGGTGTTTGGTGCAATCTGTATGGTGGCAGCGAACTCGATACCGAATGGATGGGAAATCATATTCAATTATTACAAGAGACAGATTATCCTTGGGATGGTGCAGTTAGTATTACGCTGAAAGAGGTGCCGGAGAAGAAACCGTTGTCTCTCTTTTTACGTGTGCCGGAATGGTGTACGAAAGCTACGTTAGCAGTGAATGATGTTCCCGTTACGACCGATTTGAAAGCCGGTACGTATGCCGAAATAAAACGTATTTGGAAGAAGGGAGACCGGGTAGCGTTTGTGATGGGTATGGAACCGGTTTTATTGGAATCGCATCCATTGGTGGAGGAAACGCGCAATCAAGTGGCTGTCAAACGTGGCCCTGTGGTATATTGTCTTGAAAGTATGGATGTCGAAGCCGGAAAAAGGATCGATGATATTCTGATTCCTGCCGATATAAAGTTTTCTCCTGTCAAAACGGAAATTGCGGGAAGCCGGGTTACTGTGCTCGACGGTATCGCTCATTCTGTAGACAGTGATTCATGGGAAGGTAAACTATATCGCAAGGTGGCGGAGAACGGTGATCGGATTCCTATCCGCTTGATTCCCTATTATGCCTGGGGCAATCGGGGAGAAAGTGAAATGACTGTCTGGATGCTTTTAGAGCGATAAACCCCTCCTTCTATATGGATGATATTTAAGCTGGAGTACTTGGTATTCCGGCTGTATATACTATGAAATTACCACATATTATACTGCAAAACTATTGCAAGTACGGCATAGCGTTGCCGTAAGCACGGTGCATACCTGTTGCAAGCACGGTGCATACTTGCTGTAGGGACGGTGCATACTTGTCGTAAGCACGGTTCATACTTGTCGTAAACACGGTGTTTACCTGCTGTATGCATTGTATCGGGTTTGGTTCATTGGCTAACTTATCGAATCGTTTCGTAAAAGTGATTACAAAATCGCTCTTTTTTCGTCTTCTTTTTATAACAATGAACTCTAAAAATATGAAATATCAATTGTCTATTTGCATTGGAATTCTTTTGGGGCTTTTTTCTTCCTTATCCTCCGCATTTGCCGGAGAGATATGGGTGTCTCCTCATGGAAACGATCTTAATACGGGAACTCGGCAAGCTCCGGTATTGACCCTGACTCAAGCACTGAAACAGGCGCGTGAATGGCGCCGCTTGTCCGATCCGGCTATAGCCGATGGTATCCATATCTGTCTGGAAAATGGAGCATATCCTTTGTCAGAGCCGATTTTTCTTCGTCCGGAAGACAGCGGTACGGCCGATTCGCCTACTATTATTCGAGGAATGGGAGAGGAGGCTTCCGTGTTACATGGTGGCATGTCTATCACCCGTTGGAAAAAGCAAGGTAAACTATGGGTAGCCGATGTTCCTGAGTTTAATGGGTATCCTTTGGATTTTCGGCAGCTTTGGGTAAACGGTAAGAAAGCAATCCGGGCACGTGATGTTTCTGATTTTGAAAAGATGTATCGTATCTTAAGTAATGATCCTGTCAATGAAATTCTTTGGGTTCCTACGGCTGCGGTGAAAAAGATACTGAAGGCTCCCCGTCCGGAGATGGTATTGCATGAGATGTGGTGTGTAGCCTATCTGCGTATAAAGTCGATTGAAGTACACGGAGATTCGGCTGCGGTTCGTTTTCACCAACCGGAGAGCCGTATCCAGTTTGCTCACCCGTGGCCGCGTCCTATGGTCACTACGGACGGACACAACTCGGCATTTTATCTGACCAATGCAAAAGAACTTTTAGACGAACCGGGAGAATGGTTTCATGATATTTATTCCCGTAAGGTATATTATTATCCACGTTCCGGTGAAGATATGAGCCGGGCGGAAGTAATTGTTCCTGCATTGGAGACTCTGGTCCGGGTAGAAGGTACACTCGACCGGCCGGTGGAGAATATCCGCTTTGATAATCTTACTTTCGGATATACCACCTGGATGCGTCCTTCCCTTAAGGGACACGTCCCTTTGCAGGCCGGCATGTATCTGACGGATGCTTATAAACTCCGGCCTCAGATGATCCGCGATTACCGGAACCATAAATTGGATAATCAAGGGTGGTTGGGACGTCCTGCTGCCGCAGTACAGATCCATGCAGGGCACTTCATCGATTTCTTGGATTGCTCTTTTGAACATCTCGGCTCAACAGCTTTGGATTATAAGATGGGAACGTACGGCGGAAAAGTAGAAGGATGTCTTTTTCGCGATATTGCAGGAAACGGATTAGTAGCCGGTAGCTTCTCTCCCGCCGGACATGAGACGCACTATCCTTATGATCCTGCCGACCGTCGTGAACTTTGTACCCATTTGCAGGTCATGAACAACTATTTTACCGATGTCACCAACGAAGATTGGGGATGTCTGGCTATCTGTGCCGGCTATGTGGCCGATATTAATATCGAGCACAATGAAATTTGTGAAGTTTCTTATTCGGGCATCAGTCTGGGATGGGGATGGACGCAAACTGTGAATTGTATGCGTAACAATCGGGTACATGCCAACTTGATTCATCATTATGCCAAACATATGTATGATGTTGCCGGTATCTATACGTTGGGGGCACAGCCCAAAAGTTACCTGACGGAAAACTGTGTTCACAGTATTTATTCACCCGGTTATGCACACGATCCGAATCATTGGTTTTATCTGTATACAGATGAAGGTTCTTCTTTTATTACAGTAAAAGACAACTGGACAGAGAGCGAAAAGTTTCTGCAGAACGCCAACGGTCCCGGTAATGTGTGGGAGAATAACGGTCCGATGGTGTCTGACAGCATCCGGAGAAATGCCGGCCTGACTGAAAAATATAAATACTTAATAAAAAAAGCCGACCGATGAAAAAGATAATAAGTTTTGTGGGGATTGCGTTCTATGTTGCTGTATTGCAGGCACAGACTTGGATATGGTACCCCGGCGATTATGAAATATGGCTGGGTAACCGGATGAACAACCGCCGAACGGAGAGAGGAGCTTTTTTCCCGCCTTTCTGGAAGACAGACAGTCATTATGTGGTGATCGAGTTTAGCAAGCAGGTGGATTTGGAACGTGCTGAAAACATATTCATTACGGCTGAAGGAAAATACAATGTGAAACTGGATGGCAAACTACAGTTCGGTATGCCGTCCACTTTGACACTTCCGGCCGGAAAACACAATCTGAATATCAAAGTCTGGAATCAGGCAACTCCTCCTGCCATTTATGTCGAAGGAAAGACTATTCATTCCGATTCTTCCTGGAAAGTTACTTATGAGGATAAAGAGTGGATTGACGAGAGTGGAAAAGCCAGTGATACTTCGGCCACTGTTTACATGAATGCCGGATACTGGAACTTTGACCGGGCCGATCAGCGTCCTTCTCAGTTTATGCTGTGTCGGGAACCGTTGCAGGCCGTTTCCCGTGAAAAGAGTTCAAAAGGGGAACTGCTCGATTTCGGGAAAGAAACCTTTGGCTATATAACATTTAAGAATCTTTCCGGAAAGGGGAGTTTAAGCCTTTATTATGGTGAAAGTAAAGAGGAGGCGCTGGATACGGCGTATTGCGAAACGCTTGACAGAATCCAACTCCGGGCAGGCAAAGTAATTGATTTGGCTACTAACGAAATTTCCGCCGCAGGAGATTTCTGTTTGGGTAATTCCAAAGCGTTTCGCTATGTATATATAGAGAAAGAACCGGACGTACAATTCGATAATGTGGGAATGGAATACGAATATCTTCCCGTTGAATATCGCGGGGCTTTCCGTTGCAACGATGAAGAAGTCAACCGTATCTGGGAGGTAGGTGCGTACACAATGCATCTCACTACCCGTGAATTCTTTATCGACGGCATTAAGCGTGATCGCTGGGTATGGAGCGGGGATGCGATTCAGAGCTATTTGATGAATTATTACCTGTTTTTCGACAGCGATGCAGTGAAACGTACTATTTGGTTACTGCGCGGAAAAGATCCGGTGACCAGCCATTCCAATACCATCATGGATTATACTTTTTATTGGTTTCTGAGTATTTATCATTATTATATGTATACCGGAGACAAAGCTTTTGTGGCTCAAATCTATCCGCGTATGCAGACGATGATGGAGTATGTGTTGGGACGTACCAATGAGAATGGTATGGTGGAAGGATTGGCTGGCGACTGGGTTTTTGTAGACTGGGCAGACGGGTATTTGGATAAGAAGGGGGAACTTTCGTTTGAACAGATACTTTTATGCAAAAGTCTGGAAACGATGGCACTTTGCGCACGTTTACTCGATCAGCAGGACGACCGGGACAGATATTCCGGCATGGCAACTTCCCTCCGTGCAAAACTGGAACCGTTCTTTTGGGATGACACTCGGAAAGCAATGGTACACAATCGTATCGATGGCATTCAAAGCAAATCCGTAACCCGGTATTCCAATATGTTTTCTGTTATTTTCGGGTATTCGGATGCCGGGAAGCAGGAAGACATTAAACAGAATGTATTGCTCAATGACTCTATATTGAAGATAACTACCCCTTACATGCGGTTTTATGAGTTGGAAGCCTTGTGCGCTTTGGGCGAACAGGAACTTGTAATGCAGGAGATCAAGGATTATTGGGGTGGAATGTTACGCGAGGGAGCCACCTCTTTTTGGGAGAAGTACAATCCGGAGGAGACCGGTACACAGCATCTTGCCATGTATGGACGTCCTTACGGAAAAAGCCTTTGTCATGCATGGGGAGCCAGTCCCATTTATCTGTTGGGAAAGTATTACTTAGGAGTTACTCCCGAGGAAGCAGGATACCGTGAGTTTCGTATCGCTCCCAACTTGGGAGGTCTGAAATGGATGGAAGGAAGTGTACCTACTCCGAACGGTGATATCTCGGTCTATATGGATACCAGTCACATCAAAGTGAAAGCCGGAGAAGGGAAGGGATATTTATACTTTACATCGCGAAAGACTCCTAAATCGAATATCGGAAAAGTCGAGAAGTTGGGCGGTAATCAATACCGTCTTCGGGTCGATACGAAGGATGAAGTACGGGTAAGTTACCGTTGAAACCAAATTTTACAAACTGAATAGTGATGAAACAATATGAAATCGGAAAAACCGGAATGAAGGTATCAAACCTCAGCTTCGGAGCCTCATCCCTGGGCGGGGTATTTCACAATGTCCGTGAAGCAGAGGGGATAAAAGCTGTACACACGGCGGTCGATAATGGGATGAACTTTATTGACGTATCGCCCTATTACGGACATTATAAGGCGGAAATTGTATTAGGAAAGGCGCTGAAAGATATTCCGCGTGATAAATATTACTTGTCTACTAAAGTGGGACGTTACGGGAAGGATGGAGTAAATCTGTGGGATTATTCGGCGAAACGTGCGATAGAGAGCGTATACGAAAGTATGGAACGTCTTCATGTCGATTACATCGATTTGATAAATGTGCACGATGTGGAGTTTGCGGATATGAGACAGGTGGTCAATATTACTCTTCCGGCTTTGGTGGGGCTTCGTGAGAAAGGTGTTGTCGGTCATGTCGGTATTACGGATTTACAGTTGGAGAATCTCAAGTGGGTGGTTGATTGTGTGCCCGAGGGCACGGTAGAAAGTGTGCTCAGTTTTTGCCATCATTGTCTGAACGATGACCGGCTGACCGAATTCCTGGATTATTTTGAGTCTAAACAGGTTGGTGTCATTAATGCTTCCCCTCTTTCGATGGGGTTGCTTTCCAAACGGGGAGTACCGGATTGGCATCCGGCCCCTAAACGTCTGGTCAAGGCTTGTCAGAAAGCGGTGGCGCATTGTGAAAGCAAAGGGTATCCCATTGAGAAACTGGCTATACAGTTTGCTGTTAGTAATCCGCGTATTGCGACCACTTTATTCAGTTCGGCCAACCCGGATAATGTTTTAAAGAATATCGCTTTTGCCGAAGAGCCCATTGATTGGGATTTAGTAAGGGAGGTTCAGGAAATTATTGGCAATCAGCGTTATGTGAGTTGGGCCAATTCGTAATCGGAAACTGAAACAGGAATAAGATAAACCTGCAATATGAATGATCTGAGAATTATAGATGCCCACTCTCATTTGTGGCTGAAACAAGACACGGTAGTGGACGGGATGCGTATACGTGCATTGGCTAATGGCCGTTCGGAGTTTATGGGAGAATTGCGGCAGATGCTTCCTCCTTTCATGATCGACGGGAAAAATACGGCAGAAGTCTTCTTGTCGAATATGGATTATGCACAGGTATCGGCTGCCGTAGTGACACAGGAATTTATTGACGGGTTTCAAAATGAGTATCTGCGTGAAGTTTCCGCTTTGTATCCCGATCGTTTTTTCGTTTGCGGGATGTGCGAGTTCCGTCGTCCCGGTTTCTATGAAGAAGCCCGGCAACTGATCGATTCCGGTTTTAGAGCAATTAAGATTCCTGCCCAACGCTTATTGACTCCGAAAGGGCGTGTTTATCTGAATACGGACGAGATGATGAAAATGTTTCATCTGATGGAGAGGAAAAACATCCTTCTTTCGATTGATCTGGCGGATGGAGCTTTACAGACGGAGGAACTTCGGGAGGTCATTGCCGAATGTCCCGATCTGAAAATAGCGATCGGACATTTTGGCATGGTGACCCGTAAAGATTGGAAAGAGCAGATCCGGCTGGCTTCTGCCCCGAATGTCCGGATTGAATCGGGAGGAATCACTTGGCTGTTCAATGATGAGTTCTATCCGTTCACCGGTGCCGTGAGAGCCATAAAAGAAGCTGCCGGTCTGGTGGGGATGGAAAAGTTGATGTGGGGATCGGATTATCCCCGTACGATTACTGCGATAACGTATCGCATGTCATACGATTTTATCTTGAAATCGGATTTGCTTACAGAGGAGGAGAAAGTTCTTTTCTTGGGGCGGAATGCTGAAGCTTTTTATGGTTTCAAGAATCTGAAAAAATTGCCTTATATAAAGAACATGTCGGAATGAGAAGCTTCGGATAAGTTAACATAGTAAGCATAAAATAGAAAAATAGAATGAAAGCAATACAAATCAGTGTGCCCGGAGAACTTGGAGTGGTGGACATAAATACACCGGTGCCGGGGGAGGATGAAGTTCTTCTTAAAATAAAGTATGTCGGTTTCTGTGGTTCCGACCTCAATACCTTTTTAGGGAAAAACCCGATGGTACGGTTACCGATCATTCCCGGACACGAAGTCGGGGCGGTGATCGAAGCGGTAGGCAAAAGTGTCCCGGCCGGTTTGGAGCCGGGTATGAGTGTGACGGTAAATCCTTATACCAATTGCGGTAAATGTGCATCTTGCCGGAATGGAAAGGTGAATGCTTGCCGGTATAACGAAACTTTTGGTGTACAACGTGACGGAACGATGTGCGAATATGTTGCTGTGCCTTGGACTAAAGTGATTCCTGCTATCGGCCTTTCACCCCGTGATTGTGCATTGATCGAGCCGATGAGTGTCGGTTTCCATGCGGTATCGCGTGCACAGGTAACCGATAACGACACGGTAATGGTGATCGGATGCGGTATGATTGGTTTGGGGGCTGTGGTAAGAGCGGCTTTGCGGGGCGCTGATGTGATAGCTGTGGATGTAGATGACGAGAAACTGGCTTTGGCCGCCAGGCTTGGAGCGACTCACGGCATCAATTCGAAGACAGAAGATGTGCATGCCCGCTTGATGGAACTGACCGGAGGTTTCGGACCGGATGTGGTAATCGAAGCGGTAGGTAGTCCGGTCACCTATGTGATGGCAGTCGATGAAGTTGCTTTTACGGGAAGGGTTGTCTGTATCGGTTATGCTAAAAACGAGGTGGCGTTTCAAACCAAATATTTTGTTCAGAAGGAATTGAATATTTGCGGATCGCGCAATGCTTTACCGGCCGACTTCCGTGGAGTAATTAACTTGTTGAAGAAAGGAAATTTCCCGACCGACCGATTGATCTCCAAAGTAGTGAAACCCGAACTTGCTTTGCAAGCCATGCAAGAGTGGATAGAAGCACCGGGTAAAATATTCCGCATTCTGGTAGAATTTTGAACAGGGACAAAATGTATATGGATAAATTGCTCATAAACAAAGCCTTGATTAGACTGTTTGCCATTATATAGGAATTATTGATCGGTATAATACGAGAGGGTGTAACATTTGTTATATCCTCTTTTTTATGCCTATAGGTCAAAAAAATGCCCTCTTTCTACTAAATATTCCTCCATCGCTTCTCGTAAATTACAGACCTTTGCGACATAATCAATTTAGTATTGTTAACATGAAACGAAAATCTTGTAAAATGAAGAACAGGCGTATTGCGTGGTTATTACTCATGCTTCTGACAATTCCACTGGGGTTGTTTGCGCAGAATATCACGGTGAAGGGAGTTGTGACCGACTCCGAAGGTGAACCGATTATCGGTGCTTCCGTAATAGAAAAAGGGAAAAGCGGGAACGGCACTATTACAAATCTGGATGGTAATTTCACTCTGAATGTTTCCGGTAAAAACAAGAAGTTGGTGATATCGTATATCGGTATGACAACTCAAGAGGTAGATGCTGCTACCGGAAAAGTAATCAAGGTAGTGCTTCATGATGATGCCCAGGCTTTGGATGAAGTCGTAGTGATCGGTTATGGTACGAGCAAACGGGGAGACCTGACCGGTTCCGTTGCTTCGGTAGGTGCAAAAACGCTGAAAGATATTCCCGTTACATCTGCCGCAAGTGCGATTACCGGACGCCTTGCCGGTGTAAATGTAGTTACTACCGAAGGTTCGCCGGATGCTACCATTAATATCCGTGTACGCGGTGGTGGTTCTATTACGCAGGATAACTCTCCGTTGTTTATCGTGGATGGCTTCCAAGTCGACAATATCGATGATATACCTCCCGGTGACATTGAATCGATCGATGTATTGAAAGATGCTTCTTCTACTGCCATCTATGGTGCGAAGGGTGCCAACGGTGTTATTCTTGTCACTACCAAAAGCGGAAAGGCGGGGAAAACGGAAATTAAATTCGGAGCTTCAGTCGGTTTGAGCAGTGTATATAATCTGTATGATGTACTTTCTCCTTATGAATATGTGTATTACCAACGCGAGCTCGATCCGAGCAATAAGAGCGGTGCTTTCTTTGGACGTTATGGAGTGTGGGAGGATATAGGAATTTATAAAGCGTCCGAGGGGACCGATTGGCAGGAAAAAATGTTCGGTAACACCGGTGTACAGCAAAAATATAACTTATCTATTTCCGGCGGTACGCAGGATTTGCAATATAGCTTGAGCTATACGCACGATGATGAAACTTATATTATGAATACTTCTCGCTTCAAACGCGATAATTTGAACCTGAAGATAAAGAAGAACATAAACAAGGCGTTGAAGTTCGATTTCAACATGAAACTGAGTAAAACCGTAATCGACGGTCCGAGTGTATCGGGAGGAAAGAAGTTGAGAGATACGGTGAAATACCCTCCTATCAGTACGCTCGATGGTTTGACTGAAGATGATTTGGGTAATAATGGTTATGAAGTGGAGAACATCAGCAGTCTGAATGATCCTTATTATAATATTGTAAACGAGTATAAGCAACAGAATAAATTCTCCAATATCTATAATGGAGGGTTTACGTGGGATATTGTCAAAGGACTGTCTTTACGTGCCGAAGGGATGTATGGATTTGAATTTGAAGATACCGATAATATCTGGCTGAACAATACCGGTGAGGCTGCCAGCAATGCCGGACAACCGGTGGCGCAACGTCAGAACTGGAAAGGAAACCGATGGGCTGTGCAAAGCCGCCTGAACTATGGGATTACTTTTGGTAAGAATAAATTTGATGCAATGGTCGGTTTGGAGTACAACCACCGTCAGAAGAATGAAACGAAGATGTACTCAAAATTCTATCCGATAGATTTTACTGCAGAGAACATCTTGGCGATGTGGAATTATGGATCGGCACAACCTACGTATACGACAATTGGCGAGCCGAGCCGTACGAATTCTTTCCTGGGACGTGTAAACTATTCGTTCGATGACCGCTACCTGTTCACATTCAATATGCGTGCTGATGGAACGAACGTCTTTGCTCCGGGTAAAAAATGGGGTGTATTCCCCGGTGGTTCTGCTGCATGGCGAATTTCGCAGGAGAAGTTTATGGAGAACACGCAGGATTGGCTCTCTAATTTGAAGCTGCGTCTGAGCTACGGTACCGTAGGTAATGCCCGCGTAAGTTCTTATTGGCGTCAGGATTATAGCTTTGAAAGTGCTTCCAAGAACTTATATTATCCGAATGAATCAGTGGAGAGTGCATTGAAACCCTCGAAGACATTACGTAATGAAAATTTGACATGGGAAACTAAATACTCGGCTAATGCCGGTTTGGATATCGGTTTGTTTAATAACCGGTTGAATGTGACGGTCGATATGTATAAGGATATCACGAAGGACTTGATTCTTCAGATTAATCTTCCTTCCAATTCCGGATACGATAATCAGTACCAGAACTTAGGGCAGACCACGAACCGGGGTATCGAATTGTCGTTGAACGGAACTATTGTCGATACGAAGGATTTGTATATAGCTGCCAACTTCAATATTGCTTTCAACAGAAACCGTGTCGATGCTTTGGATGGCAATTCTGTAATGATTCACTCTTCGGGTAGTAGTGCTGATATCGGAAAAGACGATTATCGTGTTTTTGTCGGACAGGAATTAGGACTGATTTACGGTTATGTGACAGACGGTATGTATTCGTTCGATGATTTCACATACAATCCGGAAACCAAGAAATGGGTGATTAATGAAGGAGTGCCCGATTGTTCGAGTGTCATTACCACCAGTGGCAGTTATTTTGGCCCCGGACACATCAAATTGAGAAAACTCGGAGGTGAAGGAACGCAAATTGACCCGGATGTGGATCGTACAGTTATCGGAAATGCACTTCCGAAGCATACCGGTGGTTTTGGATTGAATGTGCAATGGAAGGATTTCGATCTGGCGGCTATGTTCAACTGGTCATATGGTAACGATATTCTAAATGCGAATAAGATAGACTTTACGACTTATGCCGGTTCCAAACGTTATCAGAACGTAAGCTCTCTTATGAGTCTTGAGAACCGTTTTACAACGATTGATCCCGCCACCGGAAACAATATTTTTTATGGAGACAACGCTAACCCCGATTTATTGATGGAACTGAACCGTAATGCCAGAATCTGGAGTCCTATTATGGGACAAACCATCCTGACGGATTGGGCTGTTGAAGATGGTTCTTTCCTCCGTTTCAGTAACCTGACTATCGGTTATACATTGCCGAAGATATTTACCCGTAAGTTCGGTGTACAGAATCTGCGTGTCTATGCTACCGGAAACAACCTGTTCTGCTGGACTGCTTATAGCGGACAGGATCCCGAAGTCAGTACTTCGAAAAGTAACCTGAGTCCGGGTATCGATAATTCTGCTTATCCGAAAGCCCGTTCTTATGTGTTTGGTTTAAATGTAACATTCTAAAAACTATTAACGATGAAAAAACTTATATCTATATTATTGTGCGGAGCATTGACCTTTACTTCGTGCAGCGATTTTCTCGATACGGATTCTCCTTCCAAGCAAAGCAGTGAGGTGGTTTTTGAAACGGAGTCTATGGCGAAAGCGGCTTTGATGGGTATATACTCTTCTTTGTGCGGTACGTATGCTTATGGACAGAAACTGTCGGTAAACTGGCAGGGAGTTTCGGACATCGAAACCAATCGTGGATTCTCCGACACCGGATATATTGATAAAACCGGTGACTCCGGAGCCGGAAACTTCTGGTGTAACTGGTATAACAAAACTACTCAATGGGGGGAATTGTTCAAACTGACCGAACTGGCCAGTACCGCGGTGGATGGTATCCGTAAATCTTCATTATTGGGTAGCTCGGATGTGATGAAACGGTATTTGGGGGAGGCATTAGTATTACGCTCTATGGGATATTTCGAATTGTTGCGTTGGTGGGGAGATGTCCCTTTCAAAGACGAACCGTCCAAATCCGACCTGTCTAATGTGTACATGAATAAGACGGACAAAGACATCGCCTATGCGGCCATTGTAAAAGATATGCAGGAAGCCATTGAGTATTTGCCATGGCTGGGCGAAGAATCCGAATACAATTGTGAACGGATAACGAAAGGGTTTGCCAAAGGTTTATTGGCACGTATTGCTCTTTTTGCCGGTGGTTGGTCTGTTCGTGACGGTAATCAGTTCTCGGATGCCAATGTGGAACATCATCCGGATATAGAAGAGATAAATGGGTATTACGTAGGCCGTCCTAAGAACTGGAGAGACTTTTATGAGATCGCCGAACAACAATGTGCCGAAATGATCGGTGATCCGGAAAATCCTCATGCTTTGGATCCTGACTTTGGCAATATCTGGAAAACTGTTTGCCATCTGGATTATAATAAGTTTAATGAGAATCTGTTTGAAGTAGGTTTTGGCTTAGGACAGAACGGGGATATCGGTTCTTTGATGGGATATTCGTTAGGGGCGAATACCCAATACGGAAGCCGTGGGTTCGGTGGCTCTTATGTAGCTACTACCGGTTACTATTTTTATTCGTTCGACAGAGAGGACCTGCGCCGTGATTATGGTGCTACGTGGTTCAGCTATACCTCAGAGAATAAAGAGAAGATGGGAAATGATATTCTGACAGTAATGCTGGGCAAATGGAACTTCTTCTGGACGAATGATACTTATAAATCCATGCATAAAACGGCAAATTCACGTATCTCTACCGGTATCAATTGGATTGTGATGCGTTATTCCGATGTGTTGCTGATGTTTGCCGAGGCTCGTAATGCATTGGTAGGTGCGGATGAAGTAAGCACGGTAGCAAAGATCTCTGCCCGTCAGGCTTTGGAGCAGGTACGCGAAAGAGCTTTTGGTGCCGGTTCTCCTAAGGTTAAAGAGTATGATCCCGATTTCTTTGAGGCGATTGTTAATGAACGTGCCTGGGAATTCGGTGGAGAAGCCATTCGTAAACAGGACTTGGTGCGTTGGGGATTGCTCGACAAGAAGATTGAAGATATGAAGCGCGCTCTTTGCTACATGATGGACGGCTCGAAGCCTGTGACCATTTTCGACAAAACTTATCAGCCTGCTGATATTCCTACAATGGTTTATTATAAGTTTAAAGATGACAACGAATTTATCGACATAAACTCGATTAATTTCTATGAAGAATTGCCGGCTAACCCGGATGAAACTGTATATCAGGAAGCAAAGTGGTGTTCCAAGAACTTTGAGAAACCCGAAAAGGGAGACAAGACACCACATGTGGACGGCCCGGTGAAGGTACTGTTAGCGGCTACCGGTCTGATGGCTGATTATGATTATTCCTCTTTGTTCGGCGAGTTACAGCATGGCTCTGAAATATCAAGTCGTTTTGTGCAATATGAAGTAGGAAACAAGACCTGTAATTATCGTCATGTATATGCAATCTATTATGAAGATATCTATGAGTCGAAAGGATATCTGTCAAATTCTTATGGTTATTAATCTTACTATTCTACAGAAGATATGAAGACAAAAATTATATATGCTTTTCTTTCCTGTATGTTGCTTCTGGCAGCTGCCTGCGAAGATGAAGTAAACAATTGGCCGGTGGACGGGAGCCAGGACGGTTTGTTCCGTTCGTTGACTTTCGAAGAGAAAAAAGTAATGCCTACCTCCATCGAGATTGGTTACACGAAAGTGGTGAACGCCACAGATTACATTTTTGAGTTCAGTGAAGACAGTATGTTGTTTCAGAACATAACCCGGACGGTTACTATCAAGGCGGATACTCTGACACCGTTTGCCGAATCGACTACTCAGATGAAAACCGAATATCGTACGATTTTTGAAGATCTGAAAGGAGTCACAAAGTATTCCGTACGTATGAAAGCTATCAGCAGTATCAGCGGACGTCAGTCCGGATATGTCAGTTTCTTCTTTCAGACTCCGGAAGAACAGATCTTTACGAAAGCTACCCCGGAAATAGATAATGTGACTCTGACCTGGACACCGGTGAAATCGCTCACTCATCTGGTTATCTCGGAAAGAGATGAAAACGATGGACTTTCTAATCCGAGAGAGATTCCGTTGACACAGGAGATGGTAGATGCATGTAGTATAGTGGTATCCGGTCTGGTCGGTGGTACGGGCTATATGGCTCAGGCTTTTGACGGAGAAGTGAAACGGGGAGAAATTAAATTCCGTACATCGGGTATGCAGAGCGGTGAAGTAATTCATGTTACCGAAACAGATACGATTACCTATTTGTTGGATGACTGTGCCGCCCGTAAAGTGACGGATGTTTCATTGGTGTTTGAAGGTGGAGTGACGTATAATTCCGGTTCGGTGACCATACCGGGTGGCATTGAGAATCTGGTCTTTGTAGGGGTTGCCTCTGATGCCGGTGAACTGCCGGTATTGGAAATTCCGACTATTTCCTTGAAAGAAGTTATGAATGGCATCACTTTTGAAAACGTTCATTTGGACGGTCTGAACGACGGAAAGAATTATTTGTTCGGTATCGGTAATTCAAGCTGTTTCCGGTCTATCAGTTTTACGGGTTGTACGATTGCTCATTATAATCGTAGTATATTGCGTTTCAATACCGATAAACTCGAAATAGATGAGATTCTGTTCGATGATTGTATGATTACCGATATTGCACACGATGGTTATGGCATGATTGTCTTTGGAAAGGCACAGACCCGCGTGGGCTTGGTTTCGGTCACAAAATCTACTCTGACCGAGATGGGAAGTCTGATGCAGCTCAACGATGGAATTGAAAAGGTGGTGATGGATCAGTGTATTGTTTATAATAATACGTTTGCTACTAAAAACTATTATCGCATTGACAAGCAACCCGGTGCAATATCTGTTACCAATACGATCTTTGCCGGTTCGAACAACGGGCAGAAGTTTAATGCTACCTATAGCAATTATTCCACTTATTTCCTTTTCACGTCTTCTTATATGACTTCGGATATCATTATAGACCGTTATGGATTTACCGATATCACTCCGTATAGCGGAACGTCGGAAGATTTGTTTGTCGATCCTGCAAGTGGTGATTTCCATTTGAAGTCGACGGCTAAGTTCCCCGGTAAGGAAACTGCCGGTGACCCGAGATGGTGGTAATAGTAATAATCAGTTTAAACGAACGAAAATGAATAAGACATTGATATTTAGTATGAGCGCAGCATTCCTCACATTAGTATGTGGGGGATGCACCGAGACCAATCAATTTTTTGATAGTCCCGTAAAACCGGGTACTTCTGTGGAAGAGCCGGAACCAGAACCCGAGCCATCGGGAGAGCTTTGTGCTTTCCCCGGTGCCGAAGGTTTCGGAAGGAATACCACCGGTGGCCGTGGTGGAAAAGTATATCATGTGACTACTCTTGCAGATGGAACACAATCCGGAACTTTGCGGCATGCTGTTTCGCAAAGCGGAGCACGTACGATTGTTTTTGATGTGGCCGGTACCATCTTTCTGGATAGGGATCTTTCCATTTCCAACGGTGATTTGACGATTGCAGGACAGACAGCGCCAGGACAAGGTATCTGTATTGCCAAATATCCGGTCACGATTAAAGCGGACAACGTCATTCTTCGTTATCTTCGTTTCCGTGTAGGTAATGAATCCGGCGGAGAACCTGACGGATTGGGAGGAATGGAGAATAAAAACGTGATTGTGGACCATTGTTCCATCAGTTGGTCGGTGGATGAATGTTGTTCGGTATATGGTGGCGAGAATCTGACGATCCAGTGGTGCATTATTTCCGAAAGCCTTCGTACTGCCGGACATGGAAAAGGCAAACATGGATATGGTGGCAACTGGGGAGGTGCCGGCGCTTCTTATCATCACAATTTGATGGCTCATCATGAAAGTCGTGTCCCGCGCCTTGGCCCACGTCCGTTTACACAGGAACGCGAACATATGGATTTACGGAACAATGTATTCTATAATTGGGCCGGAAACGGATGTTACGGTGGTGAAGGCATGAAAGTGAATATCGTCAACAATTATTATAAACCGGGACCTGCCACTCCTAAGAATAAAGCAGTTCGCTATCGTATTGCCGGCATTGGCATCCGTACTACGGAATATATCGAGACTTTCCCGTCATTTGCTCCCATGCTGCATGTCTGGGGAAAGTTCTTCGTAGATGGAAATGTGGTGGAAGGAAGTGATGAAGTAACGAATGATAATTGGACAAAAGGTATCTACGAACAGATTGACAATAGTAAATGTGACGGTTTGTTTACTACTGTTACACGTGATACGATTCGTCTGGATGCTCCTTTGGAAACCGATGTCATTACTACTCATACCGCAGAGCAGGCTTTCAATCTGGTAGTGGCTTATGCAGGATGTTCAAAACAACGGGATATTATTGACGAGCGTATTGCTAAAGAGACTAAAGACGGTACGGCTACTTATATAGGTAGTGTTACCGAAGGTGCGGCTAATGCTCCCGGATTAATTGATTTGCCTTCGGATGTGATGCCCGCAGGGCAGGCAAGTCCATGGCCCGAGTTGAGTGATGGCGGTGTGGCGGCTGATGCTTTGAAAGATACGGACGGAGACGGTATGCCCGATGTATGGGAGACTGCCAACGGATTGAATCCGAATGATGCTTCCGATGGTATTACGACTACATTGAGTGAAGATGGATATACTAATTTGGAAGTTTATCTGAACAGTCTTGTCAGCGATATTACGGAAAATCAGAATAAGGCTATGTAATAGTAGTTAAGTAGTAAGTAACTGAGTGATTAAGTGTTTAAATAGTAAATAGTAAGTGGTTAAGTGATTAAGTGATGAGTCAGCTAAATAGAAATAGCTTATCTTATGTATTTCCCTTAACTACTTACTTTAAAAATCCTCCTATTCTGCTAATTATTCCCCTTTAAACGATTAGGGTTGCGTTAATATTGCAATCTGGTAGGTTTCTATATCTATATTGTTAAACTAAAAAATTGAATCATGAGAACACATTTTCTTCTTTGTTTTCTATTTCTGTTTTCTTATTTGGGAGCGACAGAGATATCTGTGGATCCGATAACTTTTAATGATGCGTATACCAATGCAGGTGATGGAGATGTTTTATTGCTCGAACCGGGTATATATGCTTCATCCGTGACCTTTCCTTCCGGAAAAACAATTACTTTGAAGTCTGCTTCTGCAACAGAGCTTCCGGAGATCCGGTTCGGTGTATCCGGTAATGATGAGGCAATTATGAATGGCGGATTGATTTTTGACGGTTTGAAAATCGTTCCGTCCGGTGATTATTTTATCAGCGTAGATAAGGTAGGCGATATTGCTGCCATCCGGGTTCTTAATTGTACGATTGAATCTGTGAACCGTTGTTTTATTCGCACTAATAATAATGGATATAGCATTGGTGAGATAGAGTTTGCCAACTGTATCATCCGCAATTGTGGTGATAAAGGTTGGAACTTCCTATATCCAAAGCACATTGTCCGTAAAGTATCCGTACGTAACTCTACCTTGTATAATTATCCGGGTGGGGAGAGTTTTTTCTTAGCCAATGCTTCGGATACGGATAATGTAATGGAGTTTTTGTTCGAAAACAATACGGTATATAAATGGGCAAAGAGTTCCGATCGTGCACTTTGTAAAACGTCCAAAAATTACAGTGTTAATTCCAATTATGTTTTTCGTAACAATATCATAGCCGAACCGGGTGTAGCAGGACAAACTCCGAGTTTACTGGAAGCTACCGGGGGTAATGTGATAGGGGAAAATAACCTGATAGTCAATTATGGAGGTTATAAAGTTAGTAATGCCGTCTCGCAACAGGTGAATGATCTTACCTTGGAAGGTCTGGGGCTGTCTGCTTTAAGTTTCCCTGATCCGGACAACGGTGATTTTACGATCCTGTCCGGTTCTCCACTGGCTACTGCCGGTGTGGATGGCCAGTGTGTAGGTGATCCTCGCTGGATAAAGTCCTTGGGAGATGCTGTACATGTAGAGACTGCTGCTTTACCCGAAGAGGCCGGTAGTGTTTCACCGGTTAGTATTGCTGTCGAAAAAGGAGACAATGCAACATTCACCGCTACGGCCAATTATGGTTTCCGTTTCAAACTTTGGCAGGATGGATCGGGTAAAACTCTTTCGACGGAAAATCCGGCGACCCTCCAAATAGATAAAGATATGAAGGTGGTAGCTGTATTTGATGCCATGGATATGCAGACTTTGACCGTTAACTTAACCGGAGATGGTGCAAAATGGGGAAAAGTGACATTGAGTCCGGAGGCAGAAGGAAACCGTTATGAGAAAGGAACCATTGTAACAGTTACTATAGTGAATAATCCGGTTACTTCTTTTATGTATTGGGAGGATCAGTCCAGCGAGGTATCGCGCCAGGTGATTATGGATGCCGATCGGGAATTGACTGCTGCTTTCGATGTGATTCCGTTTATTGTCGGATGGGATTTCGCCGTATCCGAACCTCGTGGCAATCGTCCGGGAGACTATTACTATCAGACGGATAATACCGGAAACCTGAGTTTATACAATTACGACGGAAGCTCTACCAATTGGGGAGGTAGTAACCGTACTTTCGGTGGTGTAACTTATGATTGTGCCCGCCGCTATACAGCTGCAGCCGATATCAAGACAGCTCCCCGTTATTTCCAGGCTAAATTTTCGGCCCGTGAATATAATAATATCCATGTGAAGTCTATGATCGCTGCAGATAATGAATGCGTACACAAATTACAAAAGATGCAGTATTCTACGGATGGTACGACGTTCTTTGATCTTGCAACGATTGACATGACCGGAAAAATCAGTACGGAATGGATCGCTTGTGATGCCGTGTTGCCTGTAACGTTGACAGAGGAAGAGAAATCTACAATCTATATTCGTTGGATACCCGATTTGAGCAGTGAATTGTTGGGGCAGCCTGCCGATGATGCTACCGAGGGTTTTTATCTGGCCAATCTCTTTGTATATGCTGATCCGAATGACGCTGATCCGGAACCTCCTGTATTATTGAGTACTACCCCGGTCGAAGGTTCGTCTACTGCCTCTGCCAACGGAACTATCACTTTTACATTTGATAAAAAAGTGAAAGCCGGTACTGTTCCGGTTGTATTCAATGGAGAGACGATAACTCCGGTTTTCGGTAGTAAGACCGCTTCTTATACTTATAAGAATCTGTCTTATGGTACTCAGTATGAATTTGTATTACCGGAAGGAGCCGTTACCAATCTTGTAGGTAATTCTTTCCCCGGAGTGACACTTCATTTCTCTACGGTGCCGCGTCCCGATCCTATTGCACGTGTGTTCGACGCCATTGTTGCTGCAGATGGAACAGGAGATTATACAACCGTACAGGCTGCCATCGATGCAGCACCGGCCGGACGTTCGATGCCATGGCTCATCTTTGTGAAAAACGGTTCTTATAGAGAACAGGTGATTGTGCCGAAAGAAAAATCATTCATTCATTTAATCGGGCAAGATAAAGAGAAGACAATTATTCATCATAAACTGAATGTAGGTGGTAAGCCTGCAGAGGGTGACAATGATGAGTTCTGGAAATATTCCGTTCATAATCCGGCATCCGAAGTTTATCAGTTTGAAGGTACAGTCGTGAAAATAAATTCAACGGATTTCTACTCGGAGAATATTTCTTATGTGAACGACTGGGGTATTGATAGCCAGGCCGGCCCGCAAGCACTTGCAATGAGTACGCAGAATGACCGTTCGGCTTTCTTTAACTGTAAATTCCGCTCTTATCAGGATACTTGGATGACCTCTTCTGCAAATGACAATAATCACCGTACGTATGTCACCGATTGTTGGCTGGAGGGTGCTGTCGACTATTTCTATGGTGGCGGTAATGCCTATGTCGAGAAGACAACCTTCTATAATTTGCGTAGTGGTGCTGTTATTGTAGCTCCCAGCCATGGAGCGGGTACACGATGGGGGTATATTTTCGATCATTGTACGGTAGATGGTAATGCTTCGGCTGCTGATGGTAAGCAAAAGTTAGGTCGTCCCTGGCACAATTCTCCTATTACCGTATATCTGAATACGACCATGAATATTCCGATTGCTCCCGAAGGATGGACTGATATGGGAGCGGTTCCTGCTCTGTTTGCCGAATACAATAGTATGGACAAAGACGGCAATCCGATTGATTTGAATAATCGTAAGACTACTTATACACATGGAGACGGACAGACCGGTAGTTGCAAGGCCGTGCTGACAGCCGAAGAGGTAGTGAAATACACCTACGAAAATGTGATTTGTGAGAATGACAACTGGAACCCGAGAATGTTTATGGAGAAAGTGGATAAACCGGATGATCTTGTTTTAGATGGTGAGCAGCTTTCTTGGAAGGCATCCCGATATGCTATTTGCTATCTGGTGTTCTGCGATGATGAAATGATAGGAATGACTAAGGATACCTTCTTTAATGTTCCTGCATCCGGTAAAGATGCTTCCGCTTATCAAGTGAAAGCTGCCAATGAATACGGTAGCTTGAGTGAACCGGCCACTGCATCAAAAGGTACGGGAGTCCGGAATGAGACGGTCGATAATCGGCTTCAAGTTCTGATTAATGGAAATGAACTGTCTGTTCTGGGTGTTTCTGCCGGTGTTCCTGTTATTTTAGCAAGTGTAGACGGTTGTGTAGTGAGAAGCATGACGAGCACGAGCGATAAGGTAACTTTGATACTTCCCTCATTGAAAGGAGTATTTGTATTGAAAGCAGGTGACCGTTCTGTTAAAATTATGTTTTGAACTGTCTGAGATACAGCAGGTGGAACGTACTTGAATGAATATTGTTTCTCCTTTGATAATCAGATGTTTATAAGCCTTATGATGAGGCAAATAAGAGTGTACACTATTACTATACAAAAGTGTACACTCTTTCTATATAAGAATGTATACTTCTGTGGTATAGGAATATATACTTTTGTAATATGAATAAAAAGTTGCCTTTTGATTCGATATAAACTACCTTTCTGTAGGTAGAAAACTTCTTCTTCTTTTTCTTTTATAATCAAAAGTTTCAATTATAGTTTTTCTTTGACTGAGAAAGAATTTACTTCCTATAAAGATAGATTAATTTTAGGAAGAAACAACTTTTATATATATGTGTGCTTTATCAATGCGGATAGGTAGGTTATCCATAATTAGGAAAGCACAATTTTTGACTTGGCAGTTAAGGAGGAATATAAATGTGAATATAAAAATTAAAGATTTTGTATTCTAAAGTAGTTTTGTTTAGTATAATTCTTTTCTCGGCTGTATTATATATAAAAGTTACCCGGCTTTTTATCTTTACAGATGGGTGACAGTTTTAACCTTAAATGCCATGTCATGGATTTTAAAGTGAAAAGTCAGCTATTGCCATTACTCTTTTCCGGAGGAATGGCAGCTGCGCAGGCACAAACCGTTTTACAGCAAGATACTCATATGTTTAGGGAGGGCGATGTCATTCTTAAACAGGAGGTACAGTATAAGTCTCCGGGGCGAAGCGGAAAAAATGTTGTTTGGGATTTCAGTGAGTTAACTCCGTTGGAAAATGAATATCGGGAATCTTATGACCGAATGGACAGTTTGTTTACCTGTTCTGGAATGAATGCTACTTATCAGTATCGTTTTTCCGGCGATTCATTGCTATGTGTCGGTTATTTCAATCAATTATTACAGGTGCGTCATTTGCTTCCCGAATTAATTATGCATTATCCTTTGACTTATTCGGATTCTATTTGTTCTTTTTATTACGGAGAAGGAAAATATAGTCATACATTGAATTTGGCTGTCTATGGTGAAACAGTCCGTAAAGCGGATGCGGAAGGGATACTGTTTTTGCCTGACGGTGAAGTATTGTCTGATGTCTTGCGTGTCCATGAATCTGTCCGGACAGGACAGCGCATAGCTTCTTCTCCGGCTATATTGAGTTTTGGAGAAACGTCTTCCTATTCGAAAGATTCACTTATTTATCATCTTACTCATGATAGTATTACCTGGCGGGTAGATGCTTATCGGTGGTATGCTCCCGGTTACAGATATCCGGTTTTTGAAACTGTACAGACTTTTGTTTGTGCTTCCGGTATTCCTGTCCGGCATTTTCAACGTTCTTATTATTATCCTGTGGAGGAACAGAAATATTTGTCGGAGGATCGGGTAAACATGGCCGTTCGTGAGACACTTGCCACGCAAGCAGAAAGAGACGAAGAGGAACTTTATACAAAGAAAAAAAGCTTTGGAAAAAAATCGGGAAATTACGCATATAACAGTTATTTCTCTCCAGATGGAGGACTGCTAAAGATAGATATTCTTCTTGATGGTCCAGGCAGTGTGGATTTGTTACTTTGTTCCTTATCGGGCATTTGTTTGTTTCAGAAAACCTTGTCGGAATGTGATGCCGGTATGTATCAGGAAACATTTGATTTAACCTCTTTACCATCAGCAGATTATTTATTATCTGTTATTATTAACGGTGAAGTTAACAGTGAAAAGATATTGAAGAATAGATAACCTGTAAATGTATTATGAAGACATGCATGCTTTTCCTCTTATTTGTTTTCTTATATTGGGGTAATGATATTCAAGGACAGACGCAGGAGATTGTTTTGAAAAACTATACACCTTCTCCGGAAGCGTATTCATTGATGGAGTATTCGGAAATTCCCGTATCTTTATATACCGGAGTCCCGGATATAAGTATTCCTATTTATACTATTCGTGTAGGTAATTATAGTTTGCCCATATCGTTACGTTATCATGCCTCAGGGATTAAAGTGGGGCAGGAAGCCAGTCGGATCGGTTTGGGGTGGAGTATTCATGCTGGTGGAGCTATTTCCCGCTCTGTTCGTGGTTGGGATGATCTTAAGGGGTATTGGACGCAAACGGATACGATTCCGAACGAAGATTCCGAATATATTTGGTATTCGGTATATCATGATCGGAAAGATTACGAACCGGATATTTTTCATTATAATTTTGATGGATTTTCCGGTAAGTTTTATGCGAATAAGGGCGCGGGAAGTTCAAGTATAGTACCCAAATTTCTTCTGGCAGACCCGGAGGGAAATCTTCGTATAGAGTATCAAGGAGATGAAATGGATGGGAGCTTTGTGGTGGTTACTCCTGAAAATGTGAAATACGTTTTCGGTATCCGGGAAACAAAGGAAAGTTATGGAATGGTGTATGGGGAGGCAATTGATGAGCATGTAGGATCATATCCGGGTAAGGCTTCCGCTTTTGAGCCGGATCATTTTGATTCGGAGACACGGACAATATCTTCGTGGCTGCTCACTCGTATCGAGTATCCGACCGGTGATGTCATAACCTTTGAGTATGACATATATTTCGATTCTTATTTAAGTCCTATAAATCATTCGCTGAAGGAACTCAGGATGATATCAGAGGATCTTTTTTCGAATCCGGGTATTACTTGGAATGAATTTCGAACAATGAGACCTGAATCCACGACTTCCGTTTCTATGGAGTTGACGGATTGTGAACCTGTGTTGAGAAGGATTGTGTGGAAAGACGGTTCTTTAGATTTGGTACCCTCGGACGATGTACGTCTGGATATTCGTGTCCCGCGTGGAAATACTTCTGCTAAACGCCCTAAAAGACTGGAAAAGATTCTTCTTTATGCAAAGAATAAATCGGTTCCCAACTTGTCTTACACATTTCACCATTCCTATTTTGAGGGAAGAGGATCAAGTGGAAAAGTTGGAGATAATACGGCAAAGTATCTGACTCACCGTTTAAAATTAGATTCCGTTTCAATACAAGGAACAGGAGAAACAAAACAAAAATATCGCATGGAATATGAGATGTCCGATGCATTGCCCATGAAAAATAGTTTTTGTTGTGATAAATGGGGGTATTATAACGGGTATGATAGTTCTAAAGAGGTATTTCCCTTTGTCCCTTTTGTGGCTCGCAAGGATTACTATCATTACGAAAGAGAATGGAGAACAGAGAATGGGAAACAATATTGTTATATTTATCCAATAAAATCTCAGGTTTGTATTAAGGAAAGAGAAGAACACCTTGCAGGCCCTAAGGATATGCGTGAATCAAATTCACTGTCTCGAACTTGGATGTTGACCGGATTGGTTTCTCCTTTGGAGGGAAGGACGGAGTTTCAATATGAACCTAATCAAGTGTGGTCTCAATATGAATATGAATGGCAAGTGGAAGATTCTGCCCAAGTGGTTACTCTTGTAAAAGATTATAATGAGACTGAAAAAACAATTAGTTTTGATTTTCCTTTCGATGGGTACATAGATGTAGTTTGTACATATGACGGTAAAGGAGAGGGATATGGCTATGAAGTGGAAAAAAATACTTGCTTGTTTGAATTGGATATGCCTTCTTTTCATCAATATGGCCTTCCGGAAGGACTTCAGAATACAGGCAGCAAGATACATGAGCAATACATTTACAACCCGTTTGAAGTGCCTTGAGAAGATGAAAAGCGCCACTATCACAGCGAGAACGGCGGAGTGGGGGCGTCTTACTATTCAGGTGAAACGATATAAAGCCCGTTGGGTAAATCGTGAACCTTTTGTCGGAGGGGTACGTGTTGCGGAAATAAAATCTCCCTTATCTACACGTAAGTTTGTATATCGGGATCGGGCAAGAGGACTTTGTTCGGGACTTCTTCACAGGAATGCTGAATATTCTACGACCGGTATACTTGATGTCGTATCCTCTATAGGGACTAATAATATTGTTGGCCGTTATCAGTTTATTGAATATAATTCGTCGGCGGTTCGTCCTTTAGAGAATCCATACAATAGTTATTTTATGGGATACACGGAGGTGAGTGTGACGAAAGAGGATAAGGGCAAGAGTATTTGTGAGACGAGTAATTTTTATAATTTGGCGGAACCTGCTTTGGTTTACTGGAAAGACCCCAGTATTCCGATGCCGTTAAATGGAAAATTGTCTTGGCAAGGAGTCTTGGCAGATGGGAAAAGTTTATCTGCCAAATCTTATAAATATGATAAACGGATGATTTTTCGGTTGAAAGGTTTGCAGGTTGATGAGAATGGACATGGATATGGATATAATGTAGAAGGTTATCACATTCCTTTGCTGAATTGTAATGAATCTTATTATAGTCATATTCCTGGCAAAGAGAACAGCCTTTCTTTCAACAAATATACGACTTATGAGTATAATTCTTCTAATTTTTTAGTGAACAAGTCGACGGTTACGCAAACCGGACATCCGAAGGAAGAGCATACGATTCGTTATTCTATTGATTATCCTAACTACAATGACGGTATTTTTCAGCAGAATAATCTGGTAACTGTTCCCATTGAGGAATCTTTCTATACGGATGGAGTTCTGGTCAAGCGGTTGCATCACCTGCATTATAAGGATTCTTATATAAAACCGTGGAAGGAATATGCGCATTATAATAAAGAGGGATATTCGTTTCCACCTGAGTTTACTGGAAATGTGGACCAGAACTTGGGAGTGCCGGAACTTATTTACTCTTCTTACAGTGCTAATGGGCAAACGGTTTCGGTGCAAACCCGTCAAGGGCGCTCTGTTGTATTGATATGGGGATATCAGGGACAACACATCATAGCTCAAATTGACGGGGCTTCATTAGAGGAGGTGAAGTCTCAGGGGATTGTTCCCGACTTGATTGCTTCTCGTGAGGAGCCGACGGAGGAAGACTGGCGTTTGTTGAATCAGTTGCGGAGCCGGCTGCCTAATGCACAGGTTGTGACAACCCGGTATGAACCATTGGTAGGGATTGTTTCCCAGACTGACGCCCGTGGAGTGACTTACCGTTATACGTATGATGAATTCAACCGGCTGTGCGAAGTGATAGAGACAGGAGAACAGGAACATGTATTACGTAAAACAGAGTACAAATATGCGACGGAGTATTAATCATTCCCTTTTTCTCAGGTGCATTTTGTCTTGCATCTTCATTTCTTTTCTTTTCGATCTTTGTGGACAGTCGAATTATGTCCGTACCTATGTCCCTAAAGAGCCGGTCTCTCCGGGTATTTCCTTGAATGAAAGCAATGCGTTGGTTAGTACAGCCTATTACGATTCGGGTGGACGCTTGGTTCAAACGGTGCACCATGGCATTACGCCCTCTGGAAAAGATATGGCTGATCTTATTGTGTATGATCATGTCGGGCGTTGCCAACGGGAGTGGCAATTATTGCCTTTTGACAGTTCGGACGGTTCTTATAAACAGGCATCTGCATTCGATTCTTCTCCGTATAAAGACCATTACCATGTGGACTATGAATACGAGCCTTCTGTTTGGAATCGTGTTACAGCCGAAATAGGGCGTAATACTCCCGGGCGATCTGTTACAACGGAGTATTTATTGAATGCAGGTTCAACCGGTTTCCTTTGTGTGACTCATTATACCCTTTCTGGTTTTACGGTGACGAGAAACGGAAATTATCCTGACGGTAGTCTTACTTGCGTGAAACGTACAAACGAGGATGGTGAAAGTGATTATGTTTTTACAAATGCTCACGAAAAAGTGGTCTTGGAACGGCATGTCGGTTTGGATTATACATATGACACTTATTTCCTTTATGATCGTTTCGACCAGTTGGTTTGTGTTCTTCCTCCCGCAGTATCTGAGAATTGGGAGTCATCTGCCGGAAGTTATGTGTTGGCTTCCGGTAATCTGCTTGATCACTATGCGTACTTTTATGAATATGACTATTTTAATAATTGTATTTCTTCAAAGTTACCCGGTGCCGGTTGGTATTATAAAGTTTACGACGGCGACCATCGTATGATTCTCAGTCAAAGCCCCAACCAGCGTTTCCGCAGCGAGTGGAGTTTCTGCAAGTACGATCTTTTGGACCGGATCATTTTGGAAGGCACTGTCCGGAATTCCAGCTCACATCATGAGTTGGTACGTAGCTATATGGATACACTGGTATGTGAATCCTATGATGGTACAGGTACTTTCGGTTATACAAACCGCTTTCCTCTCGGGGAATCTCCTCGTATCACGAAGGTTTCTTACTATGATACGGAATCTTTTCTTTCCTTACCTCTTTTCCATTCTTTGAATGTGGTTCGCCCTCAAGGCGCTTATTCCTCTTGTCAATCATTATTAACTGGTTGTTATTTGTCATTGAATGACGGAGAGGGTACCGGCGAACTCCAGTCTTTCAGTTACGATAAGCGTAAGCGTCTTATAGGGAGTAGTATCTACAATGCTGTCAGCCGTGCTACTACTTATACTTTTACCGAATATAATGAACTCGATGCTCCTGTCCTCATTAACCGGCGTTTTGTGAGTCCTGACGGAACCTGCCTTTCGGATATGTCTTATCATTATGATAACGGTGGTCGTGAGACGGCTTCTGCTCTTACAGTATCTCTTTCTGACGGTCGGACTAATCAAAGCCGGACTTTCCCTTCCCGTGAGCTTACCTATGACGAATTCTGCCGTCCGGTTTCCGAGCAGATCACTTCTGGCGAACGGATCTCCACGGTCTATCGTCCCGACGGTAAATTGGGCGGTTTGGAAAGCGCCCGTTTTTCGCAGACATTGCATTATTCGGATGTGCCTTCTTGTTTTTGGAACGAGTATTTTAACGGGCGCATCTCTGCGGTTTCTATTCGGCAGCTGGACAATAGTTACCGCATGTTTTTGTCTTATGGAGACCGGCAATCCCTGTGCGATATGGCTATGTATACTTATGACGGTACCGGTTATTTACGTTTCAAAGAGAGTATGGGCTATGACATTATGGGAAATATTCGTACTTTGACCCGGCAAACGCCATTGGGAGATGTCAATGTGCTCTCTTTCGAATATACCGGCAATCATTTTAAGTCTTCTTATGACCATAGTTCCTCCCGTTGGCCGGATGCTTATTCTTTTCTTTATCATTCCTGGGAACCGGAGGGGGCTTTTGGTTATGATGATAATGGTAATGAGACTCGGAATCTTGCACAAAATGTGGAGTATGCACATTATAATAACCATAATTTACCGGACAGCGTCTGCTTTCCCGGAGGTAATACATTACTGCTGGATTATCTTTCGGATGGTCGTCGTGTTCGTACGAATACCAAAACTTACCGTACAGCCCTTATTGTCCCTTTGGATGATTTGCAACTTCTATCCGATCCTTCTTCCGAGACGGAGGAGGTGCGGGATGGCGATTTCCTATTTCGTGACGGCCGCCTTTCCAGACTTGAAACTCCCGGAGGATATGTTTCTTTGCGCAATGATACTACAGGTGAGAAGCGAATTCGAGGGTATTATTATATCAAGGATTATTTGGGCAGCGTTCGCTTGACTTGTGATTATGAGACAGGAGAGGTGCTTCAGAGCATGGAATATCTCCCTTCGGGAGCTATTTTCCGTAGAACAGGTTATGATATTCAGAATCGCCGGTTTTGTGGAAAAGAAGAATTGTCAATGCATGGTTTCAACATGTATGATTCCGGTGCTCGCCTGCAATACACACTCGTTCCACGATTCTCAACGATGGATCCTTTGCTGGAAAAGTATTATGATATAAGTCCATATGTTTATTGTGCGAATAATCCGGTAAGATTTGTTGATCCTGACGGAAGAGACTGGTATGAATATACCGATAAAGATGGAAATACTCAAACTATGTGGCGTAAATCGCAAGATAAAACTTACAAAGACAGTAGTGGAAATATTTGGAATAATATCGGAGAAAATTATTTATTTATAAATGGTGATAATGCAACATTATTTACACAACACAAAAATGACAAAGGGGAGCTTTATTTAAGTAGTTCATCATATAATCTTGCCGACGAAAAAAGTGCAAATACATTAACTTCCACATTAGGAGATATTCTTTCAAAAGGTTCTGCTATGGCAGGTGGATTAGGAGGCTCTGCTGAGGGAAGTAATGCTACTTTTCGGTTAACAAACAGCAAAGGGGCACTTGATTTTAAATTTTACGGAAATGGTTGGAAAGGGAATCAATGGATAACGACAAACTCAATTTCAAATTTAGGAAAAGTAGTGCAAAGAGCGGGAAAACTTGCAGGCTATGCTGGTATTTTTATATCTAGTATTCAATTTATGCAAGCACCCACATTAGAAGGAAAACTTGAACACGGATTTGATACCTTTATTGGAGGAATAGGCTTTTTTCCTGTTGTTGGAACAGGTATTTCTTTGTATTGGTCTTTCGGTGGAAAAAAGCTTCATTATATGTATGTCAATAAAGTATTGATACCACAAATTGAAATGGGAATAAATCCCGGATATCCTGCTTATCAATCATTTAAATAGTGAAATTATGAAAGATTTGTTTTATTATATATACTATAGAACCTCTATGTTTTATGAAAATTGGGGAGAGTCAAATGGACATATTGGCGGAGGGATAGTTACATTCATGAGTATTGGTTCTATTGTCTTATCAATTGTGATACTTGTATTACATTGTTTATTTAATCAAAAAATTAACACCAATATCGTATGGTTAACAATAATTGCTACCGGTGTTTTAAGTCTTTTTCTTGATGAAAAGAAGTATAAAGAATTGTCGGAAAAATATAAAAATGAAAAGAATAGTAAGTTAAAAGGTTGGTTAGTATTTTCTTACGTTATTAGTTCTGTTATTCTGTTTTTCGTTTCAATGCTTTTATGTGGTTATTGGGCCGATGTAAAGATATGACAAACTGATCAGTCTGATTGGATAGCAATATTCTATGGGGGAATTTATGACGTATTAGTCTGTTTCCCAATAATTCATAAAGGAAGGGACTCAATAATGGTATATAAGTCAATTGGGGGATTGTATTTGTTTTAAAATATATTTGTAGTGGTTTTGCACTGAACTATGTAAGAATGTTAAAGGAAAAAAGTATATTGAAGTTGATTCCTATTCTATATTCAGTTTTTGAGTTTAACAATCGTATTGATGTTGATTCTACCATGTTACAATTATATAATGAATGGTATAGATAGTCTTTTGAATAAATGTTTAGATAAGAAGTATGGGTTTTATATATTTATCTTCTTGTCGTTTACAATAGACAAGTAAATATTGAATATATTTTGTATTTATGCTCTTTGCATAACATTTATTTTGAAGATAGAGCAGCTGGAGGAGATTTGTATGGCTGGTATCTTTGGCATAAAAGATAAACATGTTACCGGATTAGAAATGTGTGTGCTTTTTGAAAATGAGAGGTACAGGATGAATGGTCGTGAGGTAGTAAGCAAGCAGAGAATCTAATAAAATAAAATCAAAAACAGACAGAAGAAAGCCGCATAGCATGATTATAAAGAATCTATTAGAAGAAGTTATCAGGCTTCTTTCAGAACATTATGCCCAAACGGATGAAATTTTAGGTCAGAGAGACAAAACACAATAAAAATGGCATATGAGATGATATTAGCAAGTCATCTTCATATGTCATATTATTTTTTAAAGGTATTTACTGGATATCCCTAATTATAATCGCGAAAAATAGGTAGATTTCCCCCCTCTATTTATATTAAGAGAAAGGGGACAGATTCTTATTTTTTCATTAGCAGATAACTTTCTCCAGCTACCGTTTTTATATCATATAGATAAGTTTTGGGCTGCACGGTTGTATTGATTGGAGCATCGGCGGCAATCAGAGGACGACGTATCGGTTGACTTTTCAATAGTGAATTGTCACATTCGGAACGCTTTACCGGTTTTAATGCAATTCCGTTAAGTGATAACGGGGTGGCCGTGCAAATACGTAGAGTTCCTCCTATGGATGAGGTGATACGGGCTGTTTGGAGTTGGTTGTCTTCCCAATTCAGTTCTTCTACTGTAAATCCGCCACGGCAGCGAAGCCCTTTTACGCTTCCTTTCTTCCACACATCGGGTAGTGCGGGTAGCAAATGTACACTACCGGCATGACTCTGTACCAGCATCTCGGAGATTCCTGCCGTACAGCCAAAGTTACCGTCTATCTGGAAAGGAGGATGGGCATCGAACAAGTTGGGATAAGTTCCTCCGTTCTGTCCTTTTTCGTCGGTAGTAGGGTGGAGTTGTTCGGTAATTAGCTTATAAGCATGGTTTCCATCGAGAAGCCGTGCCCAAAAACAGACTTTCCATCCCATAGACCAACCGGTGGAATGGTCTCCGCGACCTTCGAGTGTGCGTTTGGCTGCTTCAAAAAGGATGGGGGTGTTTGGGGTGATCTGGCGTCCCGGATACAATCCCCATAAATGAGATGTGTGGCGATGACGGTCTTTCGGATTATCCCAGTCTTCCATCCACTCTTGTAGCTGTCCCCAGCGTCCCACTTGCATAGGAGCTAAGTTTTGAACGACTGTTTGCAGACTATCCATGAAAGTGGATGATTCGCCCATCAAGGATGCGGCTTCCAATGTGTTATGAAAAAGGTCGCTTACCATTTGGTTATCCATAGTAGCACCTGCCACGACGACAAAATCGCGTTTCCCGTTTACCGACGGACGGTTTTCGGGAGAGTAGGAGGGCGATACTACCAACCAGTTGTTTTGTGGCTCACGTATCAGGAAGTCCAGATAGAATTCGCAGGCACTACGCATCAGTGGATATACTTCGGCAAGGTAATCGCGATTGCCGGAGAACAGGTAACGATCCCATAAATGCTGGCAGAACCAGGCATTACAAGTAGGCCAAATACCATATCCCGGACCGTCTACAGAACCGGTGGAACGCCAGATGTCCGTATTGTGATGAAGCGTCCATCCCCGGCAGCCATACATAGCGGCACTTTGCCGGCCTTGTTCGGCTACCTCCTTTACCAGTTGCAGAAAAGGTTCGTGCATTTCTGTCAGGTTGGTCGGTTCGGCAGGCCAATAGTTCATTTCCACGTTGATATCGGTGGTGTATTTTCCATCCCAAGGGGCACGTAGCTGATAGTTCCAAATACCTTGAAGATTGGCGGCTTGTCCACCGGGTTGGGAACTGCATATTAGCAGATACCGTCCGAATTGGAAATACAGAGCGGCCAGTTGCGGATCAAAAGCCGAAGCGAATTCATGCACCCGTACATCGGTCGGTTTGGCAGCTTGTGCATTGCTGCCCAGATCGAGAGAGACACGATTGAACCACTTTCCGTAAGTAGCGCAATGGGCTTCTTTGGCTTTCAGATAATTCTTTCCGGCATTTTTCAGATAAGTTTGAGCGGTTTTCCGGGCATTGCCTGATATATCTTTGTAGTTTATGAAGTTGGTACCTATCGATACATAGATGGTTACACTATTGGCATTACGGACCCGGAGTAACGTGTCTGAAACGGATTCCATGTGTCCGCCGTTCCGTTCGATACGTGTCAGTGCGGTGAACTGCACTTTACCTTCGATGCCTTCGTGGTCATTGGCTTTTCCATCCATTTGAAGCTCTTTCCGGGAGGAGATGCTTTTAGTGATATTCTCTTGGTAAGGCGTACTGTAACGGGCTGTGAAAGAGAGCTTCCCTTTTTCCGAGGCCGTCAGCCGGATGATCAGTAACTGATCGGGGAAAGAGGTAAATGCTTCCCGGGTATAGGTCACTCCTCCGGCGGTGAACCGGGTGGTGGTGACAGCTTTTTCAATATCTAACTCACGATAATAATTGGAATAACTGCTGATTCCTTCGAAGTCGAGATGGAGGGAACCTACCGTTTGATACGGCATACCGTTGGCTGTCTGTGAGCAGATATTGGGACCGCAAAGTGCTTGTGCCTCTTTGTTTCGGCTTTCGAAGATCAATTGCCGGATTTGTGGTAAGGCTTCTTTGGCTTTCGGGTTGGTATTGTTGTATGGCGAACCTCCCCATATGGTTTCTTCGTTTAATTGAAATTCTTCATGTATCGGATCACCGTAAACCATAGCTCCTAAACGTCCGTTTCCTAATGGAAGGGATTCCACCCATTGGGTTGCAGGCCGGTCATACCATAGTTTCATTCCAGTTTCCTGGGCTTGTGCACTGTTAGCTGATAAGACAGTGAAACAGGCAATAATCAGTTTTTTCATGTTTTTATTGTATTTGTATTTTTATCGATTGTAAATCCTCGGTTCTGGAACTGCCACCATATAGTACTTCGTATTCTCCCTTCATGGAATGCATGGTATGGGTGCTGTTATCAAACCATTCAAAAGCTGTATAGGGTAGTTCTATCTTTACATTCAGGCTCTTTCCTTTGGTAATTTCCACTCTTTTAAAAGCACGCAACGTTTTTGTCGGTCCTTCTGGGTCATCTTCCCGGCGGAGATATACCTGTACTACTTCTTCACCGTCTCTGCTGCCGATGTTGCTGACAGGAATGGTAAGCGTCATTTTTTCTCCTGTTGAAATACGTTTTTTATCCGCATGGGCTTTACCATAAGTAAAGGTGGTGTAACTGAGTCCGTAACCGAATGGGAAAAGAGGTGCTTCTTTCATATAGCGATAGGTGCGGCCCTGCATGGAGTAATCTTCAAAATCCGGGAGTTGCTCCATATTCTTATAGAAAGTGACGGGAAGCCGTCCCGCAGGGTTATAATCTCCGAAAAGTACGTCGGCAACGGCCGTTCCTCCTTCCTGTCCGGGATACCAGGCTTGCAGAATGGCATCACAGTTTTCCGTTTCGGGAGTCAGTGCCATGGCCGAACCGGAGAAGTTGACGAATATGACTTTCTTTCCTGCTTTTTTCAGTGCTGCCAATACATTGCGCTGAACGGCGGGAAGTTCGATATCGGTCCGGTCGCCTCCTTTGAATCCGGCGGCGGAAACTTTCATCTCTTCTCCTTCGAGCAATGGAGAGATTCCTCCTGCAAAGATTACGATTTCCGTATCTTTCAACTTTTCAAGTGTTGCATTCATATTCAGAGGAATATCTTCCACCAAGTCGAAATTGAAATAAGCACCGTCTTTTATTTGTTTGAACTCAATGACGATTTCATAGCTTTTTCCGGCTTGGGCCTGTAAGGTATATAAATTTTCCGGGTTTTTGATATTACCGGTCTTGATTACTTCTTCTCCATTGATATTTACCCGGATATCACCGTTTGTCTGGAAACGGAAAATGGCATTGCCCGACTTTTTCGGACGAAATACAGTCTGATAACGGCCGGTAAATCCGGTTAATTCTATCCCCGGGGCAAATGCAGTGGCACCTAAGGTCGTGAAACGAAAAGGAGTAGAAAGCTGAACGGTTGCATCCGCTTCTCCTTTAAAGTCCGGATTGTTCCAATAAGTAGCGGTAAAACCTGGTTTTGCATGGTAACTGCACTGGTTGAACAGGCTATTGAAAGTAATATCATCAGTCAGTCCACACACAGGTTCGTAGATGAGCTGCGCAGCCGGTAGTTTGGATCGGAGGGCAGATAGAAGCGTACTTGTATGTGACGGAGTTCCATTGTAATTTCCCCATTGCATTACAGAATCGTTTGCATTGGGGCCTATTACGGCTACTTTGGCATGTTTGTCGAGCGGCAGTATATTTTCTTTGTTTTGCAGGAGCGTCATGGTTTCGTGTGCTATTTGCAGAGCCAGGTGACGGTGTTCCGGGCAGTCTACAATACTGTATGGAAGAGCCCATGGATGGGATTCTTCCATTTCTCCCAGTTCAAAACGTGCTTTTAGCAATCGTTTTACGGAAATGTCTATCTGTTCTTCACTGATGATTCCGGCTTTTACGGCATCTGTCAATTTCCGGTAATTGCTGCCGCATTCTAAGTCTGTTCCACTTAAGACGGCATCAGCCGATGCGTGGGCGGCATCCGGATGGGTATTGTGCTTTTTGGCTCCCCAAAAGTCGGAGATAGCGCCACAATCAGAAACCACAATTCCGTTGAATCCCCATTCGTCCCGTAGAATTTGTGTCAACAGGCGGTTACTTCCACAGCAGGGATCACCTTCAAAACGATTATAGGCACACATCACCTCCTTCACATCCGCTTCTTGTACTAAGGTTTTGAATGCCGGTAGATAGGTTTCCCATAAATCTCTCGGAGCAATGTTCTCGGCATTGAAGCTGTGACGGTTCCATTCCGGACCGGAATGGACGGCAAAATGTTTGGCGCAAGCATGTAATTTATCGTAACGTGCGCTGTCCGGTCCTTGCAATCCTTTGACTACTGCCACTCCCATGCGGCTGGTCAGATAAGGATCTTCACCATATGTCTCCTGTCCGCGTCCCCATCGTGGATCACGGAAAATGTTGACATTGGGGGTCCACATGGTCAGTCCCTGATAACGCTTGTATTGTCCTTGATCATTGAATGCACGGTTTTTTGCTCTGGCTTCGTCAGATACGGCGGTAAATACTTTTTGAACAAGAGAATCGTTGAAGGAGGCGGCCATACCGATCGTTTGAGGGAAGACCGTGGCCAGTCCGGCACGTGCTACTCCGTGCAGAGCCTCGTTCCACCATTCATAAGGCCGGATACCCAATCGGGGGATACCCGGTGAATTGTTTTGCATGAGCGATATCTTTTCTTCCACAGTCAGACGTTGCAGAAGATCAGTTGCTCTTTGTTCCGGGGTCAGATCCGGATTTTGATAGGGTAATTGGGCCGAAAGGGTAGTTCCCAGTCCGACACCTAACATTAATACGGTTACCTTTTTACATAAAATATGCACAAACGTGTGTTTCATGATTGATTCTTTAATTATGTACGTTATGAATTCAGTTTGCAATAGTACGTACTTTTTGCAGGATATCGGGGGAATATCCGGTAGAAAAAGGGGAAATGCGTTACTATTGCTTCTGTTTGTCTTTATATTCTGTTGGTGTCACTCCCATTTGTTTCTTGAAGCATTTGCTGAAATACTTCGGGTCATTGAAGCCGGTCATATAGGCTACTTGGGATATGTTGAACCTGCCACTGTCGATCAATTGCACTGCGCGTTTGATACGGATATCGCGTATGAAATCTACAGGGGTCAGTCCTACTATTGATTTTAGTTTCCGATAGAATACCGTACGGCTCAGTAGCAGTTTATTGGCAAAGTCGTCTATGGTAAGTTCCGAATTGTCCATTTGTTCCTCCATATATTCCATGACTTGTTGCATAAACTCTTCGTCAAAGGGTGTGATTTGCGGTTGTGACGGTGTCAGCTCCTGTTGCCGGTCGGGGAGTTGCTTTCCTTTTGCCAGATTGGCCAGATAAATCTCCTGCAACATTTGGCGTTGTTGAAGTAGTGAGGTGATCCGGGTTCTCAGGTAAGTGGCACTGAATGGTTTGGTAATGTAGTCGTCGATACCTTGTTCCAGTCCGGCAATGCGATCGTCCAACGATGACTTTGCCGATAACAGAATAATGGGTATATGACAGATATTACGGTTCTCTTTAATGTTTTTCACCATGTCGAGCCCATCCATGACAGGCATCATAACGTCACTGATTATTAAATCGGGTACTTCCTGCAAGGCTTGTTCCAATCCGTCCTGTCCGTTGCCGGCTTCGATTACGATGTATTTATCAGTCAGTATATTATGTAGGAATGTACGTAATTCAGGATTATCTTCCACAATAAGAATGGTGAGGGCGTCCTTATTGTCCGATTGTTGGTTGCTGGTTGGGGAGCTTGCTACCGGTTTCATGTCGAATGTATTCTGATCTGTTGCAATTGCAGCCTGATAACTGTCGGCCAGGATAAATTCCACTTGCGGGTCTTGTTCTAAAATATCACGTCTGGTGGGAAATTGTACGCTGAAACAGCTGCCATTACCGGGCTGGCTGGATACTTCTATTATTCCGTGGTGTAGTTCTACCAACTCCCTGACTAATGATAAACCGATTCCTGACGATGGTTGTAATATGTTATACCTGGCCAGTGTCTCGAATCTTTGGAAAAGAGATTTCTGCTTACCGGGCTCGATTCCTATACCTTCGTCTATCACGGATATGGTTACGTTTTCCGTATCGGTAGTGATGCGTACGGTAACTGCTTTCCCCGAAGGGGTGTACTTGAATGCATTGGAGAGCAGATTGAAAAATATTTTCTCAAATTTATCACGATCTATCCATATATATAGCTCTTTGCAATCGGTATCTACTTTGAAGTCAATCTGTTTTTCTTCGGCAACCAATTGGAAGCTGTCTGTTATTTTACGCAGCAGGGCGATAATATCGCTCTTTTCTACCAGTAATTTCATTTTTTTATTCTGTATCTTCCGGAAGTCCAATATCTGGTTTACCAACCGTAGCATGCGTTCTGTGTTTTTATGCACTAAAGTCAGATGTTCGCGTGCTTTGGACGAAAGAGGTTCATTTTCCAGTATTTCTGTTACCGGACTGGCTATCAGTGTAAGTGGTGTTCGCAGTTCATGAGAAATATCGGTAAAGAAACGAAGCTTGATGTTTGATAATTGTTGCTCAAGGTCTACCTGATGTCTTAAGCGGTAGATATAGAATAGGATATATACGATGGTACAGGTAAACAGGATAAATAGGACGACATAAAGTCCCCATGCCCAAGCTGTTTCCCAGAAAGTAGGCGATACTTTTACTATTAAAGTACGTGTGTTGTCTACCCATACTCCGTCACTGTTGGTTGAGCGAACTTGAAGCCGGTATTCTCCGGCCGGTAGGTTAATGTAGCTGGCAGAACGGTTATTGTCTGCATCGTTCCATTCATGTTCCAAGCCCTCCAAACGATAAGCGTATTGTATTTCTTCCGGTGCTACATAGTCGAGGGCTGCAAATTGGAAGGTGATATTTCTTTGGGAAGGATTTAACACCAGTTCTTGCAGATCGTCAATTCCCGTAGGAGACGGGCTGCCCTGTATCTTTAAACCGGTGAAGACGATAGGGGGGACATAGTCGCTTTTTTTCATATCGGAGGGACTGATTTCAATGAATCCTTTGTCTGTCCCGAATACTAATTGCTGTTTTGCATTTAAGGAGGGAGCTGCTTCGGAGAAGTTGAATTCTTGTTGTAGGAAATTACTTCCATAATTCTCAAACGTTTCCAGTTGCGGGTTGAAGCGGGATAACGTGTTTTCCGACACGATCCATAGGTTCTTTTCCGTGTCTTCGATAGTGGACAGTACAAGATCCGAGGCTAATCCGTCTCTGATGGTATAAGTCTTGAATTCTATGTCGCTATTGAGAAGATTCCGGGAGAGTACCTTGCTGACTCCTCCGGTGAATGTCGATATATATATCGTTTTTCGGCTGTCTGTATAGATGTTGATGACATCATTGCTGCCCAGACTGGATGCTATACCCGGGTTGCGTATATTTTGATGGAATTTGATTTCTTCCGGTTGTTCAAAGTTGTTGGAGAATGTCAACAGTCCTTCTGTTGTGCCTGCAATGATCACTCCTCCGGATACTTCGGTAATGCATCTGACTTTCATGAAATGGCTGGTCGGAAAGTTTTTTAATTCATTGTTGCTGTGTATGAACCGGATTTTACCATCTGTAGATTTAGTCAACAGATTAATTCCTCCGCCAAAACATCCGATCCAAATCCGATTATGGCTATCCTGGCAGATGGAATAGACACTGTTATTGCTTAAACTGTATTTATTTTCCGGTTGGTTGGTAAATTGCTGTATGGAGAAATGAGTTTCGTCTTTTTTTTCCAGTCGGAATAAACCTTTCTCTTTACCTCCCATCCAGATAATTCCATCTTTGTCTTCCATGAAGCAGTAAATGTTATCCGGGAATATCACCATATCTTTGCTTATGGTTCCTTGTTGGTTCAAGTATCCCTGTAATTGTCCATCGGGGGCATATATACGGATTGTTCCTTTTTTAGAGGCTACCCAAAGGCGTTTTTGCTTATCTCGCCATAATCCACGTACTTCCAAACCGTAGTCTATAGGAGTATGCTTGTAAGAGTAAGGAAAGAAAGACACCTTTTCTACTCCTCGTATACCAGTAAACCATAGATTTTTTTGTCTGTCCGTATAGTAGAAACGAACATTTGGGGTAAACATGGAGTTAGGATTAGTAGGATCTGTATAAAATGGTTTTAAGTGTTTTTCAGCACGATCATAATAACAGAAATTTCCTTTATGAGGAATCATCCAGAGTACACCTGCTTTATCCTCAAAGATAATATTACGGTTGGGGCGTCCATAGTTTATAATTTCTTTTGAAGGAGTCGCAAGATGTTGCTTTTCACCGGTATTTAAGTTGAGACGTACGATTCCCGGGGTGTTGGAGAATATCCATAATTCACCTTGCTTGTCTTTATAGATAGAATATGCGGTGTTTGAGGTTTGAGTTACTGTTCGTATATCGATCTGTTTGAAACTTTTTTGTTCGACATTGAAGATAACAATTCCTTTGTCTGTGGCAAGAGCTAAATCGTTATTTCCAATATTATGTATTCCGTTGATTACCTGTATATCGTAAGGAATTTCTGCAAATCTTATCTTTTCTGTTTGCATGTCATAAATCGCCAGTTTGCCGGAAGTCGAAGCAAGGAATATCTTCCCTTTCATCTCTTTAATATGATAGAAAGGAAAGTCGCTGTCAGCTTTCTTTTGGCCGATTACCGTTACCCCCTTATCAGTCAATATCCATTCATCTCCTTCAGAATCCTGATAAACACTGAAGATCTGATCTCCTTTTAAAGTCTGGTTGAAAGAATTGTAGAGAGTGATTCCTTTTCTTTCTTTACAAAGTTTTTCGTCTATCCTGAAATTGTATCCTTTGTCGCAGGCCACCCACACGACTCCTTTGGGCAGCACATAAGTTTGGTCTACAATATTGATATGCCGGGTTTCTTCTTCAATGGGGTTCAGAATATCGATAAACTTTTCTTCTTTCGTGTCGAATAAGAAGATATGGCCGTCGTAGGTCTGGCACCAGATATCTCCGGATCGGCTTTCTGCAATGAAGGTGATCCGATTGTTGCTCAACATGCAACCGTCTCCAGGAAAAGCCTTGTAGTTTTTGAATGTATATCCGTCAAATTTGTCCAGACCATTCCAGGTGCTGAACCAGATAAATCCTTTTTTATCTTGTAATATAGTAGTGACTACTCCCTGAGCCAGCCCATTGTTCACCGTAAAATGTTCTATCTGGCAAAGCGGCTGCGCGATAGTTGTAAAAACGGCTATAAGCAGAACGATGACGAGAAAGATTTTTTTCATAGTATCTTGTTTTGTGATTTCGTATCACAAAAATAAGGAAAACACCCTATATAAAATAACAGTATCCTCTTAATAACTTAAAAATACCCTCTTTTGCCCAGTTTTTCCACTGAATCTTCCTCTATGAAGCACGGAAATTCCTCATGTGGAGTAATAAAAGAATGTACTTTTGCCCTTGTAATCAATAAATATTTGTATGTCAATGAAACATTTATTTCTTTGCATGGCATTGTGGTGTTTGACTACTGCCGTGACCCATGCCCGTACTTTTGATATGAAACAGTTGGGAGCCGATCTTACAGGCATAAAACCTTGTACCGATTTAATAAACAGAGCAATTGATGAGGCTTTCGCCGAAGGGGGAGGGACGATTTATTTTCCGGCGGGTACTTATCTGACTGCTACCATACGTATGAAAAGTAATATTACTTTGGATATAGAGTCCGGTGCCACTCTTCGTTTTTCGGATCGCTTTGAAGATTATCTTCCTTTTGTGAAGATTCGCTGGGAGGGAACGGTAATGAATACATTGTCGCCATTAATTTATGCCGACAATGCCGATAACCTGACGATAACCGGAAGAGGTACTCTGGATGGAAACGGGTTCAAATGGTGGGCTTGGGAAGTCGATACCCGTCGGTTGATAAAGGAGAACGGAGGAAAACTGCCTTCTCTGAACAAGCTTCAGCAAATGTGGGTGGACGCTAATAAGGATTTGGAAATCTCTGATTACTACAAACCTTCTTTGGAGCGCCGTATGTTCCGTCCGCCTTTCATTCAGTTCTTTGAATGCAGTAACATCGTAATAGAAAATGTGAAGATTATCAATTCTCCTTTTTGGACCATTAATCCTGCATTCTGTGACAACATAACGGTTCATGGCGTAACGATCAATAACCCTTCAAAGAACCCCAAAGGTCCTAACACAGATGGTATTAACCCGACTTCTTGTAGCAATGTGCGTATCTCTGATTGCTTTATCAGCGTAGGAGATGATTGTATTACCATAAAATCGGGACGTGATGCTGATGGACGTAAATATGGGAAACCTTGTCAGAATCTGACAATCACTAATTGTATCATGCTTTCCGGGCACGGTGGAGTTGTGATTGGTAGTGAGATGTCCGGCGGGGTGAAGAGAGTGGCTATATCCAATTGCGTTTTTGATGGGACAGATGCCGGTATTCGTTTGAAAGCCTCCCGTGGTCGTGGTGGAGTAGTAGAAGATATCCGGGTGGATAATATCGTGATGAAAAATATCGGCCGGAATGCATTTATCTTTGATTTGTTTTATGATAAGCTTTCCAAACCGGAACCGGTGAGCGAACGCACTCCCGTATTCCGTAATATTCATTTGAGTAATATTACAGGTTCGGATGTGAAGCAGATCGGTTATATAAAAGGTATTGAGGAGATGCCGATAAACGAGCTTTCATTCTCAAATATAAATATGGAGGCGGAAAAAGGGTTTAATGTTGAAACAGCAACGAATATCCGTTTCTTCAATGTGGACTTTGCCGTATCCGAAGGGCCGTCGCTCACTTTCAGAGAAAGTAGCGGAATTACATTGGAGGGAGTCCGTTCGAAGAAACCTATTCCCGGACAGGCTGTGATTGAAGTGGATAAAGCGGAGAATGTTCAGATAAATAATTGTTTTCAGATACAATCGGTGAAAGATTTCTTCAGGGTGACGGGGAAATAAGTAATATCGTAATGTGTAAATGTGCCAATTGGCTGCGTAGGGATAAACGTATACCATTGGCACATTCTTTTTTCATTTCTAAGTTATTGTATTGGCATATTGCAGCATTGACACAGTATCCTCTCCATATATCCGTTATTTCCGTTGCGTGTATCGTATTGATGTGCCAGTCCTTCGGCCTGTTTATAGAAATAATCGCGCAGTTCTGCAACCTGATAGGTACCTTCTGTATTATAAAGAGGGAATTCTTCGGGTAACCCGAGTTTCACCTCCGGACGTGATTCATATTTCAGTGCTTCCGCCATATCACATCCAAAGCGGTATTTTTTATACTTACTCGTTCTTAAGCTCCAGGGAACACAGCATTCTACATATTCCCAGCCTCGTTGTGGGTTTGTCATGAAGTAGTATGTGATGAAATTGCCCAGATAGGGTAATAGGTATTCATCCTTTTCACGGCCTGCCAAGGCTTCTTCGGCACGTGCGCACATATCGGCTGCTATTTCTGCTTTTCCCGCTTTTTGCGCATAGTAGGATAGTTTGAGGAAAGCTCTTAAGTTAGCTTCGTAGCAGGTTACTTGTCTGCTGATAAGTGGTTGGGCACGGTGATAGGCTTCATCAAATTTTCCGGTTTCCAAATAGATGTCTAACAGGAAGTTCAGTTCGCAGGCTTCGCACATCATGTCATCCAACTTTTCATTTTGCATCTTGTCGGCATATTCTTTGGCTTTATCGTATTGTCGCATTCTCGTATTTTGTACAGACAATAAGTGATAATAAGAACGTGCGGAATATCCGTTGCGTAGAATACGGGTTTTGAAGTCTTCGGCAATGGCATCTACCTGTACTTTAGGGATTTCCGGAAGATCGAAAGCACAACCCCATATCCATTTGTATTTCCAAAGAATGTCATCTTCCTGAATAAGGTCTTTATTGTTTTCATAATCATCCAGTATACGTGAGAATACGGTGATTTCTTCTTGATCTTCGGAGAGTTGATTTAGTTCGTAAATGAGATCTAAACGCATTTCTACCGCCCATTGTACGTCATCATTTTCATCCGCTATGCGTATGGCTTCTCTGAGTAAAGAAGACTTTTCACGTGGTGAAAGGTTGCCATTCTCTACTTGCAACAGTCTTTTTTGTATTTCAAGTGTGTACTTCATGGGATTACATTAATTTAAGAAGTTGATAAATTCGTTCATTTTGGTAGTCATCAGCTCGCTGAGTGAATGGTTGAAGAGAGTCATTTCCTCACTGTTGACCGGATAACGTCCTTGCAACAAGGCTTGTACATATAGTATATATACGATATGCTGGAAAAGTTTGTTATCTGCTTTTATTTTCAGTAGCGTCTGTACCATTTCATTGTCGGCATTGAATGCCAGTGTAGGTGGTGTCTGCTTTTGAGGGTTGATTGTTCCCAGTACGGCTGCCAACGGGTTATTGGCAGCTTTGGCATTGGTTTCTTTCTCTTCAGCGACGAAGATTACCGGAGTATCTGTCGGAGTGAAATGTTTAAGTTTGCAGATACATCCGAAACGTTTCAATAATTCGCCGGCTTTCTTTTCGAAATCCTTATGTTCTTCGTTGGCTTCTACTTCTGCAAATTGTTCGAGCAAGCGGGCCGGAGAAACTTCTTCCAGTGTCAGTCCGGGAAAGAGACGGGCAGATTTCTTTAATAGTGTTTCATCAAATGTATATGCGGCATTGACGACCAGCCAACCTTGTGCTCCGGCAATACGGCGTACTTGTCGGAAATCTTCAAGATTACGGGTGTAACGGATTACATGATCAGTTGCGCGGATATTTCCGAAGTTTCTCATCCCTTTGCTGGTTTCAAATGGCAGATAATCCATGAAAAGCCGGAGTAACTCATTATCTTCCGCAGCAATGGCTTTGATATGGAAATAGTGTACATCGAGAATTTTATTGAATATTTCCCGATTGTTACCGACCAGTCCTTTTAAATACTCTTTTATGGCAGTTCCGATCTCTTTTCGGGCATCTTTCAACAGATCATTGCTTACGAAAGATTCGCGGGAAGCAGTGGACTGCAAACCGTCGGCATTGACCAGGCATCTGATAAAAAAGGCCCAGGAAGGTAGAAGATTACAGTCATCTTCACTCAGCAACATACGTTTCAAATAAATTTTATGAGAATTACGTGTTGAGAATTGAGTGCGGAACGGAAGTATGTAAAGTACTCCGTTTACCTTACCGTTTTCTGTATGGATATGGAAGGCGTCTAAAGCGGAAGATTGAAATACTTTGGCTCCGTGTTCGAGTAACTCTTTACGGGATGCTTTCGGATTCAGCCAAACGGGAGAGGGGGTATTAACCAATTCTTCTTCCTCTTGCCGGTGCAGATAGATGGGATAGGGCAGTATTTCTCCATAGTTGCGCAGTATCTTTTTGAATGTTTCGTATTCAAAAAGGTGGGCCCATTCTTTTTTCGGAACCAGAATGACACGTGAACCTATCGGCCATTCTTCATTGGGAAGAGTTGTCTGATAAGTACCATCCACTTTACCACACCAGCGAACCGCTTGCTTATCCATTGCCGAGCGGCTTTCTACTGTGATTTCATTGGTTACTACAAAACATGATAGTAAACCGATACCGAAACGGCCGATGTAGTCGTCCGCATCGGGAGTGTCACGTTTGGAACTTTCACCGATGACCGTAAGAAAACGGTATACTTCCTCTTCTTTCAGACCGATGCCGTTATCTTGAAAAACCAGCGAACCATCTTCATTGAGGTATACGTCGATTCGTCCGGCATAATTTTCGTCGATATTTCGTAGTGCGGTGATGGCGTCCACACAATTTTGAAGTAATTCGCGTACAAACGTGTTGGGGTTGCTGTAAATGTGTTCCGATAGCAGGGCAATCATCCCCTTTAGATTGACCTGGAACAGATTGTTATTTTCGTTCTCCATTGTGAGATGTGTGAATCTTATCGTTTTCGTCTTCCTGTAATTTTCAACGCTTTCTCGTTGCCGTTTTCTGCTGCTTTCTCGAACCATTCCATGGCTATTTCATCGTTTTCTTCTACACCATTACCGCTTAGGTAGGCATTACCGAGTTCGAATTGTGCTTTGTCACTATTCATTTCTGCGGCTTTCAACAGCCATTGCAATCCGGTTTCCGCATCGGGTGTGCAACCCTCTCCGTACATTAACATTTTTCCTAAGTAGTAGTAAGCGTGAACACTTTCCTGACCGGCCGCATCGTTGAACCAGCGAAATGCTTCTTGTAGGTTTTGTTTGACACCTACACCGTTATAGTAGCAGAGCCCCGTGCGATACATGCTCATTGTGTTGCCATTATTTGCGGCGAGGGTATAATATTTGAATGCTTCCGTCTCATTTTCTTCCACTCCGATACCCATTTCGTAACAAATGCCTATTCCTTCACTGTAGAATTCTTGTTCTGCTGCTTGTCTGAAATAGACGAATGCTTTTTCGGATTCGTTGAGTTTGTCGTAATCGTACAGATAGTATTCTCCCAACCGGAGCATAGCCATAGGACTGTTATTGGCAACTGCCTTTTCATACCATTCCACTGCTTGCTTGTTGTCTTCCATGCATGGGCCATATCCGTAGAAATAATAGTCTCCCATTTTGAATTGGGCATATGCATAGTTTGTTTCGGCTGCTCGGGTCATATATTCTACGGCTTTGTGTGGATTTTCTTCTACTCCGTATCCGTTTTCATAAGCCAATCCCAATTCTGTAATACAACGGGATTCATTATTCTCTTCTCCTTTGTGATACCATTCGAGTGCTTTGTCGGGGTCTTCCTCTACTCCGACGGCGTTTTTGTAGCAACGGCCAACTGCAAACATCGCATCTGTATCTCCCGCCTCGGCAGCTTTTAGATACCATGCAAATCCCTCTTCGGGTTTGGCTTCGCCCAAGATACCTTCACTTAAATAAAAGCCTGTGCGATACATGCCATAAGGATATTCCTGTTCTGCGGCTTTGCTGAACAGTTCGAAGGCCTGTTCGTAATTCCGTTCGTTTTCTTGAAGAAAGCCCAACTCCACCATTGCATAGGCAGAACCCTGTGCAGCAGCTTTCTCGTTATATTCTTTAGACTTGGCTTCGTCTGTCACTCCGGCATATCCATTAGCCAGATAGAGGGCTGCACGGCAATAACCGTCATTATTTCCTAATGCGGCTGCTTTCTCATAGTATTCCAATGCCTTTACATAATCCGGATTTTCAGATAAGCAACCGCGTTCATACATCCATCCGATGCGGTATATAGCGCTTCCGGAACCCAGTTCGGCAGCTTTCTGTAACAACTCATGGGCGCGTCCGATATTTTCTTCTACCAACTCTCCATTGAAGTAGACCATTGCCAGGCTTTCGACTCCTTGTACGTAATTATCTTCTACACAACGTTCAAGACAGTATAAACCACGTTCCACATTTTGATATTCATCATTGTACAGATAGATTAAAGCAAGTTCGTAAGCACTGTATGATTCACAATAAAGCATTCCTTTTTCCAGCCATTCAATTGCTTTGGGGATATTGGTCCAGGGGTCGTCTTGATAATAATATCCCAAGAAGTTGGCAGCCGACCATACTCCGGATTTCCAGGCGCTTTCCCATAGTTTGAATGCTTCTTCCGGCTTTTTTCCTAATTCCGGATTCCGCATATACAGGGTGCCTAAGCTTTTCTGGACGTAGAAGTTCGGAACAATAGCCAGTGCTTTTTTGTAATATTCCGCCTGCTCTGCAGTTTTTGTTTCATCGTTGTCGAGTTCATCGCCTATGACAGCGTATATGTGGGCACGCATTCTGTCTTTTTCGGAGAGTACTTCCAATAATTCCTGACGAAGTTGTCGTGCCTGCCCTTCATTACCGGCGTAATTCTCGATACATGCCTGATAGAATTTTTTCCAGCGCAAACCTTCCGGAGTTGTAAGTTTGGCAAAGATACGTTTACCTTCTTCCCGATCCGGCTGACAATAATACCCCATGTATTTCCAGAAAGCAACAGTGGCTTGGGCATGTTCGTCTCCCATCCCGGCTGCTTTTTCATAGTATGGCAATAATTTTCCGGTATCACGTAGTCCATAACGTGCTTCAGCGTATTGGGAACCTTTTTGTGTCCATCCCGCACCGTCAAATTCTCCTACCCGGTCACAGGTTTCCTGTACTTTTTCCCACCAGAAAGCATATTCTTCTTCATTAAGGTCTACCTCTACATTGCAATCGTAGGCTTCAAATATCAGGCGGAAGAAATCGGCTGTTTCCTTTTGGCTCTCTTTGCGATCTAATGCATATTTGCACACGGCTAAAGCTTCCCACCAATTGTCTGGGTTCATTAATAGCTCATGGGTATATTTACCAAACCATTCGGTTGCAGATTTTCCGGATGTTTCAATTTTGTCGAGTATTTTTTCAAATCGTTCTTTAATGGCTTCCATATAAACTGATTTTTTATGATTTTGTCGCAATGTACGAATATTGCCGGATTGTAACAAAAAAGACTATGAAGAAAATAAATAAAAAAATCCCCTGACTATAACTAATCAGAGGATTTTTACTTACGCTTTTCTAATATTATTCTGCACTCATATACCAACGTGGGTCACCGGCACTATTCTTGCCATCAAAGGATGAATCTTTAATGGTAAAGTTACCGTTTTCCGGATCCGTAAATAAGTTTTCGGAAGTGTTGTTATACTCATATGTGGGTTTGAAAGCATTGCTACCGAATACAAAGTCTGCCGTGAAATATACTCCTGAAATGGTCGGGGTAGAATTGGATCTGATACCTTTTGATGTAGAAGTCCATACTCCTTCAGTTAATACACCTGAACTAACCTTTGCAAAAATCGAGTTGGAAATATTAATTTCCGGGGCGATGTTTTGGCAATCCAAGAGATATCGGGTAGATCCGATAATATTATAGAAGGTACAATTATCTATTTCGATACTCGTCATGTTGGAACTACGGAAGTCCATAACATTATGTAATGCAGAATTGATGGTTGTATTTTTTAAGCTAAAATGTTCAACGGTATATTTAGCATTGTTCCAATAGAAACAAGGGAAATTTTCTGAACCTTGATTATTTATAATACAGTTATCTATAACTACATTGCTGATACTAATTGAGGCTCCATCTTTTAGGCGAATAATAGAACGAGCATAATTATCAAAAGTACAGTCTTTGAAAGAGAGTGTACTCAAGTTGGATATATTTCCTTCATTAACCAAGTAGACACTTCCTGTATTTACAAAAGCAACATTTTCGAATGATACATAACTATGATTTCCATCTATTTCAATCGTTTTGTTTGATTTTATAGTTGGCTTTTCTCCACCAGCTGCACCAAAGAATGTAACAGATAATCCATCAGGGATTACTATACCTGTCATTTCACCGGTGGTTTCATCAAGTGTTTCCCAAACGAGCTCCATTCCGGCTTCCATAATGTAGGTTACACTACCTTCAGATGCTAATGCATTTATATCTTCTTGAGTAAGCGCGTCACCTTGGTAGAGATACTTCTTCACATTGGCGCTTGGAGTGGGATTAGTTGTAGAAACTATGCGGGTGCCACGAGGGTGGGTACCGTTATAAATAGTGAACTGATAGCTGGTAGATGCTTGTAGTTCTGAGATTTTAACAGAACCTTCTGCATTACTGAGATCAATTGTTTTTATTTCACCTAAAATAGAGTTTCCATTTTCATCTATACCGGTCACCTGTGCATATTCAAGGTGAGTCACAGCCAATGTGGCATCCCATCGTAAGGTAATGAAGTCTTCACCTTTGTCTTTGCTTCCTACGGTTTCGAAAATATTCTCACTCTTTGTTTGAAAAGAGAATTTTTCAAGATAATTCCAGTGAGAGTTTCCTTTTGTTTCGGAACATCCCATGATACGGATATAGTATTTGGTGTTACTATTCAGGTCTTCAAGGGTATAAGGAGATTTCTTAATATCTTTATTTGTTCCGTATACGATTGAATTTTCGCGACATTCTTCTGTTTTACCGTATAATGAATCCGTACTTACTTCAATGATATAATAGTTGGTTCCGGAAGTAGCTTTCCAGGTAACTTCAGCAGTAGTGGTAGTGGCGCTAACACTAAAACTACCGGGACTGAACAGTCGATCGTACTGGCTGTCCGTCTCCCATTCGTTGATATCCGTACAAGATATTATTCCTGCAGTGGTCAGGAGCATAAAAGCTCCTGCCACGATTTTATTTATTATATGTTTCATCTTATTCATTAGATTTTAAATGATTAATCCGTAAATCCGTAAGAATTGTGCAGAGTTCCGTTTGATGCGGAAATTGTTGTAGAAGCGATAGGCATTAAATATCGATTCTTCACTGAAGCATTTAAGCCGCCATTTATTTTAGGAAGATAATCCAATAGATTCTTTTGAGTGGCATCTGTTAATTCTGCTCCCCAGAAAGCTTTATTTGAATATGTTTCATCGTTCTTTAATTCTTCCTGTTCTTCGGCTGTCGCATACCACTGCACTGTAGACATGTCTATGGTACCACCGTCTTCTTTATATTTGAAATATAATTTAGCCGGATATTCCGATAATTGTCTTTCATAATCAGCTTTCATTTTCTCTGTTCTGTCGTTCAAGAGATTCCAACGGATCAAGTCGTATTTACGATAGCCTTCTCCTACTAATTCCCATGCATTTTCTTGAACGATAGCATCAAAGAATACATCTTTATCGGCCGAGATGTTATTTATGTATGTTTCGGCGGCAGCTTTGTCGGCATCGCTGAATGCACGTCTGTGTACCATTTTCAAAGCTTCGCGTGCCGTAAGACCGCATTCTCCCGTTACATCTGCTCCATGGAGTTCATTCATTACTTCGGCATACATCAACAGTACATAAGGATAACGCATTTTGGTGACGTTAATTCCCGACATCCATTTTGCATTACCGGTATTGATTGCCACGGTACGCCATTCTTCACTCATTTTACGGATATCCCATTTTGCAAGATAGATTTCGAAAGGTTTGTTTCCGTCGAAGCTTTCTACCATTTTTCCATCGGTTTCTTTTAGTGTATAAGGTGCGCATGTCAAGTCACGACGTAAGTCATTGTGGTCAAATGACCAGAAATACGGGGCACATACTTTCATCTTACCGGATGAATTACCTTTTTCGCCGTATTTAGAAGAAGCGCCATTGATACGTACTCCGACAGTATAGCCTAATTCGCCCGATCTACCCAGTCCCATTGGTATTTCAAAAATATTCTCACGATATGTTTCGTCTAATTTGAGTTTATTGACCATATCCCAATGGTTTTCAATAGATGGATTCAGTTGATGTTTACCAGAACCGATAACTATATTCAAATGTTTGAGTGCTAATTCATATAATTTCTGGCGTTCTTCAGTTCCCGGACGTTGTGTCGGATAAGCCGCATCGCTGTTGGGGGCTGTTTCATAACCAGCCTTAGCACTCTCGCGAATGGCCCATCCTGCACGTGTCAAAGCGATATTTGCTAACAAAGAGTGTGCATATCCTTTAGTGACGTGTTCTGTAGACACTGAGCCTGCCCATGACAAATGTTCGGCTGCATCTTCCAAATCGTTTATCAGGTAATCCAAAATAACATCCCGGTCTGTCTTAGCCAAGTAAGCATTACTTAAATCAGGCTTTGATGATTCCATTTTCATAGGCAAATCACCGAAGTTGCGGATTAAATCAAGATAAAGCATGGCGCGAAGAACTTGGGCTTCAGCTTTAATACGTTCTGCTTCTGTCTGTGTAGAACCACCGGCAGTGATCAGTTCACTATTGTTTATGCCGTCCACTACGATATTAGCGTATTCGATTGCACTGAACATGGCATCCCAAGCCTTGGATAAGTTGGCCCATCCTGGATTTTGATTATAGTTCATATTACCACGCTCACTGGAAGTGTTGCTTGCATCGGCACCGAAACCGTCTACTAATTCGTAATCAGAATTCAAACACCATACAAAGGCGAAATACTGTGAATAAGTCTGGTCGTTGGTTAGGCTACCATATACTTTGTTCAATACATTATTGGCATAATATATAGAGTTGAAAACAGTTTCTTCTGTTAATTCAGATGGTGAACGTTGATCTAAAAAATCGGAACATGAGGTCATCATATTTAAGGCTACACCACCAATTAATAAGGTTTTAAATATCTTTTTCATTTTAGTTTTCTGTTAATGGGTTAGAATGTAACATTGATACCACCTACGAAAGAACGGCTTTTCGGATAAGCTGCGTAATCAACTCCCGGACACATTGCATTCTTTTTACTTGAAGTATCTACTTCCGGGTCTGCACCGCTATATTTGGTAAAGCAGAAAAGGTTATATCCGGTCAGGTAAATACGTACGTTTTCTATCCATGCTTTTTTAACGATTTGTTTAGGTAGCGTATATCCGATAGAGATATTGTTTACACGCAGGAATGAAGCATTTTCTACTGCATAATCAATCAGTTGCATGGTTGTAACAGCAGCAGGATGATACATATTGGCACCTTGGTTTAGTTCATTTAGGCGGGTGATGACATTGTCTATGCTGCCATAAGTATTGATGGTGCTATTAGATGGATTTCCTATATTCAAGCCGTTTGCCGGGTCGATCCATGTGTAACGATTGCTCAGATCGAAATCTGAATTCAAGTTATAACCAAGTGCCGAACCTGCGCGGAAAGCAGTTGCGAGTTTAGTACCATTGATGATTTTATTTCCGATGGAATAGTTGAAGAATGCTGTAAAGTCGAAGTTCTTCCAGTTACCGGAGATGCCGAAACCTCCATTGATCGGGGCGATGGTATTACCTAATTTTTGCTTAATAGGATCACCGTTCTCGTCACATTCTACTTTCAAACCGCCCGGATAATATTTACCTCCGGTTATTGTTGTTGAATTGTCTTTGATTCCATCTCGTAGCTGCCAACCGCCACTACCCCAAACTAATTCTCCGTTAGGGTTGTTAACCGCATCGTATGCCGTGTAATAACCATTGGTTTTAAATCCCCATATTTCACCGAGGCTACCTCCTTTTTCAACGCGGTAATCTTCATATTTGGATATAGTTGATCCGGACCAGTTAGAGCTTTGCCATGGGTTGTCGATGGGTAGTTCGTCAATACGGTTTTTATTCCATGCGATATTGAAGTTGAAATCGAGATTGAAGTTCTTGTTTTGTACCAATATGGCATTCATTTGCAATTCGACTCCCTTATTGGATGTTTTACCAAAGTTCTGGTATTGGTAAGAGTAACCGGTATTCGAAGGTATTTCGGTTTTCATCAATAGATCTTTTGTCGAATTCCAATAAGCATCAATGCTACCGGATATACGATTGTTTAAGAAGCCGAAATCAAAACCGAGGTTACGTGTGATGGTTGTTTCCCATTTTAGGCCCGGGTTAGAAAGTGTTGAACCATGTTCCAGCATTGAGTTGAACTTTTCATCGAAATACGGCCCCTTTGAAGTGGCTGCTGCCATAGAATATGTTGTATACATCAACCCTGATCCAATTCGGTTATTACCGGCTGTACCATACGAAAGACGGAGTTTTAAGTTGGACAACCAGTCTCTGCTGCCTTCCATGAAGTCTTCGTCCATAATACGCCATGCGACTGCTGCGGATGGAAAATATCCCCAACGGTTACCTTTGGCAAATTTTGCAGAACCATCGGCACGCATTGTTACGGTCAGTAAGTATTTATCCATCATTGTATAGTTAAGACGTCCGAAGAATGAAAGCATGTTATCTTCAGCTCCTAATGTACTTTGAACAGGATGAGTTGTGCCTGCCGCTCCCATATTGGCAAGCACTTCATCGCGTGTCATTGTAGATGGAAATGCGGTTGCTGTATTGATGTGCTGGTCTTGTCTACTGCTTTGAACTTCATGACCTAACAAGACATTGATACGGTCGCGTCCTTCGAATAATTTGCCGTCATAAGTCACGGTATTGGCATTTCTCCAGTTTTTGTTGACTACGCGGGTCAATACTACCTGAGGCATACCATTGTCACCCAATGATGAGTTTTGTACGGCTGGCGATTCCCATACCTGGTCGGTATCTACTCTTCTCCATCCGTAACCGAATTCAGAACGGAAAGTCAGTCCTTTAATAGGAGTCCAGTCCAATCCGGCATTATAATTTTGCTTGAAATCGTATTTCTTTTTATAGGTTGCATCCAGACGTTCAAGCGGATTGTATTGTCTGGTTGTATTACTCTCATCATCATCGTCGTTTGATGAATCTATGGGGTTGATGGGGCGGAAACGTACGGAATTGGCAACGATAGAATTGGCGGCATTCGACTCATTCGTGTCGGCTCCACCACTCAGACCGTTGATTTTCGTATTTGTCAGACGAGCATTAAAGTCCAGTTTAATCCATTTGTTCAGTTTGGTATTAATTTTGGCATTAATATTATCTTTGGCAAATCCGGAGCTACGCATGATACTGTTTTCTTCATTACGGGCGTAGGAGATGGAGTATTTGGTGTCTTTCGTACCACCGCTGACACTTACATTATATTGTAATTGGTTTCCGGTATTACCAAATATCTGGTCTTGAAAATCATTTCCTTCTACGGATTTCCATATTTCAAGGTCATCATAATTACCATAAGAAGTAGATCCCATTTCATATTGATAATATGCGTAATTATACGGATCCATCGTTTTGGTCATTTTGGTTACTTGTTTCCAACCGTAAGACGCTCCGAAGTTTACTTGAGTTTTACCCTCTTTACCCGATTTGGTAGTGATTATAATAACACCGTTGGCTCCTTGTGAACCGTAAATGGCAGTTGAGGAAGCATCTTTTAGTACGTCAATGGATTGAATGTCGCTGGGAGCGATATCACTGATACTGTTTACGGGAAAACCGTCGACGATATACAACGGAGAGTTATCTTGAGAAAGAGAACCTCCACCACGTACACGGATTTTAATATCGGCATCAGGAGAACCTTCTGTTGTGGTGATACTAACACCTGCCAATTTTCCGGTTAACGCTTCAGAAGCACTGGAAACAGGAATCGATTCTAACTGTTTTGCACTGACAGAGGCTACCGAACCGGTCAAGTCTTTTTTCTGTACTGTACCATAACCGATAACAACCACTTCGTCCAACGCTTGGGTATCATCGTGTAAAGTTACATCGATTTTGGTTTGTCCTTTTAAGGCTACATCTTGTGTTTTCATACCGATATAAGATATGACAAGAGTTGCTTTGGCAGAAGTTTTTAGAGTGAAATTACCATCAAGGTCGGTAATTGTACCGTTTGTGGCATTACCTTTCTCTACGACAGATGCACCGATGATGGGTTCTCCTGTCGCGTCTTTCACATTACCGGTTATTGAAACCGTCTGCGCTGAAACGCTGAGCGATAAGGCTGCAAATAACATAAGCAGCAGGGCGCGCATGTTTTTCACTTGGTTAGACATTCTTTGCATGTTTACTTTTAGTTTATTAATATAGATTGTTTTTCTTAACCACACCCACGTTGAGTGTTAATTCATCGCTACAAAAGTATACGGATGTAAACAAGTGGATGTGCAATATTTGTTTTTACGGTAGTATTTTTTGTTTTAAGACGAAAAGTATTACTTAATCAACTGTTTACAGAACCAATTGTTGGTTATGATATCCTGCTCTTTGGTACGCCAATGTCCCGTGTCGTGGGCTATGAATAACTGTTTGGGAGCAGTGATGACATTGTAGGCCGAATAGGTTGACGTGGGAGGGCAAGTAGGGTCATTATACCCCCATGAGTAATAACCGGGAGCTTTGATGAAACGGGCAAAATTAACCACATCATAATAACGGGAAGTGGCTACCTTTTCCGGTTTATTGTTCAAATTCTGATTTTGAGGGGCGAACATGGCAGGCCAACCTCCGGCACGGCCATGAAGATAACCGGTCAGATCGCATAGAGCCGGGTAGAAAGCTACGAGTGCTTTTACACGTGTATCGAGTCCGGCGGTTACTATCGCTAACGCTCCTCCCTGGCTACCACCGATGACACCTAAATTTTCTCCGTCATATTCGGGCAGGCTACACAGAAAATCGAGTGCACGGACACAACCTGTATAGACGCGGCGGTAGTAATAACAGTCCTTGTCATCGAGATGGTAAAAAGCATAGTCATCCAGTACACCTTTGCTTAGATTGGGATACAAATCGTCCGGTAAAGTTTGCGGGATTCCATGAATACCGATCGCGAAAGTAATCATTCCTTTTTCCGCCAATGCCATTTCTGCCGGTTGCTTTTTTACACCGGCTCCGGGTACACGCAAAACTGCGGGATATTTGCCACTTTTTTTAGGGATACAAAGGATGCCGTAGAGGTAAGTTCCTTTTTTGTAGTGTTGCAGGCGCACATGGTATACATTGGTTTCCGGAGTACATTGTTCCGGTAGGAGAGTGATAAGAGGTGCTATCGGTATAAGGGCCGTTTCTGCTTTGGCACGTTCCCAAAATTCTGTAAAATCTTTGGGGAGTGTTGTTGTCGGTTCCAGTTTGTCAGGACTAAAACCGATATTTACATAATTGGAATACACAATGCCGTCTACTTCCGTGCGGCATAGACAGGTGGTGAAACCGGGTGTTTTCATCGTTCCTGCCTTTACGGTCAGAAAACCTTTTTCCATCCGGCTCTTTCCGGTCTGTACGGGCGGCATTTTTTCAGGACCTATTTCATAGGTCAGAGGAATGTTTTTCAAGGCTACGTTTCCACGTATTACCCGGATGGTAAACGATGCTTGTTCGTTAGTGCGGTAAGTCCAATCGTCATGATCGGGAGTGATTTCGATACGGACATAGTCTTTGATGTTGCTTCTCTGAGCAGTAGATTCCGTATGATAACACAGGAGGATTAGAGAAAAAAGGAGGAGGATACGACTCTTTTTCATGGCATGTGGATTTGTTTTAAATGACGGAACAAATGTAGAGGAGTTTCTTGAGTCTATTGTGGAAATAATGTTTCTTTTAGCGTGTATATGTACCAATTATTCTACCTTAAAATGAAAAAGGAGCACTATCTTTGTCCTATCCGATAATTTGATAAGAAATAAATGAGATGAAGAAAGGAATCTGTTTATGGTTGATTGCGGGGGTCATTCAATGCGCTTCCGCGCAGAGTTTTCATTCGTTATGGAAAGATAATATGCCGAATAGTAAAGGCATTACAGTAAAAGATAGCATTGCCAACGAACGGGTATATCAGGTAGGTACACCGGGTGTATATGTGTTTGAACCGTCGATAGCCGAAAACAAAGGAACCGCTGTACTGATTATTCCCGGTGGGGGATATGCCCGCTTGGCTTATCAGATTAGCGGATGGCAGTTGGCGAAGTGGTTCAATACTTTTGGAGTGACAGCCTTTGTTCTTAATCATCGTATGCCTCAGTCGCCCGACGTAAAAGTGAGTTATCAGGCACCGTTAGAGGATGCACAACGGGCAATGAGATATATCAGATCGCACGCTGCGGATTATGGTATTGATGTGCACAAGGTAGGGGTAATGGGATGTTCGGCAGGTGGGCATCTCTCTGCTTGTCTGTCTACTTTTACTGAAGACTGGGGATGTGGAGGCGATACGCTGGACAGGGAATCTTTCCGTCCGGATTTTACGATACTTATTTCTCCGGTGATTTCAATGGGAGAAGTGGCGCATAGAGGAAGTCGGGATAACCTGTTGGGTAAGAATCCGCCGGTGAAGCTATTGCATCAATTTTCTTGTGATGAACGGGTGACGAAGCATACGCCTCCTGCTTTTATTGTTCATGCTACCAATGACGGTTCCGTTTCTTCGCTTAATAGTATTCTTTATTATACGGCGTTGAAACGTGCTGATGTGAAGAAATCTACTTTACATATCTTTCCGGAGGGAGGGCATAATATTGCTTTGCGCAATAATCCGGGAACGACCGCTCGATGGCCTGTATTGGCGGAAGAATGGTTGCAAGAAATAGGAATGCTGGAGAAGTTTTAATCGTTTCACAATCATGAGACGCTCGTTTCACAACTGTGTGACGCTCGTCGCTCAACTGTGAGACGAGTGTCTCATGATTGTGAAACGATTAAAATGAATAAGTGTTTTAATGACAATGGATAAGAGTTTTAGCGACAGAGCAGCTTTATCTCTTCTGCATTATCTACGATACGATCTGGATGGAAACTTTCCAATTCGGTACGTGGGCGAAATCCCCAAGTAACACCGCAGGATGTCACGCCTGCATTGATTGCAGTCTGCATATCTACTCCTGAGTCTCCTACGTAGAGGGTCTCTTCTTCTTGTACTTTAGCTATTTGTAATATCTCTTTCACTATGATCGGATCCGGTTTCACCGGTATGCCTTCGCGTTGACCGAATACGGCAGTGAACTTGATATTCGGAAAGTAGTGGGCGATCAGTTTTTCCGTAGCTGCCTGATATTTATTAGAGGCAACTGCCAATTGCATACCGGCTGTTTGCAATGTTTCCAATAATTCCGTAACTCCGGGATACGGGCGGCTTTTATCCGCATTATGCTGGTCGTAATAAGGCACAAACTTTTGGCGGACACGGAGTACATTCTCTTCTGTTTTCTCTCCGTCGGGGAGCGCACGCTCAAAAAGCTTGTTGATACCGTTGCCCACCATGAAATTATATTTATCAGGTTCATGGATGGGGTATCCCAATACTTTCAGGGCGTAGTTCGTACTATTGGCCAAATCGGCAATTGTATTTAGCAATGTTCCGTCCAAATCGAAGATAACGAGCTTTTTCATTGTTTTCTGTTTTTATAAATGTTCTGCAAATGTAGAAAAACAAATATGCCCCTGCAATAGTTTTCTTTTGCAGGGGCACGAATTTGTTGGTTGAAACTTATTAGAAAGAGTACTGTAAACTCTCTTTTAGATTATTTCTTTGTTATACGGAACCAGTCGACATCAGCCCATCCACCATCATTGGTAACTAAGGCAGGACGAGTACAGAACATTCCTACTTTGGTTCCGATCCATTTTCCTTCTTTGGCTTGGAACGGTTTACCTAACTTTTGGAACTTTTTGCCATCAAGGCTATAACTGAAATCGCACATTACCAGCAGATCGTGTCCGCCTTCACTCTTACCGAGCTTTTTACCGTCACTGCTGATTTTTACTTTCAGGTACACCGTACTGTCTTTCAGGTCGATTGCTTCGTTTACTGTTTCCGGCGTTCCTTTATCTGCCTTTTTGCAGCTTACTTGTGAAAGTACTAATCCTTTGTCTGTATTTTCAAGGATCAGGCCGGCATAATCCATGCCCATTACTACAAGCCCGGTACGTTCGCCTTTGTATTTGGTGGTCGGTTTGAAGGTTAACTTCATAGTGGCCGTAAAGTTATCGGATGGAGTCTTTTGGAGTAAAACGTTGGCTACATCCCAAAGATTCTTATATTCTTTTACTACCGGGTAAGAGTAAAGGCGGACATAGCTGTGATCGCCTGCGTAATAAGCCCATTTCTCATTGATATTGGCATGCCATTGCCACTGCGGAGAGAGGGTATATCCATCGAATTCGTCACTTTCTTGCGGAGTACAGATAGGATAAGTTTTTCCTACATTGGGCTTTTTATATGTTAATACCGGTTCGCCACAGCCGTCTCCGTCTTTATCGATGCCGATAACGGGCCAGTCATTCACCCATTTCATCGGTTGCAAGTGTACGATGCGGCCGTATGCTCCTACATCCTGGAAGTGCATAAACCAATCTTCACCGGTCGGAGTATCAACCCATGCTCCCTGGTGAGGTCCGTTGACCGGGGTATTTCCTTGAGCTAAAACGGTTTTCCACTCATAAGGACCGTAAACATTCTTTGACCGCAGCACTACTTGCCAACCTGTAGGCACTCCGCCTGCCGGGTGAAAAATATAATAATATTCACCGCGTTTGTAGAATTTGGGGCCTTCACAGGTTTCGTGGGCTTCGTGTCCGTCGAATATGATTCTGGATTGTGTGATGGCTTTTGTTGCGTCTGAATTCAGTTCGCAGATAGAGATAACGCTTTTGAGTCCGGCACGGCTGCCTGCATAGGCATGCACGAGGTATACTTTACCGTCTTCATCCCATAAAGGGCATGTGTCGATAATACCTTTTCCCGGTTTTACGAGTACAGGCTCTGACCAGGGACCTTTCGGATCACGTGCTTTCACCATGAATGCGCCTTGATCGGGATCTCCCCAGAAGATGTAGAACTCTCCGTTATGATGACGGATGGCTGGTGCCCACACGCGATTGCCATGTTCAGGGCGTTCGGGAGTTTCGATAGGAGAGAGGGCGTAGGGAACGGCAGCACCGATGATCGTCCAGTTGACTAAGTCTTTGGAATGGAGAATCTGCAAACCGGGCAAGCAGTTGAAACTGGATGAAGTCATGTAGAAGTCGTCTCCTACGCGACAAGCATCCGGATCGGAATAATCTGCATAAAGAATCGGGTTCTTGTAGGTTCCGTTTCCTTGATCTGCAACCCAAACTTCGGACACATAGTTCTTTTGTGCCGTAGCGGAGAGGGTCATAAATAGGCAAAGGCCTAAGGTCTGTGCTAATTTTTTCATGGATTGTTTTTTATTATTAGTATGTTATCGAATTCCTGATTGCAAATATAGATGTTCCGGGTGAAACCGGAGGTGAATAATCGATTGCTTTGGTGTATTTATTGTGCATTGTTGTGTAATAATTATAATAAAAAAGGCCCTGCTCATGATAGAGTAGGGCCTTCGTATAACTAACTGTATTGCTTCAACGAATATTATTCGATACAAGCTTTGGTTGTTTCTACTGAACCGTCACTCATTATTCTTTTTATGATGTTCAAACCTTTAGCGGGTTCATTCAATCTCATACCTACTACGTTGTAGTATTCGGTAGCTACCACTTCTTTGTTGACAGCAGAATCAGTGATACCGGTAGCGCCGCCTTCCGGAGTAAACGTGAAACCAAAGAATCCCAGTTTAGAACCTGTACAGAATGTAGTATAGGTTTTACCTGCTTTTACGGGAAAACTATAAGTTCCATAATATTTATCTACGACAGTTATGCCATCATACCCTTCCATAGCTACTCCATCTTCTAAAACATAGAATTTTTTGTTAGCATTTAACACAACAGCAATCTCCATTGTACCATCTTTAGTAACAGCGAGATTATAAAGTGTACCAATTGTAGGGACTTCGGCACCTGCTTTGTCAAAAGCCAGGCCTGCTCCATCTACCGGATTTGCTTTTCCGGATGCATAAGCTACATATAAAGCTCCCCCGTCAATATCACTACTTGTTTTCATTGCATAGGTGTCGTTACCGAATGTAAGTTTAACGCCATCAACGGAGGTAATTTCTGTTTCGCTTGTAATTACGTCACTTTCCTGGACTGCATAAGTCTGTGCATTAACTGTAAAAGTTGCGGCTACGAAAGCCATCACGAGAAGTAATTGTTTCTTCATAATAATAATTTTTAAGTTGTACAATATGTTTTTATTCTATTTTACTGCACAAAATTACGAAGCACATCCTCCCGCGATGGGTAATAATTGTCTAATAGGGTGGATAAATTGTTTTATTGTTTGATTGTAACGACAAAAGGATGTTCCAGTCCTTCTTTCCACTCACGTATATAGGCAAACCATGCTTCCGGTGTTTTATAGCCGAAAGTTTCCTTCATCGAAGTAAATGTAGTATGATAAGAAAAATAGTTGTCTCCTTTGGCTGTCAGCGTATAGAGATAATTGGGTTTGTCTTTCACTTCTGCTACTACATATTTTTGAGGAATACAGGTTGCGAGCCCTACGGTTTCTTTAGCATATTTTACTGTATCGTTCACTGGCCAGTCTGTCCCCCAGCAGCCGATAAGTCCTTTATGATCAGAATAAGAAACCGATCCTTTAATGTCCTGTACACCGGTACAGAAGATTTCATTGTTGAGCGGTTCCTCGAAGAATGCTTCTATTTGTAAGTCGCGATGTCCGGCATAAAGTGTATAGCGGGTGGTCATATTCAGTTCCGAACCTTGATACTCCCAATCGGTTACTTTGATTTCTGCGATAGTGCGGACAGGTCCATAAGCAATGATACTCTCTGTCAATGTGCTTACCGGTTCTATGTGCATAGCTTTCTTGCCGTTCCAGCCTTTTAGTGCACCCACACCACAACTGCCGCTTACACGCAATACATCGTCACCGAAACCGCGTGCCAATTGTTCGTCGGTAGGATAGAACTGTGACTCTTTGATTTCAAAACCCTTATTGAATTTTCCGTAGATATCTACTGTCTGCTTATGATCGAAATAGAGACGGTAGGCCACCAGTTCCGATTCGAAAGCCGGGCCGTGATGATGCATTTGGTTGTAGATGTTGACATTGCCGGGGATGGTGACCGAATGTACCGGTACATGTTTCCCCTTTTTGTCGCTTACTAACATCTCTGCATATACTCGGGGCTCGTATTTTTTATCGCTTTTCTCCGATGACAGATTGATTTTTAGCGTTTTCTTTCCTTGAGCGGGCAGGTTGATGACAAATGCCAGTTCGTCTGCGCGGCGATCTCCGTTCAGGTCGTCGAGTTGTGAAGGGATTTCCGTATTGCCGTCCATAACGGTAGCGGATTTGATACGGAATCCGGCATTGAGTTCATTCAACTTGATAACTACGGGTTCATCGCTTTTTGCCCGGTTCCAAGGATTGCTGACTTCTACAGTAAGCGTCTTTTCATTTGCCTGTGCCAGTGTCGCTAACGGGCATGAGCAAAGGAAAAACAGGGGGATAAAAAGGTTTCTTTTCATATCTTTCTCTATTGTTTTATGATGAGTAAATATTCTTTCTTGTTTATTTCTCCGCAAATGTAATCTAAAAAAAGCAGACAGTCCTGTCAATAATGATCAAAGGACTGCCTGCTTTGCTGTTATAATATGAAAATGTGGTTTATTTGAAGTTCAGATTCGTCCCTTTGGCATCTGCCTCTTTATAGGTCTTACCGTCAACTTTGATCTTTTTAGCGTTCTTCATTTGGAGTGTATGTCCGCCTTTCTTCTTCGTTTCGATACGGATGTTTTCCAATTGCACATCTTCGGCCTGGCTGATGACGGCACCTTCAGCAGCCTCGGTAATGACTACATTCTTTACAGTTACATTCCGGATAGGCATTTCCGGCAATCCATTGAAGAACATGGCGCGTCCGGAACCTTTGCAATAAACATTCGAGATGTGAATGTCTCTGAATGCCGGAGTCTCTTCTGTCACAGGAGGAACATCGGTTTTGGTATTGGCAGCACGCTCTTCTTCAGTCTCTTCACCCGGACCTTTACCGCCGTAGAACAGGTCGAACAATAACGGTTCGTTCGGGATATTGATCATGTTGATGTTGTTGATATAAATACCTTCTACCACGCCACCACGCCCGCGAGTGCTTTTAAAGCGTAAGCCGACATCGGTTCCCATAAAGGTACAATCGGTCACATAGATGTTTTTTACACCACCGGACATTTCACTTCCTACAACGAAGCCACCGTGTCCGTGCAATACTATGTTGTTTTTGACCAATACGTTCTGGCAAGGTTCTCCACGGCGGCGGCCGTCAGCGTCTTTTCCCGACTTGATACAAATCGCATCGTCTCCGGCATCAAACAGACTGTTGATAATCAGTGCGTTTTTACATGATTCCAAATCCAGCGCATCTCCGTTTTGAGAATACCAAGGGTTGAATACCTTTACATTGTTTACGGTAATATGTTCGCATGAAAGCGGGTGCAGACACCAACTGGGGGAGTTCTTGAATGTCACTCCTTCCAACAGCACCTTTTTACTTTTTACGATATTGAGCAGTACGGGACGGAGCCATGGACGGATTTCATTCCATTCTTCATCGGTATTGATGCCTTCGGGGACATTAAAGTCTTTACATGCCAATGCACCTTTCAGGGCGCCGGCTGTGGGATACCATATTTTCCCTGCTGAATCGGTTACCCCCCCCGATTTTACAAGTTTGCCCCATTGGGAAGCAGTCAGTTTGTCCTTTTTTACCGGTCTCCAGCTATCCCCCGCGCCATCGAATGTGCCATAACCTGTGATTGCGATATTCTCCGCATTGCGTGCCGAGATCGGCGATTGGCAACGACGGGTTTCCAAGCCTTCAAATGAAGTATTTATAATAGGATAGGCTTCGAAATCATCGGTGAAAAGAATCAGTGCATTACGCTCTGTATATAAGTTTACATTGCTCAAGAGTACGATAGGGCCGGTCAGCCACAATCCTTCCGGAATAATTACTTTTCCTCCGCCTTTGGCATTTACTGCTTTTATGGCATTGTTGATTGCTTCCGTGTTGAGAAACTTTCCATCATTTTTGGCACCGTATGCAACAATGTTCACCTCATAGTCGGGGAAAGTAGGTTGCTCTACAACGGGCATTTCGAATGGAAGATCGTTATAAATACTGTTGTCTATTAAATTTTCTTCCTGAGCGCATATTCGATTCCCGGAAAGGAAAGGCAGGCATATCGCCGTTAGCAACAGGAGTTTTTTCGTTAATGTGTTCATTTAAAATTATGTTTCTATGGATTAATACTAAAGGGTTATTTATTTCCGATAAATAAAGAGATTTATTATCCTTTGGCAGATTACTCTCCCGAGCCATCTACCGGAAGGGATAATAATGATTCATGTTAACCTAATTCTAACCTTAAATAAATATTATGAAAAAACCTCTTAATTATCTGATGCAAATATAGACGTGAAAATTCCCTTAGATGTGTATAAACTGTTGGTTTAGGTGGATTTTTTGTCATTTTAGTCTTTTCTTTGCACACTTCTCGTGTTTTTATGCAGAAAGTTCCTATCTTTGCAACCTAATTTAACTATTTTAAAAGGTATGAGTTACAATTTGTTGAAAGGAAAAAGAGGTATTATCTTCGGTGCCCTGAACGACCAGTCTATTGCCTGGAAAGTAGCGGAGAAAGCCGTAGAAGAAGGTGCAACTATTACATTATCAAATACGCCCATGGCCATACGTATGGGTGAAGTAAATGCTCTGGCCGAGAAACTGAATTGCGAAATAATCCCTGCCGATGCTACCAATGTGGAAGATCTGGAGAATGTGTTCAAGACATCTATGGATGTATTGCATGGTCAGATCGATTTTGTTCTTCATTCGATCGGGATGTCTCCTAATGTGCGTAAGAAACGTACGTATGACGACCTTGATTACGGAATGTTGGAGAAAACATTGGATATCTCTGCTGTTTCTTTCCATAAAATGATTCAGGCTGCCAAAAAACTGAATGCGATTGCAGATTACGGATCGATTGTTGCTTTGAGTTATGTAGCCGCACAACGTACATTCTATGGTTATAACGATATGGCAGATGCCAAAGCTCTGTTGGAGTCTATTGCCCGTAGTTTTGGATATATTTACGGACGCGAGCATAGTGTACGTGTGAATACGATTTCTCAATCGCCCACATTCACTACTGCCGGGTCGGGTGTGAAGGGGATGGATAAGCTTTTTGATTTTGCAAACCGTATGTCTCCGCTGGGAAATGCTACTGCTGACGAGTGTGCCGATTATTGTATTGTGATGTTCTCTGATCTTACCCGTAAGGTAACGATGCAGAACCTCTACCACGATGGCGGTTTTTCGAGTGTCGGTATGAGTCTTCGTGCTATGGCTACTTATGAGAAAGGCCTCGACGAGTACAAAGACGAAGACGGAAACATCATTTACGGATAATAATTATGAAACTGCGGAATCCTCTTCTCCTTATTATATTATGCATGCTCGCCGTTGCCTGTCGGATGGGTACGGGAGAGAACAGGTTGTTGCATAATGAAGAGAAGGGGATTTCCGTTGTTCGGTATGATCAGTTGTTGAACGAATATGTCCGTTCCAATAGCTTTTCTGCTCTGCAAAAGATGAACATGGAATATCGTCAACCTACCAAGATTCTGATTGAAGAGGTGCTTGGGTTAGGACAAGTGAGTGACGATACCATTTCTCAGAAACTTAAGACATTTTATTCGGATACTACTTTGCTTCGTCTGATGGCCGATGTGGAGACACGTTTTCCTAATCTGGACGAAGTGGAAAAAGGCTTGACGAAAGGTTTCAAGAAATTGAAAAAAGAGGTTCCTGAGATAAAAATACCTCTTGTTTATTCGCAAGTATCCGCATTTAATGAGTCGATAGTCTTGTCCGATACGTTGCTGGGCATTAGCTTGGATAAGTACATGGGAGAAGATTATGCTTTGTACAAGCGTTTTTATTACGACTATCAGTGCCGTTCTATGCGTCCCGATCGTATTGTACCCGATTGTTTGGTGTTTTATCTGATGAGTAAGTATGTTTTTCCGTTTCAGGAAGGGACTTGCCTGCTCGATATGATGTTGCATTCGGGAAAGATAAATTATGCTGTCCAGATGCTATTAGGGTATCGCTCTCCGGGCGAAGCGATGGGATATGCAGAGAAAGAAGAAGCATGGTGCAGCGAGAATGAAAAGAATGTGTGGGAGTATATGTTGAAGAATAAACATCTCTACGTCCGCGATCCGATGATTGTGCGCAAGTATATGAAGCCGGCACCGTTTACCGCCTTCTTCGGTGAGAATGCACCGGCATTGATTGGAACCTGGATGGGGACACGCATTGTATCTTCTTATATGAAACACCATAAAGATGTCAGCTTGCAGAATTTGTTGCAGATGACCGATTATCATCATATGTTACAAGAATCCGGTTATAAATAATGTGCCAATTTAATAATGTGCCAATGTGCCAATTGGAGAATGAAAAAATGAAAGAATGAAGAAATTCACCAATTGGAAACATCAGCAAATTATTATTCAATTGACACATTCCGTCTTGTTTTATGGCGCAGCCAATTGGCACATTGGCGCATTAGTATATTGACATATTATTAAATTGGCACATTGGCACATTAATCAATTATTTTTATGGAAACAGCTCTTTATCTTATTCCCGTGACTTTGGGAGATACCGCTATCGAATCCGTATTGCCGTCCTATAATAAAGAAGTTATTTTGAATATCCGCCATTTTATTGTTGAGGATGTCCGTTCGGCCCGTCGTTTTTTAAAGAAGGTAGACCGTGAGATCGATATCGATGCCCTGGCTTTTTATACATTAAACAAGCATACTTCTCCTGAAGATATTTCCGGATATTTAAAACCATTGGCGGGAGGAGCTTCTATGGGAGTGATTTCGGAAGCCGGTTGTCCGGCCGTTGCCGATCCCGGAGCAGATGTCGTAGCGATTGCCCAGCGTAAGGGGCTGCGTGTAGTTCCGCTGGTGGGGCCTTCCTCTATTATACTTTCTGTAATGGCTTCCGGATTTAACGGACAGAGTTTTGCCTTTCACGGTTACTTGCCTATTGAACCGGGAGAACGTGCAAAGAAAATTAAGTTATTGGAGCAGCGTGTATATTCCGAGCATCAGACGCAGCTTTTCATTGAGACACCTTATCGTAATAATAAGATGGTAGAGGATATTTTGAACAATTGCCGTCCGCAGACACGGCTCTGTATTGCTGCCAATATCACCTGTGAAGGAGAGTATATCCGAACCCGGACGGTGAAAGAGTGGAAAGGGCATCTTCCCGAGCTTTCTAAAATTCCCTGTATTTTTCTCTTATACCAATAACGTTTTTCAGGTGTTCGTATTCTTCTTCAAAACATTCGCTGAAGAACTTGTGTCCCAAGTTTTGTTCTACCTGTTGAAATTGCCAGAGTTTTCCCCCTTTGAAACGTGGGTCACAAAGGATGGAATCATCTTCTACGTCCAGAACAAAAAGATAGACAAGGCGGTTGGTTACTGAGTTTTCAAAGTGATACATGATGCTGAAAGTAGGTTTCAGTCCATCGGCTTTTGGGAAAGTATTGCGTAATATTCTTCGACATCCTTCCGCAAGTGATTCTCCGTAGCTAAGATAACATTCCATCGGTATATCTGTTTTTCCTTTATCCAGAATGGCTGTTTGCGGACGGTTACATAAGAAAAGCATGCCGTGTGAGGCTACAGCGATACGGATTACCGGGTTGATATAGGTGTTTTTGTAATTAAGGGCTTCCATCGCCATCGTCTTTCCGATGACATCTCCCTGAGTGTTGACAATAGGTACATATTCCGTGTGAGCCATTAATTTATTAAAATAATGGATGCCTATCTGATTGAAGATGATACATAAAATGAAAATAGCGGGAGGCATGAGGTTGAATATGACCCATCCTGTCGTCTTTCCCATCGGATGAGAGAAAAATATGGCCAGACTGATGATGATAAAATGCAAAAATCCCAATATCAGTATGATGTGTGCCGATACGATAGCTGATTCCGCACCTTGAGCAAACATTCGTTTGCTGCAGATATCTTTCTTTTTCAGGAAATAGTTGATGAATCTTTTTTTATGCAGGTAAAGGCTTAACATAGGGATGAGTATGCTGACCTCTAATGTAAGCGGAAGTGCTCCGGGGGGGACATAATCTCCCGGGATAAGGGCGGCCAATGTGAGTAACATCAGCATAAATGTCGAAATGTAAAGAATAAAATTAGGAATCCGTACACCTTTACGGTGCATTGAATAGTATGAGTATAGCATTCCGATACCGGTTCCGATATAGATTGCTGTGTCTTGCGTTATAAATTCACATAATATAATGGAGATAATAACGGGGAGGTATCCCAATGACATATTAAATGCGGAAGATAATATTCCTTTATGATTCATTTTAGTGTACATTTTGCCTGTTTCCTATAAAACAAACAAGGGGGTATTTATGTTTAGATCATTTCTTAATATGTTTTTCTGCGTGATAAGATGAGCGTACGAGCGGGGCGCTCTCTACTTGTTCGAAGCCTTTCTCGATTCCGGTCTGTTGGTATTGGGCAAATTGTTCAGGAGTAACGTATTCCTCTACCGGATAATGCCGGCGAGTAGGTTGCAGGTATTGCCCGATAGTGAGTATGCTGCATCCTGTTGCCAGAAGATCATCCATCAATTCTTCCACTTCCGATGGGGTTTCTCCCAGTCCGACCATGATGCCGCTTTTGGCGGTAATACCGTTTTCGGCTATCCGACGAATTACTTGGAGACTGGTTTCATAGTCGGCTGCGCTTCGCACCAATGGGCTGATGCGGCGTACGGTCTCCATGTTGTGTGATATGATTTCCGGATTTGCGGCGATAATCTTGTCTACCAATTCCATTCGTCCTTGAAAATCGGGTATCAACACCTCAATGGTAGTATCCGGGTTTATCCTTTTTATTTCAGTGATGGTACGCGCCCAGTGTCCTGCTCCTAAATCCGGAAGGTCGTCCCGGTCTACTGAAGTGACTACTGCATGAGAAAGTTTCATCAAGGCTATGGATTCTGCTACATGAGTCGGTTCGTCAGCATCCAATGGAAGGGGGCGACCGGTTTGCGTATTGCAAAATTTGCAACTACGGGTACAGATATCGCCTCCTATCATAAAAGTTGCGGTTCCTTTTCCCCAGCACTCTCCCATATTAGGACAGCGTCCACTGCTACAAATCGTATGCAGGCAATGGTTCTCTACGATACGTTTAGTCTCCGTGTAGCGTTCATTGGCGCCAATGCTGATCTTCAGCCACTCAGGCTTTCTCATTTGAATTATGATTTATGAATTATGGGCTATGAATGATGATTTATGGATAGCACTTCTGTATAATCCATAAATCATCATTCATAAATCATAACTCTTTAAAGGTTCTTTAAAAAGAAATTGGTTAATCTCGTGTATAGATGCTGACGGGTATTACCACCATAAATTCCATGATTACGGTTGGTATAAACTTGCATATCGAATTGTTTGTCCAGTTGAACAAGATGTTCGGCATATTCGGCACAGTTCTGGAAGTGTACATTATCGTCAGCCATTCCATGTACGAGCAAAAGGTTGCCATGGAGTTTGTTTGCCCGTGTAAAGGCGGATGCGGCTTTATATCCTTCGGCATTTTCTTTGGGAGTACGCATAAAGCGTTCCGTGTAGATCGTATCATAAAATCTCCAGTCCGTAGGGGCGGCTACTGCTACACCTGCTTTGAAAACCGGCGTACCTTCACTCATACTCATAATTGTCATGTATCCGCCATAACTCCATCCCCAGATTCCGATACGTCCTTTATCTACATAGGGCAATGTTCCTAAATATTTGGCGGTTTCCACTTGGTCTTTGGCTTCTTTTACTCCGAGGTTCAGGTAAGTGTTTTTTTGGAACTCTGCCCCGCGACCGCCTGTTCCGCGTCCGTCAACACAAGCGACGATGTAACCCAAACTGGCCATATAGGTTTCCCAACTTACATTGAAGTTATCCAAAACCTGTTGTGAGCCCGGTCCACTGTACTGATACATCAACACCGGATATTTCTTAGATGCCGAAAAGTCTGCCGGTTTCATCATCCAGCCGTTCAATTCTACTCCTTCCGTTGTTTTAAATTTGAAGAATTCTTTTTTCGGTAGAGCGATCTGTGCTAATTTTTGTTTCAATGCATCGTTGGTAACCAATGTTTTCAAAGGTTTCCCTTCGTTGTCATTGAGGGTGATGACTGCCGGTGTATCGAGATTGGTATATGTATTGATGTAATATTTCATAGTCGGGCTGAACAATGCACTGTTCATACCGGCTTTTTGGGATAGTTTTGTTCTTTTTCCTTTGCGGTCTATTTTATACACGGCCTGTTGCATCGGGCTCTCTTCATTGCTTATAAAGTAGAGACTGCCATCCGCCTCATCATATCCTAAGAATGATTTTACTTCATAATTGCCTTTGGTAACTTGTTTTATCAGATTGCCTCCCATGCTATACCAGTAAAGGTGGGTATATCCGTCTTTATCACTCAGAAAACTGAAGTTTTCGGGATAAAATTGAATATTGTCGAATACATTCTCATTAATGTAATAAGGTGATTCGTCGCGTAATACCAATTTGCAGACCGTTGAACGCGGATCGGCAAAGTACATATCAAAACGGTTCTGGTGGCGATTTAATGTCATTATGGCCAGTTTGTTGGCATCTTTTGTAAAACGGATACGCGGGATATATCCATCGGCATCCAATGGTAACTTCACTGTACGGGTAACTTTCGATTTGATATCGAACGTGCGCACTTCTACTTTGGAGTTAGAGTATCCGGCTTTCGGATATTTATATGCATATTCTCCCGGATAGTCTTTTAATACATCGATACGTGGTGCCTCACCGGCAAATAGGGGAAATTGATACTGAGGTACTTCCGTTTCATCGAAGCGGATGAAAGCAAGCATAGAATTGTCTGCACTGAATTCTAAGGCTTGATTAAAGCCGAACTCCTCTTCGTATACCCAGTCGGGAATACCGTTGAGCACTGCATTGGGTTTGCCGTCTTCCGTCACTTGGCTTTCGCTGTTGCCATAAAGGGTTTTTACCAGGAAGATATTATTGTCGCGTACGAAAGCGATCATGGTACCGTCCGGTGAGAAGACGGGGGCTTGTTGAGGTCCCCCGTCAGAAAGCCGTTCAATAATGTTGTTTGTCGTCACTCCTTTCTCATTACGTTTCAAGGGGTATAAATAATGTACGGCTGTATATGAACGCCGGTAAATGGGCGTTATTTCGGTTGCGATAAGCAGCTTTTCCCCGTCCGGTGAAAACTGGTAACCATCGAAATTCTTGAAATCACATTCCCGGGCTTTGGTTACATCGAAGATGACTTCTACCGGTTCTCCTGTTTTGAAAGAGTATTTGGTGATTTGCGTACCTTCTTCATTCATTTGTGTATAATGCTCTCCGTCGGGCATCGGCACTACGTTACGAATATTTTCCGCACGGTATTTTCCGGAAGTTATATCTTTCAGGTCTAACTTTTTACTACTTTGCGCCATACCACTCAGACAAATGAGACAGAGTAGGAGAGACAGGGTTATCTTTTTCATTCTTTCTTGTTTTTGAACTTCTTATGTCTGCAAAGATAAATATAAAAGCCGAGATTGGGAAATATGAAGCGGATTAGTTTATAATAAGGCTTTTAGGGCTTTTGGACGGAAATCGGTGAGGTCAGCCGAAACCGTAAAAAAGACAGGTTAAACCGGAGCGACATTTCCAAATCGTTACCATACTTTGTAACCCGAAATCGGGAAGCAAACGGGTAAAACGGTCGGCAATTCGGATACAAAATTAGTCATTTTTCGGGTACGGCAGATCAAATACCGAAAAAAAGTCAATCATAGGATTTTTATTCTGTGATTATCAATATTTTGCGTAACAGCCTATAACTCTACGCCGAGTAATTTTGAAACCAAAAAATTCGTAGAGTTATGAGAAGTACATTTTCAAACATTTTCTACCTCAAACGTCAGGTAGTCAAGAAAGACGGAACCGTCCCCGTAATGGGTCGCATCACGATTGACGGAACGCAAAGCCAGTTCAGTTGCAAACTGACCATTGACCCGAAACTCTGGGACACGAAAACCGGACGGGCAACAGGTCGCAGTACGGTGGCATTGGAAACCAACCGTATGTTGGATAAAATCCGTGTAAAAATCAACACCCACTATCAGGAGATTCTCGACCGTGACAACTATGTAACGGCAGAGAAAGTCAAAAACGCCTTCTTGGGACTGGAACACCGCCAGCATACGCTGATGAAAGTGTTCGAGCAGTACAATGAGGATTATGAGAAACTTGTCAAGGCGGGAATGAAATCCCCTAAAAGTCTGAATAAATATCAGGTTGTTTACAAGCACTTGAAAGAGTTTCTCTATCAGCGATACCATGTAAGCGACATTGCGCTGAAGGAACTTACCCCTGCGTTTATCACGGACTTCGATATGTTCCTCCGCACGGACAAGCATTGCTGCAATAATACCGTATGGATTTATACTTGCCCGCTCCGTACAATGGTGTCCGTTGCCATCAACAACGGCTGGCTGACAAGAGACCCGTTCCGTGAGTATGAAATCAAGAAGGAGGAAACTGAGCGAGGCTTTCTCACGAGTGAGGAAATCCAACTTCTAATCAACGGCAAACTGAAAAACGCCAAGCAGGAATTTTACCGAGACCTCTTTTTGTTCTGCACGTTCACTGGGCTTTCGTTCAGTGATATGCGTAATCTTTCGGAGGATAACATCTGCACTTATTTCGATGAACACCTTTGGATAACCATCAACCGCCAAAAGACAAATGTACGGTCTGACATCAAGATGCTGGAAATCCCATTGAAGATACTTGCCAAATATCGCGGTCTCAATGAGGATGGGAAAATCTTTGCCGTACCGCATTATGTAACGTGTCTGCACGGCATCAGGTCGGTAGCCAAACGGTGCGGGATAACGAAGCACATCACTTGGCATCTGAGCCGTCATACCGCGGCCACGACCATATTCCTCTCCAACGGAGTGCCTATCGAAACGGTAAGTTCCATATTGGGTCACAAGAGCATAAAGACCACTCAGATTTATGCGAAGATGACAAAAGAAAAGGTGAACCGGGATATGGATAACCTCTCGGCAAGGCTTAACAGCATCAACGAATATGTAGTAGATACCCTCTAAATTTATGTGCTATGAAACGGGATATTATAAAGATTACGGGAAAAGAAATCAGCATCACCGGACAGGATGTCTGGATGAGTGCCGCGGAGATAGCCGGGCTGTTCAATGTAACGGCGGCTTCGGTACAGAATGCCATACGGAACATTCTGAAATCGGACACGCTGAACGATTACGAAGTGTGCCGATGTGTCCGCATCAGCGAACGGGCAAGTCTGGACGTGTATAGTCTGGAACTCATCATCCCGCTTGCCTACCGTTTCGACACCTATTACACGAACCTGTTCCGCAAGTGGCTGGTGCGGAGGGCTACGGATAGCAGAAAGGAGCAGCAGGCAATCATCCTGCATTTCAGAAACGATATGTATTGTTGAAAACAGAAACTGGCAATCAAGACAAAGGCGGGCAACTTTTCAGGGTTGTCCGCCTTTGTTCTTACCGTATCGCCTTGCGGTAGTTCTCCTCCAGCATCGCCTCTATGTCATGTTCCTTGTATAGAACTTTCCCGCCGAACACGACAAACGGGATTTGCCGCGCGTTGCGGTATTCCTGCAATGTCCTGCGGCTTACCTTCAGCCGTTCAGCCACCTCCTTGTCGGTCAGGTAGCGTTCCCCGTTCAATGGCGGTCGGTAGTCGGCTGTCAGCCTGACTGCCTTTTTCGTGGTCTTGCGGATGTCTTGCAGAAGCGTAGCCAATGGCTCGTCCTCTGCGGTCAATACTCTGTCATTCATCTTGCTTTGGGTTTTAGCGGTTAAACAAATTCTGCTTTCGTTTCATTCTTGGGGCGGTAACATTCCATTAACGGGAGAAGCCGCTCCACCTCCTCCGGCTTGTAGAAAAACTTGCGATTGACCTGCGAGCAGGCAATCAGACGGTTGTCCCGTAAGGTCTGCAAGGTACGGGGGCTGATGCGGAGCATGCGGCAGACATCCTCCCCGTCCAGCCAGTTCGACAACCTGCGGTCGTTACACCTGCGGGCAAGCACGTTCACTTTCTCCATCAGCGTGGTCACGTCCGTGAGCAACGCCTCGAAAGTCTTCTTCTCGATAATTACTACTTCCATATTCTTCAGATTTTGAGTTCGCGGCAAAAATAGAATCGGAATAGCCTACACATATCCATCTCCCTGCTTCCGGCTGTCTTTGGCACAGCCGCCACACGCCAACGAAGACAACCTTCATAAAAATCTCACGTGAGTCACGCGAGAGTCCCGTGCCAGCCTTATGCCTTATTCGGAATTTTGCAGTGTAATCAAAAACAAAGCGTATGGAAATCATAACATTGGAGAGTTCCGCGTACAAGGAACTCATCGGACGGATAGAGAGAATATCCGCCTACATCGAGAAACAGGAAAAACGGCGTGAGCAGCAGGAAAACAACACGGAAGTGTGGCTCACCACCCGTCAGGTGATGGCGATGCTGAACATCAGCCAACGCACCCTGCAACGTATGCGTGACAGCAACCGCATCGCCTACTCCTTTGCCGGACACAACTGCCGCTACCACATCAAAGAGGTGGAAAGGTTTATCCGTGAGGGCATCATCATCGGCGACCCCGAAAGATTAGAGGAGTTCAAGCACAACTACAAAGCCCGCATGGGCGGCAAAAAATCCCGTAACCGTGAAACGAAGGAGTAATGCCTATGGATACGCTCGACAAGGACACATTCAGAGAGTTCGTGCGGCAAGTCTTCGACCGCCTTGACAGGCACGAACGGCTTATCGCCTCGCTGACGGGGAACAACCTCCCGACCGAATTGAAGGACGTGAAACTCTTGGACGGCGAACGGCTGTTCGACAATCAGGACTTGTGCCTTCTGCTTCAAGTGAGCAAGCGCAGCCTGCAACGCTACCGCAGCAACGGCGCACTCGCCTACCATCTGCTCTGGCACAAGACCTATTACAAGGAGTCCGACGTGCTGGACTTCATCGCGAAGTACATGAAAGACTTCAAAAAGGAAAATATCGGGCAGTTCAAAGCCCGTATCAATGTATCATTCAAAAAATAAACCAGTATGGCAAAGAAAACCGACGAAAAAGACATCCTGCTCGTCCGTGACGAAAAGACAGGCGAACTCGGTGTCGTGGGCGAACTCCACGGCGACGGGTCGCCCAGAACCGTCCCGGCAAAACCGGAACATTCAAAGGACTTCATGACATTCGACCGCCACGGCGATGTCATAGACAACTTCTTCAAGAATTTCTTCCGTCAGTACAAAGATCCCTCGCGCTTCGGCTTCTACCGCATAGCGGCAGATCAGGCGGAGAAACTCCTGCAAGTCATCAAGGACATCATCAAAGAGCCTGCAACTTTCGACAGCCTGCTCGCCCCTCATAAGGTGGACACCTCCGCCTACGAAAAGGCGGTGGCAGAAGCGCAGAGCAATGAAATCGGACGAGAGAATCAACCGAACGACCAACAAGAAAATCAAAAAGAAATGGAACAGGAAAACAGACAACAGCCCGACAACGGTCAGGAGACCCAATCGGAAAGACGGGGCTACCAGCCCATAGACGAAAGCAAGATCGACTGGAACAAGTTCGAGGCGCAGTACGGCTTGACCCGTGATGACCTCGTGGCATCGAAGAGCCTTGAAAAACTGCTCAACTACCGCAAGTCCGAACCGCTGACGGTACGGGTGGAGGTATTGGGAGAACGTCAGGAACTCGGCGCGAAGCTGGAACTGAAGAAGATGCCCGACGGCAGCGTGGACTTCGTTCCGGATTTTGTGCGCAAGGAAGCCCGCTTGGACGAACCTCACAAGGGCTACACCTTCACGGAAGACGACAAGAAGGCACTCCGTCAGACCGGAAACCTCGGTCGTGTTGTGGACTTGGTGGACAAGGAAACGGGGGAAATCATCCCGTCCTTCATCAGCATCGACCGATTTACCAACAAAATCGAAGATGTACCCGCCAATAAAGTGCGTATTACAGACAAGATTGGCAAGACGGAAATCAACGAGAATGAAAAGAACCTGCTTAAATCCGGCGGCTATGTCCGCAAGGAGATCGAACTGAACAACGGCCGCAAGTTCGAGACCATCCTGCAAGTCAATGCCATTGACCGGGGCGTGGAGTTCGTGCCCCGAAGCGCACCCATCTGGCAGAAGGAGCAGCGTGGGCAAAAGAGAGATCAGGGAGAAAACAACACCCAAACAAACGGGCAGGGCGAAAAGAGGAACAACCGCCAGTGGACGGACGAGAACGGCAATATCAAGCCTATCGGCAGATGGAAAGGCGTGGAGCTGACGGAACAGCAGAAAGCCGACTATATCTCCGGCAAGACCATCCGGCTGGAGAATGTCCCCGACAAGGAGGGCAAGCCCGCCACGCTGTACATCAAGTTCAATATGGAAAAAGGCCGTCCGTTCCGCTATGACTCCAATCCCGATACGGCGCAGGTCGTCGCCCCGTCCAACGAGAGCCGCACGCAGGTGGCTGTGAACAACGAGGGCAAGACCAACGAGGCGACCAGGCATATCAAAGAGCCGTTGCAGCAAGGGCAGACCGCCCCTGCCAATGAGAGGCAGCAGGAGCGTCAGCGTCAAGGACAGCAGAACAAGCCCAAAGGTCCGAAAATGTAACAACCAACACTAAATCCACAATAAAACAAGAATGAATATGAAGACAATCATTGCAGAAAAACCGAGCGTGGCTCGTGAAATCGCCCGATTAGTGGGCGCGACCAAACCCGAAGAAGGGTATCTGTATGGCAACGGCTATTATGTAACGTGGGCTTTCGGTCACTTGGTGCAACCTGCACTTCCCGAAGGCTACGGCATCAAGGGCTTCCGCAGGGACAGCCTGCCCGTCATCCCCGACGAGTTCCTGCTCGTGCCCCGTCAGGTACGGACGGAGAAAGGCTACAAAGCCGACAGCGGTGTACTGAAACAGATTAAAATCATCACGAAACTGTTCAACGACAGCGACCGCATCATCGTGGCGACCGATGCCGGACGCGAAGGAGAGTTGATTTTCCGCTACCTGTACCACCACATCGGCTGCACCGTGCCGTTCGACCGTCTTTGGATCAGCTCGCTTACCGACAAGGCTATCCGTGAGGGGCTGGCCAATCTGGAGAGCGGAGCGAAATACGACAACCTCTATCTTGCCGCCAAGTCCCGGAGCGAAGCGGACTGGCTCGTCGGCATCAACGGTACGCAAGCACTCACGATAGCCGCAGGGCGCAGCACTTACTCCGTAGGACGTGTGCAGACCCCGACACTGGCGATGATATGCGCCCGCTTTTGGGAGAACAAGAAGTTCGTGCCGCAGGATGTGTTCCAGACCCATTTCTCCACGCAGGGCAAGGATGCGGACAGCGTAGCCAAATTCTCGTCCGTGAAGAAGTGGAGCGTGAAAGGCGAAGCCACCGAAGTATATAATATGCTGAAAGATACCAAGACTGCGACCGTCCTCTCCGTGGAGCGCAAGGAGACCGTGCAGGATACTCCGCTCCTGTATGACCTTACCTCCTTGCAGAAGGACGCCAACGCCAAACACGGCTTCACGGCCGAGCAGACGCTCGCCATCGCCCAGAAGCTATACGAGTCAAAACTCATCACCTATCCGAGAACGGGCAGCCGTTACATCCCCGAAGATGTGTTCGCGGGTATTCCCGCACTGCTGAAAGGATTGAAGAACAACCCGAAGTGGGATGCCGTTGCCGGGCAGATGAAACAACTTACCCGCCGCAGCGTGGACGATGCGAAAGTAACCGACCACCACGCCCTGCTCCCCACAGGGGTTAAACCGCTGCTGTTCGCCAAAGAGGAAACGACCATTTACGATATGATTGTCGGCCGTATGTTAGAGGCGTTCTCCGGGAAGTGCATCAAGGACGTAACCACCGTGAAAGCCGAGTGCGGCGGCGTGGAGTTCGTGGCGAAAGGGAGCATCGTCAAGCAATCCGGATGGCGCGGCGTGTACCGTGAGGAGAGCGAGGAAGTTATCCTGCCCGAATGGAACGAGGGCGACATCCTCCCGATTAGAGGCTGTTCGCTGACCGAAGGCAAAACCAAACCCAAGCCGTTCCATACGGAAGCGACCCTGCTCGCCGCAATGGAGACCGCAGGAAAGGAGGTGGAAGACGAGGAGATGCGTCAGGCGATGAAGGACTGCGGAATCGGCACGCCCGCCACCCGTGCGGCCATTATCGAGACGCTCCTCAAACGAGAGTATATCGTCCGTTCCAAGAAAGTCCTCGTGCCGACCGAAAAAGGGCTTGCCCTCTATTCGATTGTCAGGGGGATGAACATCGCCAACGTGGAGATGACGGGAGAATGGGAGGCGGCACTCGCCAAGATTGAGCGTGGCGAACTGCCTGCGGAAGCGTTCATGAGGGACATAGAAGCCTACACCCGTAAAATTACGACCGAACTGCTTGCGTGCGACAAGATTTTCGGACACAAAGACTCCGGGTGTTGCTGCCCGAAGTGTGGCAACGGGAATATGCAGTTCTACGGGAAGGTCGTGCGGTGCGACAATGCGGAATGCGCCCTGCCCGTGTTCCGCCAGATAGCCGGAAAGACCCTTTCCGATGCGGAGATGACCGAGCTGTTGAAGAACGGACAGACCAAACTGCTCAACGGATTCCGAAGCAAACAGGGCAAGCCTTTCAGTGCCATTGTAGCTTTCGATAGTGAGTTCAATACGGTGTTCGAGTTTCCCGAAGAAAAGAAGAAATCGGGCAGGACGGGAAGAAAACGAAAATAAATTAGTAATTTCGCCACTGAATCGCAGGAATGATAACTGTTCTTCCTTAAAAGGTCGATACGCTTATTTTACTGTGGATTTAGTGGTGGCACTCGGAGGGATACCGGGTGCCTTTTTCTTGCTACAACTTTGGCTCTTCGTTCATAAAGTAGTTTAAGAGTATTTGTAATTCTTGTAATTTAGGAAGTAGAATATTTCTATTTGCCTTATAGTAAGAAAGAATACTCTGTAATTCATTAGGTTGGATAGCACTAACATTAAGAGTCGTGATAGGCTGAGGAATATTTGCACTCATAAGAATTGATTTTAAGGTTGTTGTACTCAAATCAAAAATTCGGTGTAAAGGAAGTTCTTCACTTTGACGACTCCATTTGCCATTTACTTGGCGAAAAACTTTGGCGGAAATTTCATTGCCATCGTATTGTGCTTTTCCGATACTCAATGATTGTACATCTGTATTATTGGCATAAATACCATCGTGTTGCGAATAATCATCAACGGATGTAATAGGTTTATGGGCAAGATGAGTTGGTGTTGGCATATAACTCTGTATTAAATTAATATCCTTTGCAAAATTAGCAATAAAATCCACTAAATCCGAGCAAAATGAAACAGAAAAACCAACCTGCGGTATTGTCCTATTACGGGCTGTACCTGCTTCAATATCTCAAAGAAAACCATCCCGACAAACCGTCCGATGCGGACTTCATCGCCGTGCGAGACGAACTCGCCTCCGACACTTTCGAACAAGCCCGTCTTGTGGGCTATCCCGTAGAGGGAGCGCAGGAACTGGCGATGCAAGCCCTCCTGAAAGGGTTTCACTTCTCCGAATACCACACACTTGCCGATGTGTTGGAAAGTGAGTTTGCCGATACCGTTCCTCCTGAAAAGATACAGCCGCTTGCGCTGAAACTGCTCTCCAAGTTCAAGGAAATCTTCTCCGGCTATCCGCTCTCGGACGACTTCGCCCGGTCGCCCGAATATGACAATCTTTACACGGAACTGACCGGAGCGGTAGCCATCCACATCGACGAGTATGGCGTTTAACCGCAAGGAGAGGCTACGGGGAAATATCGAGGCTATACGGACAGCGTTTGTGCTGGACAAGGAACACAGGGCGGCTACTCCCGAAGAAAGGGAGATTATCAGCCGCTACTGCGGTTTCGGCGGATTGAAATGTATCCTCAATCCCGCCTCCTCGCTGACCGATGCCGTGGATTGGGCGAAATCCGACCTCGAACTGTTCCCGATGACGGTGGAACTGCACCGTCTGATACGCGATAACAGCAAGGACGATGCGGAGTATAAACGCTATATCGACTCTCTGAAATCCTCCGTGCTGACCGCCTTTTATACTCCGAAGGAGGTGACGGACACCATTGCATCCGTGTTGAAGGAATACAACATAACCCCGTCGAAGGTGCTTGAACCGTCGGCGGGTATGGGCGCGTTCATCTCGTCCGTCAAGGAGCAAGCACCGCAAGCCGATGTGATGGCATTTGAAAAAGACCTGCTCACGGGCAAGCTGCTCTCATACCTCTATCCGGATGAGAAAATACGGGTGGAGGGCTTCGAGAAGATAGAAAAACCGTTCAACGGCTCTTTCGACCTTGCCATATCGAATATACCTTTCGGGGATGTGGCGGTCTTCGACCCTGCCTTTGAAACGGGCGGCAATCCGGCGTACAAGTCGGCACAACGAGCCGTTCACAACTATTTCTTCCTGAAAGGGCTTGACACGGTAAGGGACGGCGGTATCGTGGTGTTCCTTACCTCGCAGGGCGTGATGAACTCGCAGCACAACGAGGCGATACGGTTTGAAATGCTGAAAGGGGCGCATCTTGTCTCCGCCGTCCGTCTGCCGAACAACCTCTTTACGGAGAACGCCAACACGGAAGTGGGAAGCGACCTTATTATCCTGCAAAAGGACACCCGCAAGGAGGGACTGTCGGAAGATGAAAAGTTGTTTGCCGAGACGGGAACGCTGCACGGTGTGGCCACCAACCGCTACTTCATCCGGCATGAGGATCAGATTGTCCATACCAAAGCCAAGTTGGATACCGACCCTTACGGCAAACCCGCGATGGTCTATGAACACGAAGGCGGCGTACAAGGTATAGCGGAGCAACTGCGGAAAGTACTAGACCAAAACCTACACTTTAATCTGATTATGCGCTTGTACTCCGGCAGCATCCGTGATGCAAGCCTGCGTGAGCAAGCGGAAACGGTACGGCAAGGGCCGCAAGAGGTGGGTATCAAGATGCAGGAAGTATCACAATCCTCCGTTCCTGCGGATGCGAAACCGGAGATGGAAGCCCCCGTGATGACCCTGTTCGACCTTTTCGGCATTGCTGCCGAGGATCAGCGACAGGCACAGCCCAAACCGGTCAAGAGGAAACAGCCCAAGAGCAACGGCAAGAGTACGGCTGCCAAGCCGAAAAAAGCCGCTACTCCGTCTCCAAACCTGTTCAGCCGGAGCAATGTAGTTCAAAATACACCTGCCACCAATGCTGCATCATCGGCACAGCCGGAGACTATGACGGTGGAGGAAGCCCGTCAGGAAGCCGTCTATGCCTCGCTGGACTGGGATGAAAATCCGCCTATCAACGGTTTCTACGAAATGATGATGGATTTGGGTGCGGAAGGACGCGCAAGGCTGCGCCGTATGGCGAGGGAAGAAAAGGCGGCACAGCCCGACCTTTTTGCCACGCAGGAACAGACCGTTACGGAGCAATCAGCCCACGCAGAAACAATACCCGTCTATCCGATTGAAGACGGTTTCAAGGTGGAATTGCAGCGGCGCATAGACGAGGTGGAACGGCAGATGCAGGAGGAGGAAGCGGCACTCTCACCGGAAGAACTGGAACGCAAACGCAAGGAGGAGATGCAGCCCCGTCCGTTCACGGGTATTATGGAAGCACACCTCAAGGATGGCTCTCTCGTCAGAGTGAATACCGCCGGAGTACGTTATCAGATAGGTGTGCTGAAAGATGTTACCCGTTACGGTGCAACCTTTCAGCCGCTCGACCTGCAAGGCTACCAGAAAGAGAAAGCCGACCTCTACATTCAGATACGCAACTCGTATGAACGGCTGTACGCCTACGAATCGGAATACCGTGAGGAACACAAGTTACACCGTGAAAATCTGAATACCCACTATGACGAGTTCGTGATGCGCTACGGCAACCTCAATGCCAGGCAGAACGCGGGCATGATACTGATGGATGCCGCAGGGCGTGACATCCTGTCGTTGGAGCGTGGCGAAAACGGCCTGTTCGTCAAGGCGGACATCTTCGACCATCCCGTATCGTTCAGTGGCGAGGAACTTGCCGGCGTGGAGACCCCCGAAGATGCCCTTACCGCATCGCTCAACAAGTACGGCGGTGTGAACATGGAGTATATGTGCGGGCTTTGCGGGAACAGCGAAGCCGAAATGACAGAAGCCCTCAAAGGGCGTATCTACTACAACCCGATGGAAGACTGCTACGAAATCAAAGACCGCTTCATTGCCGGGAACGTGGTCAGCAAGACGGAGCGTGTCAGCCGTTGGGTACAGGAGAACAAGGAGGGCGAAACGGCTCATCCGATGCTGTCTGCCGCCGAGGAGTCGCTCGAAGCCTTGCAAAAGTCCGTGCCCGAACCAATCCTGTTTGACGAGCTGGACTTCAATTTCGGTGAGCGTTGGATACCCACGGGGATTTACTCCTCCTATATGTCGTACCTCTACGGTACGGACATCAAAATCGCATACGTGGACAGCGTGGACGAGTTCACCGTGTCGTGCGGCTATAAGAACGTGAAGATTTACGATCAGTTTGCCGTAAAGGGGTATTATAAGCGTTATGACGGCATGAACCTTCTGAAACACGCCCTGCATAATACTGTGCCGGACATCTATAAGAGTATCGGCAAGGACGACCACGGCAACGACATCAAGGTGCGGGACAGCGAAGCCATACAGCTGGCCAACGCCAAGATTGACGAGATACGTTCCGGCTTCACGGAGTGGCTGGAGGCGCAGTCGCCGGAGTTCAAGCAACGGCTGGCGGATATGTATAACCGCAAGTTCAACTGCTATGTGCGACCGAAATATGACGGAAGCCATCAGACTTTCCCGGATATAGATTTGAAGGCTCTCGGCAAACGGTACGGTATCAACGAGGTATATCCGAGCCAGAAGGATTGCGTCTGGATGTTGAAGCAGAACGGCGGCGGGATCTGCGACCACGAGGTGGGGACGGGCAAGACCCTGATAATGTGCATGGCTGCGCACGAGATGAAACGGTTGGGATTGGTGCATAAGCCGATGATTATCGGGCTGAAAGCGAACGTGGCGGAGATTGCGGAGTGTTACCGCACCGCCTATCCGAACGCGCGGATACTCTACGTCTCGGAAAAGGACTTCGCCGCCGCCAACCGTATCAGGTTTTTCAATAACATCAAGAACAACGACTATGACTGCGTGATCATGTCGCATGACCAGTTCGGCAAGATACCCCAGTCGCCGGAGATGCAGCAGAAAATCCTGCAAGCGGAGCTTGACACGGTGGAGGAAAATCTCGAAGTGCTGAAGAAGCAGGGAAAGGATGTGTCGAGGGGTATGCTGAAAGGGCTGGAGGTGCGTAAACACAACCTTTCCGCCAAATTGCAGGGTATCGCCTATGCCATCGAACACCGCACGGATGATGTGGCGGACTTCGGACAGATGGGCATCGACCATATCTTCGTGGACGAGTCGCACCAGTTCAAGAATCTGATGTTCAACACACGCCACAGCCGTGTGGCGGGACTGGGCAATCAGGAGGGAAGCCAGAAGGCTCTCAATATGCTCTACGCCATCCGTACCATTCAGGAGCGCACGGGCAAGGATTTGGGGGCAACCTTTCTTTCGGGAACTACCATCAGCAATTCTCTGACGGAGTTGTACCTCCTGTTCAAATACCTTCGTCCGAAAGAGCTTGAACGGCAGGACATCCGTTGCTTCGATGCGTGGGCTGCCATTTTTGCCAAGAAGACGACCGACTTCGAGTTTAACGTGACGAACAACATCGTGCAGAAGGAGCGTTTCCGCTACTTTATCAAAGTGCCGGAGCTGGCGATGTTCTACAACGAGATTACCGACTACCGCACGGCGGAGGATGTGGGCGTGGACAGACCGCAGAAGAACGAGATACTGCACAACATTCCACCTACCCCGCAGCAGGAGGAGTTTATCGGCAAACTGATGGAGTTCGCCAAGACGGGCGATGCGACCATTCTCGGACGTGAAAAGCTGTCGGACAGCGAGGAAAAGGCAAAGATGCTCATCGCCACCGACTATGCCCGCAAGATGGCTCTTGATATGCGTATGATAAACCCCGAATATGAAGACCACCCCGACAACAAGGCAAGCCACTGTGCCAAGACGATTGCGGAGTTTTACCGCAAGTTCGACAAGCAGAAAGGTACGCAGTTCGTGTTCTCCGATTTGGGTACATATCAGCCGGGACAATGGAGCGTGTA
>UMDQ01032952.1_pt1 | contig 81363 bp, 68 predicted proteins | sample 1964531 | NCBI WGS metagenome assembly UMDQ01 (sample SAMEA4835998, study PRJEB28245) | human gut metagenome | biome: gut microbiome; material: fecal sample | place: Denmark | collected 2008
AACAGGGAATTCCTCGGAATTTCCTGTTACATAAAAAAGCGGCGCGGTTTCCTGACCTTTCCGGAAACTGCGCCGCAGCTTTTCGATCATTTCTGTCCCTGAACATTCATGATCGTTCTATTCTTTTTCTCTATTACAGATACTTCTTTAAATCCTCAACCTTGTCAAGCTTCTCCCACGGAAGATCGATATCTGTTCTTCCGAAGTGACCGTATGCCGCGGTCTGCTTGTAGATCGGACGGCGGAGATCAAGCATCTTGATGATTCCTGCCGGGCGGAGGTCGAAGTTCTCACGGATGATCTTGACTAACTTCTCATCGGATACCTTTCCGGTTCCCTCTGTCTCAACCATGATGGAGGTCGGATGAGCCACACCAATCGCGTAGGAGAGCTGGATCTCGCACTGGTCAGCAAGGCCTGCCGCTACGATGTTCTTTGCAACGTAACGCGCTGCGTATGCTGCGGAACGGTCTACCTTTGTGCAGTCCTTTCCTGAGAAAGCTCCGCCGCCGTGACGGGCATATCCGCCGTAGGTGTCAACGATGATCTTTCTTCCGGTCAGTCCGCTGTCTCCATGCGGTCCACCGATCACGAAGCGTCCGGTCGGGTTGATGAAGAACTTTGTATCTGCGTCTACCATCTCCCGCGGAAGGATCTCATCAAATACATATTTCTTGATGTCCTCATGGATCTGCTCCTGAGTCACATTCTCATCATGCTGTGTGGAGAGAACGACTGCGTCAAGGCGGAACGGCTTTCCGTTCTCATCGTACTCAACTGTAACCTGGGTCTTTCCGTCCGGTCTCAGGTACGGAAGAGTTCCGTTCTTTCTGACCTCGGTGAGACGTCTTGCAAGCTTATGCGCAAGAGCGATCGGATACGGCATGTACTCCGGGGTCTCGTTTGTAGCGAAGCCGAACATCATACCCTGATCACCGGCGCCGATCGCATCCAGCTCATCGTCTGTCATGTTGTTCTCTTTTGCCTCAAGTGCCTTGTCAACACCCATGGCGATATCGCTGGACTGCTCGTCGATCGCAGTGAGAACACCGCAGGTATCACAGTCGAAACCATATTTTGCACGGTCATAGCCGATCTCACGGACAGTCTCGCGGACGATCTTCTGGATATCCACATATGCCTTTGTTGTGATCTCGCCCATTACCATAACAAGACCTGTTGTTGTGCATGTCTCACATGCAACACGGCTCATCGGATCCTGTTCCATTAACGCGTCGAGGATCGCGTCGGAGATCGCGTCGCACATTTTGTCCGGATGTCCTTCAGTTACGGACTCGGAAGTAAATAATCTTTTTTCCATTGTAGCTCCTTTCAAGTTGTAGGAAGGCCGCACCTGCTCCCCGCAGTTACGGCAAAACAAAAGTCCGCTCATGCTAAGCGGACTTGACTGGTTTACGTGGTCAAATCCTCTTATTGCTCGATTTACTCGCTCAGGTTGGCACCTTCCTGCCCTCTCGCGTCTGCGATTAACAGGGGTTGCCGTGACTTCACCGGTCCTATGTACCTCCATCACTCTGAATAAGGGATATTGCGAACTTTTTTAAGTTTATTATACTGTGAGCCACCCAAAAAATAACCCACGGACTGTATCTTATACGATTCATACGTGAATGTCAAGCGGCAATCGCAAAAAACCCGAAAATCCTGAGAAATCGGGAAAATTTCCCGGTATACCAGAACCTTCGGGCTTTCAAATTCTCATCAGCCGACTCTCAGTCTGAATTTCTGCGCTTCCTTCTCGGAATCCACGCGCTCGATCACAGCACCGAGAGAGCGGAGTTTCTCTTCAAAATTCTCGTAGCCGCGCTCAACATAGCCGATCTCGTCCACAGTCGTGTATCCATCTGCGGCAAGACCTGCAAGCACAAGAGCCGCGCCTGCGCGAAGATCCGGCGCAACGACCTGAGCCCCTGTGAAGTTTCCGACACCATCAACGATGGCGACACTGCCTTCCACCTTGATATTCGCGCCCATGCGGGAAAGCTCATCCACGTATTTGAAGCGATTTTCAAAGATGCTCTCCGTCACAACACTCGTTCCATCTGCCAGGGCAAGAGCCACCGTCATCTGAGGCTGCATATCGGTCGGGAAGCCCGGATACGGGAGTGTCTTAAAGTTCATATGACGCTGTCTCGGTTTTCCGACTACGCGGATCTCCTCGTCGAACTCAACGACCTCACAGCCCATCTCGGTGAGCTTTGCGGAGATCGCCTCCAGATGCTTCGGGATCACATTTTTTACGGTAATATCACCGCGGGTGATCGCTGCGGCACACATAAATGTTCCGGCCTCGATCTGATCCGGGATGATCGAATAGTTTGTTCCGTGAAGACGTCTTACACCTTTGATACGGATCACATCCGTACCTGCGCCTTTAATGTTTGCGCCCATACTGTTTAAGAAGTTTGCGACATCAACGACGTGCGGCTCTTTTGCCACGTTCTCAAGGATCGTCTCGCCTTCCGCCATCGTTGCGGCCATCATGATATTGATGGTAGCGCCGACAGAAACCACATCCAGATAGATATGACTTGCCACAAGATCGATCGCGTGGGCCACAACAGCACCGCGGACGATCTTCACATCAGATCCCAGTGCACGGAATCCCTTTAAGTGCTGGTCGATCGGACGGCTTCCGATCGTACATCCGCCGGGAAGCGGAACCTCCGCACTCTTATATTTTCCAAGAAGCGCGCCGATAAAATAATATGACGCGCGGATTTTTCTCATATGCTCATCTTCCACGGTCACCGCGTGGATATTTTCCGCATTGATCTTTACAGTATGGCGGTCAATACGCTCAACCTTCGCTCCAAGATGGCTGATTGCCTCTAAAAGAGCATTGATATCGCTGACATCCGGGAGATTATCGATCACAACGTCATCATCGGTCATGATCGCCGCCGCTAAAATTCCCAGAGCCGCATTTTTTGCGCCGCTTATAGTTACTTCTCCTACAAGCGGATTTCCGCCCTTCATGATGTACTGTTCCATTACGCACCTCTATCTATATATCTAAAAAGGGACAGAGCTATCCCGCATTCGTCCCAGCTTGTTTTCGTTATGATTATAACATATCTGGGAAAAATGTAAAGTTTTTCTTAAGGAACGAAACCTATAGGGTTGGCACGCAGCATATGAAATCATACCCCGCTGCCCCAAGCATCTGGTTCGCCGTCTCCATGGACAGCACTTCTGTTGCCCCGCTCTCTGGATGATACACACGGACATGTGTCTGGTCATAGCCGGTCAGGTACATGGACGTTCCCTCTCCAGTGTAGGCTAACACCGGAATGTTCTGTCCCACAAAGTATAACACCTGGATGATCGTGCTGCCGGAGGCGTCCAGAAGGAAGGTTCCATCCTCCATCGTCTGGTTTATCTCAAAGGAATCGAGGTAGCGCTCCATCAGCCTTGACGCCGATGTGATATCCCTGATATAGGAAGCGCTCGCCCTGTTTCCGCGCACCCAGATGATCCGGTCACGTCCCGCTGTCACGAATCCCATACTGTTGTACGCCGTCTCCGCCGCGTCCGAGAACTCCACAAACCGTCCGAGGAATCTGCCCCGTCCGTAGGCGTAAAACTCTGTTTCCCTGCAGGCTGCTGTCGCGATCGGCTTTACAGTCTCGCTGCTCTCCGCAAGCTTCGGGGATGCCTGGCGGATCTTCTTTGCCGTCTCGATATCCCTGTCGAGCTGGACAAACAGGACCTGTCCTTTCTGATCCGACGCGTACCAGCCGATATCGTCGGCCTTTCCCGGAAGGATCTCCGCGTTGCAGACCAGCGTGTCCGCGGAATATGTCCCGAAGAATCCGTCCTTGCTTGTCACAGTCTTCATATGGATCCGGCTGTCATTCACAGACACCTCGCGGATCCAGGAACCTGGCTTCTCATAGTGCATCACGGACTTCATCTCCCTGTCCACGATATCGATGCTCTTTAAATAGACTCCCATTACACGGCCGTTGGACATCAGGTAATCCCCGCTGTCTCCGGTTCCGTAGATGCAGTCATTTCCGACAAAGCCGAAAATTCTTGATACGGACCCCGCCTGTCCGCCGAGCTGGGTCTTGTCCCCGGTGTCGAGATCCATGATCTGGATCGTCTGGGAATCCCAGATTCCTGTATTTTCCTGCCATGCCGCCCGGGAGTGATCCGCGCTGACCGCAAACTGGTTCTTTGTGAGACCGGAAGCAAGCGCCACATACTCCAGGCTCTTCAGATCGATCCCGTAGATTCCATGGTCCATATAGAAATAGAAGATTCCGTTCGTTCCGCGGTGTGCGAGGACGGAGAGATCGTCCTTCAGCTCCTCAAAAGGTTCCGTGGATGGAATAAAAAATTTCTCCTCCAGGGCATTCTGGTCCATCGCATAGTGATAGTAGGCGATTCCCGTGCTGCCCTCATGGGTTCCGCGGTTCATTCTTCCGTAGACGATAAAATCGATTCCGCCGTCCTCATCCACAGAAAGGATCTCGACGCCATGTTCCGGCACGTTGTCACGGATATCGTCGGATGCCGCGCCGCCGAAGGCGAACACTCTGGCTCCAACATTCTCGCCACTGTCGTATGCCCACAGCTCCCGGCCTGTCACAAACGCTGTGTACTGGCCCCCAGCACTCTTTACGGCATGGACTCCGTCACCGTTTCCGATTCCCAGAATGATCCGTTTTCCAGAGAACAGATCGGAATCTCCTGTGAAGAGCTCCGTCATGGTCCTCTCGTAATCCATCATGTAGATTCGCTGGGATGCCCACTTCATTGTAAAGTTTTCTGTCACCTCGTAGGTTTCCGTCTTCTCGCCATCCTTCGCCGTCACATGGGTCGCGATCTCCACATTGGCGAGATTTCCGGACAGTTCCTTTAATTTCGTGTATGCCTCACCGGTCCGCTCCACGCCCAGAGAGCCCCATGTGAGCTGAGTGAAAGTGTCTTTTAACGTCACAGTTCCCAGTGCCGAACTGTTTGCGCCGGGGGACGTCTCCATATACATGGCCAGGCTCTGGGCATCGCTGTACTTGTATGTCTTTGAGGAAAACTCCTCCGCCAGTGCCAGCATCTCGTTCACATGGCCCTGGTCCTGCTCCACGATCCGCATGTAATACCAGGCCTCGGATCCGTCGGGAAGACTCGCGCAGACGCCGAGAAGATACTCTTTTCCTGTCTCAAGAAGATTCTGGATCAGAAGCTCTGCACTTACGGCATTTTCGCTGTCTCCATTTATGGCTGCATCAAGAGATGTGACCTGGGTGCGCTCGATCAGATCTTCTGTGTCGAGGCTGCGGATCTCATAGCGCAGTCCCTGGATCTTTGTCGTACCGGCAAACCGTACCTTGAGTTTCCGGTCTTCCGGAAGTACGATCAGGCTGCCGCGGTCTGCGGTCACACCGCGCTCCTCCGTCTGGCCGAACACCGGCGCCATCTCCCGGTCTCCCATCGTCGCATAGAGTACCGGAAATTTCGCTTTCTCCATCGCCGTGTACTCCGTGATTCCATGCTCTTCTTTCTTCCCAACTGGGTGTATAAAATAAACGATCACTGCCGCCACAAAAATAAGCAGCAGGATCATGACTTTCTTGCCGGTCTTCATCTTACTGTTCCTCGCTCTGTCTATCTGTCACTGCTCTGATTTTCCATTCTGTTTAAGATCCGTCTCCTGTAGATCTCATTTATAAACAGTACCTGTAAAAGATCCTGTCCTTCTTTACCACCTGCGGTCTCCTCCGGATGACGCTGTCTCACTTTTGAAAGCTCCCGGTATAAGAATTCCCGGTCCGGGTATTCGTCATACATGGGACTTCCAGGGTATTCCAGAAGATCGCATGCCTCCTCCGCTAGGATCTGGTTCTGCTTTGCCGATGCCGGATAGAGACCTCGAAGATAATCTATCTCTGACCGGGATTCATTTCCGGTCAGCTCCGTTTTTCCGCTCTGCTCCTCTCTACGGTAAAGCATCCAGGGGACTTTCTTTGGCCCTTCGGACGAACAGGTCCTTTCTGGGTTAAAAATTCCGTAACCCTTTTTTACTTCCAGGGGATATCCCCGGTAAATCTTCTCCATAAAAACGTTCCCGCTCCTTTGCTGATCCCTATACAGGATTATCATATGCAAAAAGAGCGGGAAAGCTACCATTTCACTTTACTATGATCGTACCATGATCGGCTGATCAGGCTGTTCTTATCTGTTTGCAGACAATATTGTAAACGTACATCCTCTCAGCGCAATGCTCTTAGAACAGTTTCTTCGGGTAAACGCCTGCATCTACCAGCTTCTGGATTGATGCGACAACTGCCGGTTTGTCTTCCTTATAAGTAACTCCAAACCATTTATCCTTTGTCTCAAGCACACGGACAGTTCCTTTTCCACTGTGGATGCACTCGTCGATCACTGCCGGAAGAAGATACTCCGCCTTCAGATCTCCCTCTTTCACATTAGAAAGGAACTCCGGGAATCCCTTTTCCAGTTCCTTTACGAAGGATGCCGGGAGACCGAACATGTTCATGGAGACATGCTGATCTTCTGACACGATAACCGGATTCCCGTCGTGGTCTGCCGCGTGCATGCCGTCCTCGGCCTTATATACATCATATGTCTCTGTGACCTTGGAGAGGTATCCATTATTGTCCACAGTGCACACGCCGCGGGTTACAGGACCGTTTTCGCTTAAGGTGTTGGAGAGGATAAATCCTGCCATACACATATCGAAGGTGTCCTTCGTATCATCCATCTCATTTACCATGTAATCATGGACGATCCTGAAACCTTCTTTTCCGTAATAGTCATCTGCATTGATGACAAGGAACGGCTCCTTAATTAAATTTCTCGCCGCAAGGATCGCCTGACCGGTTCCCCACGGCTTCTTTCTTCCTTCCGGAACAGAAAATCCCTCCGGGAGATCGTCCATCTCCTGGTACGCATACTCTACCGGAGCGATCCTCTCGATACGGTTTCCGATGATCTCCTTGAAATCCTTTTCCAAATCTTTTCTTATAATAAAGATAATTTTATCAAATCCTGCTTCCAGGGCGTCATGGATCGAATAGTCCATAATGATCTCACCGCTCGGTCCAACCGGGGCAAGCTGCTTGATCCCGCCGCCAAAACGGCTTCCAATTCCTGCTGCCATGATGACAAGAGATGTCTTTTTCATGTAACAGTCCTCCTTTATCTGATGATTCTTCTCACACTCACTTGAAGACATCATAACACAAACCCCGTGGGTTTTCAATCAGACAAGTGCTTCCCCGCGTTTTTTAAGAAAATCGTAACTGTTATTTTACTTATATATTCTCGAATTTTTATTCATAATCTGCGAACTTCTTCTTTGTAATACCGGATTCTGTAAAACAGCTTTTTCTGTGTGGCAGGAAGCTTGAAAGCTGCGCTTTAAAGTTCGATCATGTCGATCAGTTTCTGAAGTTCGTTGATAAACATGGATGTGTGATATCCGTCAGCGGCTGCGTGGGCGATGTTGACGCAGAATGGCATTGTAAGTATCCCGTCATGCTCTGTGAACTTACCGCAGGTAATAATTGGAAACAGCATCGGGGTTCCGCTCTCTGTGTAGGCGGAATAACCAGTAAAGTTTAACCACGGCACCATGGAGATACAGTAAAAGTTCTGTGGCTGTCCCGGTTTTGCCTTTACGGCTTTTACGTCTTTGTAGGTCTCCATGTCATCTCTCATATTTTTATAGAAGGTTTTAAAGTCTTCCGTGTATCCGGTCCAGACATCGGAGAAGGTATGGTCATCCTCATGGAAGATCGTATAATTCGGATGAAGGATATCGTAGTATCCCGGATTTCCTTCCTTGTCCCGTCCCATGCGGAATTCTTTTGTCACTGCGATCTGTTTTGAGACACAGTAGACAAAGGCAGGATAAAACTTCAGTCCTTTTTCTTTTACCTGCTGGTGCAGCTTCGTGATATCTAAGGACACAGTCACACTGTAGCCGCATTTTAACAGGTTTGTATAATAATCATAATGGGAGTTTCTCTCCCAGGTGGTTCGGTCGATCGGTGTAAATTTCATGCGGATGGGTCTCCTTTTTTCTTAATTTTACCATCTGACATTTACACATGCAAGTTGAAACAACTACCACCACTATTATTTCCCACATACACAAAAACACTCTCCAAACAGGCCGATTACGGTCTGTTCCAAGAGTGTCTCTGATGCATATTCCATATTTTATTTTATACGATCTTACTTCCGTTCGCCGTCATCTTGAATTTCGCTCCGAGCATTTCACACGCACGGCGGCACATGAGCATCCTCTGTAAGAAGATCTCGAAGTACTCCAGCATGGAGCAGATGTTTTCGTCGATCTTCAGGTTCAGGGTGATCACTTTCTTTTCCTCGTTTACCTTTAATTTTGCCTCTGTAACCGCATAGTTTACACGGTCGTGGATATCAAAGGAGGCCATCTCCTTCTGGCGGACGCGATTTCTGCGTACATCCGTCTTGTCGGCGATGATAAGCGCCGCGGAGATCGGATCTACGGCTCCGCCCGTTGACTCATCATGGTTTCCGATCGCGGAGACGATGATCGCGCGGTCTGTGATCGGAAGATCCGTCTTTTCCAGGATCTGGGATGCCAGAAGGGCACCATACTCCGCATGGGCATGCCGGTTGATCGCATTTCCCATATCATGCATGAAACCGGCGATCTTCACCAGCTCGATATCGTGATCTGAGTAACCGAATTTCTTTAAGATCATTGCTGCCCGCTCCGCAACCATCGCGCAGTGCGCGTCCGAATGATCTGTAAATCCCATAGTCCCCAGATTGTCGTTTCCTTTTTTCAGGTAAGCTAAAACTTCCGCGTTTTTCTTGATTTCCTTATATGTCATATTCTTTTTCCTCTGCCGCAGTCGACCCAGCTCGTGACTGCTCTTTCTTTTTTCTCTCATTTTCACTTCTATATCATATAGCAGAAAAAAGAAACGAACAATCACGCTCCGGTAAAAGAATGTAAAATCTGTGTAAAGTGTTGCTGTACACGAGTAGGAATTTTCTAAACTGAAAATCCCGTACAATACAGTGGTAGTAGTGGATTTTGCCGATTTGGAATGCGAAGCATCGGCAAAATCAGTTACTGTTTGTGCAAGGCGCGAACAGCAACTGCAAAGTTCTTCTTGACATATGTACGAAATCGTACTATGATTCTACGTACGATTTCGTACATCAACAGCTGCAAAACTGTCGATAGGAAAAACATGAATTTTCCCTCGGGCAGACACAGTCAAAAAAACTGAAAGGGCACACGATGAATATTTCACTTTCCGACCACTTTACCTACAAAAAACTCCTGCGGTTCACATTTCCGTCTATCGTCATGATGATTCTCACGTCCATCTACGGAGTTGTGGACGGTGTTTTCGTCTCGAACTTTGTGGGTTCCGAGGCCTTCGCCTCCATCAATATCATTATGCCGTTTCTCATGATCCTCGGTGCCATCGGCTTTATGACCGGCAGCGGCGGCAGTGCCCTGGTGGCTCTGACCTTTGGAACCGGGAATGAAAAAAAGGCAAAGGAGATCTTTTCCCTCCTCGTCTACGTTCTGATCGCGGTGGGCTTTCTCTTTACTTTGGGCGGTGAGATCCTTTTAGCCCCGATGGCAAGACTCTTAGGTGCTGATGAGATCCTTCTCCCCTACTGCGTCCGTTACGGCCGGATCATCCTGCTGGCTCTGATTCCCTTCATGCTGCAGAATGTATTCCAGAGCTTTCTCGTTGTTGCGGAACGCCCGCAGCTAGGACTCCTGATCACCATCGCGTCAGGACTCACAAATATGATCCTCGATGCGTATTTTATCGCCGTTTTGCGTCTTGGCGTCGTGGGCGCTGCCACCGCAACGGCGCTCAGCCAGTCCATCGGCGGACTGATTCCTCTGCTCTACTTTATCTTTCCGAACAAAAGCCGACTCCGTCTCGGAAAGACCCATATGGACTTTAGTGCCCTGTTGAAGTCCTGTACAAACGGCGCTTCCGAGTTTATGACGAACATCTCCATGTCCATCGTAAACATGCTTTACAACTGGCAGCTCATGCGCCTTTCCGGTTCCGACGGTGTTGCCGTATACGGTGTCATCATGTACGTGAGCTTTATCTTTGCAGCGCTCTTTATCGGCTACTCTATGGGAAGTGCCCCGATCGTGGGCTATCACTGCGGTGCAGGAAATAAGAGCGAGTTAAAGAATCTGCTCGGAAAAAGCTTCCGGCTGATTCTGACCTTCCAGATCATCCTGACGATCGTGGCAGAAGCGGGTGCCCCGTTTCTTGCGGGAATTTTCGTCCGCTATAACACGAACCTCTTAGACATGACGGTCCATGCATTCCGCTCATACTCGATTTCTTTCCTGTTCATGGGCTTCAGTATCTACGCATCTTCCTTCTTTACGGCACTCAACGACGGATTCGTCTCCGCTGTGATCTCCTTCTGCCGTACCATGATCTTTGAAACAGGGGCCGTCATCATCCTGCCGTTTTTCCTCGGTGTCTCCGGGATCTGGTATTCCATCATCGCGGCGGAATTTATGGCGGTATGCCTGTCGCTCTTCTTCCTGATCCGGAAGGCAAAGAAGTACGGATACACATAGACTGATAGCCCGTGCAGGCGGATGCAAAGCCCTGCACTGCCCCCCATACACTTATATTTTCAGGAGATCTGCCATGTACTCTGCATTTAAAGAATTCTACAACCTGCTCAGCCAGGTCGACAGTGCCTACCATGACGCTGCATTAAAGCTCGGTCTCACGGACAGCGAGCTTGATATTCTCTACTCTCTCAACGAACACGGCTCCGGCTGCAATCAAAGTATTTTTTACAAAGAGACCGGCACCACAAAATCCACGATCAACTCTGCAGTACGCAGGATGGAACAGGCCGGCTATCTGTATCTGAAACCCGGAACTGGGAGGAACACCTGTGTTTTTCTCACGGAAAAAGGAGAGGAACTCATGAAAAATACCGCCCATCGCCTGATCGCCATCGAAAATGCGATTTTTGAGAGCTGGTCTCCCGAGGAGCAGCAGCTCTTCATGAAACTGAACCGGGATTTCGCGGCTAAATTCATGGAGGAGACGAAAACCTTATAAGCTCTGCTAAAGCAGAATGTGCCTTTTGTGTAATAGGAAATTCCGAGGAATCCCTATTACGCAAAAATCAGCGCCTCTGAAAAATGTTTTCAGGCGCTGACCTTTTACGTCTATATGATCTGAAATTAGAACTGTCTCATAAGATTTACCATCTCGATCGCGGAAAGTGCACAGTCATATCCCTTATTTCCACCTTTGCTTCCGGCACGGGCGATGGCCTGCTCAATGTTCTCGGTTGTCAGGACGCCGAAGAGTACCGGCATCTTCTCTGCCAGTCCCACCTGAGCGATTCCCTTGGAGACCTCACTGCACACATAATCGTAGTGTGTGGTATCCCCCCGGATCACAGCGCCGACGCAGATGATCGCGTCGTACTTGCCGGACTTTGCCATGGCAGATGCCGCAACCGGGATCTCGAACGCCCCCGGAACCCAGGCCGCCGTGATATTTTCTTCCTCCACACCGTGGCGGACAAGTCCGTCAACTGCTCCGCCTAAAAGCTTATTTACGATGATCTCGTTGAAACGGGAAGCTACGATCCCCACTTTCATGCCTTCCGGTGCTACAACTTTTCCTTCTAATACTTTAATCTCTTTCATGATGTTTCTCCTTTTCTTATGCTTACTGCTATTCAGAAGTCTTCATAATTACATATAAAATTCTATTTCCAATTGCCCATCACTTCCATCCGTGCGGGATGCATGCCCGTAGATCTGTGCCGCCTGCGCGGCTGTAATCATCTCAGCACTTCCGTCCGTGCGGAATACATGCCGCCGGTGTACAGGACTTTCAGCAATGGGCGTTCCACCCTATCACACTTTAATTTTTGTAAAGATATGTCCCATCTTGTCCTGCTTCGTCTTCAGATAGAAGCTGTCGTACTGCTGCGGATCGATCTCGATCGGCACGCGCTCATGGATCTCAAGTCCGAAGCCGGAAAGTCCGTAGATCTTCTCCGGATTGTTCGTGAGAAGTCTTAAGGACTTCACGCCGAGATCCTTTAAGATCTGTGCCCCGATCCAGTATTCCCTGAGATCCGGAGCAAAACCAAGCTTGATATTGGCCTCCACCGTGTCAAATCCCTGCTCCTGAAGTACATACGTCTTCAGTTTGTTGATCAGACCGATGCCGCGGCCTTCCTGGCGCATGTAGAGGATGATGCCACGGCCTTCCGCCTCCACCTGGCGCATCGCGGTCTGGAGCTGTTTTCCGCAGTCACAGCGCATGGAACCGAACACATCTCCGGTGAGGCACTCGGAATGCACGCGGCAGAGCACATCCTCGCCGTCCCCGATATCACCCTTCACAAGAGCCACATGGTGCTCGCCGGTAATATCGTTCACATAGCCGTAGATCTTAAAGTGTCCGTACTGGGTCGGCATGTCCGCGCAGGCTTCCTGCACCACATGTTTTTCATGGACACGGCAGTAATCCTGCAGTTCCTTGATCGTGATAAATTTCAGTCCGTACTCCTTCGCCAGCTTCCACAGATTCGTGGTCCGCATCATGGTTCCGTCTTCCTCCATGATCTCACAGCACACGCCGCACTCGGAAAGTCCCGCCAGACGCATGAGGTCCACAGTTGCCTCGGTATGGCCGTTTCTCACGAGCACTCCGCCCCGTCTTGCTACAAGCGGGAATACGTGTCCCGGTCTTCTGAGATCCTGGGGCTTTGTCGCCGGGTCCACGCATTTCATCATCGTGTAAGAGCGCTCCGCCGCGGAAATTCCTGTTGTCGTGTCCACATGGTCGATGGAGACCGTAAACGCCGTGCAGTGGTTATCCGTGTTCTCGGATACCATCTGCGGAAGTCCCAGCCGCTCCGCCACTGCCGCGCTCATCGGCGTACAGATCAGACCCTTTGCATGGCTTGCCATAAAATTGATATTTGCCTGTGTCGCAAACTCTGCCGCGCAGATCATATCTCCCTCATTCTCCCGGTCCGGGTCATCTGTCACGAGAATGATCTTTCCCGCCCGCAGATCTTCGATCGCTTCTTCGATTGTGTTGTATTGCTCGTTCATATTTTCCTGCCTTTCCAGAGTCCTTTATTAAAAGTTTTTCGTAACTATTCAGTGCCTTCATAGTTACACGCAGAAATCCATTCCAGATCAGCTTCGCTGATGGGATTTTTGCCTTCCAGCCTATGTTTTAAAATCCATATTTCTGAAGAAACTCCATGCTGAGCCCCGAGTTTCCCTTCACATTTCCTGCGGCATTTTCACCGTCAGGCATTTTTCCCCTGTCCGCACCGGAATTTCTTCCGATATCCACAAATTTCTGAATATATTTCCCCACAATGTCGTTTTCCAGATTGACCGGATCTCCTGCTTTTTTCTTCAAAAGCGTTGTCTCCTCGCCGGTATGCGGGATTACCGACACCGAAAAGTTCCTCTTTGTCACCGCCGCCACCGTGAGGCTGATCCCGTCGATGCAGATCGACCCTTTTTCCACGATCAGATCCAGGATCTTATCCGCACATGCGATTGTGACCCAGACTGCATTCTCTTCCCGTCTCATCGATTCGATCTGCCCGGTTCCGTCAATGTGACCGGAAACGATATGACCGCCGAACCGGCCGTCCGCCGCCATGGCCCGCTCAAGATTTACATAACTTCCGTCCTGCAGTGCTCCGAGGCTGCTTCTCCTCACCGTCTCCGCCATCACATCGGCGGAAAACTCATTATTTTTCATATTCGTGACCGTAAGGCAGACACCATTGACTGCGATGCTGTCACCGATCTTTGTTCCTTCCAGGACTTTTTTCGCTTTTACCGTCAGCGTGCCGGAATTTCCGCGCAGGGAAAGTGCCTTCACCTGTCCGAGTTCTTCTACGATCCCTGTAAACATGCCCTTACTTCCTTTCCCATTTTCAATCTACCGAATATCTGAGCATCAGATCATCCCCGATCGTCTCCATCTGTCTCAACGTCAGCTTCACAGCTTCCGCCGGATGCGCCACACCGATCCCGGAAACCGGAGTCTTCGCACCGGCACCGCCGAAAATCTTCGGAGCGATAAACGCGCAGATCTCGTTTACGATCCCGGCTGACAGCGCCGCGTCATTTAAGGTACCTCCGCCCTCTAAAAGCACGCTGTCGATGCCCTGTTTTCCGAGATATTCCATAAGCTTCCCAAGATCCACACGCCCGTCTGCGTCCGGAACCGACACAGTCTCCACGCCGGCCGCGTGAAGCTGTTCCGCTTTCTTTTCCGCTTCTTTACAGCCTTCCCCGGAATGCTCCCCCGCATACGCTACGATGGTCCGGTACTCCTTTGCCGTCTTCACGATCTTTGAATCCATCGGGATCCGGAGTCCGCTGTCGCAGATGATCCGCACCGGACTCTTCAGCCCGGGGATCCGGACGTTTAACATCGGATCGTCTGCCAGGACCGTGCCGATCCCCGCCATGATCCCCATATACCGGTGGCGCAGCTCCTGCACCTTTTTCCTTGCGCTTTCTCCTGTGATCCACTTGGAATCGCCGGTCCGCGCAGCGATCTTTCCGTCCGCCGTCATGGCGTATTTCATGACCACATAGGGCGTTTTCTTTGTGATATAGTGGAAGAACACCGGATTTAACGCATCGCATTCCTCCCGCATAAAGTCCTCTTCCACCCGGACTCCCGCTGCTCTTAGGATCGCCGCTCCTTTTCCTGATACCAGGGGATTCGGATCTCTTGAACCAATCACGACTCTTGCGATCTTCTGCTCGAGGATCGCCTCCGTGCAGGGCGGTGTCTTTCCGTAATGGCAGCACGGCTCCAACGTCACATAAAGTGTCGCGCCTTCCGCACTTTCCGTGAGCGATGCAATGGCGTTTCGCTCCGCGTGGAGTTCTCCGCACCGCTCATGATAACCTTCCCCTATGATCCTTCCGTCTTTCACGATCACAGCTCCCACGAGGGGATTCGGGCTCGTCCAGCCAAGTCCCCCCTTTGCAAGCTCAATGGCCCGCAGCATATAATCCCGGTCCGTCATCTTTTTCACTCCTCTTTCCGCAAACCTGCCTTACAGGCGCAATCAGAAAGTTCCATAGGAATTTTCTGTTAAAAAACCTGTAAAGTAGATGCCTACAGGGTTTTCCATATTCGGTCCGTTGTTTCATTCGGAAATATAACTTTTCTGCAATTCACAGCTTTCCCGGATCAATCTCCTGTTACACAAAAAAGCCCTGAAACAGTTTCCTATTCCAGAGCTACTGATCCGATCTTCCGTGATCCGGAATTCCTCGATCCCATCCTCTTTTTCGAGCACCGGATCGCTTCCGCATATCACAAACAAACCTGAAATTCTTCTTTCATCCAGACTATACTGTCGGCCCCGGAATCTCACCGGATCATGCCTCTCGGCTCGCGGGCTTTACCGCCGGTAGGGACTTGCACCCTGCCCTGAAGACTTATTATTGAATTGTCCTATCGCTGACCGTCATTTTCATCAGCGGTTATTTACAATATACTCCCGTTCTCTGTATTTGTAAAGTATTTTCGATGGGAATTTTTGTCATTGCCAGACAATATTTCCAGACAGCCCAATCCATATCCCTGACCGGCTCCACAATCCAGAAAGATCTTATCGTCCCTTATGATCATATCTCCCGCGTACTGTGTTCCATATTTGAATGTCGGCGTGTGTCCCACTACGGCAGTCATTCCCGCCGGAAGCCGGTTATCCGAATCCGGTGATTCATAGCGGTTTAAAAGGACATCATAATCCGCTGTTTTTCTTTTCCCACCGGGATCTTTTTGCACTGCCAGAAGTTCTTTTTTCATTTCATCATCCGGCGCTCCGTGAACCAACACATACTTCCTGCCGCAGATCTCCATGACTTCCCATAACGGCATCGTTCCGATAAACTCCAGAACCTTCCTGCGTCCTGTCTCTGACAGCATATTCATCTGCCTGATGATCCCCGCCCCGTCTCCGGCCACCCAGGACCGCATCGTGGAATCCGGGATCCCGGCCGCGCGGTCTGTTCCAAAATACTGTAAAAGCCGCTGTTCATGATTTCCCCTCAGTGCCAGAATATTCTTATGTTCCATCACAAAGCGCAAAAGTCCCAGGGAATCCGGTCCTTTCGCCACAAGATCCCCCAGGATCACCATCCGGTCCGCATCCTCAAACCGGATCTTTTCCAGTATTTGCAGAAAAGGAATAAAATATCCGTGAACGTCGCTCATCAGATACAGGTTCCCGCTCATGCCGCTGTCTCCGGGCCATACACATAGAGACGGTCCCCTTCCACATTCACGTAGCCTTCCGTACCTTTTTCCAGATAATTGCGGCTTAAGAAGCAGAGCGGTTCTCCCATTCCCATCTTCGCCATAACGCGGTAATAATCTCCCTCGAAGGAGGAATACTCGACCGCCACCGGAAAACTGTTCTCCTGCCGCTCGTTTCCGGTCCACACCGTGTTCTCCGCGCGAAAGCGGACAGTCACCATATCATCTTTGCGGATTCCGTTTCTTCCGAGTGTTCCGCAGACACTACCGCCGAGATCGATCTGCTTGCCGCCGTCCTCCCTCGCGTATCCATGTACCCGGTTTCCGGCACCTAAAAGAGCCGCCACCGACTCCGTTCCCGGATTCCTGTAACAGTTTTTCGGGGAATCGATCTGGTCGATATTTCCCCTGTTCATGATCACGATCCGGTCCGCCATCGCGAACGCCTCCGACGGATCATGGGTGACGTGAAAGACGGTTGTCCCAAGCTTCCGGAACAAGAACGCCATTTCGGTTCTCATCTCCACCCGGAGCTGGACATCCAGATTGCAGAGCGGCTCATCCATCAGGAGAATATCCGGCTTTGTGATCAGTGCCCGGGCGATCGCGACTCTCTGCTGCTGACCGCCGGAAAGCTCCGCCGGATACCGTTTTTCCAGTCCCTCCAGATGCAGGAGCTTTAAGAGCTCCTGTACCCGCTCCTCAATCTCCTCTTTTCCGGTTTTGCTCCGTTTTAAGCCGTAAGCGATGTTATCATACGCTGTCATATGCGGCCACAGTGCAAAATCCTGAAACACCATGTTCATATGGCGCTTCTCCGGCGGCAGGACTTTTCCCGCCTCAGAGATCACCTGTCCGTTCATGATCACGCGCCCGCCATCGGGAGACAGCATGCCTGCGATAATGTTCAGCAAGGTGGATTTTCCGCAGCCGGACGGACCCAATACGCTGATGATCTCGTTTTTATGGACTTCCATGCCGATTCCCTTAAGCACTTCCGTCTTTCCAAAGCTTTTTGTCAGATCTTCTATTTTTAAGATGACTTCCTGTTTCTGAATCTCCATATATTCCTCCAAAAGCAGTTAGCGTGTACCCTATAAAGTCTCCCACTGTATCTGCTTTATTTCCTGATCGTCTAACTATTCTGTACCTTCATCGTTACCCGCTTATTTTCTTTCTGCCCCCGGAAGAGCTTCACCACAGATCCGGCTGCTCTTCTTCTCTGGAACAGCTGAGAATAAAGCGGTAAAAGCTCCATCAGTAAAATGAGAAGAACCACGATTCCGCCGCCAAACACCGTTGCCGCCGCAGAATATCCGAATTTCAGATTTTCCACTCCTTTGCTGATGTAGACCGGCAATGTCTGATAGTTCGGTGGATAGAGGATCGTATTGATCGCAAGGTTGAACACGCTTCCGCCAAATGCGGATAAAAACGCGGACAGGACGGTTGCCTTTAAGAGCGGCCAGAGGATCGTCCGGACCCGTGTGATAAGGCCGGCGCCGGATAGCCGGGCCGCAAACAGGATCGGTCTCGGGATCTTTGCCATGCCGCCGGTCAGAACTCTCGTGATGACCGGGATCGCCGCCGCAACGCTGGCAAGAACGATAATCCTGGGCGTTCCGTACATCTTAAGCCCCACGGATTCGATCCACCGCTGATTCCATACGAAGATATAGCCGATACCTAAAACGACTCCCGGAACTGCCAACGCAACCAGGGACAGCACATCGATCACGCGCTTTAAAACGAAGTCTGAATAGTTCAGCACATAGGAAACGAAAAATCCGAGAACCAGCCCAATGATGGCTGCCGCAAAGGCAATCATCAAGGAGTGTTCCAGACCATTTAAGAGCTCTTTACTGTCTACGATGACCTTCTCATAATTCTTTAACGTGAAACTGAAATTTGCAACGGAGATCGAGTCGGAGAAGGACATGACCACTGTGGAACCAAGCGGCACGAACAGTGTGATAAATGCCAGAAATGCCCCTAAGAAATCGAGGATGATCCCGACTCCAAATGCAGGGCGGACCGGCACCGCCTTCACGGTTCCCGTATCAAAGAAATCATACCGTTTTTTACCAATGATCCTGTACTGGACGATCATGGCTGCGATGATGATCAGTACCAGATAGAAGGATAACACGCCTGCCATATCCAGGCGGATCGGGGAACTGTAAAGTGCCGTGTAGATCGCGTATGGCAATGTCGGGAAGCGATATACTCCGGAGATTGCTGCCGGGAGTCCGAAATCACCGATCGTATCCATAAAGATCAGGATCGCCGCGGAACAATAGGCCGGAATGCATAAAGGTGCCTGCACGGTCTTCCACTCTTCCCATGGAGATGCCCCATTCATTCTTGCTGCCAGAGACAGCCGTTCCGGTTTCCACTCCAGGGCCGCCCTGATCGTCACATAAGCAAAGGGGAACTTGTTGAGTACCATGATAAACACCAGCCCCGGAAAGCTGAATACCAGACTGTTTATGTTGTTCCAGTGAAGCCAGGACCTCGCGATCCCGTTTCCGGAAGCGAAATAGACCCAGCCCTGGGCAATGATGAAGGACGGCATGATCATCAGGATCCACGCCGCGATGTCTAAAAGTTTCGCAGTCTTAAACTCCCATTTTACGCGGAAATTTGCAAGAAACGCCCCAAACGCCGTGCCAAAAAATGTTGTCCAGATGCCAAGAGACATGGAATTTCCAAGTGCCTTATACCAGAGCGGTTTTTCAAAGACCTCAAAGAGCAGGCTCATTCCATCTGCTTTTTCCGTATTTCCAAAAAATCCGGGACTTACGATCTGTAAAAGAACGGCCCCCAGCGGCAAGATAATTAAAACAGCAAGCACGGAAAGGACGATCCAGCCGATCGCCCCTTCTGCCTGTCCTCTATGTGCCGCGCTTCTTAATTTTCCACTATTTCGCGGACTCATCTGCAAACCACTCCTTGATCTCTGCTTCGTGTTCAGATGCCCAGGATGCCTCTGCATAGACAAGCTTTCCATCTTTCTCGCGATCTTCTTTTTCGTTTACGCCTGCAACGGACGGTTCAAAATATCCTTCATCTCCCGCATCCACCAGCTGCTGCTGTGTCTCCGGCTGTAAAAGGAATTCGATGAATTTCTTCGCAACCTCCGGCTGATCCGTCTTCGCGCTGATCGCTGCCACACGTACAGATGCCGGTGCGCCTTCTTCCGGCCAGATGATGCTGATCGGCTCTCCGGAAGCGATCATGCCGTATGCGTTGCTCTCCTGAAGTCCTGCCACCGCGATCTCACCGCTGGCAAGCGCCTGAACCACCTGCGGGTTCTTCGGGTAGACCTTTAAGCCATTTTCGAACAATGAGCCGAAGTACTCTTTTCCGCTGTCCATTCCCTTCGAGTTGAAGAAGTATGACACGAAGGGATATGCCGGAGCCGCTACGCTCGGATCTGCGATTCCGATCTTATCTTTATATTCCGGTTTTGCGAAGTCTTCCCAGGTCTTCGGAGCTGTTTCTTCTGTGAAAACATCATTCCTGTACGCGATCACGCCTGCCGCGTGTGCCCCGGTCGGATAGTATGCCTTGTCCGCCGGAACGATCTCCTTAAAGAAATCGGTGAGGTTTCCCGCATTGGATGGTTCCCAGTCTGTGAGAAGCATTCCCTTCTTTCCGAGAGAGTTGATACTTGGCATGGAATCCAGCCATACGATATCCCACTGTGGATTGTCTCCCTCCGTCTCGATCCTTGCAAGTGTCTCCGCACCGTTTCCTGCTACGACTTCCACATCATATCCGGTCGCCTTTTTAAACATCTCTGGAATAATATCATCGAAGTCGTTTAAATATACTACAAGCGGTTTGGTCTGGGACACCTTCCCAGCCGTCTCCGCCACAGTTGTTGTCTCTGCCGCCATCGTCCCTGCTGCTGTCGTTGTCTCCGAAGCCGCTGTGGTCTCCGCTGTTTTCGCACCGCAGCCGGTCATGGATGCCGCCGCCATCAGTCCCGCCATGGTAAGTGCTGTCAGTCTTATTTTTTTCATAATGTGTTTCCTCCTGCAGATCGTCTCTGCCTTTTTCTTTTATGCCTGTCTGTCAGTTTCTGTCTTTATCCTATGCCTCCTCTGTAAAATCTGGTGCCGTCATCACCTAAAGCCTGTGTAAAATCTGTGTCAGGTAAGCTTCCGAAAATCTGGAAAGTTCCAAAGGTATTTCTTGCAGATCACTGCGATCCTTAGTATACTTGATCTATCAGGAGGGTGTCTTATGTTTAATTTTAATTTCTATACCCCGACCCGCGTCGTATTCGGAAAAGAAACCGAATATCGGATCGGAAAGCTTGTAAAAAATGTAAACTGTAAAAAAGTCCTGCTCCACTACGGAAGCGGCAGCGTGATCCGCTCCGGTCTTCTCGGACGCATTAAGGAATCCCTGGACGCGTCCGGAGTCACCTATGTGGAGCTTGGCGGTGTTGTCCCAAACCCACGTCTTTCCTTAGTCCGCGAGGGGATCGAGCTCTGCCGAAAGGAGGGCGTTGATTTTCTTCTCGCTGTCGGCGGCGGCAGTGTCATCGACTCCGCGAAAGCCATCGGTTACGGTCTCGCGAACGACGGTGATGTCTGGGATTTCTATGAACACACCCGTCAGGCATCCGCATGCCTTCCGATCGGCGTTGTTCTGACTATCGCGGCTTCCGGAAGTGAGATGAGCAACAGCTCTGTTATCACAAACGATGAAACACTGGAAAAACGCGGCTACAACAATGATATCTCCCGCCCTGTATTCGCTGTCATGAACCCGGAGATCACAATGACTCTCCCGCCGTACCAGACAGCCTGCGGCTGCACCGATATTCTGATGCATACCATGGAGCGCTATTTCACAAACGGCGGAAATATGGAGATCACCGACGCCATTGCGGAAGGTCTTATGCGCACCGTGATCACGAACGCGAAGATCCTTGTGGACGATCCAGACAACTATGACGCGAGAGCCGAGGTGATGTGGTCCGGAAGTCTCTCTCACAATGGCCTCACCGGCTGCGGAAACGACGGCGGAGACTTCGCCTCCCACCTCTTAGAGCATGAGATCGGCGGAATGTTCGACGTTGCCCACGGTGCGGGCCTTGCGGCGATCTGGGGCAGCTGGGCAAGATATGTGATCGACAGCTGCACTCCGCGTTTTGCGAAATTCGCAGTGAATGTCATGGGTGTTGAACCTGGAAAAGATGACATGGAGACGGGTTTAAAGGGCATCGAGGCCATGGAAGACTTCTACCGTGCCATCAGTATGCCGACAAACTTAAAGGAACTCGGGATCGACCCGACAGAAGAACAGCTTGAGACTATGGCGAAAAACGCGAGAATCGCTGCAGGCGGCCCGAAGGGATCCGCGAAGAAGCTGGAAGCGGAAGATATGCTTAAGATCTATCAGATGGCTGCAGGAAAATAGCAGAAATCTATCAAAATCGCATGAAGAAAACCGGGATGCCGCCTATCTGCGCAGCATCCCGGTTTTCATATAATACCATGAATCCTTGTTTTTTTTAAAAAAACGTGCCTTGGCACATTCTCGCGTCTCGCGCGGTCGCTTGCGACAATCTACATCTTCGCGCGAGTGCGCATCTTTGGAATTCCTCGGAATTTCCTGTTACATAGAATAAGACTGCCGTCCAGCATAAGCCTACTGATACGGCAGTCAATTTTTTCATCTACACGTAATCTCTGACCAGAAAGACCGGCTTGATCGCCATGATCTCATCGAATTCCTCCTGGGTGACGGATACATCCGCGTTGGTCTTTTTCAGATCATTTTTTACAACGTCAAACGCGTCCTCCACAGACTCGGCGCGCCCCTCACGGACAGCACGCTGCATCCGCTCTACAGTCACCGGATGAAGGTAACAGGCCGGAACCGGAAGTCCGAGATGGAGGCTGTCCACATACCCCGTAACGGCTTTTTCCGCCGCTGCAAGACGTTTTTCGATGGCTTTCCGGTTATTCGTACTCGTCGGCATGACATTCGCTCCGGAGAACAGAAAGATCGCCGCCATTCCAAAGAGGACAAAGTATACGGCAAACGCATCGCGATTCATAAAGGAGAATACGCCATATGCAAGCGCCGCCGCCCCCATGACTACCATGAATAAAGCGAGCCATTTGTAAAACGGCTTTGTCTTCTCATACGTTCTCTTTTTCTTTGCCGCATTGGTGAGCTCTGTGAACAGGGACAGACGCTTCGTGAGGGCTGCTTTTGCCTGCTCCAGAACATTTACCGTCTCCTTCGCCTGCTCTGAGAGAGGAATGAGACGTTTCTCCGCCTGCTTTTTTTCAGCTTCCGCAAGGCGCTTTTCCGCCGCTTCACTCACGGTCTTTATCTGCGGGAACCGTTCCTTCACGGATGCCACGAAAGCGTCCACCTGATCCTCATATTTAAAGTTGCACTGTTTTTCCTTCCCATCCCCGTAGACAACCACCAGATACGGCATGGTGGCAAACAGGCCTTTTCCGGTAAATCCGCCTTTGCTCATCGCCACGCGCTTAAAGACACGGGAGACGGAAGATACCGGGATGTAGAAGCGCCGCTCCAGATAAAAGCTGTTGAGGTACAGAGCCTCTTTTCCGATTCCGCAGGGACCGATCTTCTTACAGTGCTTTTTATCCTCTGAAAGAATACTCTCCGGAATCTCTTTTTCTCCAAGTTTTGCCGGTTTTAAGAACATAACTCTCGCCTCCCAAATACTGAATAACCAGTATAAGCTGCCCTCAGCCTTTCACCGGGGCAGCTTATACTTTCTGCATCATCTGCAGTCAGACACTCCCAGCTTTGCAGCCTGTCTTTCGTGTCATTATAATCTTACATTATGCTGTCTGTTTCTTCGTTGCGCGGATGAAGATTCCAAGGAATACGACCGCAAGTACGATACCTACCGGGTACGCAACTGCAGTACCGAGGTTTAAGCACTCTTTTGCACAGAAGAAATATGTCATGGAAACAGCGCTCATGAAGGTTGCCGGAACTGCTGTGAGCCAGTAGTTCTTCTTTGCCTTGTAGAGGTACATGCTTGCTGTCCAGAGAACGATCATAGCCAGTGTCTGGTTTGTCCAGCTGAAGTATCTCCATACGATGCTGTAGTCCATATGTCCGACGATAGCGCCGATTCCAAGTAACGGTACGCAGAGAAGCAGACGGTTCTTCCAGTTCTTCTGGTCAACCTTGAACCAGTCAGCAAGTGTTAAACGTGCGCTTCTGAATGCTGTATCACCGGAAGTGATCGGGCAGGCGATAACACCTAACATAGCAAGAGCAATGCCGACACCGCCCATGGTCTTCTGGCAGACATCATAGATGGCCGCGGACTGACCGTTCTTCATGATCTCTGCGAGACCTGTGTTTAAACCACCTGTCACTTCGTAGAGAGAGCATCCTGCTGCTGCCCAGATCAGGGCGATAATACCTTCACATACCATTGCGCCGTAGAATACGAAATGACCCTGTTTCTCAGATTTCATACAACGCGCCATAAGAGGTGACTGTGTTGCGTGGAAACCGGAGATCGCGCCGCAGGCAACGGTGATGAACATGAAGCTCCATACCGGTGTTCCGCTCGGATGCATGTTTCTGAAATTGCTCCAGATCTCCGGGATCACATATTCCGGTTTTGTGAAGATACCAAAAGCAACACCAAGTGCCATGATGATCAGGCAGATACCAAAGATCGGATAGATCTTACCGATGATCTTGTCGATAGAAATAAAGGTCGCGATAAAGTAGTAAGCCAGAATGATCCAGAGCCATATCTCTTTGTTTACGACCAGACCCTGTGCTCCGCCATTGCTGAACAGAGTTACGATCAGACCGGCCGGACCAACCGCGAAAACAGTACCGACCATGACAAGAAGTACAACACTGAATACACGCATCACGTTCTGCATCAGGCCGCCGAGGTAGATTCCGCATACCTCTGAGATCGAAGCACCATCATTTCTCTCGGACATCATGCCGGAGAAGAAGTCATGAACACCGCCGGCAAAGATCGTACCGAAGGTGATCCACAGGAATACGACCGGTCCCCACAATGCACCCTGCATGGCTCCGAAGATCGGGCCCAGACCAGCGATATTCAGAAGCTGGATCAGAAAGAGTTTCCATTGGGGCATGACTACGTAGTCGACACCATCGTTGATTCTGACTGCCGGTGTCTCTCTGTCATCCGGGTTGAAAATGTTATTTACGAGGTTGCCGTAGACAAAGTAACCTCCGATCAAAAGTGCCAGACAGACGAGAAAACTAATCATACAAATCCCTCCTTGAATATACATTATGCTTATTTCTTTTTCTTCAAGCAAATGTATTATAGTATATTTTGCACAATATTTAAAGGTGGTCTGCATGAACAGCATGGTTATCTGCACAAACGGCACTCCTTTCGTCATGAACGGAGTGCCGCAGCTTCTCTTTCTGTCAGCTGATCTTCAACAGCTGTTTTAATGTTTTCAGTTTTTCTCTTCCCACCGGGAGTTCCCGGCTCTCATACCCCTTCATATGTACGGAAAGTCCGTTTCCGCTGCCTGCGAAAAGTTCCGAAATAAATGACAGATTTATAAGATAGCTCTTATGGATCCGGAAGAATCCGAAGTCCGCCAGCTTTTTCTCAAGTTCTCCCAAAAGCTGGTTGACCTCATAGGATCTCGATGTGGTGTGGACCACACATCCGTGTCCGTCGGTCTCCGCATACACGATCTGGGCGATCTCCAGAAACAGGATTCCGCGGCTGGCCGTCACAGGGATCTTGCCGAATACCGTTGCTTCGCGCCTCTCTTCCACACCTGCGTTTTCCTGCTCTGCCCCCTGTTTTTCTGCTACTGCCGGTTCCGTTTTTTCCTCCTGCTCCTCCATTTTCCCCGCGGGATCACGTTTTCCTTCCCCAATGCATTTTTTCACAACATGGTGGACCCGCTCCGGATCGAACGGTTTTAAAATATAATCATCGATCTCCATCTCGTACGCTTTCGCGGCATACTGGGAATAGGCAGTAGCGAAGACGATCTTCGCCCCGGGAAATAGTCTTTTTGCCGTGGCTGCCAGCGTCGTCCCCTCCATGTCCCCGAGTTCCATATCCACAAAGATCAGATCAAACGAATCTGACTCATTAAACATCTTTAAGGCATCCGCTCCACTCTCCGCTTCCGTGATCTCACAGGCCGGAAGCACTTCCTTTACCCTGCGGATCAGCATTTTTCTTGCCGGTCTCTCATCATCGATCACTGCGATCTTCAAAACATCTCCCCCTGTCTCTCATAGTTTCCCCAATGTATAAAATAGTCCGGTCGTAACTGTTCAGTAGGTCTGCGCACTTGCTGCGCTGACCGTAAGAAAACATAGGCTGGAAGGCAAAAATCCCATCAGCGAAGCTGATCTGGAATGGATTTTTGCACGTAACTATGAAGGTACTGAATAGTTACGTCCGGTCACAGTATTTTCCTGTCAGCTCTCTGCCTGATACGGAATACAGAACGAAACATCCGCCCCGTCATCCGTATTCCGGATCTCCAGCCCATAACGCTTTCCGTATGTACTCTTCAAACGTTCATTCACATTTTTTAATCCAACGCTGCCGGTCTTGTTTCCGGTCAGGATCCTCTCTGCCTCTTCCGGTTCAAAACCTTTTCCATGATCCCTGACCCCGATCCTCACCAGATCCTCCCCGGTTCCGCTCTGCACCCGTTTTGCCGAGATCTCCACTCTGCGCACCCCGTCTGCGCTGTTTCCATACCGGACAGCATTCTCCACGATGGGCTGCAGGATAAAAGACGGAACCTGACAGGAGAGACCGTCTTCCACGTTGATCTCCACCCGGAGCTTCTCCTCAAATCTCGCCTTCTCGATCTCCAGATACGTCCGGACATGGTTGATCTCCGTATCGATATCCAGCATGTACTGGTCGTTCTCCAGAGTCTGACGGTAGTAGGACGCTAACGTTAAGATCAGGTCACTGGCCTTTCCCGCGTCCTCATCACAGATGCATGAGATCGTATTCAGCGCGTTGTAGAGAAAATGCGGGTTTACCTGGGACTGCAGCGCCTTAAACTCCGCTTTTTTCCGCAATTTCTTCTGATATTCAACATTGTAGACTCCTAACTGTGTGGAAAACATCTTCGCAAGTTCCTCCAGAAAATCCCCGATGCTCCGTTCCACACGTCGTCTCTTTTTCACGACAATGGACAGACTTCCGATCTTCTCATCTCCGGTCATGACCGGAACTGTCACCGTCACGAGGGAGTGAAACAGCGGCCGTATCTCCTCATCGAGATCTTCCTCCCAGATACATTCTGCTTTCATTCCTTTTGCCGGTCCTGTCAGATGTTCCAGAAACTTTTCCCGGCGGAAACGGCTGTCATCGATCAGGGAACTCACCGCCAGAACTTCCTTTTCATCCGTGATGATCACCGCCTGACATGGGATCTCACCAAAAATGATATCAGTCACAGCTTCCATATTTTCCCGCTTTCCGAAACCTTTTCTCAGATAGACGAGACTCTTGTCCGCGATTCCCATGGAAAGACGCATCCGCTCCGCAAACAGACTGTCCTCGCGCATATATACCATATCAAAGGTCTTGAAAAAGAGCACCATTCCCACAGAATTCATGACGATCATCGGGACGGCAATCTTTCCCACAAGCTCCATGGCCGCGCTGAGAGGCTTCGAGATCATCAGAATGATCACCATCTGCAGGATCTCCGCCTCTGCAGTCAGGAAAAACAGATCGATGCTGTCCATCTCTCCTGCCTTGTACTTTTTATAGACCAGACTTCCCAGCACGCCTTCCACCAGCGTCGAGACCGCGCAGGAAGCTGCTGTAAAGCCGCCAATATCAAACAGGAACCGGTGGGCTCCGGCGATGAGTGCCGTCATCATTCCGACAAGCGGTCCTCCCATGATCCCCGCGGTCAGAACGCCGATGACGCGGGTATTGACGATGGCCCCGCCGGTCTTTGTCCCTGTGTAGGTCGACACGATGCTGATGGCACCGAAGATCACTGCCAGCGCCATCTTCTGGATGATCGTGCTGCTCTCTCCCCGGAACAGCTTCCGCACCGATGCCATATTGGTGAGCAGCGTTGCCAGAAGCACCAGCAGTCCGATATTTAAAAGCATGTTGAAAAACATGGTTCCTGTCATAAAGCTCCCCCTGTCCCCGCAGACTGGATGTTCTTGTCTGCCTCTTTCACATGTTTTTATCATATCACATTTTTCTGTTTATTTGTTCAGAAAATGTGAAGCGCGGTCGCTTGCGACAGTCTACATCTTCGCGCGAGTGCGCATCTTTGGCACGTCAGTGCCTTTTTATGTAACAGGGAATTCCCCAGGATTTCCTGTTACATAAAAAAACTCCGGAAGACCTGGGCTTCTTCCCTCAGGTCTTCCGGAGCTTTGCACACCGACCGTAAACCAGGCCGGTATTTTCCTTATGAATTATAGATATCCTCGTTTAACATTCCCTCGGATTTCGCAACGTAGATCGCGGTTGCGGAGTCACCGACAACGTTAAGCGCCGTTACTAACATCTCGATCGGGCGGTTGATCGCAAGAATCAGGCTGTATGCTAAGAGTGCACCGTCGTTGATGTAGCCAAGACCGGAAAGGATCGTGAACAGGATGATCGCGCCTGCGCCCGGAGCTGCCGGTGTACCGGCGGATGCGATCAGGGCTAAGAGAGCGATCACAATGAGCTGGGACAGGGTTACATCGTAGCCTGCGCAGCCTGCGATGAACAGCGTCGCAACGACCTGCATGATCGCGGTACCGTTCATATTGATGGTCATACCGAGCGGAAGTACAAAGGAAGCGATCTTCTCATCAACACCGAGCTCCTCTGTGGTCGTCTTCACGTTAAGCGGAAGAGCAGCCGCACTGGAGGAAGTGGAGAATCCGAATACTGCTACACGGAAGATCTTCTTTGCGAACTTCACCGGATTCTGCTTTGTTGTAGCTGCTACAAAGATCGGGTATCCTACGAAGAGGAATAAGAGAAGCAGGATAACGGTTACGACAACGTATGCCAGAGCCGGTTTTAAGTGGTTGATTCCGTATGTCGCGAATGTTCTTGCAAGGAGAACGAAAATCGCGAACGGACCGAACTTTGTAACAACGTAGTTTAAGAATACAACAACGATATCGTTTACTTCTGTGATGAGCTTCTTTAATGTTGCGCTCTTCTCGTCGCCGACTGCCTTCATGCAGAGACCGAGGGAAACCGCTAAGAACACGATCGCGAGAACGGAAGTGTTTGTGCTGAATACCGCTGTGATATTGGACGGAACAATGTTAAGGATCACATTTAACGGGTTGGAACCGGTAGATCCGGCAGAACCTTCAAGACCCTCCACCTGAATATTGAATACACCTGCATTGTAGATCATGATTCCGACTACGCATGCCATAAGTAATGCGAAGAAAGAACAGATCAGGAAACCTGCGATCGTTTTTACGGAAATTCTGCCGAGAGTTCTTGTATCGGAAATCTGTCCGATCGCAAGTGTGATGGATGTGAATACCATCGGTACGATGACAAGCTGTAAAGAACGGATAAACAACTGACCGATAATATAGAAGATACCGAGTGCCTTTTCAGCGCCTGCCACTGTGATGTCCTGGAACAGGATGCTGTTAATCGTTGCCCATACGGCTTCCTTACCTGTGCTGTTGAGGTTTTCTCTTAAGAACATTAACAGAAGACCTGCTACCAGACCGCAGACGAGGGAAATACTCATTCTGACAGCGAGTGAACTTTTCTTTTTCTCCATGTAATCCTCCTTTTTTTACCGCGCAACACACCCGGAAACATAAGTTTTGGGGCGGCTCTCCAAAACATTCCTGATATGCGGATACAGGCTTTGACCCATTACCCGCATAAAAATCTCCGGGACACTGACAGGTTTTTCTCGATCCCTGTCAAACTATCCCGGAGATTATATCGTAGTCTGAGCAATTCCGCAAGTAGGAATTTTAAATTTCTTTATGTTTTTTTTACAGAAATTTTATTTACTGGAATCGGCTGCCGGAACAGCCTCCGAAGTCTGTGTCTGATCCAGTGCCGCATTTAACTCCCGGAACGCCGCCGCGAGATCCTGCTCGTTGCCGTCCGTGTCATAGATCCTGCCATACTGCTCGTGGGTATACATTTTAATATTGTCCAGTGTCACGCTGCGGTCTGTCGTGATCGAGAGATTGTAGTTTTCCTGCCACGGGATGGAACACTCATAATTTCCCGCTTTCGTCACCTGGACCAGCTTTTTAGCGTCACCGATCTGGAAGGTGACCTTCGCTGCACCGTTCTTCGGCGCCGCCCAGAACTTTACATGGATTTTGTCCCTCTGTCCAAGACGTCCATGGACATTCTGGCTGAGCACACTGTCTTTTTCCAGAGTGACTGCCTTTGATCCGTCATGTTCTGTTTTCTCAACCTTTCCGGTGGTATCCCAGCCTGTGAGCCCCAGAGCGAACTGACCATTGTATACACAATCGTTTACATAATTCCGGTATACCCAGAGTCCGTAGCCGCAGGTAGTATCCTTTAAGATCGGAGCGGCATTCTTCACATAATCCGCCACCTGGGACTCCTCGATCTGAGTATTGTAGGAGAACGCCTCTGTGGAATCCATATAGAGGAACTGCTCCATAAAATACTTCTTTCCGCTCTTTTCCACCAGACCGTTCATGCTGTTCTGCATGGATGCCAGCGCTGTTTCCGCGGAAATATGGTCTCCCATGTTCTGCTGTCCGAGGGACACACTGTACATAAGAGCGGCGTACTCTGCATCGGCACACGGATACGTGGCAGAGTGGGAATAGTAGGTATAGCTTCCGTCCAGCTGGTAGATCGGATCCCCGTCGGACCGGACCTCCATGGATAGTCCTGGGAACACTTCCTGACTCTCGGAGAGGAGCTTATTTAAAAAGCTGTCATAGAACTCAAAAAACAGCTTCGCCTCCGGGCGCTTTCTCTCCGGGATCCAGATCTCGGAATAATCCTGGAATGTCTTTCCGTAGACCGCGCCGACCTCCTCAAGGGAGTAGTGGGCCTTCAGGTAATCCTGATATCCGCATCTGGATGCCAGACGGATACTGAGGGCTCTTGTGAGATCCTGGTCCATGTTTGACGTATAGTCCCAGAAGTCCTCCCAGGTAATAAAACCGCCCTGAAAGTTCCCGTAGTCGGATACCCGGTCATAGATCGTCTTACAGTAATCTATCCACATCTTCCTGTCATTGCTTCCGTCCTGCACCACACCGGCATATCGCTCCGGAAGGGACGCGTCACCGCTGTAATCCCAGCAGTAACCGATCCGCAGCGTCACCATAAGTCCGTGGTTATCCGCGCACTTCATGACCTGATCGAGCTTGGCGAAAGCAGCCTCATTGTACATATTTCCCATATCCCCCGGCTGAAACTCTCTCCACGGGATCACAAGAATGATGCTGTTGAAGCCGTCCGCCTTGATGCGGGCAAAATTTGCCCCCATGTTATCATCTTCAGTTCCCCAGTAGTTGATCGGCCAGGCATCACCGAAGTAGGTCACGGATTTTAAGTATTCCGGAAACGCCGCCTGCGCTTCCATCCGGAGTTCAGGGATCCCCGCCATCAGGGCTGCGGCGGCCAAAAGCGCTGCCGCTGGTCTTGCCAGTTTTCTTATGTTCATACAATCACCTTTTATAACTGTTCTTCACAGCTTCCTTTTTTGTTTCTGGTATGCATCGGCACACACCGATTCCCGTTTACTATACCACAATGTAAAAATTTCTGCAAAATTTATCCTAAAAAAATTCCGCAAAATTTATCCTTGACTAATTTAAGACTTACGGGGATACTTTTATTAGAAAGATCGTAACGGTTCAGCAGGCTGCGCGCTGACCGCACTGGTCGCGCCGGCCGTACTCGCCGCAGTAAAGCGCAGACATTACGGTACTGGAGCGTTGCGAAGTATTTATTAAAGGAGGACTTTATAAGCATGGAAAAATCAACGGTTTATTTTACCGATTTCCGGTGTTCGGTTGGAACCAGCCAGTTGGACAAGCTGAAAAAGCTCTGCGTTGCCGCAGGAATCAAAAACATTGACATGGACGGAAAATTCGTCGCGATCAAAATGCATTTCGGTGAGTTCGGAAACCTCGCCTTCCTTCGTCCGAACTACGCGAAAGCCGTTGCGGATCTCTGTAAGGAGCAGGGCGGCATGCCGTTTCTGACCGACTGCAACACCCTGTATCCGGGCAGCAGAAAAAATGCTCTGGATCATTTAGACTGTGCAAACCTCAACGGCTTCAACCCGATCTCCACCGGCTGCCAGATCATCATCGGTGACGGTCTTCGCGGAACTGACGAGGTGGAGGTTCCGGTCGTGAACGGAGAATACTGCAAGACGGCCTTCATCGGCCACGCGGTCATGGACGCCGACGTCTTTATCAGCCTGACCCATTTCAAAGGTCATGAATCCACCGGTTTCGGTGGTGCCATCAAAAACATCGGTATGGGCTGCGGAAGCCGTGCCGGAAAAATGCAGCAGCACACAAGCGGAAAGCCGTCCGTCCGTGAGAAGCTCTGCCGCGGCTGCGGACGCTGTGCGAAGGAGTGCGGAAGCGATGCTATTACATATGTAAATAAGAAAGCCGTCATCGATTATGACAAGTGCAAAGGTTGCGGCCGCTGTATCGGTGCCTGCAGCTTTGATGCTATCTACAATCCGAACTACAATGCCAACGAGCTTTTAGACCGCAAGATGGCAGAGTACGCGCAGGCTGTCTGTTATGACCGCCCGTGCTTCCATATTTCCCTTGTGCAGGATATCAGTCCGAACTGTGACTGCCACGGTGAAAATGATGCCCCGATCCTTCCGGATATCGGAATGTTCGCGAGCTTCGATCCGGTGGCTCTGGACCAGGCCTGCGCGGATGCCTGTCTGAAGGCAGCCCCAATCGCCAATAGCCAGCTCGGGGAACATCTCTCCCAGCCGGGATGGCACTGCCACCATGATCATTTCAAGGATTCCAACCCGAATATCGAATGGCAGGCGACTCTCGATCAGGCGGAAAAGATCGGTCTCGGCACGAGACAGTATGAGCTGAAACGGATCTGATCGGGATTTTTCATGAAAAATGGGGAGAAGTTCCATTTTACGGAACTTCTCCCTGTTTTTTATGTACAATTGCAGCGCGTCATTCCTTTCACGTTCGCCGGAAAGATCTATTCCCGCTCAATCGCATCCATCAATTTTTTACATCTTCATTCCAAGCGCTCTCGGCTTGCAGCCGTCCGGGATCGGGCAGTGATAGGTGTCGCCATCCAGCTCCTCCTCCATCTCCGCTTTCGCCTTCGCGATAATCTCCGGATCCTCATACATATCGATCGCTGCGCCTGCCATCGCCTTTGCCGCGTAGATCAGTCCCTTGTGTGCCAGTCCGCTCTTGCCCTGGGAAACGACCTGCCAGGAGTGGCCCGGTGTTCCAGCCGCCCATGTAGCAACGTAGGCCTGGGCAGTCGGGCAGTTCCAGCTCACATCACCGACGTCCGTGGAACCGAAGGACATGATTCCGTCCGGGTTGAACGGAGCGACAAAGCGGTACATGCTCTCGCCCTTATGGGACAGGACTTCCGCCTTAGCTGCTTTGTCCTTGCAGCTCTTCGCGATCTTCTCTAAGGACTCAAAACGGCTGTCGCCAACGCCCTCACTGATGGCTTTGGCAAACTTCATCTCCTCTTCCGTGTACTCCGGAGCGCCAAGCTCTACAAGGTTGTCCCAGAGTTCCTTTGCGATCACCTTGTTGCTCATGAGGTTCGAGCAGCCCTTTACGAAATCGATCTCCACGCGGGTCTCTGTCATATGGGCAGCACCCTCAGCGATCTTGTTGACACGCTGATAGATCTCCTCCACCTGGCTGTTCTTCGGGGCACGGATCAGATACAGAACCTCCGCGTACGGCTGTACAACGTTCGGGGAGTATCCGCCGGTGTTTGTGATCGCATAGTGGATTCTCGCTTCCGGAACCACATGCTCTCTTAAGAACTGGACACCCATGTTCATAAGCTCCAGCGCGTCAAGGGCGCTTCGTCCAAGATGCGGCGCTCCGCCTGCGTGGGCACTCTTTCCATAGAATTTATACGCTACCTGATAGTTTGCGAGGGAGCTTCCCGTGTCGGCCTGCGTTAAATCTCCCGGATGCCATGTGATCGCCGCGTCAAGATCCGCGAATACACCGCCTTTTGCCATAAATGCCTTTCCGGATCCGCCTTCCTCACCTGGGCAGCCAAAATAGATCACGGTTCCCGGTTTTCCGCTTTCTTCCAGATACTTTTTGATTCCGATCGCCGCGGAGAGGGACGCTGTGCCGAGCATGTTATGTCCGCAGCCGTGTCCGCTGGCACCATCATGCACAACGATCTTCTCGGTAGCTCCCGCTTCCTGATTCAGTCCGGACAGGGCATCGAACTCGCCTAAGATACCGATCACAGGTTTTCCGGAACCGAACGTGCCCTTAAACGCTGTCGTTACACCCGCAAGACCTGTCTCAACTGTAAAACCTTCTGCTTTCAGAACATCGCAGAGGATCTTCATCGACTTGTCTTCCGTGAAGGCAGTCTCCGCGCAGCCCCAGATCTCGTCGCTGGCGGTAAAGATCTCGCTGGATTTCTTATCAATTTCTTCCCAAGCTGTCTGTTTTCCCATCTCCATATCACCTTTCCTGTACATGATTTCCGGCTGTTGTCCACGCTGCTTTTTTCATTTTTTTTAAAGCGGCCCTCGAACTTGCATATTCGAGTTATTCTGATTTTTTGCACAATACGCAACCAGTTATCTATAATTATACTATTTTATTCCATGATGCGCAACCTTTTTATTCTTTTGTGCATAAAGTAAATTTTCCGTTTTAATTATATCAAATTTTCTCTTCTATTTATGTTGCTCTTCACAGCCGCTTCCGGCTTCGGAGTTTTTTTGGACATGGCTTTTTGCTGAATCAAATTAAGCTTGCGCTTTTATACCTGCGATGGTATAATTTACAGGTAATGCCCTGTGATACAGGGCGAACGTGAACACACTGGAGGTATCCACATGAACTGGAGTATCGTAGCAAATGTCATTCTTGTCATTCTCCTGATCCTTGTCGTTGTCCTCGCTGTGCTTTACTTCCTCGGACGTAAGATGGAAAAGCGCCAGGTAGAACAGCAGAGCGCGATCGATGCCGCTAAGCAGACTGTGAGTCTGATGGCGATCGACAAGAAAAAGTTGAAAATAAAGGAAGCCGGACTCCCGCCGATCGTTTATGAGCAGACTCCATGGTATGCAAAGTGGATGAAGGTTCCGGTAGTTAAAGCAAAAATCGGTACAAAGATCATGACCATGATCGCCGATGAAAAGGTTTTCCTTCAGCTCCCGTTAAAGACTGAGGTCAAGGTTGAGATCAGCGGTCTTTACATCACAGCGATCAAGTCCGTTCCGCGCGGAGGACTGATCCCGCTTCCGAAGAAGAAAACGATCGGTCAGCGTATCAAAGGAATTTTCAAAAAAGACTGAATCGACAAGAAAAAGACAAAATAAAAAAGCCCCCTCTTCTGATGAATTTAGTTTCATCCAGAAGACAGGGCTTTTTTATTTGATTTTAAATCAGTCCCACGGATTTCATAAAGAAGATCCATAAGAACAGTGTAAACATGGACACCGCCGTACTGATCACGACAAACTGTCCGGCAAGCTCTCCGTCACCGCCCATATTCTGCGCCATCGGGTAGGATGCGGCGGCAACCGGTGTCGCGTAGACAGCGATCAGAAGGAACAGCTCAAGTCCACGAAGCCCGAAAGCGTAAGCGATCGCGATGATGATCGCCGGAAGGATAAACAGCTTGCAGGTAAGCGTTGGAACCAGATATTTGAGGTTTTTCCGGATTGCCTTAAACTGTAAGGTTCCACCGAGCACATAGATCGCTAACGGAGAAGTCATATTGGAGAACGCTGCGATCGGGGTCACAAGACTTCCCGGAAGCTTGATCCCGAGGAAAAAGAAGATCAGACCCACGATGGCACCCTGCAGGAGCGGATTCGCTACTACTGCCTTCAGTGTCTTCTTAATATCTGATTTTCCCTCTCCGTTGAACATTTCAAGAATAAATACCGATGTGGTATTGTAGATCGACACAACGACCGTAACCATCATAGCCGCGATCGATGCCGCTGAATCTCCGAATACCGCGATCGTGAGCGGCAGTCCGAACAGAACAAAGTTGCTTCGGAAAATCGCCTGGATGATAACGCCTCTTCTGGGGTTTTCCTTTACGATCTTCGGAATGATCACGATCAGGAGCGCTTCCACGATCAGGATACTTGCACCCGTGAAGATCAAAAGCAATGGTCTCGGAAGCGACTCGGCATCGGCTTTATAAATATTGTAGAAGGTCATAAACGGATAAAATACCCGGAAGACCATCTGGTTCAGCTTCTGTAAAAATTCCTCTTTCACAACTCCTCTGATCTTCATCGTATATCCGAGCGCCAGATAACAGAAGAACGGGATGACCGCATTAACCGCGACTAAAAAACTCTCCATACATCGTTTGTCCTCTCACAGCTGTTCTTTCGACCGCTATTTCTCTGAATACGATCTACAGGCCAGCTGCGTCCTTTCTTTTTTGTCATCTCCCTGAGCTGTCAGGAAATGCGTATTTGTGTAACCCTTTCAACATCCCCATATCAAGACTTTTCTCTATATTGAAATTCCCAGCACTTCATCCTTTTTCGACGATGCCAGAATTTCTGTACTGCAGTCAAATGCGTATTCCCCATTCATCTCCATGGAATATTTGATTCTTAGAAGAATGGACTCTTCGTCCTCCTCAACTTCAAGCAGGGAAGTCGTGATCCCCATCAGGAACAGTCCCATCGGCGTCCGGTAGTTTGCTGTCGTCCGCCTTCCGGGTTCAAAGATCATGTGGCTCTCCACGAGTCCGCGTTTCATGACCTCGATCCGGTTCTCCATCACTTTCACCGTATTGTGGGTCGGTGTGCCCGTCTCGTCAAGCGACTCATCATAGATCAGATACTGCTTGCCGTTTTTCACGTAATACGTCCCCGGGGTGATCATCTCGACCGTGTCCTCTTCCTCACCGATCGTCTGTACCCCCCGGACACGGACTAAAATATCCTTTGTCATGTAAATCTCCCCTGATATATCATTTTGAACGGTCCGCACGGCTTCAGGCACGGACCGCTGTGAACATTTTTATCTCTCATATCTCCGAAACGCGTGATCGATCAGATCGTCGATCAGCTGTCTCTTGTCTACACCTCTTGCCTCCCACAACATCGGATACATGCTGATGGCGGTGAAGCCCGGAAGTGTGTTGATCTCATTGAATACGACCGTTCCGTCTGCTTTTACGAAGAAATCCACGCGGGATAAGCCGTAGCCGTCCACTGCATTAAAGATCTTAACGGCAGCCTCACGGACACGCTCTGTGGCTCCGTCAGGAAGCTCCGGGTCAACGACGGTCTTGGACTCCGCATTGTAGTATTTCGCGTCGAAATCATAGAACTCAGCCGCTGCAAGGATCTCACCCACGCCGGATGCTTTCGTGGAAGCACCGTCACCGAATACGCCGCACTCGATCTCACGGCCCACGATCATCTCCTCAACGAGGATACGGCGGTCATTGTCAGCCGCTTCCTTTAAGCCGGAGATCAGCTCTTCGCGGTTGTCTGCTCTTGTAACACCTCTGGAGGAACCGGCGTTAGACGGCTTTACAAATACCGGATATGGGATCTCTTTTTCAATCTTTGCGATAACCGCAGCCATATCCTTTAATTCCGCTTTCATAACGGAAACGTAAGCTGCCTGACAGATGCCGAGTCCGCTTACCATGCGCTTTGTGGAAAGCTTATCCATCGATACCGCGGAAGCGAGAACGCCGCAGCCAACGTACGGGATCTTCGCAAGCTCAAGGATTCCCTGTACGGTTCCGTCCTCTCCGTAGAGGCCGTGAAGGACCGGGAATACCACATCCACCGGAATCTTCTCAAAAGCTCCGTTCTCTGTGACGATCAGACATTTCTCCTTTGCGTCCGGGGACAGCACCGCCCCAGCTTTTGACTCTCTCCAGGTATCATCCTTGACCTGGCTTAAGGAGTCTACCTTTACCCAGTGTCCGTCCTCCGTGATCCCGACGAGAATCACGTTATATTTCTCCTCATTGATATTTGCTGCCACATTCTGTACAGACATACAGGATACCACATGCTCAGATGACTGTCCGCCAAACAGGACAACGATATTTTTCTTTTCCATGATGTTTTTCTGATTCCTCTCTGATTTTCTATTCAAGTCGAACGTCCGTGAGATTTGGCGCGTGATCCCGGTCAGCAAAGCCGACAGATTCCTTACAGGATCACTGTGCACCCGAATCATTTACCCCGATGCACTGGCACTGGACGGGCTGTTTTGACATGTTATCGTTTAGATTATAGCACAACTGGTAATAATTACAAACAGGAAATAACATTTGCCTCTGACATAAAAAGTAAAAAGCAAAGAAGGTGTATCTATGAAACGAACCTGTAAGCTCAGTCTCTCTTTCCTGTGTTTTTTGATCTGTTTTCTTCTTTCCATGTCTGGCATCCGGGCGCGGGACGAGGCTCTGGCGGCGGATATTGCCCCAAAGATCCTGCGGTTCCATGTTCTCGCGAACAGTGATTCCGCCAAAGACCAGGCGTTAAAGCTTCGGGTGAAGGATCTTCTTCTGGAAAAGATCCGGGACGGGGCCGCCGCGGGTCAGATCGCCGGAAAAGAGGAGCTGAAAGCATATATCCTGTCTGAATCTTCCACACTGGAAGCCGCTGCAGAAGACTTTATCCACAGCTTTGGGTATGATTACGGTGTACATGTGGGGATCGAGACCTGCAGGTTTCCGGTGCGCACCTACGGGGACATGACATTTCCCGCCGGGATGTATGAAGCCGTCCGGGTGACCATCGGGAACGGTGCCGGGCACAATTTCTGGTGTGTTCTGTACCCATCCCTATGCTACACGGACAGCATTCATGCATCGATGTCGGAAAAATCAAAGGAAACGCTGAAAGATCTGATTCCGGAGGAAGATTTTCAGGCGCTTTTAAAGGCGAGACCTGCCTGTTTTCTGAAAAGCACCAGCCCAGCGGTCACAGGCGAGGACACATCTCATACAGCTATCCCCCCTGCAGCCAGCCCTGACAATACAGACAAAACCGCAAGTAAAAAAAGTGAGCAGGGAACATCTTCCCTGCCCACTGTGAAAGTCCGTTTTCGGATTGCTGAACTATTTTCAGCGCATCCGCAGCTTACTGACTAAGACTTAAGTTTCCCTTGACAGCCCAGTCATAGGTCTCCATTGCCTGGAACAATGAGAGGTCTCCGGTCTTCACCGCGATCTCCTTTGTCTTTAAGGAGTTCTGCTGCTGCATATACTCAAGGCGTCCGATGGTTCCTAACTGCCATTTTCTCTCGGCAGTCTCCATCTTCGTCTTCTCCAGCTCGTAAGCTGCCTTTGCGGTCTGGAGCTCGTTTTTCTTCTGGAGAACGTCATTGTAGAGGTTTACGAGGGAGGAAGCAACTTCTTCCTTCTCCTGCTTGATCGTGCGCTGTAAGTTCTGGTACTCGACGGAGCCTGCGTCCTTGTTGTCGAGGTCCAGCACGTTGTATCGGATCGTAAAGTTGTTGTCCTGCGCCGCCTGTTTGTCCTTCTCCGGGTTCATTCCGTCGATCCTTGTAAGATCAGCTGCCGGGACATCCTTGATCTCCGGCTTTGCGTCATACTTCCATCCGAGCATCGTGCAGAGGGTCTGACGGAGCTTCTGCTCACTGGATGTCAGTGTCAATTTCGTTGCCTGGGTGGACTCCAGCTGCTGTCTCGCAGAAAGGACCTGGCTCTGGGTCGCAAGACCGTTGGCTGCCTGGTTCTGGGTGGACTGGTAGACTGCCTCTAAGAGTGTGAGTCCGCTCTCTAAGCTCTCCTCGTTGAGCTTTAACTGCTTGTAGCCGATCATGGCGCTCTGGGCTCCGGCGGTCAGCGCCGCGCGGGTGCTGTCCACAAGCTTGATATGCATCTGCTCCGGGGATACCTGTTCCAGGCTGTCGCCCTGCAGCGCAATTGCGTCTGCCTGGTAGTCCATGAGTTCTGAACTGTAATAGAGCTGTGCGTAGTTTGTCGGAGTCATTGCCGGAACTTTACCGATCATCTCTTTGGCTGCGTCAAGAGAGCCTTTCAGTGTACTTGCCGTATCCGCAAGCTCTCCCGAACTATCCAGTAATTTTGATTTCAGCTTCACGACATCCTTTGCTGCGTCCTTCTTATCGGAATATGTCTCTTTCACTGTCTTAAACGTCTGGCTGTAGACCTCAACAAGCTTCCCGATCTCGTCATATTCCAGCATGTTATCCGCGAGCTTCTTCATCGTCGCGTCATCGTACTCATTTCCCGGCTGGGATATAAATCCGTTCTCATCCGCAACACCGGTCGCCTGAACCGCCTTCGTCGCTGCGAAAGCGTTCACAGGCGCTGCCGCAAGCGCAAGCGCAAGTGCTGCCGGAATCACACGTCCTTTCAAATTTCGTTTCATTCTGATTCTCCTTTAGCTCTGCGATGAGGAACCGATATCGAGAAGTCCCTCAAGCGCCCACTGATAGTTTTCGATTGCTCCTGTAAGGTCGAGCTTTGCCGCTGTGTGGGATGCCTCACTGGAAAGCCATGCGGACTCCGCCTGGAGGTATTCCTGGCGGCTCATCATTCCGAGGGCATTTTTCCTGTCAGCAGCTGCCTTGTCGGCCTTTGCGGCTCCGTAAAGCGTCTCAGATGCCTCGTAGGCTTTCTGTTTCTGCTTTACGTCCTGGTACATAAGATCCAGGGAAGAACGGATAGAATCTTCCTGGTCCTTGATATTTCTGGCTTTCTTTACTGCTCCGCCGGAGGAACTGGCCTTTGCCATTCTTGTATCATACAGCGTATAGTTCATCTCGATGGCCTTCGCCTCGTCCTTCTTCGGATCGAAGGAATCGATCACCGTAAGATCCGGTTCCGGAACCTTTGTAATCTCCGGGTCCGCGTTGTACTCCCAGCCTAACATCGTGATCAGCGTCTGCTTCTGGCTGTTCAGACTGGATGCCGCCTGAAGCGCACTTCCGTTTGCGGAATTTAAGGCATCTTCCACAGTCAGAACATCTTCCGTTGACATCATTCCGAGATCTTTTTTCTTCAGTGCCGCCTCATAATTCTGCTTTGCGATCTCCTGATTTAAGACAGCAATATCATACTGATCCTTTAATGTCTCATAAGTGCGCATCGCTTCCCTTGCGTTTTTTGTCTTCTCATTTCTCGCGATACGAAGTCCGCGGAGTGCTGAGCCGCCGTTCTTTTTTCCATTTGCGGTATCTTCCAGCTGCTGCGCATAAGCGCGCAGGGCATGCATGTTTGTCCTATATTCTTTATATTCGCTGCGGGTCGAGCTGTCACTTTTCAGATCATCCGCGTCATTCTCCAGCTCATCCGCCTCCGCGCGGAGATCCGCCGCCAGCGCTAACATCTGGTCCTTTGTAAGGCCCGTGGATCCGCCCGGATTGTAATAATACTTCTGCAGCTGGTTCTGATAATCCGTATTATACCTCTCGATCAGTCCCGGGAGCTCCCAGTATTCCAGGGTATTGTCCTTAAACTTTTCAAGCGCTGCTTCGTCATATTCTGTGACCGCGACGTCCTTCGTCGCAGCTAACGCAGGAATTCCGGTACCCGCTGCCGCCAGGGAAAGACTTCCCATAAAAACGGCTGAGAGCACGGTCAGGCCTGCCTTTTTCCATTGATTCTGTCTCATAGGTTTCCCTCCATCTATGAGCATAACGATTTCATCGCAGAAACGCAATAACGTTTCTCTTACATTTTCTTTTCAAATACGGCAATCCGGTGGCAATTTTTATCCCCTGGCTGCCGCCTCCAAAAGCAGGAAGCCCCGCAGAGCGTTCCACATTCCGGCTGACCGCCTCCCGACCGGGCAGCGGCCGTCTCTTGCAGACTCTGCAGGGATCCGCTTTCAATGTTCAAAGCTTTAATCTACGTCAATGAGCTCTTTCTTATCCTGATTCTTTCCGCTCATGATCACATAGAAGACCGGAAGAACAAGAAGTGCCATCGCCGTAGAGACGATCAGTCCACCGACATCCACAAGTGCGAGTCCCTGCATCGTCTTACCGGCATTTCCATAAGCCGCCGCCATCGGGATCATTGCCACGATCGTCGTGAGAGTTGTCATGAACATCGGGCGCATACGGGTCGCGCCGGCTTCAATGACCGCCTCCTTAAAGTCCATCGTTGCCCGGTACTGGTTCGCCGTATCGACGTACAAAATACCATTGTTTACTACCGTTCCGACTAACATTAAGAAGCCTAACAGGGAGGTCATGCTGATCGGGCAGTCCACTAACCATAAGAACAGGAAGGAACCGATCAGGGCGAACGGGATCGTCGTCATCACCATGATGGAGAACTTTGGTGACTCGAACTGTGCAGCCATTACAACAAATACAAGGAATACGGCTGTGGCGATCGCCTGTCCCAGGGACGCAAACTCTTCGTTCATCATCTTTGTGGATGTGTTTTCCTGCATGGAGATCGTGCCGGATAAGTACTTATCGATGACCTCCTTCTGGATCTTATCCTTCGTGGTGCTGTCCGCTCCCTCTGTCAGCGTACCGGTGATCGTCACCTGATACTGCTTATCACTCTTTGTGATACTCTGCGGGCTGTCCTTGAAGCCGATATCCGCGATATCCATAAGGGCTACGGATCCGCCGGTCGCTGTCGGAAGAACGATTCCCTGGAGCTTATCGATCGTATCGTACTCATCATCCGCGTACTCAACCTTTACATCGATATCATTTCCGTCAACATTCAGGGTCGTTGCCGTCGTTCCGCTGACCATCATGTATACCTGGGAAGCAACGGCGGTCGGGGAAAGTCCCTCCGCTGCCGCCTTGACCGGATCCACATTGATCTTTACAAGGGGAGCACTGTTTTCAAGGGAAGAGTGGATGTTTGTCGCATCCGGGCGTTTCTGGAGCTCGGAAACGATCTCATCCGATGCTTTCTTTAAGTCATCGTACTGTGTGCTGACAAGAATATATTCGAGATCCTCCGCATTTCCCATGGACATCCCACTACCCAGAGAGCTCTGGCTTTCCAGACTGACCGAACAATCCGACCATTTCTGCATATCGCGTTTCCATTCCTTGAGCACCTGATCCGTCTTTCTGCCTCTGTCATCCTTTAAATATGCCGTCAGGGTCGCTCCGCTTCCGCCCATATTCATGGAAAGTCCGGAACTTCCGTAGGAGAGCATGTAGGAATCAAGATCCGGATCCTGAGTCACATAGTTCTCTGCTCTCTGGAGGATCTTATCGACCTCCTCGATCTTAAGACCCGGCTGGGTCTCAATCGTCACTGCGATCGTTCCCTGATCATCTGCCGGCATAAGCTCTGTCTTTAACTTTGTCGCAAGGAACAGGGAGAAGATCACAAGCACAACGGCGGTTCCCATGACCATCGCTTTTTTCTTTAAAAGCTTCTCCATCAGGGAACGGTATCCATTCTGCAGAGCTCTCATGATGCCGGAGGCCGGGGTATTTTCCTTCTCCTTCGGACGGTAGTACACGTAACAGAGCGGTACAAGCGTCATCGCGGAAATCAGGGACGCAATCATACAGAATACGATTGTGAAGCCTAACGGCTTGAACATCTGTCCGCTCATTCCGGAGATCAGAGCTAACGGGATAAATACGACACAGGTCGTAACGGTACCACCGATGATGGATTCCAGCACAGCTGCAGTACCATCGATTGCGGCTTTTCTCGTTTCAACAAAGCCACCGCCCTTATCCGTAAAGCGGAAGCAGCTTTCCAGAACTACGATTGAGTTATCAACCATCATTCCGACGCCGAGAACCAGACTCGACAGGGTGATGACGTTTAACGTAAAGCCCATGGTCTTCATGAGGATGAGGGCCGCTAAAATTGATACCGGGATGGAGGTTCCGACGATCAGGGATGCCTTGATATCCCCGAAGAACAGCCAGATGATGAACATCGCAATAATGACTGCCATGATCATGGTCTGGAATACGCTCTTTAAGGAATTGCTGATCTGATCACTGTAATCATTGACAACGACGTACTCCAGAGACGGATCCTGTGCTTTTAACGTTTGCATTGTCTCCTGGACTGCCTTGGAAACGGTAATGTGGTCGCTGTCCTGATTTTTCTTGACACCGATCGTCATCGTGTCTTTGCCGTCGTAACGTCCGATACTGTCCTTTGCCTCAACGGTATTGTAGATATTGGCAACATCTTCCATATAGATGATATTTCCGTTGCCCAGTGTGATCGGGATCTTCTTTAAAAGCTCCATCGTGTCAAAGGATGTTCCGGATGTCACGGAAAGATCCTTGTTTCCGACGGAGGTACTTCCGATCGGCATGGAAAAGTCCGCAGACTTTAAAGCCGCAATGATGGTATTCATGTTCACATGATACTGGCTTAATTTTTCCGGGATCAGCTCCGCCTTGATATAGGCCTCCTGACCACCGGATACGTCGACACTGGCTACGGAAGTCAGTTTTTCGATCTCTGGAACGATATCGTCATTTACATAGTTATAGAGGTTATCCACGCTGTCATTGTTGACCGCGAGGGTGATGGACGGCGTACTGTTGATATCCATCTCGATGATCGTCGGGGTATCGACATCATCCGGGAGATCCGACTTGATCCCATCCAGCTTTTTCTTTAAGTCATCGTAGGCTTTATCGATATTCTGGTCATAGTCATACTGGATCAGAACCATTCCGAAGTTTTCCGAAGACATGCTGGTGACAGAATCGACACCGGAAAGCGTTCCGATCTCATCCTCTATCTTACTGATCACAAGCTGATCCACGTCATCCGGGCTCGCTCCCGGGTAGACTGCGCTGATGATAAGCATCGGCATCTCCATTTCCGGGATCAGCTCAAGCTGGGATGAAAAGATCGAGCTGAGACCGAATACGATCAGGCAGAGCACAACAAGAACAGTTGTGACCGGCCGTTTTAAGACCTTTTTGGTAAGTCCCATGTTCCTTGTGCCTCCTTATTTTGCTGCCGTTTCCGCGGCTTCTGTAGTCTCTTCTGCTGTTGTCTCACTGCTGTCGGCTGTCGTTTCCGCACTGTCATCACTGCCCTGAATATTCACAGCGGCGCCGTCATAAAGCTCCTTGGACCAGCTTGTGATGACCTCGTCATCATAGGAAAGTCCGGAAACGATCTGGATCTTGTCGGAATCGATGAGCCCGTCTTCCACCGGAGTCTTTTTCGCTGTTGCTGTCGCAGCATCATATGTATAGACGTAGGCATCTCCGTTGCTGTAGTTGACACAATCCGCCGGAACGACCATGACGTTGTCCGCCTTCTCCGCTGTCACATAAACCTTTACCATCGTTCCGCTGGCAAGTCCGTCCGCGTCCCCCAAGGTCGCTTTCACCTTGAAAAGTCCTGTGGACGCGTCCACCATGCTGCCGATCTCGGAGATCGCGCCGCTGTAATCCGTTCCGTTCTTCTCCACCGTCACAGGATCACCGATATTTAATCCCTTCATGACACGCTCCGACACGTTGAAGGTCAGTGTTTTTCCGCCTGCACCGGATACAACGCCTGCGACAGAACCGCCCGCAGACATATCATGCACCTGCACGCCGAACTGCTCTAAGACACCGGCGATCGGCGCGGTAACGACCGTGTTCTCGCTCTGGGTATCATAGTTTAATTTTGCGGAATCATACTGGAGCTTCGCCATGGACAGACCGCTTACCACCTGCTCGTAGGCCTGGGCGGAAATATCCCCGCTCTCGTAGAGCGCCTTCATCCTGTTTACCGATGTCTGGGCATCATTTAAGGATACCTGGGTCGTATTTAACGTGATTCTTGCCGCGTCTAACTGCTTGTTGTCGATGCGGAACAGCTTCTGTCCCTTCTGTACGGTATCTCCCTGATTTACATAAACCTCCAGAACTTCTCCGCTTCCCTTCGGGATGATGTATACCTGATCTGCCGGTTCCACGGTACCTGTCAGTCCTGTGGAAAGTTCAATATTTCCTGTCTCCGGTGTCTGGACGACGACGGTTGGGTTCGGAACAGCCTCAATCGGCTCTTCTTTTTTCGTAAATCTTGTGAACATCAGGGCTCCAAATGCGCCGACGCATACAAGCCCGATTACGATCTTACCTGCTTTCTTCATGGTTCCTCCTCATTTTCTGTAACATGCTGCTGTGGTACGACTCCGGTTGTTCTGTTTTTATGAACGTCCCTCGTCTGTTTTCTTCCTGCTGCCCTCTGTTTTATATCCACATATGCCATAATGGAGCATATGGATATGACGTTTGTAATATTCGGAAGCTTCCGTTCTCGACTCACCGTCCCGGAAAAAACGTTTGAGTGACATGATGAATACGATCATGTGCATCTCGATCAGCTCGAAAAACTCCTGATGATCCAGATCACATTTCTCTTTGTTGACATGTTCATACAACAGTTTTAAAAATTTCCGGTTTGCCTCCATCGCCTCCGGGTTCGAATCCGGTCCGCCTTTGAATAGTTCTACCAGTCTTGCGCTGTTGACCAGGTTGTGAAAGATCGCAGACAACCCTGAATCCTCAAGCCGGTCCATCCCGAGATCAAAGATCTGCTCCAGGACCTCCCATAGGTCTCCGCCGTTTTCGTCCAGCATCGTGATGTACGATGTGAAATGCTGTTCCGCCTGGTTGCAGATCAGCCATTTTAACAGATCCTGTTTATCTTCAAAATATGTGTAAAAGCTTCCTCTCGATATATCCGCATCGTGAACGATCCGGTTGATCGACACTTCCTCCGGAGCTACCCTCATAAATTCCTTTGCCGCCGCAGCCCGAATTGCTTCGATCTTTTCCTTCGGAAGCCGCATAAACCGTTCGGTCGGCATAATTCCATCTCCCCTCTTCTATAAAAACCGGTTCAAAAAGTGACAACCCGTCACCATTATAGTGACACCCTGTCATTCTGTCAATATCTGTTTTTCCAGTTTATAATGATTTTATATTTTCGTAAGGTTTGCAAAATTTCTGTATAGAAACTCCTGCCTCCGGTCCGATCCCGTCTGTGATTTCCGCTGTTTTGCTCAGCTTACCATGCCCATGTTTCAGAACTGTTTTCCGATTGTTGCAGTTTCATGAATCCTGCAGATTTTCCCGGAAATATCGGATTGTACAGGAATAAATACCAATTCATAGCATGTTTGTAGGAATTGCTTCTTGCATATTTTTCTCAATACAGGTATAATATCATTGCATCACCTAGTAAGCGACTAGGTTTAGCCCCGGCAGACGGAACGTATCCCGGAGATCAGCTCCGGTGCCGGTTCATATCTGTCCGGAAATTGCTGAAACTTACATTATTATCTTATATAAAATACATGGAGGAATCCGATATGTCAGAACCATTATTAAATGTAAAAAATCTCTCCGTGGATGTGGAAGACAAATCCATTCTTCACGGGATCAACTTAACGATCAACAAAGGCGAGACCCACGTACTCATGGGACCGAACGGTGCCGGAAAATCCACTCTCGGCTGCACCCTGATGGGGAACCCGAATTACCACGTCACGGACGGTGAGATCTTCTTTGGCGGTGAGAATATCACAAAAGAGGCAGCTGACAAGCGCGCCCGCCTCGGTATGTTCCTCTCCTTCCAGAACCCGCTTGAGGTTCCGGGAATCTCCCTCTCCAACTTCATCCGCAGCGCCCTCTCCGCGAGAACCGGAAAGAATGTCCGCATCTGGGATTTCAATAAAGAACTCCAGAAAGCCATGGAGGTTCTCGACATGGATCCGTCCTACGGCTTCCGTGATCTGAACGTCGGCTTCTCCGGCGGTGAGAAAAAGAAAGCGGAGATCCTGCAGCTTCTCCTCTTAAATCCGTCCTTAGCGATCCTCGATGAGACAGACTCCGGTCTCGATGTCGACGCGGTCCGCACCGTTTCCAAGGGAATCGAGGAGTACCAGAAGAGCAAGGACGGCGCGCTCCTCATCATCACCCACAGCACAAGGATCCTGGAGTCTCTCCATGTGGACAAGACCCATGTTCTCGTAGACGGCCGCCTGGTTGCCGAGGGCGATGGCTCTCTCGTCGATGAGATCAACGAGCACGGCTTCGAACAGTTTATCGCTTCCGCAAACGAGAAGGGAGAGAACAACGAATGAAGGAAAAGACGTATGTTGAGGACGTTGACCGCAACATGTACGACTTCCGCAATGACGAGAAGGACGCTTACCGTATTAAAAACGGTCTCACCGAGGACATTGTGGAAAAGATCTCCGAGGAGAAACATGACCCGGAGTGGATGCATGATTTCCGGTTAAATTCCTTAAAAGTATATAATGAAATGAAGGTTCCGGACTGGGGCCCGTCCATCGAAGGGTTGAACATGGACAACATCGCCACCTATGTCCGCGCGAATACAAAGATGAAGGGGAACTGGTCCGAGGTTCCGGAGGAGATCAAGGATACCTTTGAAAAGCTCGGGATCCCGCAGGCGGAGCGCACCTCTCTCGCAGGCGTCGGTGCCCAGTATGACTCCGAGCTCGTCTACCACAACGTCCGCAAGGAAGTTGCGGAACAGGGCGTCATCTACACAGATATGGAGAGCGCCCTGACCGGCGAATACGCCGATATGGTAAAAGAACACTTCATGAAGCTCGTGACGCCTCATGACCACAAATTTGCCGCTCTGCACGGCGCTGTCTGGTCCGGCGGTTCCTTCGTCTATGTTCCGAAGGGAGTTTCCGTTGAGATCCCGCTGCAGTCCTACTTCCGTTTAAACGCCGCAGGTGCCGGACAGTTTGAGCACACTCTGATCATCGTCGATGAGGGCGCGTCCTTACACTTCATCGAGGGATGTTCTGCACCGAAGTACAATGTGGCAAACCTCCATGCCGGCTGTGTCGAGCTTTACATCGGAAAAAACGCAAAGCTCCGCTACTCTACGATCGAAAACTGGTCGAAAAATATGTACAATTTAAACACAAAGCGTGCGAAGGTCGAGGAAGGCGGAGTCATCGAGTGGGTATCCGGTTCCTTCGGTTCCCATGTTTCTTACCTCTACCCGATGAGCGTGTTAAACGGTGAGGGCGCAAGATCCGAATTTACCGGGATCACATTCGCCGGTAAGGGACAGAACCTCGATACCGGATGTAAGGTGGTCCACAACGCTCCGAAGACTTCTTCCTATGTAAATACGAGATCGATCTCCAAGGACGGCGGAATCAGCACCTTCCGGAGCTCCGTTGTCGTATCCGCGAAGGCAAAGGGCAGCAAATCCGCTGTCTCCTGCCAGTCCCTGATGCTCGACGATATCTCCCGTTCCGACACGATCCCGGCGATGGATATCCGCACAAAGGACGCCGACGTCGGACACGAGGCAAAGATCGGCCGCATCAGTGATGACGCCGTTTTCTATCTGATGTCCCGCGGAATCTCCGAGGAGGACGCGAGAGCCCTGATCGTCAGCGGCTTCGCCGACAATGTCTCGAAGGAGCTTCCGCTTGAATACGCGGTGGAGATGAATAATCTGATCCATCTGGAAATGAAAGGAAGTATTGGATGATGGAGAACATGAAGATCAACCAGCTCCCTTCAAAGACATGGAACTGGCTGAAAATGAATGAGACTGCGGTCTCCGGGATTTCTGTCTCCGGAGCGCATGAAGGAAACCTTGAGATCCCGGAAGGGATCAAAAAAACTGTCTGCCCGGCCGGTCTTCCGGACCGTTTTAAGGATGTCGCTGGCGGCATGGGATCCGATATGGATATGCTGGTAAAGGAAAGTTCCGCGGGTGCAGTACTGCTCTCTGCTGACAGCGATGTCTCCGGGAAACCGGCGCGGATCAGATTTGCCTACGGTGCTTCTGAGCACAGCCTGAACACCTTTGGAATTCTGGCAAAAGAAGGAAGCAATATGACCGTTATCATGGATATGGCAGCTGAACGAAACGGCGCTCCTGATGGGACCGGCACCACGGCCGGAGAAAATCCTGCCGCCGTCTCCCAGTCTGAACACACCGGGCTTTCCGCCGTGCAGACAAAATTGATTCTGGAAAAAGACGCGAAGGTGACTCTCGTCCAGATCATCCGCAACAAAAACGCGAAAACCGTTTTGAATGATATCGGGGCGAAGGTTGCTGATGGCGCGAAACTCTCCGTCATCCACCTGTTCCTCAGCGGTGATAAGGTCTACAACGGCTGTAAGGCTGAACTTATCGGCAAAAAGAGTAATTTTACAGCAGACATCGCCTATACAGTTGCCGATGACTGCGTGCTCGATATGAACTACGTGGCACTCCACGAGGGAAAGAAATCCGTCAGTGAGATCAGGACCGACGGCGTGCTCCATGAAAACGCGAGAAAGCTGTTCCGCGGAACCATCGACTTTAAGAAAGGCGCTGCGGGGGCTGTCGGAAATGAGAAAGAGGATGTTCTTCTTCTCGACGACGATGTGGTCAACCAGACGATCCCGCTGATCCTCTGCGCCGAGGAGGACGTGGAAGGAAACCATGGTGCCACCATCGGAAAGCTGGATGAGGACCTTGTATTCTATCTGGAAAGCCGCGGCATGGCTCTCGCCGAGATCTACAAAATGATGGCGAAAGCAAGGATCGACGCGGTTCTCCGTTTCGTACCTGATGAGAAGACGAAGGCAGACGTTGCCGCCTACTTAGAAAGCGAGGGTTCCAATGGATGTAAATAAGATCCGGGAAGATTTCCCGCTGTTAAAGAATCGTGACATTATCTACCTGGACAATGCGGCGACTTCCCAGAAGCCCGCATGTGTTCTGGATGCGGAAAAGCGGTTTTATGAGAAATATAACGCAAACCCGTTCCGCGGTCTCTACGAGTTAAGTGAAGAGGCGACGGAATGTTATGAGGACGCGAGAAAGACGGTCGCTGACTTCCTTCACGCATCATGTCCGGAGGAGATCGTGTTTACAAGGAATGCCACAGAGAGTCTGAATCTTGCGGCTTACACGCTCTCCGAGTACCTGTTAAAGCCGGGCGATGAGATCATTGTCAGCATCATGGAACACCACAGCAACATTCTCCCGTGGCAGCAGGCCGCAAAGCGTTACGGCGCGACGATAAAATATTTAGAATGCGACATGGACGGAACGATCCCGGCTGAACGTCTGGAGAGCATGATCAACGACCGCACAAAGATCGCAGCGATCACACAGATCTCCAATGTGCTCGGATGCAGGAATGATTTAAAGACATTCGCAGAGATCTGCCACCGCCACGGTGTGATCCTGGTCGGTGATGGTGCCCAGAGTGTTCCCCATATCGCTGTTGACGTGCAGGATCTGGGTGTGGATTTCCTTTCTTTCTCCGGTCACAAAATGCTGGCTCCAATGGGAATCGGCGCTCTTTACGGAAAGAAAGAGCTTCTTGAGAAGCTTCCGCCCTTCCTCACCGGCGGCGAGATGATCGAATCTGTCACAAGAGAGGGCGCTGTCTGGGCGGAGGTTCCGCATAAGTTCGAGGCGGGAACCGTCAATGCCGGAGGCGCTTACGCGCTGGCTGAGGCAGTCCGCTACATGAAAAATATCGGTTTCGACGCAATCGAGGCACAGGAGAACAGGCTCACGAGAATCGCCTACGAGGGCATGATGAATATTCCCGGAATCCGTGTTCTCGGGAGCAGCGATCCGGACAACCATCACGGAATCCTGTCCTTCGCTGTCGACGGCGTCCACCCCCATGACGTGGCAGAGATCTTAAACGCTGACAATATCTGTGTCCGCGCCGGTCACCACTGCGCACAGCCGCTGTTACAGTACCTTGGAACCGCCTCCACGACGCGTGTGAGCCTCGCGTTCTACAATACAGAGGAGGAGATCCGTGCGTTCCTTGAGAGTCTTGGCGGATTAAGGAGAAAAATGGGATATGAGTAATACATTTTATAATGAAATTTTAATTGAACACAATCTTCATCCGACTCACAAGCATGAGCTTCCAGACGCAAACCTCGTCTTAGAGGGCGTAAACCCAAGCTGCGGTGATGATATCTGGCTGAAATTAAAAGTCGAGAACGATGAGATCGTCGACGGAGCTTTCGTCGGGGACGGCTGCGCGATCTCCCAGGCCTCCGCGGATATGATGTTAGATTTGATCATTGGTAAGAAAAAGGATGAGGCGCTGCGCCTCGCAAACCTGTTTCTTGAGATGATCAAAGGAACTGCAAAAGGCGATGAGCTGGAACCTCTGGAGGAAGCTTCCATCTTACAGGATGTGTCCCATATGCCGGCGCGTGTAAAATGCGCCGTGTTAGGCTGGCATACGATGGAGGAGATGTTTAAGAAGGCGGCTGAAGGGAAGATTATACCTGGAATGTCGGTGACGACGGAAAATAAATAAAGACTTGAATTCAATTTCCGAATATGCTACACTATAAATACAAAAGGGAAAGTCAGATACATGTGGCCTACCCTTCATAGTTTAGTTTGTTACATTGTAACAGCCGTCACTATTGCAGTAGTGGCGGCTATTTTCTTTTCCCGAAGATTGTGTAACACAATCCAACGAGAGCGACAATGAAGATACCTATCTGGATTAAATCCGAATATGTAACATACATTGGCATCGCCCTCCTTTCTTTCGTCTGGAGGGTTAGTCCCTCCGAAACCGGAGGGCAGGCCGCCTTTCATGTATTCTGCTTTCCCACATCACTATTATATATTACGAACATTTGTTCGTCAATATTTTTTCTTAGCTACTATGTGCACCAGCGCCTCGATCGGCCTCCTCAACGACGTCACGACCATGATCCCCGCCGCAAGCGCGATCGCAAGTCCGATCGCCGCCTGCCCCTTTACGATAAACTGCGGCATGTCACGCCGGAGAGCCGCGTCCATCGCATAGTACAGGGAACCTCCTGGGATCAGCGGGATGACCGTCGGCATCAGGACCGTCGTTGCCGGTGTCTTTAAGATCCTCGCCCAGATCTCCGAGTAGATCGTGATCAGGATCGCCACAACGAAAAATCCCAGATATTCATTATTCACAAAATGTAAAAATACAAGATACACTGCCCAGAAAACTGCCCCGCCGATCGCCGGGATCCAGACTCTGCGCCCGCGGATATTGTAAATGATCGCAAATCCGAGCGACCCGAAAAACGATGCGATGACTGAAAGAACATCCTGACTCATAACATCCCTCCAAGAAGTATTTTAGAAAGAATAAACCCGGCTGCCACACAGACGGCTGTAATCATCGCCTCCGAAAAATGCAGAAGTCCGCTGATCATGTCCCCGCTGATGAAATCCCGGAATGAGTTCGTCATCAGGACTCCCGGGATCAGGAGCATGATATTCCCGATCATGATCATCTCGACATGCTGTCCGATCCCGAGATAGCAGACAAGAATACATGCCATACCGGAGATCAGAGAGCAGAGGATATTGGAGAAGATCGCCTTCAGCTTGATCGCGGAGAGCGCATATAAGGTCACGCGGATCAGCGCCCCGACAAACAGGGACGCAAATCCATCCCACAGATTTCCTCCAAAGAAAATGGCAAACGCCCCGGCTGTCATTGCATAGATCCCGCACTGCACCGCCGGGGAATAGGTCGGCCCCTTCAATATTTTTTCGTACTCCCGGTCGATCACCTCAAAGGACGGCTGCGTCGCGCAGATCCGCCTCGAAAGGTCATTCAGCCGGTCCAGCTTCCACATATCCGTCCCGTAACTTAAAATTCTTCGCGTCTGCGTGATCCACTTCCGCTCCTTCGTCTCCAGCGTCACGATGATACACGACGCGATCGAGAAAATATGGCTCTGCCGGATCCCGTAGGCATTGCAGATCCTCCGGATCGTATCCTCCACACGGCTGATCTCCGCCCCGCTCACGAGGAGCTGCTCCCCGATATTGATCGCGCAGGTCAGGACTTCTTCGCTTGTCATCTCTTCATTCTTTTCAGTTGTCACCTTTTTTCCCCTTTTCCTCTGCTTCGGCGGCCATCGCGCGCTGATAATGCTTTAACGCGTCCCGATAGGCAACGATCAGCGCTTTCCAGGAAGAACCATGATATCGGCGCTGGATCGCCTCCTCGATCACCTTCGCATCCGTTTCCAGGTGCTTATGCAGAAAAAGCTTTCGTATAAAATCATTTGTCAGCTCCAGCGTTCTCGAACAGTCTGTCTGTATGATCTCTCCTGTTGATGGGATCACCTCAAATGCGATAAAAAAGCTTCCATACACCTTTGTGATCGCGTTATCCACATTCGTTCTTGATTCTCCTACAATATAATATGTCTCCTCACCGGTTTCAGCCATTCTGCTCTCCTCTTTTCATCAGCTCGCGCGCGGCTGGGTTCAGTCACGCTCTCATTTCCAATACTTGTCCCACCATATTTCAGCATCATAATATAGGAAATCCATTCTGTCAATCCCTGTACGAATTCCAGTACATCTGCGGCCACTACTATATTGTACGGAGTTTTCAGTTCAGAAAATTCCTGCCCATAAAAAGTAATCACATCTGCTCTCTCGTCCGGACCGGCGGCATTAAAATGTCGCCATATTCATGAAAATATGCAACAGCTATTCCAAGTAGGTATTTTCGGCACCGAAAATACCATAATATAATGTCCTGGATGCGGATTTTGCCGATTTAGGATGCGAAGCATCGGCAAAATCCCGTTACTGTTTACGCAAAGCGTAAGCAGTAACGCCGGGGTTGTCGGTGACAACTGAAGGGAAATAGTACTTGAATTCACTTTTCGAATATGATAGACTATAGATACAAAAAGGGAAAGTCAGATACACACGGCCTACTCTTTATAACTAGCTTGTTACAATGTAACAGCCGTCACTATTGGGGTAGTGGCGGCTATTTTCTTTTCCCGAAAATTGTGTAACACAATCCTACGAGAGCTACAATGAAGATACCTATCTGGATCAAGTCCGAATATGTAACATACATTGGCATCGCCCTCCTTTCTTTCGTCCGGAGGGGGAAGCCCCTCCTTTTATGGAGGGCAGGCCGCCTTTTATGTATTCTGCTTTCCCATAAATTCATTATATATTGCAAACATTTGTTCGTCAATATTTTTTCTTAGCTACTATGTGCACCAGCGCCTCGATCGGCCGCCTCAATGACGTAACGATCATGATTCCGGCCGCAAGCGCGACCGCAAGCCCGATGGCTTTCTGGGCCTTCAGGATGAACTCCGGAGCATCATGGCGGAGCGCCGCGTCCATCGCATAGTACAGGGATCCTCCCGGAATCAGTGGGATGACCGTCGGCATCAAAATCGTCGTCGCCGGTGTCTTCAGAACTCTCGCCCAGATCTCCGAGTAGATCGTGATCAAAATCGCAACCACGAAAAATCCCAGATATTCATTATCCACAAAATGCAGAAACGCCAGATAAACTGCCCAGAAGACAGCGCCGCCGATAGACGGGATCCAGAGCCTCTGCCCCCGTCATCGGGTCCGCCGCCTGTGCGCCTGTTTTCTGGTCTGTCTGCACCTTTTTCACCTTTTCCATTCAAATGTTTTCCTGGAAATCATGGTTCCATTCCCTGACTTTTATTATACGGGGCGGGGATTTCTTTTACAAGTAGCAAGCGCCTGCTCAATCAGGGCATTAAGCGCCTTCGTCTGCTCCGGGGATGTGACCGCGCCTACGATCGGCTGTCCCACGATGTTCCCGTTCTGATCAACGACATAGGTCGTTGGGAATGCATACAGTCCGGCGGTAAAACGACCGGCATCACTGTCGGAGTCAAACCAGAGATTTTGATAGGCTGCTCCCTTTTTTGACAGGATCTCCTTCGCCTCGGCAATCGCACCCTCATCGCCGTCCAGCGTGAATGCATTGATTCCTACGACCGCACCGCCCTTTTGCGCCAGCTCCTGATTCAGCGCATCCAGATCCGCAAGCTCTCCGACACAGGGCTTGCAGGTCGTAAACCAGAAATTCACGACGGTTACGGTATTACCGGAAAAGAGTTCACTGCTGTTTACATCCTTGCCATCGAGATCCTTTCCCTGAAAGTCCGGGAACTTTTCCTGACCGCTCTCAGCATTTCCTGCCGCAGCACTCTCACCTTCCCCCGGCATCTTGACGCAATCCGGATATTTCTCCTCCAGATCTGTCAGCTTTTCCTCGATCTCCCGGATCTGTCCGGCTCCGTCATTCAGAATTTTCAACTCATCTGATGTAAATTGATCCTTTGCAGCTTCGATCGCCTTCAGAAGAAAATCGCCGTAATTATTATTGTCTCCGCTTACCACCTGGTCCTTATCGATCGTCAGGAACAGCTTTTCCCAGAGCTTTGCATTGGCTGACTGGATGTCCTCCTCCTTCTGCATCAGCTTTTGATACAGGTCTGCTGCTTCTTTGGCATCTCCCGGCTCCGCGGACAGTGACGTTCCGCTCTCTGACGTCTGCCCGGAAGCAGTTTCCTTGTTATTCTTTGCTCCCCCGCACGCTGTGAGGCCAAATGCCAACACAAGGATGAACAGGATCGCTGTCATATATGATCGTTTCATTTCTTTTCTCCATTTCTATTTGAGTCGGACACAAAACCGTAGCAAAAGCTGACGGCATCCGTGGGACAGACATTGATACACTTCCCGCACCGGATACATTCCGTGTGATTGGGTGAGCTTGTGACATCGACATCCATCTGACAGACTCTTCTGCATGCTCCGCAGGATATGCATCTGTGTTCATCCACTTTGATTCCAAGCAGGGATACCTTGTTCATCAGCGCATAAAACGCACCGAGGGGACAGATCCATTTGCAGAACGGCCGATAAAACAGCACACTTAGAACGAAAACTCCGATCAGGATCATAAGCTTTCCGGTAAACAGCTGTCCCAATGCCGACCGGATCCCCGGATTAACGGCTGACAAAGGAATTGCCCCCTCTAAAACTCCCTGCGGGCAGAGATACTTGCAAAAGAATGGGTCACCCATTCCCACATCATTTACAACAAGCGTCGGCAGTGCGATCACGGTAAAAAACAGCACGGCATATTTAAGATAAGTCAGAGGCTTAAGCCTTTCCGTGGACAACTTTTTTCCCGGAATTTTGTGAAGAAGATCCTGCAGCCAGCCAAAGGGGCACAAAAATCCGCATATAAAGCGCCCTAAAAGGACACCAACCAGGATCAGAAATCCGGTTATATAATAAGAAAAGCTGAATTTCGATGAGCCGACCACCGCCTGAAAGGAACCGATCGGACATGCTCCGGCTGCCGCCGGACAGGAATAGCAGTTCAGCCCCGGCACGCAGACTGCCTTTGCCTTTCCCTGATAGATCCCGCCTTTGAAAAAATTCGGCAGGTGAGGGTTCGTAAGAAGCGCCGCCGCTGCCTGGATCCAGCCGCGAAACCGGCTCAGTATCTTTGATATGATATGTTTTCTGTTATCCAATTCCTACACACTCCAAACACAGCCTGATCGCCTTACTTAACACGGTATCCGCCTCTCCTCGCATCACGCCGACGCACAGCATGACTATACCGGCAATCAGCAGAGCGCCCTGAAATAATGCCTTTTTTGTTCGCAACAACCTAGTCTCTCCTTCTTGTTTGATATCCTATTACAGGTAAATTCACTCATATTGTTTCCTTAAACTATCCATTCCTCTTATCCCTCGATTTCTCAATGCAATTATATCGGAGAACCCGGTAGTTTGTAAAGCGATACGAAACTTTTCATATGCAAAATTTCCTGTAAAGAAACTTTCCCGATTTGCAGACCTCATTTTCTGATCGTCATCCGTTGTCGGTGAGCCGGATCGTTCTTCTTTTCTTCTTTTCGTCAGGTCCTTTGTTGACCTTTCTTCTCCGGTTCGCTACAATAGTAATCAGAAATATCCTTCAGGAGGAATGTAAACATGAACTCTCATATGAATTTTATCAAAGAGCAGTTATACACCTTAACTTCTATCCCGAGTCCGTCCAGCTTTACAGCAAAAGTGACTGATTACCTGTTGTCCGAATTATCTTCTCTGGGGTATTCCCCGGAGCGCAGCAATAAGGGGAACGTATTCGTTACCCTGGGTGGTTCCGGCTCACCTCTGGTACTGGCGGCCCATGTTGATACATTGGGGGCTATGGTTCGCTCCATCAAGGAAAACGGACGTCTGCGGCCCACAACCATCGGAGGTCATCAGTGGTCCACGGCGGACGGCGAGAACTGCACCATTCACACTCGTGATGGCAGAGTTTACACCGGTGTAGTGCTGAACAAGGAGCCTTCTTCCCACGTTGCTGATCAGAAGACCGAGCTGATCGAAGAAAATATGGAGATCCTGCTGGATGAAAATGTCGCTTCCGATCAGGATACTCTGGCACTTGGGATCCAGACCGGTGACATCATCGCCATGGACCCGCGCACGGTTGTGACAGAAAGCGGATACATCAAAAGCCGTTTTCTTGATGACAAGCTTTCCGCCGCTATCCTGCTGGGTCTCGCCAGAGCCGTACGTGAAGATGCCTGGAAGCTGAACCGCAAGGTTTCTTTATTATTTACAGTATATGAAGAAGTAGGGCACGGCGGAAGTGTCGTACCGGATGATACAAAGGAGATGATTTCTGTCGATATGGGTTGTGTCGGCAGCGACCTTGGCTGCACCGAACGGATGGTTTCGATCTGTGCCAAAGATTCCGGTGGCCCTTATAACTATGATCTGATCACGGCTCTTTCCAACCTTGCGAAGGAGAAAAAGCTGGATTATGCCATTGATGTTTATCCGCATTATGGCTCCGATGTGGAGACTACCCTGCGCGCCGGACATGATATCCGTCACGGTCTCATCGGTCCTGGAGTCTATGCTTCCCATAATTACGAACGCTCCCATATGGACGGAGTTCACAATACCTTTGAGCTGTTGAAGGCTTATATCACAAGATAGCTTCTTTGTAACTGTGAACAGATCTGTACACTTGCAATCGTAAACAATTACTCAAAGGTTCTATCGCTGATGATGTTAAACAAAAGATTTTCGATATTGCTAATACTTATGGCTACGAAATTATTGCTATAGAAACCGACAAAGACCATATACATTTCTTATTAAGTTACGATACAACAGATAGGGTTTGCGATATTGTCAAAATTGTAAAGCAAGAAACAACGTATTATTTATGGCACAAATATGGTTCGCTTCTGTCTAAACAGTATTGGAAGAAAAAGATATTTGGGTCAGACGGATATTTTGCTTGTAGCATCGGAGAAGTATCGTCAGCTACCATACAAAAATATATTGAGAGTCAGGGGTAATGGCTAAAGATTTACAAGGCTCCTCCCACCACCTGAAGGTAGTGGGAGGAGCCTATAGCAAACGGCTGGCAGTGGTAGTTAAACCGGAAATGTGCTCAGATATAACCGGAAGGTGTGATCAGCTCCAAGCAGAATCAATCCTTCTCGTATTTCTCAATCCTGCATTGCTCCCAGATAAGCAATAGTGATTATGCTGCTCAACGAATTTTCATCGTTATACTGGATCATTGATGCATACTGTGAATGAAACTTATCGATTTCAGCAGCAACCTATTTTTCGTCCATTGACAGTGTAGCTGTAAGAAGTTTTCTCGATTCTTGCTGAAATGCAATCAGTTCATCCCAATTACTGCTTCTCACAGCTGTGATTAGTTCCTGTCTGATCTCCTCATTCGGAACAAATGCTGATTCACTATCCTCATTGTATCCTAGATAACCAAGGTGAATCAAGTAGGTGATCACATCGTCACAATTTTGTATCTTAGCCGGATCATTTTTGAAAGTTGCTGTATCAACTTTAACTTCTGAACCTGAAAGCATCTCGATAATCGCATTCTTCAGCCCATCATAATTCATGCAGATGAGTGGTACAACTACCTCATACGAACCGTTCTCAGACCAATAGCTTCTAAATCGTCCTTTTGTCATTACACTTACAACAGCTTTGGGATTATACACTTGATATCCATCAAGCAGATACCCATCATACCATTTTTTGACTTTATCAAAATCCCTGTTGTATTTTTCACAGAGTCCTTTTACCTCATTTTCGGTAAAACCGATGTATGGAGCCAATTCATCTGCCTGCAGCATTGTAAACTCATCCAGGTTATTTACTGCGGACTGGGCCCTTTCTTTCTTAATCGGCAGAATTCCCGTAAGATATGCCAGCTGGATGTACTTCGTTGGTTCTACACCTTTAAACATTCCCCTTAAAAAATTAAGGTATTCATCCTGAATGTTTTCTATAATTGCTCCATCTCGGATAATAACATCCCATTCATCTATGATAACAACAAATTTCTGTCCAGTACGTTCCTTTACCCGTGAAAGCGCATCCGGAAGAGTCACTACCTCTTGTGGCAGCGCATCTGGATAAATGCCACGAAGTTCATCCAGAACACTTTTTGTTATAAAAGAGACCACTTTATCCGCATCATCACAGTTTGCTAAAAACCACTGAATATCAATATGGATCACATCGTATTTATTAAGATGCTTCTTGAAATCGGCATCTTTGCTTATCCTCAATCCTGAAAACATCTGCTCGGAATCCGTACCCTTGCTGTAATATGCCGCCAGCATGTTTGCTGCATAAGACTTTCCGAACCGACGCGGCCGGCTATTGCAGATATAGGCATTCGTTGTATCGAGAACGCTATTTGTATACTCGATCAAGCCAGTCTTATCCACATATATTCTGGAGTTAAGAGCAACCTGAAACGCACTGCTGTCTGGGTTTACAAATCTTCCCATGCTTCCGGCCACCTTTCTTTGTAAATGCTTTAAAGATAGCTCTTCCGTTCATTCTGGTCAAAAATTCTAACCAGATTTTCTATCTTTTGGTTTAGATAATACATTGTACTGATCTCCTTTATATGTTACTTTCTATTCCTTATAGACCACACAAAAGCTTTCTGACGATTACCCCAAACGTATTTCTGCCATAATAGTTTTAGCGATGGCTTATCTGCCCATTTTCTGTTAATATCTTCAATATCCATTTCACTTTTCAGATCCTGCATAAATTGTTCTCGCTTAGGGTTCATTTCAATATGTTTACGCATTGGACCTTGATACCTTAAAGCATCTTCAAATCTCAACTCATGCCCATACATCGAACCTTCAGCTTTTTTCAATACAGATTTTCCCTTTTCAGTATTTGCAATTGCCAGAGAAGAACCACCATTTTTACCATATAATTCCATACAATAAATATGTACTCCCCATAGGTCGCCGAGAGATATATCGGCTGTCCGTTCCGTTGTCGCAAAGAGGCATTCATAGCATGAAGGTCGGCTCATAAGATGCTTCAACCAAATATACCAAAATGGGTTAAACCAACGGTCTTTTTCAATTACTTTTTTCTTATTATCGTTCATCATAACTGTGGTCCTCATTATCTCAAAGTCCCATTTGTGATGTCCGAGAAAAGAGTGGCCCTTATACCTGTAGTCAATGCTTTCGATTAAAGCACCGAATTTCTTTTTTAGTGATTGCTCATATTTCCGAATATAAAGGGGACTCGGGACGCCTTCGCAAATAACCTCCACGGTTAATAAGTTATCCTGATTCGTATTACGCAAAAACGCCTTTAATCCAGAAATTTGACATGGCGTTCCAGAAAAAAGCACTTTCTTTCCGGAATTCAAAAAATCTTTAGCCTGCTGATATGATTTACCCATTTTGCTTTGGGAATATTTTGATTTTCTAAACTTAGCCAAATTTTTCTTGTCGGTAATATAACTGTGCCAAACTAAAAGCCCCTTACTTTCTGCACCAAAAATCACATAATTGTCATCGCAAAAAGTATCGACAATAGCTGAAAATGCACCGCCGCTAGTGCTTTCAAAACGTACTTCTTCATCTTTGATATATCCACCAAAAACATACTTGTCCTTGCCATATCGCACTGGCATATTCTCATAAAGACAGACTTGGTGGCACAAATTACATTTTACACACAAGTCTTTATTAAGAATCGGATAACGAAATCCTTCATCGTCCTCTTCCATCTTCAATGCACTTTTAGGGCAAATCTGAACACAGGCTTCACAGCCGTAACACTTTCCTTTATCTTTGTCTATCAAGTATCCCGCCATATCTCACACCACCATTAAAAGCAGGAAGTCAATTCCATGTGCAAGAACTCAAGAGATTTTTTTCTAGCTTCTGCTATGCGACTATGAACTACTTCATAATTTATATCGTCCAAATTACCCTTATCTTCCGCTCCACTTACCAGCAAATGGTCAGTCAAGCCAAACAGGGCAAGAAGCTCTTTTATTTTAGTATCACACAGTTCTCTGGAGAATACGTAGAACGGCTTACTGTATTGAACAGCAAATATCGCTCCATGGAACGAATTTGTCACAACACATTCTGCATATTTCGTAAGGGACAAAAACTCTTCAACCCCTGCCTCATAGAACATTCGGCGATTAGTTTTTTCAGCATTTTTTGCGCGCAAACTAATTTCAACGATCTTCCAGCCATTTTCTGCTGCAAGCTTCTCTGCATAAGCCTCCATATGAGGATTATATCTACGCGAGTAAAGTAACAGATACTTCTCATTTTCCAGCCGTTCGTCCGCTATTTTGTCGTACTCATTACTTGTCAGCAATAATGTTGGATCAATTACCCTTTGAACTGGAACATCTACATGAGAAGCGACATATGGTATCATTTGATTTTCTCTTAAGCCAATCGCATTAAAATTTTTCAGCCTTTCGTTCAACTTTTGATAATCGTCCTGCTCAAAATGTGAATCTGCAAAACTTGCGGCATACACAACGCTATTCTTTTTCATACAATCATAATTTGCGAAATATCCATCATCGAAGCCTCCAAACTCATCAATGCAAAAGATCGTATCACTTCCACATACGAAGCCTGTAATGTTTTCATCCATAGAAATATCATTAAAATTTTGAGCCGTGTATTTCTTACACGTGCGTTCAAAACGCTTATGATAGAATTTATCAAACTTATAATAATTTTCCTGAATAGCGGGCAGTGTAAGCTCACACATCTTACGAGATTCCTCATCTTTATCCCACATATTGGCAATTGGATTCAATGGGTCTTTATCAGCTAAAATCTCAGGGCAATAATCAACAAGGACAGGCTCAACTATATTCCCAGCAATCTTTTTTATAGACTGACAAAGTGCCCATGATTGAAGTGCAGAGCCATAATTTGTGAAGTTACAATAGATGTTATAACTAACTATTCCAATTCTTTTTTTCATGTTTTATTTGTCTCCTTTTAAATTTTAAAATCACACACAAAGTGGTGAGGAACTTGTTCTTTTTTTGGGGGGGAGTTCCATGTAATTACCATACTGCTGTTCCAACAGCTCTTTGCATTTTCTTATTGCCATAAAGTTCTTTCCGGCAAATTCCAATATGTACTCTATGATGATAAGAAAAAACTCACTACTTTGCAAGCTAATCCGTATAAAAACTTCATCTAAATTTCTCTTTGACACCTTTATGGCTCAGTTCCGCCCGGAATGGAGACCTGTCCTGCGTATCCCTTGGAATCCTTTTGTTGCATACCCATGTCCGTGATGGGGCTAACAAAGGCAAGCCAGAGTCCAGACAATGGCTAGATGACTGTTTTTATAACCGGATTACCAGAAAAGTCCGTAAGGACTCCACAGTTACGATTGATGGCGTCTGCTATGATGTTCCCATGCAATTCATCTCCGCAAAGGTCGATATCCGTTTCCAGCCAGATGACATGTCTTCTGCATTTATTCTGTTTGATGATCAGAAGTTCCCGATTCGCCAGACCAATCGCAACGAAAATTATCCCCGCTCAAAAAAATAAAATATCCGCTTCACAAATTAATCTCTTTTCAAAGAGGTGGTTATTAATTGATATTCATTTAATGTTTTCAGATACTCCATGAACTTTTCCTTATTTTCAATAGCTGTTGTTGTTGGTCTACCCAGATTTTGTCTTGATCCAATAGCACACTTCACCTCTATTAAACTCAACTTTTTTCGTTTTCTTGCTTTCTTAAGTTCTCTTTCCAAATCATCAAATGTATCAACACAAACTGCATGTGGATAGCCACAGGCTTTCGCAACTTTTGTAAAATTAACAGAAGCCGCTGTTGGCATGCCTCCAACTGTTTCATGCGCTTCATTGTTAATGATTACATGGATCATATTTGCGGGGGCAGTAGAACCTATTATCGCCATAGCTCCCATATGCATAAGAGCTGAACCATCACCATCAATACACCATATCTTTGTATCTGGCTCATTTAGTGCTATACCCAGGGCAATAGAAGACGTATGCCCCATTGATCCTACTGTCAGAAAATCATACTGGTGCCCCTGTTCATTTGCTGTCCTTATTTCAAAAAGTTCTCTGGATGCCTTCCCGGTAGTTGAAATAATTGGATCTTTTTTAGAATTTTTTACAATAAGCCGAATAACATCTTCTCGCAGCATTTTGTTATGATTTTTGTATGAAATCTTTGTATCCGTAGAAATAGCTCCTTTACTGACTACAAAAGCTACATCTTTTCCAACTGCCAATTTTTTCCTAAAGCATTCCATCTGCTGCTCTACTTCTTTATCCGTTGTTTCTTTGCGGATTACAAAAGCTTCTATCCCCATATCTTCGAGAAGTTTTAAAGTAATCTCTCCCTGATAAATATGCTGAGGTTCATCATGTATTCCCGGTTCACCTCTCCAGCCTATAATAAATATCATGGGTATCGCATAGACCTTATCATTTAACAACGATGCAACAGGATTAATAATATTTCCTTCTCCTGAATTCTGCATGTATACTACAGGTATCTTACCTGTGGACAGATAGTAACCAGCTGCTAAAGCTGTACAATTTCCTTCATTTGCCGCTATTATATGATGGTTCTCATTGATTCCATATGTTGCCATCAGGTAATCACAAAGTGCTTTTAATTGTGAATCCGGCACGCCTGTATAAAAATCTGATCCTATAATCTGTACTAGCTTTTCTGCTTTCATAAGCTCTTTGCACTCCTTACTCTCTTTCCACACTTGTTATAGTGTATCGATTAATGTAATAATATCCTTAATCGGAAGTAGTCGGTCATCCACTTCTTTCGCTCTATGATATTTCAATATTTCTCTTGCTGTATCCTGCATGGCAGGAAATGCACTGCGAGTCAACTGATTCGCATAAATCACAAGGTTCACCCCATGAACTGCCAGTTCCTCTTCCGTAATCGTATTGAAAGAGGAGGGAACCACTACTAAAGGTGTTTCCGTATTTACCATCCTGAACTTATCACAAAATTCCAGTATCTCCGCTGGATCTTTTTTTCTGCTATGAATCATAATTCCATCTGCACCTGCTTTAACAAAAGCAGTTGCACGCTTTAAAGCATCTTCCATTCCGCGTTCCAGAATAAGACTTTCAATTCTTGCAATGATCATGAAATCATCTGTAAGCTGGGCATTTTTTCCTGCGCGTATCTTCTGGCTGAAATGTTCTATACTATCCTGGGTCTGTGCCACATCTGTCCCAAACAGCGAATTTTTCTTAAGCCCCGTTTTATCTTCAATGATCACAGCTGAAACTCCCATTTTCTCAAGAGACCTCACTGTATATACAAAATGTTCTGTCAGCCCACCTGTATCTCCATCAAAAATGATAGGTTTTGTTGTTACCTCTGTAACATCATCAATTGTTCTAAACCGGCTTGTCATATCAACAAGCTCAATATCAGGTTTCCCTTTAGCTGTGGAATCACAAAGAGAAGAAATCCACATGGCATCAAATTGATCCAATCTTCCCTCATGCTCAACCACTGTTTTCTCTGCAATAAGACCTGTAATTCCATTATGAACTTCCAGTGCCTTTACAATCGGTCTAATGCCAAGTAACTGCTTTAATCGCTTCCGTCTGTACTCTGGCATAGCAAGTCTTGCCCTCATTTTCCTACTGAGTTCTTTAATCTGTGGATCATATGTATATGGAATATCAATGATCTTACCACCGTAAGCTTCCACTGCTTTTTTTGCATTTTCGCGGATTGCTTTCATAGGTCCTTTACACCAATTATCTCCATGTATAACATAATCCGGCTTTATTTTCCTAATGACCGTATCATACATAATTGAATCCTGTTCGACTACTTCTGACACACCAGTAATTTCTTGCACCATTTTTTTTCTTTCATAAAAAGAAATTGTGGGAAAACGGTCAAACTGTACTAATGCCTTATCTGTCATAACACCAACCACTACGTCTCCATATTTTTGTGCCTCATGGATGATATTTAAATGCCCTGCATGGATCACATCTGTTGTAAAGCATGTATATACAATGCCCATATTTGAATCTCCTCTAATTTGTTCGTTTTATTTGTTTTTTTCTATTATTTCCCTGATAATAAACTCTGCTGTATTATCTATTTCATCAAAAGAAACCTGTTTTGTAAGATTCACGTCAAAAACTTTTTTTACTTTTTGTAACAATTCATTTGTATAAACAAGAACACCATCCTGGACATTCTCTATTCCGTCTAAATAAATAGATTCTTTGTTTTTTTTCCTCATTTCTTCCAAAGAAAAAACAGTTTCATCTATATACGCTCGTGGAGATTCACCACTTCCATCAATAATAACCGGGTATCCACCTATCTCACCAAATACCCCAGGACAATGAAGTTTTGTCTTTTTTCCAGTTCTTACCGCCCCAAGAATTGCCTGAATAATTTCAAAATTACTGGAAGCATTCATCATATTTCTTTTAGCATCAACTGGCATAGGGATATTGCAATTGGATATGATTTTATCAATCCCCAAAGGTAGTGGACTGTCATGGTATCTCATGTCGATCAGCATTGGAACTCCCTCTGTATGACCTTCTTTACTAATACATACATCATGAAAATGGGCAACTGCAAATGTAATATCTATATTCCAAAAGTCTCTAATCGAGAGAATATTGCCTGCCGCAAGCTTAAATCGGTATACCAGATGATTGATGTTACCACTTCCAAAGTCCGGATATGCCTTACCTGCCGATTTCAACCATGGTATCACCACATCTGAATAAGATGTATTAATAACAATCGCATCTGAACCAGTTCTTTCATAAGCCTCCATGATATTTTTTGTATATCGTATAGATAAAGGAGACCAGATTCCATAAGCCCGCACTGTTTTCCACGAAATGCTTCCATATTTCAACCCTGAGTAAGCACGGCTGCTATTGACAATGATATCCGGTACAAAACACTCTATAGCATGCTCAATCGTTTTTATATCGTTTAAATCAACAGTAGCATTTATTTTTACCTGACATTTGTTTTGTCCTCTGATCAACGACGCAACCTTAACGATATTTACATCCGAGTTCATTTTTTCTTCATTTCTTCCAACCACGCAGATTTCCATATTCTCATCCGCCATAGAAACCAGATAATCCAGCAAATAATTTCCTACACTTCCCAGGCCAATGATCATAATTCTGACTTTCCTGTTTTTCAATTCATTTTTCAATTTTTCCAGCTTTTCATTGATTGTTTTCATCTTTTAATACTCCTGAATTTGGTTGAAGTCATCTAATGTATTGCAGTTAACCCAATTTCCCAAGGTAATCAGTTCATACTTGTCTCTCCCAATAGTACGAAAATATTTTTCAACAAAAATCAGATTAGTTCCTTTCCATTCTTCTTTATCTATTTTGCTAAATACTTTTTTTGCTATTTCTTTATCTGAAAATTTCCAGACCTGTCCAGAATTATAAATCGCAAAAAAGGGCTCTTTTATGAGTAATTCATTGTGTCCTGTATCATATATGTATCGGATTTCACCAGCAATATCAAAATACAGCGCAACTGATTTGTCTGCTAGGATTGGATTTCTATTAACAGTAACCACACTTTTATCGGCACTACACACCCTTTGGTAATCGTCTTCATTAAAATATAAATCTCCTTCTGCAAAAACGATCTCATCTGCCCCTGTTTCAAAGGCTTTTTGCAGTCCTAAATAAAGACTATATCCTGAACCATAGGTTGAATAATATGGATTTTCAATCAAAAGAATCCTATCTGAAAACTTTTTAAATGATGCCCTGATTGTTTCGCATAACTCTTTATATCTGTATCCACCCACTATAATAAAATAGTCAAATTCTCTGCTGCGTTCTAACAAAATATACAACAAGCTGTCTTTTAATGACTTATTATGATATAAACACTTAATGACCGGCTTACCTACTGACCGGCTGAATCGTGTAGACATGCCCGCCACCGTTATGATTAAAACTTTCATTTGTTTAATTCCTTTACACACTCTTCAATACCTTGTTCAAGTGTTACTTTCGGCATCCATCCGGTTCTTTCTCGGATTTTATCTGTATTTAACAGTCTCCTTTCCGGATCTGACTTTCTAAATCCTTTAAATACAATCTGTGGATCTTTCTTCCCCATTTTATCCCCACACATTTTTACCAGATTTACAATGGATATTTCCTCATCCGTTGCCACATTATAAATAGAACCATCCAAAGCCTCCGGTGAATCAATCAATGCAATCACAGCCCTGCAAGAATCTTCATTGTAAAGAAATGTTCTCATATTTTTCTTACTATTTTCTAAAAGCTGCACCTTTCCTGTATCCTTTAACTGGTGAAGAATATAAGGGATAATATGTTTTGGATACAATTCGTTTTTGCTGTAAACATTAGCAAAGCGAATCGAACAGCCTTTAATCTTACCTTCATCCACAGCATCTTTTATAAAAAATTCTGTCATGAGTTTTCCAGTAGCATAGCTCGTTCTCTGGCTGTGTTCTGCATCAGACATAGTAATAAAATCCGACTCTTTCACTCCATCCGGTGTCCATGACTGCATAGAATATACTTCAGACGTTGAACAATTTATATAAATATCTGCACCATTCTCTATCGCCTGGTCAAGAAACATCTTCATTCCCAGTACATTGGTTGTAAACGTGCGATTTACATGATAAAAATGTTCCGTATGTACCACTGCAGCACAGTTTATGTATACAAGTAAACCATATTGACCCTTTTCTTTTTGTATTTCTTGTTTCAGGCTGTCCATCTGGGCATTATCATTAATATCGTATTGATAAAACGTAAAAAGTGAATTATTGACTATGTCTTCTACTGTATGAAGAGAAGACGCAAAAAAATTATCAAAACCTATCACCTTATGTCCCATTCTGACAAGCTGTCTTGCCAATTCATTTCCTGTCATTCCAGTTACTCCACTGATCACATACAAGTTTTTCATTATCATCATACTCCTGTTAATAACCTTTTTTTATAAAAAGAATCTATTTTATCAGAAAATGCTTTCTGCTCTCTTTCTATATCATAATCAACTGCACACATCTTAAATTCATCTGTTTCTGTATCCCATAGTACAAATTGTGCTCTGGGATTATGATTCCTTGGCTGTCCGACAGACCCTGGATTAATAAACATTGTACGTTTCTTATTTCTGTATTCTATATTATCTACATAATAATATTCACCAAATATATGCGGTAAATGGGAATGTCCAGAAAAAACATAGTCATATTTTTTATATTCTCTTAAATCCTGCCCAGGTCTGATAGCTGTCCACAAATGATCTTTAAGGCTTCCATGAACTGCTAAGCATTTTTTTCCTTCTATAACTACCTCTGTTAATGCTGTTGAATCCATTATGGTATTCAAATAATGCCAACTTTGTGCATTCAGCAATTTTCGCGTATTCTCTGCACATCTTTTCCCTCTTTCAGAAGAAAACATGTCATATTTTTGTTCTATGATTGCTTCCTCATGATTTCCACGAATATTACCGATTATTTCCCATGGAAGATCCATTAAGCAGGTAATCACCTCATTTGAGTGAGGACCATAATCAATAATATCTCCCAGAATGAGTACTTTTTTTATCTGTTCTTTTTCCAGATATTTTACAACTTCACGAAAAGCTTCCATATTACCATGTATATCTGATAAAACTGCTATTTTCATTAATTTAAACATGCCGTCGCGACATGTCCTCCTTATATCGCTCCTGCCTTCGGCACAAACAATGCATGAATCTTTTTTGACAGGTTACTTTTTATTTCAGTTCGTTTTAAAATCCAATTGGCGATATCAGAATAGTATGACTATTTCCCGTTTCCGTATTGGCTGTGTTCTCATAGATTCATTTATTATTTTGCATTTTTTCTTTTATATCCAGCTCTAACAGCTGCATCGTCCTGAATTCTTTCGGTGATAAATTTCTTGGCTCTGCCATTTTCAGTTTCCTTTCCAACTTTAATCAAGCCCACAACAGAAAATAAAATCCGCTGTGGGCTCATACACACTATCTATTCTTTTTAAACCACAGCCTTAGTATTTGTCATTATCCTCATAAGAGATAGTGGATGACGGTTCTTTTTCTCCTTTTTCTCCTGTTGTCTTGCCTGGCTGTGCTGTATGTGATACAGGATCCGCAGAACCATCCTTCAATGTGAATTTACCTACCAAATCCTTTAAGATCTGTGCCTGGCTGGAAAGTTCCTCACTGGCTGCAGCGCTTTCTTCTGCAGTTGCAGAATTGCTCTGTACAACGCTGGAGATCTGGCTGATGCCTTCATTTACCTGTTTTACTGAAACTGCCTGTGACTCGCTGGCAGAAGAGATCTCCTCAATGGTCTGTGCTACTCCCTGAACGCCTTCGGTCAGCTGCTGCAATGCCTTGGCCGTGTCATTTGCAATCTTTGTACCACGGTCAACTGCGTGAAGAGAACCTTCAATGAGAGCAGAAGTATTCTTTGAAGCTTCTGCTGATTTTCCTGCAAGATTACGAACCTCGTCTGCTACTACTGCAAATCCTTTTCCTGCTGCTCCTGCACGGGCTGCTTCTACGGCTGCGTTCAAAGCAAGAATATTAGTCTGGAATGCAATATCCTCAATCGTCTTGATGATCTTTCCAATCTCACTGGAGCTGTTGCTGATGTCCGTCATGGCAGAAAGCATCTCCTGCATACGCTGTCTGCTTTCTCCTGCCTGTTCGCTTACATTATCAGCCATGTCGCTGGCTGCCTTTGCATTTTCAGCATTTTTTTCAACATTATTGGAAATCTCATTAATGGTAGCTGCCAGTTCTTCCACGGAAGAAGCCTGCTCGGTAGCACCCTGGGATAATGCCTGTGCTCCGGAGGATACCTGATCGGAGCCTGCTGCCACCTGATCAGCTGACTGGGTAACACTCGAAAGCGTACTGCTTAAATTATCTCTCAGAAGAACCATAGAGTTATAGATCGCAACAAAGCTTCCTACATAATCCTTTGACATAGAAGAATAAACATTAAAGTTTCCGCGGCTCATCTCTGTAAGGATATTTGTCTCATCTGCCACTACCGCGTTCAGGAACGCTGCTACAGACCGCAAATCATCGGAAAGCTTTCCAAGCTCATCTTCTGCCTTGTACTCGATATCAATATCCATATTACCGCGTCTCATTTTTTCCATAGCTTCCTGCAACTGTTTTACCGGCTCTACTACGGAACGTATCAGGATCGTTGCCATAATAACGGTAAGGATCAGTGCAACGATAACAATTATGATCCCTACAATAAACAGGACGTTTCTGGTCTGCATGGAAGAATTGTAATCATTACCAACAAGGTCTGTCACCTGATCGCTAAACTGATCCAGAATTCCTTCCAGCTTGGACACTTCCGGGTCAAACTCATCGATAAACGTGAGCCTTGCCTGCTCTTTCGCACGGTCAGAACCAGTGGACAGATACTCTATGACCTTGTTTGTGACCTCAGAAGTTGCCTGAAGCTGTGTATGAAACTGGTTTACCAGTGTCATATCTCCATTATAATGCTCCAGGAACCAGCCTGCGTTCTCCTCAAGGCCGGCTCTATACGAATCAACGTTTGAAAGATATGTTTTTGTGGCGGTGGGGTCATCATTAATCATAGCCTCCACCAGATTCTGGATTGTTGCCAGCATATAGATTTTTACCTTGTCTACACGTACGATCGCTTCGTGGTTATTTTTATAGAACTGGGCATATCTTGTACTGATATTAACCATTCCATAAAAAAGTGCACCAACTGTTACAAAAAAACAGATGACCACTGCTCCAAAAGCAATCGTGATTTTTTGCTTCATATTACGGTTCTTCATGTTCCTTCCCTCTCTTTGTTATTTCTTTCGTGGAATATTGTGGAATCTAATCCCTATATTTATTATTCGGCAAGTACCGAAAAATCATAAGGGATGTTTGGTTTTTCATTTTTCTCTTTTCATCCATTTGCAAGCTTGCTTTTTACATAGTCCTTGATCATTTCACCGCTGTGTCTATCATCTGGTACTGGCATCTGGATCTGGTCACAGAGAGAAAGCCATTTGTCCAGCGTAAGGACTTCATTTTCCTCCTCTACATAATACAGATCTGTGGGAAGGATATCCTTATAAATTGCTGCTGACGGAGAATTCCATTCCTGATATTCCTGCTCTGTAAAACGGATATCACAGTTTTTTTCTCCTTCTGTAACTTTCCTAAATCTGCTGCCTAATACGGTCTTTTCTTCTTTCCGTTCCTTTCTCCAAACCACTGTTCCATCCAGGCAAAACTTTAAATAGGTTCCTGATCCCAGATCATCTGCGATCACTTCATTTTCGGATACTGCATATAGCTGTATTTCGTTGCTGTCAATATATAAAAGCTCCTCTATTTTTCCCTCTTCTCTGGTCTCTTTCAGGATGCATCCTGTTCTGGCATCGAAAAATACCAGAGTATCACCACAAACTGTAGCCGAAGCGATTTCCCTTTCCGGATCTGCAAAACTGCACCAGGATACTTTTCCTGTATCCGTGTTCAGGATCAGCCATCGTTTTTTATAAGTCTGCGGACATAAAATGTTTCTGCCTATAGAAACAGCCCCGCCAAATACCCCCGGAATACCACGTACTTTATTCTTATCCACCATTGTATAGGTTACATGTCCGGAAGTAAGATCTATGCAAAGGATGCTGTTGTACCATGCAGGCATACAATATAGTACATTACCTCTCTGAAAGCCTTTCAGGAATAACGGCTGTTCTATAAAATGCTCTGCATCACGGATCTGTACGGACTCAAACTGATCCTTATCTATATGGTAAATGGCCAGGTTTCTGGCAAAATATGGGACAAGATACAGTCTGTCTTCTACCCGTACAACAGAACGGAACAGATCTCCCTTAAATGCCAATTCTCCCGGAATCTTTCCTATGCAGGAAAGTCTGTCCATTTGTTTATCATAATGAAACAGCAGGTTTACTTTTCCGTGAACAAACCACACTTCTTTTTCATCTTCCCAAAAAGCTCCCGGCCAGCATGGTATCTTACATTCCTTTTCTCTTACCAGGGAATTCTGATATAAAACCGGTTTTCCTGTTTCCCAGAATAACTGGGCTACAGAGCTGTAATCCCCGTAATAGCAGTCACAGGAAGCAATGGCAAGATCAAGATCGTATCCGCTGTCCAGGATTCCCCAGCCTTCTTCTTCATAAGAAGCCAGAAGTTCTCTATATTTCCGTAAAAACTGGGGCCGCATCACCTCCAGTGTCTGTTCATACAGTGGATGAGGACGAAGCCATAAAGCGAGATCTTTTCTGTTTCTAAAATATTGAAGTACCTCTTCTATCTTCTGCATCATATCTGGCTGGGTCAGAAGTGCCTCTACAGACAGACTATAAAATACAGTCTTTTTCCTGGCTCCGTCAGGTCTGTAAAGACATTCCCTCCATTTTTCTGGAAGAGAACTGTCCTGTCTTTTCGTACTTCGGGCACGTTCAATCTTTGGTGATCCAAAGTTCTGTACCTTCTCTTCCCATTGCTCTGTTGGAACTCCTTTGAGTCCGGAACACAAAATATTGATAAACAGTTCTCTTTCCTGCTCTGTTGCTGTAACAAAGCAGTCTGCATTAATAGTTCCCGGCTCAATGACAAACCCGGTGCTTCTCGCCTGGCGTTTCGCAGATTCTACGTTTCCAGTACTTGGTGTGGTATAATAAGGCAGATATACCAGCTGGTCTGCATATTTCTTCAATCTGCTGCTATAAAAATCAGGATGGACGCTGGTCAATCTATTGTTCTGGTCATAGGGATTGTGGATAAACACCGCATCCGGTTTTTTATCTTCCAGGCGGAATGTGCGGTAATCTGTGACAGGAACATCTTGTGGATACTGATCTCCCTCGTAGTGTTCTACTGTCAGATTCCCATCCTGGTCTTTATCAAAATAGGGGATCGGTACAACATAAGCATCACAATCCGGATCCTTATCTGCCGCTTTCCAGACGGTTTCCATAGAATCCCACATAGACACTTTATATGGAAGAAAGACAAAACAGAGACGGTCTGTTTCGATCTCGTTCTCTATATGGTCATATAAGAGTTTCAATTCTTTCTTTATTTTTTTGTACAGCTTCGCCATCTGTTTTTTACTGTGAAGGTTCTGGCTCATCTCATAAAGATCTTCACAATATACTTCCAGAAGGGGGACCAGATCTGCTTTTCCCACATTTTCCAGCTCTGTTCCCAACAAAAGGGCTGTTTCCTGAGATTGTGAAAGAGCATCGATCATCATTTCTTCTGTATTCTGGCCGAATCCCATGTACACTCTTTCATTTGCCCGCATTAAGAGGGCTGCTGTCTGCAAAAGCCTTCTTTTTTCTTTTCTTTTGATCGCCATTTTTACGGTTTCCTCCAAAAATGATCAGATATCCTATCTCTGATAATTTTATCGGCGTTTTCTTTTTTTTTATAACTGTTGTATCAACTTACTGTTTCTTTTTTGAAATCCCCTTATCCATTTTCAACCACCGCCGATAAAGTTAAAAGAAATACTATTCTGATTATTATGAAAAAAGGCGGTGTACAATATGAGCAGTGGTATGGACAGCAGTATTCTGGATACATACCTTTATGAAGAAAACAATCTTTTAGACCAGTTAGACGAAATGCTGGTTGCTGATGAGAAAAACGGTGATTTTTCCACCGATGACGTAAATGAGATCTTCCGTATCATGCATACGATCAAAGGCTCTTCTGCAATGATGGAATTTAATTCGATCTCCACGATCGCCCATCATATTGAAGATGTATTTTTTTATATCCGTGATAAAGGAATCGAAACTCTGGATCCTGAACATAAGAAAGAGCTTTTCAACCTGATGTTCCGTTCAGAGGATTATTTAAGAAGCGAAATCGAGAAAGTAGAACAGGGAGTACCTCTTTCTACTGATATTGATGCGTTCTCCAATGAGATCAATTCTTTTTTGAAGAAGATCAGCGGCGCTGCACCTGCACAGCCGGAAGCTTCACAGGCTGCACCTGCAGCTCCTGCTTCTCTCCCTGATGATAAGGATGCAGCCTGCTTTTTCCATGTTTTTCTGGAAGAAGGCGTGGGAATGGAGAATCTGCGGGCTTATATGATCGTAAATGCAGTAAAGGAATGTGATGTAAACTTCCGTTTTTACCCCAGTGATATGGAAACAGATCAGGATACTTCCCAGACGATCGCAGAAAATGGTTTTTTCCTTGCTTTTGACTCCAGTGAAGACGCTTCTAAGGCTGAAGGGATTTTAAAAACCCAGAACCACATCCGATCTTATGAGCTTGTAAATGTCCCAAAAGCCGCTCCTCCTGCAAAAGCTGAGGAAAAAAAGGCATCTGTTTCCAAACCCACGGCACCAGCACCTGCATCCACAGATACAGCTGCCGGGAAAGCAGCTCCTATGCTTTCCCATGCCCCGGTCAAGCAGAATCTGATCAGCGTCAACCTGATGAAGCTGGACAGCCTGATGGATATTGTTGGTGAGATCGTGATCACTGAATCCATGGTCACATCTTCCCCTGAATTAAACCTGCTGCCAAGGGACAACAGGGATAATTTTATGAAATCAGCACGCCAGCTGCGTAAACTCACCAATGATCTGCAGGATATTGCCATGTCTTTACGCATGGTCCCGATTTCCGGCGTGTTCCAGAAAATGAACCGTATTGTGCGTGATATGAAGCAGAGCCTGGGAAAAGACGTCCGTCTGACCATTGTAGGTGAAGATACAGAGGTAGATAAGACGATCGTAGACAATATACAGGATCCTATCATGCATATCGTGCGTAACAGCATGGATCATGGGATTGAAGAAACAGCCCAGGAACGTATTGCTGCCGGTAAGGATCCCCAGGGCGAGATCGTACTTTCCGCTTCCCATACCAGCAGTGAGGTTGTTATCTCCGTTAAAGATGACGGATATGGCATGGATCCCCAGAAGATTCTTGAAAAAGCCCGGTCAAAGAACATGCTGACCAAGCCTGATTCTGAATACAGCCAGAAGGAGATCCTGGGGCTGATCATGCTTCCCGGATTTTCCACCAATACAGAGGTAACTGAATATTCCGGTCGTGGTGTTGGAATGGATGTTGTAAAGAAAAATGTAGAATCCTTAGGCGGTATCGTTTCTGTATCCAGTACCTACGGTGAAGGAACTACGATTTCCATGAAGATCCCGCTGACTCTGGCTATTGTTGACGGCATGAAGGTAACGGTAGGTGATTCTATTTTTACTATACCTATCGCCAATATCCGTCAGTCCTTTAAGGTGAAAGCGGATCAGGTGATCAAAGATGAATATGGCAATGAAATGGTAGAACGTGTTGACCATTTTTATCCTATCGTCCGCCTCCATTCCTTCTATCACCTTCCAACTGAGGTTACCCAGATGGAAGACGGTATCCTTTTATGGGTGGAAGCAAATGACCGTTCTTACTGCCTGTTTGTAGATGATCTGATCGGCGAGCAGCAGGTGGTAGTAAAGCCGCTTCCTGCTTTTCTCAGTGAATTTAACCTGAAAGACCACGGCATCACCGGCTGTACCATTATGGGTGATGGCAATATCAGCATCATTCTGGATATCCTCAGCTTATATTCCATAGCTGTAGAGAACGCGTAAACAGGAGGTTTTAAAATGGCTGAAGTAACAGAAACAAATATCCGGACAGACGTACCGGCTGAAAACCAGTCCGTTGAACGCTGTCTTACCTTTGAGTCGGGAGACATGACTCTGTTTTTAAGTATCAATAACGTAACGGAGATCATCAATGACTGTGCGATCACTCATCTTCCACTGGTACCTGATTATATTAAAGGAATCATCAATCTGCGTGGTCAGATCCTTCCGGTAGTAGATATACGGCTCTATATGGGCAAGCCTGCTTTGGAATATAACAGTAAGACCTGCTTTATCGTTTTAAATGTAGACGATCTTCCTGTATGCATCGTTGTGGATTCTGTGCAGCAGGTGATCGATATTGATCTTCAGGATGTACGTCCGATCCCTATCAAACGCAGACAGAAGCTGTTAGATGGTATGATCACACTTGAAAATGGGACTGTGCTTATGTCTTTTGACTGCAAGTCCCTGGTCAGCTCTTAATGTACTCCCGGAATCTTTTTGTACTTGATTTTGCGAGAAGATTTTTTGTCAGCCGCAAAGGCAGGTGCAGGAAAGACTCCGAGAGTACATCCGATTCCTAAGGAGGGCATACAATGCTTACATTAAGTGACGGGGATTTTAACCGTCTTTACACTTATATCCAACAGCACTATGGTATCAATCTGAGCCACAAAAAACAGCTGATCACCAGCCGTCTTACTAATATGCTGCAGCAGAAAGGGTTTCATAGTTTTACAGAATACATAGATGAGATCATCTCAGGTAAAGATCCTGAGATGGTTTCTGTTATGTTAAACAAGCTGACTACCAACTATACCTATTTTATGCGGGAAAAAGAACATTTTGACTTTCTCCAGAAGCAGATTCTTCCTGAGCTTGCAAACAAGCATTCCCGGGACCGTTCTATTGCGATCTGGAGTGCCGGCTGCTCCTCCGGTGAAGAACCTTATAACATTTCTATGTATCTGAAAGAATATTTTTCTGCCCTTCCCGGAAGCTGGGATACCCGTATCCTTGCTACGGACATTTCCCAGCGTGTTCTGGATTCTGCCATGGATCCAAGATATTCCCTTGAAAGCTTAAAAGAGCTTCCGCCTTCCTGGCAGGAACGCTATTTTGTTCCCATGGGAGATAAAACCTATACTGTTTCAGATGCTTTAAGGAAAAATGTGATCTTTCGTTCCTTTAACCTGATGGATCCCATCCATTTCCGCAAAAAGTTTGACCTGATCTTCTGCAGAAACGTGATGATCTATTTTGATCGTCCTACGAAGGCGGCACTGGTAAGGCGCTTTTATGATGCTACCGCTCCGGGGGGCTACTTATTTATCGGACATTCTGAAAGCCTGGATAAGGAAAGCTGCCCGTTTTCCTATATTGAACCGGCTATTTACCGAAAGATCTGATCCCGTAGGTTATCTCATACGTTGTTACACTTATCTTATTAAGGAGGCGTTATGATCATGGATCATAAATTAAAATTAATGGTAGTGGATGATTCACCCTTGTTCCGCACCTGGCTGATCCGTTCTCTCTCTGAGGATGACCGCTTCCAGGTTGTAGGATATGCAGTAAATGCCCTTGACGCCCAGGAAAAGATCCCGCTGCTGCAGCCGGATATGCTTACCCTGGATATTGAAATGCCGGGAATGTCCGGCATTGAGTTTTTAAAGCAGCTTCTTCCGGTCCACCCTATCCCGGTGATCCTGGTATCTTCCCTGAACCTGAGGGTTTTTGATGCCCTGGAAGCCGGAGCTGTGGATTTTGTACGGAAACCGGATGAAGCCAATGGACTGTCTAAAGAGATCTTTCTTTCTATGCTCCGTTCCAAACTCATGGTAGCGGCTGCTTCCCACGTACACCTTCCTTCTGCTCCTGCAGACCCTCAGGCAGGTGGTATCCGCAAGGTTTCTTCTTTACCTCCTGCCAGAAATACTTTCCTGCAGAAACCAAAGATTCCTCTGGGTGCTTCCCCTGAAACCGTGATCGCTATCGGGGCATCTACCGGAGGTACAGAAGCCATTCTCGAGGTAGTAAAGAATTTTCCAGAAAACACCCCAGGTGTTGTGATCACCCAGCATATGCCTGCAGGTTTTACAGCCATGTATGCAGAGCGCTTAAACAGGATCTGCAAAATGGAAGTACGGGAGGCGAAAAACGGGGACCGGATCCGCAAAGGTCTCATGCTTTTAGCTCCCGGAGGTCTGCAGATGCGTGTGGTACCTCTTGGAAACTCCTATGCAGTCAGTGTACAGGAAGGAGAAAAGGTAAACGGACACAGACCTTCCGTGGATGTGCTTTTTGACTCAGTTGCATTACATGTGCGGGAACACGCCATCGGCGTTCTTCTCACAGGAATGGGAGCAGATGGAGCTGCCGGTCTTTTGCGCATGCGCAAAAACGGCGCCTATACCATCGGACAGGACAAGAACAGCTGTGTTGTATACGGCATGCCTATGGAGGCACATAAGATCGGCGCCGTATGCCAGCAGTGTCCTTTAAATACCATTGGTCAGACTGTCCTGGCCCGTGTATCCCTTCGTTAACGGATAAGAAATAAATGGATAAAAAATGAAAGATAGAACTTTAAAGAACCAAAAGAAACATATAAATAAAACCTTGAAACAGTTCCGGCTTGCGAAAAGGCTGATCCAGCTTTCCATTACCGGTACAGTTTCAGTGATCACTGCCAGCCTGAGCTTTTATTTTTGCCCAGGCTTTTCTTCCCAGGTCATAAAAGACGCACGATCCGCTATTTCCTTTGTACAGACTGCCAGTGGCCAGAAATTTCATGAACTGGAAGACTTTCTTAAAAAGCAGACCCAGCCAGAACCAAAAATCCAAAGACAAACAGAGCTTTCAGAGGATACTTCCAGGACACAGGGAATCCCAGATACATCTTCTGTGACTGCAAATACATCTCCTGTGATCCTTGGAAAAGCAGAAAACCTGCATATGGAGGCTCAGACGGGATCAGATGGCAATTCTTATGATGCTGCCATCCTGGATACCAGTATGGGACCGATGTACTACTATAATCAGGGAGATACCCGCTGGAGCAGTTATCTCTACGGCGGTTCAGATCCCATGCAGCAGTATGGATGTGGTCCTACTGCTGCAGCCATGCTCATCTCCAGCTTCACAAATGACGGAGAAGCCATTACCCCGGTAACGATCGCAGACTGGTCTTCTGCCAATGGCTATTATGCCCCCCAGAGCGGCTCCTATCACAGTCTGATCCCATCTGTCCTTACTGCATATGGCTTTCAGGTGGAATCTGTAACAGACCATTCTCCCCAGAATGCGGCTTCCCTTCTTTCTTCCGGTCATATCCTGGTCGCCCTTATGGGTAAGGGAAGCCTGACGCAAAACGGTCACTTTGTCCTGATCACAAAGCTCCTTCCTGACGGAAATGTTTCTATCGCAGATCCTAACAGCTTTGCTAACAGCACCTGTGAATGGGAACTTCCTCTTCTTATGGGAGAGTTGAAAAAAGTCTATGACAGCGGCGCCCCGCTCTGGGCCGTTTCCATGGCTGCATCAAACTCTTCCCTCTCCTGAGGAAGGAGGATTCCCCTGAACATCCTCTCCAGATCCTTTCTGCCCATTGCCATAGCCACCCGAAGAAGGATCACCTTGTCTTTTATATCAGAATAATCATAAATCTTTCCTAAAAACTGGACTACCTCTTCTGCGCTGACATTGCTCTCTGTAAAACAGTTGATCAGAGTCAGCAGCGCATTCATATCTTTGTGGTCAGTATTCAGTACGATCACACAATAGCGGACCGCTTTCTGGTAATCTCCCAGCCTTCTGCAGCCTTCTCCCAGACACTCATACATCTGGATCAGCATGGAGGTGGTAATGATCCCCCTGTTCACTGTTCCATAGGTTTCCAGCTTTGCTATAGCCAGTTCATACATCTGTACTGCTTTTTCATATTGCCCCTTTCTCCAGTACCAGTCCCCCATAACACAGTCAAAATCAGGCTCTTTCGGAAGCTTTTCCACTGCTTCTTTGTAAATAGCTTCCACCTCGGCTTCCGGTGCGTTCAGGCACTGGGAGACCCTTAACAGGTTTGTATAGGTATAAGAACTTCGCTGATCATATACCCCCAGTTTTTCCGGCATGGCTGCCACCGCCTTTTTGTATGCATCCCTTGCTTCTTCATTTTTTCCGTCTGAAGAATAGGTATCTCCCAGATATCCAAGATAATCACAGTTTTCAGGCTCCTGCTTCAGGATCTCCAGGATGATGTTCAGATTCCTTTCAAATTTGGACTTATCCCTCTTCTCCTGTTCCTGGTATCCGGTATGGAGGAAAGCCAGCTGCTCTGTAGCATCTGTCAGATGCAGTCCGGATCTTCCTTTTCTGACCAGGTGTTCATGTATTTTTCCTACATAGCGCAGGTCCGGCCGGTTTACAAAAAAGCGGATCATGGTGCCGCCGCTTGTGATATTGTTATTTTCATCCAGATCTACGATCCCTGTAAGAAGGCCGTCTACATCTTCTCCAACATATTCCAATATCTCCGGAATCTTCGCTGCATCCTCCGGTGTAAAGCTTTCATCCGCGTCAAGAAAGGCGATCCAGTCTCCCTTTGCCTGGTCAATGGCAAAATTTTTGGCAGCAGCAAAATCATTGATCCATGGAAAGGAAAATATCTTTGCCCCCATTTCCCTGGCAATCTCCACAGTACGGTCACTGCTTCCTGTATCTACCACGATCTGTTCACACATGATATCCTTCCCCCAGGAAAGGGCACGGCGGATATTTTTTTCTTCATTTTTCACGATCATACACTGTGATATGGTTTTTTTCATCATCGGTTACCTTCTTTTTAAGTTCTAAAGGACATATTGTAACTGTTCAGTAGGTCTGCGCACTTGCTGCGCTGACC
>UMDQ01057313.1_pt1 | contig 77964 bp, 72 predicted proteins | sample 1964531 | NCBI WGS metagenome assembly UMDQ01 (sample SAMEA4835998, study PRJEB28245) | human gut metagenome | biome: gut microbiome; material: fecal sample | place: Denmark | collected 2008
CCTCCATTCTTCCAAATACGTCTTTTAGCTGGGAAAATTCCAGATTTTCTTCCAGATACAGTTTCCAGAACAGTTTCAGAAAATATTTCAGATCCTCCCGATATACGTAAATAACTTTTTTTCTTTTCATCAGATCTTTTGTATAAGAAACTGCGATTTTATCATACAGTTCCTCATATGCGTAGGAATATCTTTTGTTCTGGTAAAAATCAAACAGTCTCTTAAATTCTTCTGCTGTTCCTATGCTTTCCCTCAGCATCTGGTTAAATTTTTCTTTTATCTCCTTGATGTAGTTCCATTCATTGAGCCTGCGCTGCTGTTCTTTTAACCATTCTTTCTTTTTCTTGTTTTGTTCCTTTTCCTCTTCTGTCATATATTTTTCCAACAGTCTTTCTTTTTGGGCGTTGTCTTTTGCATAAGGGAAAACCGCTTTTACAAGTTCTTCCGCTTCTTTTCGCTCCATCCAAATCCCGGTACTTTCCTGCAAAAGGATGGCAATCAGAAAGTTCGGATACTCCTCTGTTTTTTCCAGGAAAATATGTTTCTCGATCCAGCCAAACAGTTCCCGGTGTTCTTCCCGGCTTAAAAATGGCCGGAAAATCTCACAGGATTCCCTTTGAATGTCATAACGGGTTAAGGAAAATGCATGTTCCAGGATATTCCAGGGGTTTAGAAAAGAGCTGATCTCCTGCATTCCCAATTCTGTAATGACCAGTTTCAAAAACAAAAAAGCATTTTCGTTTTCTATTTTTTCTGTTGCCAGGTTTATATAGGACATCATACAGTTCCACTTGTTAAAAACGGGATCCTCTTTTCTTTTTAAGAACATATCCGGGTTTCCTTTGTAACTCTGGATAAATACTTCCGTGATACGGATTATGTCTATCATTCCCTTTTCGCTTAAGATTTTAAAAACTTTTTGAAGAGAGTACTCCGCTTTTTCCCAGAACACCTGTTTATAGTCCTCTCCAAGGAGCACTTTATACTTTTCCAGATACTTTGCAAGTTCTTCTTTTGTATAGTCTTTTCCGATTAAGGTTTCGCACACACAGAAATCAAACTCTTCCCGCGTAAGGGCTTGTGCAAGATGATCCCATTTTGAATCCAGAAGATCAATATAATGCCAATCTTTCCGTCCATATTCGTGAAATGGATATAAGACCAGAAAAGACTGTATATTTTTTACTTCCAGAATATCAAAAAGGCATTCCTGAATCTTGTTATGTCCATCTATGCATACTGGTAAAAGTTGATATGTCTTCAGAATGTAAGAACACAATTCATACGCCTGCTGCGGATATTCCACGCTTCCTGGCAAAAAAGTTTTTAACACATTTAAGGCAAGTCTTTCCATAACAAGAGACTGTTTTAACAAATGATCGGGATGCGTAGCCCTTAAAGTCATAACAAAATTTAAAAAAGTGACTTCTTCCACTGTATATCCCAGCTTCTGGAATTGATTTTCCAATGCCCCATCTGCATTTTTCGCATTTGTGATGGAAAGTTTTACCAGCCACTTTAAGATATTCAAGTCCTTTTTCCGGTAGTTTTTTAACCGGTTCCGATATGTATTTGCGATCCAGACATAAACAGGCCAGTCTTCATATACCTGAAGGTTTTGTTTCGTTTCCAGAATCTTTACCATTTTTCCTTTTAGCAGTTCCCACAGCTTTTCATCCTCTGGAAGAACCGATAAGGCAAGCACCATCTCTTCCAGATATTGGTATGGATACTGGTAAAGTTTATCCAGCCACTGTCGCTGGTTATTTTCTTCCAGAAGGTAACGGATGGAAAGAAAAAACAGATCTTCCGTGCCAAGAGAGCGTTCCAGTTTCTTAAAAAAAGCGATCTTTTGAGTACCATTAAACATAAAGGACTCCTGGAGAGCCAGTGTCCTGGCAAGTGCAAGCCCAAGCGCACGGTAAACCTGTTTTGTCATCTTTTGGTGTTCTTCTATACGTTCTAAGACCTCACCTGGATAATGAAGCCCGTATGCCGTTTCCATATCTGTTTCCGGTTCTTTTAACAGGAGATCCTGTCTGCTGGCCGCTTTATAGATTTCATTCTTTTCCTTTTTATTTGACAGCCGGTAGATTAGGTCTGTCATTTGCCGGTATAACGTGACATCCAGCCATTTTTCATAGATTTTCCATTCCATCTTGCTTTTTCCTTTCATTTATTCCTGTATTTATCCGATCCGTTCGATATACTCGATACTGTTACGTCTGCATTCAAATTCCGGACATAAGGAACTCCAAAGCTGTTCCAGATCCCGCATTCCTTTTGCAGATAATTCCGTTTCCTGTTCTTCTCCATAACAGTCGGTATAACCAATCACATAAGTGCCGCCATATCTTGAAACAATGCCTTTTCCGGCTTCTCTTACAGTCATACTCTTCCTCCCAAATCAAAAGGGACCGTTTCCAGTCCCCTAAAAATTTTTCACGCTGCAAGAACAATCTCTTTTTCCCGGTCTGCCAGGGGCAGTGCGTAGGTTGTGTGCTCCAGATGATGTTCTTTTTGGTAGCGCATTACTTCAAAAAACGTAGAAAAGCGTGGGATATTCCCATCTTTTTCATAACGCTTAATGTTTTCTTCCATGGAAGACTCCATTACCGGAATCACCAGTCCCCAGGACACCTTGCAGATATAGCATCTTAAACCTGCAAAGGCCAGGTTCTTTTTTACATACGCTTCCGCACTTTTTACGCTTCCAAAATACCGGGCATAGGAATACGAACGGCACAGGATCTTTCCATCCTGCCAGCCTGCAAAATAGCAGTCTTTTTTCAGTTCAATTACATAGCCGGTTACATATATTTCCTGCGCAGGGTATTGGCTTTCTTTCTCCTTTTGTACCGAAAGAAGCTGTTCTGAGTAGATTTTCTTTCTCATTTTCTTTTTACGCTGCATATTTTCCCTCCTGTTTTTGAATCAGACGTTCTATTCTCTGATAGAGTTTCTGGAAATTCCCTGCATTTCGCCTTCTCGTCATCTGGTCATGCTCAAAGGCTTCAATTGCAGCCGTTCCTCTTGCAAGAAGTGCAAAAAAATCTGCATCCTTTAAACGGATGGACACCATATCTCTACAGGTGTAAGAACCCCTCTGACACGTCTGTCCGCCATTCTCCTTCTTTTCTACTATTCCCGTTCCATTTTCGATCTGGATACTCCAGGGATTATTAAGGACTTCTCCCCGGCTGTTTTTTATGTGCCGCTGGATATCCAATTTTGTCACAATCCCATTCGTGGAATCTTTATCCTCCTGAAAAATTTTCTGCTGGTTAAACCGGAATTCGGATACCCCGTTCCACACCCGGGAATACAGGTATTTAATGTCTTCCGGTCTTACATTGGCATAGACACTGACACTGTCATAGCCTTTTTTATAGCCAACCATTACGATCCGGATTCTGGAAGTCCATTCATCCCCGTCACTGTGGTCTGCATGGATACGCCAGTACCGGCTCTTATCTGCCGGAAGCAGGAAACTGTTCAGTTCGATCAGGGCCTCACTGGTTTTTTGGACACTGATCTGTCTGGACTCGGCCTGGTTCCATTCTTTGTTTGCTTTGCTTTTTTCTTTGTTCATCCGTTTCTCCTTAAAAGTTTTGCAATCTGCCTGGTCAGAATTTTAGGAAGCTGCTCCAGGTCTGAAATATCAAGATACGCATTTCCATAAATCTGCCGGATTTGTTCCTTGTCACATCCAATCGCAGCCGCCTGAAAAACAATCCCCTTCTTTACCAGTTTGTTTTTGATCTGTTTTAAGTCTTCCATCGCCTGCCCTCCGGCATAGTAATTGGAATTGGGAAGCCCGTCACTGATCAAAAAGAGTAGTTTGTGTTTTTCCGGACGCAGCAGAAGCTGGTTTCCCAGATACCAAAGTGCTGCCCCGTCCCGGTTTCTTCCTTCTGCCTTCAGATGGATGATCCGAAGACGGTCGTTTTTCTCGGGCTCAAACTCTGCACAGCTTCTTAAGTACACGATTTCCTCTTCCAGGTTGGTATGCTCCCACCCATCTGTGCAATGTCCATAGATACAAATGGGGATCTTGGCTTTCTGGCAAAAATCATACAGGCACAAAGCTGCCAGTTTGGAAATTTCCAGCCGCTCGCCATTCATGGAACCGGAATTGTCAATCAGAACCGCAACCGCTGCATCTGTTTTCTTTCCAGGAACACTTCTTTTATAGATGGCACCTTTTTGCTCTGTCAGGTTTCGCATATCCAGCCGTTTTCCTAAAAACATCCGGTGTTCCGTCCGTTCCTTCTGGTTTTCTAAAATGGGAAGCAGGCGCACCTGAAGCCGTCTGACCGTTCGCTGTATCGCATTTTCGTACGTTTTTAGTTTGACCTGGTCTGCTTCTGTGAACGCACTTTCCCGGCAGATTTTTTTCTGTACTTTTTGGTGGTCTCCGTCAAACTCTACCGAGTTCAGTTCCATCTGAAGTGCCTCTCTGGTTTCCAGATTCATTTCTTTTTCTGCCTGCTCCTTTGCCAGTTGATACAGGATTTCCTGTAGGGCAAGGTCGGCATCATCAGAAGCATCTTTAACAGAAGGCTCTTGATTGGAAACGGATTCTGTTTCGTCTGTATTTCCCAGATCAGAAACGGAAAGAATGGTAAATTTTGTTTCGGTTTTCTCCTGTTCGGTAAGAAACTTTGGAAGGTTTTCAAATTGCTGCAGCAGGTAACGCTGTATAGCTTCCTTCATTTCCTGGGTTTCTTCTTTTGCATCTGATGCAGTTGCAAAGTCCATGCTTCCTGTTTGGGTTTTCCTTTCTTTTGTAGCATTGGAATCTTCCCTTTTCTTAACATCTTTATTCTCCTGGGAGCCTTCTTCAGTTGTTTTCCCTGACGCTCCGGATTCATCTGATTCTTCTGCTTCTTCTGTTTCTTTTAGTTCCGTACTGCTTTCGCCTGACTCTTCCTTGTCATTTGCTTCTTGCAACTCCTCTGGCTTTTCTTGTGCATCTTCTGATCCCTCTTCCTTTTCTTCCATGCTCCCCAGGATTTCCCGGAAATACTTCCACATCTTTAAAAGAATCTGGTTGGTTGCCTGATACCGTTTCAAATCAGTGGGTGCATTTTTTGCCTGGTCGATGATCGGCATAAGCTTTTTAAGGACATCCAGAAGTTCACTTTTTTCCTGGTTCCAGGAATTTACTCTTCCAGTCAGGGCATACTGCGCACAAAGATTCAATAGGATCGTGACCGGATCATTTCCATTTTCCAGGAGCTCCAAAAGAGTTGGGATCCCTTCTGTGTTTCTCTTGCGGTTCAAAAGGATTCCTCTTTTGATACTGCCCGGATACCGGCTGCACATCTCTCCTTCAATATAGACATCATTTAGAAGATTGCTGAGATACCCTGCACTTTGCACCAGAAGCGGGAGCAATAACTGGCTTTTTCGTTCCAGATAGGCAGTAAGCTCTTCCAAGTCCGCTTTTTCATTCTCTTCCGGCTCGGGTGCAGATGGATACCAGTTTCCACGCAAAAGACGGTTGATGTATTCTTTTCGAAGGGTACAGTCCGTAAATCTGGCATGTCCGCATTCGTGCCCCAGTATTCCGATCAGACTGGTACTTTTTAATTCCATTTCTGGAAAAGTCTCCGTAATCCTGTTTGCAAGATTTACCGCTACCATTTTCCCATCATTCCAGCCAAGGAGTCCATCCTCGGCATTTTTATACAAAAGAAGCTGTTCGAATTTCTCTCCTGCAATCTCGTTTGCAATGGACTGTAAAAGTTTTTCGTAAGAAGGAGAACAAAATACCTGTTCCGGATCCAGCTTCTTTTTTTCCTGAAGAATCCGTTCTCTGTAACTGTTTTTCATCCGTTTCCTCCTGTTTCCAGATATGGCTGGATATAGATCTTCATAATCTGCTCCTGCTCTTCTATGTCCACGGAAGCCTTGCTTACGACTGCAATCCTTGCGGCACGCTCCAGGTCTTTTAGTGCAAGGTACGTCAGCACCCAGCTTTCCAGTTCCCGGTAGCCGCAGACTCCATCCAGGATGTCCTCCTGGATCAGATAGTCATGGATTTTCTGGATCGTATCCGCCATAAAACGCATCAGCTTCTCATTCGCAAACCCCGTCCTTGCCATTGCCCGCTGCATCATTTCTTCCACAGTAAGCTCCGGCTTTGGTTGGATCAGGCTCATTCTGGATAATACCGATTGGTTAAAGTTCCCACACCCCACATAATTCAGGTTGGTGGTCATGATTACCACCGTATCCGGATTCCTTCTTATTTTTTCTCCGTTTACCAGGTCTGTCACTGCCCCGTCATCAAACAGGGAGTTCAGCCTTGTTAAAGTTCCCGGCTTTTCGATCATGGCAGGCTCCTGGATCTCAATCACAGATGGCCGTCGGCAGGCTTTTATGATTTCCGATTCCTTCAATACAAAATCCTTCTCCGACTTTGCCTTTTCATATCCTTTTTCATAAACCAGGTTCAGGATTCTTTGAAAAGCAGTCTTCTCATCAATGCCATCCTCATAGGTTCCGCTTAACACTGAAAGTGCTGAGGCAGGATCCATCTGAAGGTCTTCCAAATCGGGAAGCGTGAGCTCTTTTTCTTCTTCTTTTCCCATGTTTGGCATGGTACTGGCAAGCAGATCCAGTTCATCGGTTCCCGGTCCACAGGTGAATACATAATACGGAAGGTTTAAAACCTGGGCGATCATTCTTGCATCCGTTGTCTTTCCGGTACCAGCTTCTCCAGTCATCATAAACAGCCTTGCAGAAGACCCGGTCACCATGCGGATGATCTCTTCTGCCTCCCGGCTTACCAGATAATTCTCTGGAAGTGCCGGGATACGGTCTTTCTCTGTTACGTCCCAGTTTCCGGAATACAGTTCTTTTAACTGGGCGATGGTATACCGTCTTGCTCCCCTTACTTCTTCCAGAACCTGAAATTTTCCAGTCACACAGTCATTGGGATTAAACACTCCTGCATTCAGCTCAAATGAACTAAACGTGCTTTCCAGCTCGTCACTTTGAAACTGTAAGCGGTCAAAGGGAATATCATTTTGGGTTCCCATGGTCAGCCTTTGATACAGGTTGTCACAACAGCGGTACGCCATCTGTAGTATCTTTTGGGCTTGTGCGCTTCCAGAACGCAGGGAGTTTTTAAACTCCTGATAGCAGTTGGAAAACTCCGGGTCATATAAAGGACTGTCTATAATACTGCTCGCATACACAAAAAGTGCCAGAAATTCCTCCCCGGTAGATTGTCCGGGATGGACAGATAGTAACTTTCCAACTCCTTTTTCTTTCTTCTGAATTCCCTGAAATCTTCCATTTTTGTAGTTGTAAACCAGTGCGCAAAGGGAAGCCTCCAATGGGTATTCCAGACAGATATAATTCACCTGGTTTTTTACCCTCTGGATCCCGGCCGCCCCATTTTCCCGGTTGTTTTCAATCTCATAGAGCTTCAGCATAGCGGAACAGGTTGGCGGATGGAGCCTGGCAGATTTTCCCTGTGTCCTGGTATTATATCTGGAGCAGTCATTTTCTTCATAACTGATCCGCTTTTTTCCGTTTGTTTTTAATAACGACTCTATTTCTTCTGGCATTGCCGTTTTCATTGTCCATGGTTCATATAAACAGATCTCCGGCATGTTTCTTCCTCCTCATTTTTTAAAAAGCAGGATATGAGTTCCCCCACTTCCTGCTTTTTACTTGTTTTCTTTATGCGGTTTTCTTTTCCTGTTCCAAAATGGCATCCCGAATCTTGCGGATCCGCATCCCGAACATGGTGTTCCGGCTGCTCACAGTGTCATTGTGGATGGCGATTGCCATTGCTTTTTTGCTCCCTACTAAAATGAGTTTCCGTTTTGCACGGGTAACCGCTGTATAAAACAGATTTTTCCGAAGCATCCGGTAAAAGCAGGTCAGCATAGGCAGGATCACCACCGGGTATTCATCTCCCTGTGCTTTATGGACGGTAACACAATAGGCCAGGTTTAGCGGCCATATTTCTCCATCCGTATATTCCAAAATCCGGTGCTCTCCAAAATCCACACGCAGCACGTTTTTTTCATCCTTCTGATAAATGTTCAGAACTTCCCCGACATCTCCGTTTGATACCTCTTCCGTATTTTTTAACTGCATCACACGGTCTTTCTGCCGGTAGGTAACGGCTCCGTTCTTTTGCTCCGGATACCCGTAGCGGCGTGGATTTACAATATCCCGTAGTACCGGGTTTAGCGCATCCGCACCTGCATCTGTATCTTTCCGAAGCGGGGAGATCACCTGGATCTGTTCCGGATGGTTCCCATTTTTTGCGAGTTCCTTCTGGTAGAGTTCTGCAATGATCTTCGAAGCTTCCTGTGCGGTCTTTGCGGGATAGAACGAAAAGGTATCATCAAAAACCAGATTTGTCTTCCGCTCGTTGATCTTATCTGCATTTTGGATGATGGTGGAATCCCCTTCCTGGCGGAAACATTCGTTCAGCACCGTAACCGGGATTACGCCGGATTCAATCATCTCTTTAAACACATTTCCAGGTCCTACCGATTCCAGCTGGTCTTTATCACCCAGAAACACGATGCGGGTGCCAGGCTTGATATGGGAAAAAAGCTGGTCTGCCAGGTACATGTCGATCATACTGGATTCATCTACGATGATCAGGTCATCCGGCAGCAGGAAATCTTCCTTCCATTCCTCTTCGCCGTCTTCCCCTTTCATTCCCACCGCCTTATGGATGGTCATGGCCGGGTAACCGGTACAGTCACTCATCCGTCGTCTTGCACGTCCGGTCGGGGCACATAAAAGGATCATGGAATTTTTATTCAGGGCTTCCTGTACCGCGATAATAAAATGGATGATGGTGGTCTTTCCTCTTCCGGGACCTCCGGTAATGATCGAGACCGGATTTTCAAATACCCGTTTTACCCCTTCCTGCTGCATGGCATTTAAGATGATATGTTCCTTCTTCTGGATATCCCTAAGGATTTTGTCCACGTTTTTGTGCATGTTCTCCTGAAGACACAGCTTTACAAGAGATGCCGCGGCTCCCAGCTCAGCGTCAAAGCTTTTTTTCGTGTAAAAGCCACCTCCATTGCAGATGAGGGTTCCATCTTTATGGATCATCTCGTTTCCCACATCTCGGATGGTACGCTCTGGAACTTCCCCGACTGCTTTCTTATGATTTAAAAGCTTCTCTGTCCGGCTTAAAATCTCTTCCGCGCGCAGGTACAGGTGCCCTTCGCCCTCGGCTTCTGCCAGGACATGCATGATAGCCGCCTTGATTCGAAGGGGATAATCTGCACGGAAATTCTTTGCCTGCACTGCAATAGGATCAACCGTTAGAAAACCAAATCCTTTGATTTCACACAAACGGAACGGATTCTCCTTGATAATGGAAATGGCAGCACTTCCAAAATGCTCCTGGATCAGCATGGCCTTTCTTGTGGATACCCCAAACGGAGCCAGATAGACCATCAGGCTTCGCACCGTCTGACTGCTCTTAAAATCCTTTTGAATCTCGTCCAGCTTTTGCTCTGTAATTCCTTTTATTTCCAGAAGGCGTTCCGGTGTATTTTCCAGAACTTCCAAGGAGCTTTCGCCAAATTTCTCCACGATCCGTTTTGCGGTCACTGGTCCGATTCCTTTGATCAGACTGGAGGATAAATACACTTCCATTCCCTCTATTGTGGAGGGAATCTCCACCTGAAAGGAAGTCACCTGGTACTGATAACCATACTTTCCTTCTTTCCAGTTTCCGGTAAGCTCCACTTCCAGTCCCTCATCTGTGGGAAGTTCGGTCCCGACAGCCTGGAACATGCCATACTGTCCGTTTTTCTTGCCAAGGACCTTCGGGGGAAGTGGCTCATCTGTAGTATAAGCAGCAACCGTGTAACCGTTTCCCTGGTTATAATAAATCTGTCGGATGGGGCTGCATTTCATTGAAACTCACCCCGTTTCCAGTAAAGCCGGAGATAATTCCCACTTGTGCGTACTAAGAAGCCATCCCGTTTAAAAACCTGAATCAGGCTTTCTTGTTGCCCTTTTGGAAATCCCTTTAAAAATCCGATTCTCTGGTAACTGCCCTTGGACGGAATGGTACAGATGCCTTCTTTCCCGATGGAAATGCTGTTTTTTCCTTCCTGCGCTGCTTTTTTACAGATGGCACACAGCCGTTCTTTTCCCTCTTTTTCATACCAGAGGGCAGCCGTTTGTTCCAGATTATCCGCACGATCCCCATGCGCATTTACCGGTTCTGAGGGCGTTTCATCCGCATCTTCTGGTACTGCATGGGGCGCTTCAGCATCCTTGTGTATTTCACCGGAAGCTGCTGCATCTGTCTGTGGGTTCCTGCATGCATGTTCATTCTCATTCGTGTTCTCCTTCTTTAGATATTGATAAAAATAGATTCCTGCTGCGATCGGCAGTCCCAAGGTGATGGACTGCAGGATTGCTGCTAAAAACAGCGGCCATAAAAAAGGCGCCAAAAGTAGACCTGTAAGGCCAGTTAAAAGACAGGCTTTTTTATGGGTGCTCGCCCATTTCTTTACATGTTCCATTGGTTTCCTCCCAGTCTTTCCAAATGCTTTAATCAAAGTCCATAGGTTCCTCGTCTACATTCATGTATGTTTCATCTACATCGTAGGAATCTCTGGAGGCGGTACTTCTTCTTTGTGGGCTGTTGCTTCTCGAACCTGACACAGTCGCTCTGGAAGCAGCAGTTCGACTGGTAGAACGGCCTCTCTGTTCAGATTCCCTACTTGTAGAAGCGGCTGTATTTCTTCTTCCATTTGCTCCAGAAGATTGTCTGGTACCTGCTTCAGCCCTTCTGCCAGATGGTCTGTCTTCTCCTGCCTCTTCGCCCTTGCTTTCGACAAAATCCACATCGTCCACCATCAGGCGGACACTGTACACCTTTTCTCCCTGGTTGTTTTCATAGTTGTCATTTTCCATGCGTCCTTCTACCGCAATCTTGGCACCTTTGGCAAAATAATTGGAAACAAACTCTGCCTTTTTCCCAAATGCGGTACACGTGAAAAAATCTGCATTTGGTCCATTCTCTTTTGCGTATTTTCGGTTTACCGCAATCCGGAAGTTGGCAATTGCCAGTTCTCCGGATTGGGTCTGGGTGTAACGAATATCAGGATCCTTTACCAGTCTTCCAAACAGTATTGATTTATTCATATCTTTCCTCCTTGTTTTTTTTCTGATTTTGATGACAAAAAAAGACATTTAGAGTTCTTCCAAACGTCCGTTATCCGTTTCGTTCTTCTGTTTTTTTACCAAAAGCTGCTCCATCCTTGTTTTCAGTTTTTTTGTTCCTTCTTCCTGTAACTCCCTGACGAGACCATCCACGCAAAGAAGCTGCATTGTCAGCTTTATGTTTCTTACTCCACGGTTAACCGTAAAAAGTACTGGTATCAAATACCAGAAGTGATCCTTTACCAGTGTTTCATATGCCTCATAAAAAGCTTCGGCTGAATACTCCATTCCACTAGGATTACAGATTACCTCCCACATTGCGCTATTCTTCTGGATCCACTTAAGTAAACGGATCAGTTCTTTTTGCTGCTGTTCATGCAGCCCTTCCTCTCTTTCTTTTTTGTTCATGACTTCCTCCTCTCATTTATTTGGATCTGCATTTGCTTTTAGACAACAAAAAAAGGCCATTTAGAATTTCATTCTTCTAAATGACCTTATTCGTTCCAAAGTCAGGAGTCCAGTGCTTCCTTAATGTTTTTCTTTCGGACTTATCCGAAACAAGAACTTTTTACCTGCTCTTTGGCAGATACAAATACAAATCTCAAAATCATAATAGCACAAGGGACTATAACAGTCAACCCAAACAATTACATATTATACAATATGTTGTAAATATCATATTTTAATTTCACAATATATAGGATTTCAAAGTTTTCGTTTTACAATATGTGTTGTATGGTGTTGACTGTTATGTTTAATTCTTCATGCTTACCAGGGCAGATAAGTGCCTGCATCATTATCATAATAATACCATCCATTTCCTTTTCCAACTGGTTCACCAGCTCCTTCCGCCTGTTGGTAAGGGATATAAGATCCGGTCTCCACAGTTTTGCAGTAACATATGTTCGCTTATTGCTTGAAAGCCTTTTGTTTCCTTGCTTTCAGGCTTTTTTATTTTTAAAAATTAGTCATATTTTACTAGCGCTTTATATCGTTTTGCGTTATAATAAATATTATACGAAACGGAGTGCTTGCCATGTACCTCAAAAAAACACCTAACCAGAATGGTCGAATTCGCCTTTCCATTGTTGACACATATTACGATAAAGCTAAGAAATGCTCCCGCCAGAAAACAATAGAATCTATTGGCTGACTGGATGAATTGGAAAAACAGTATGATGACCCTATTGCTCACTTTCAAAAAAGAGTGGAGCAGCTAAAAGCTGAAAAAGCAGCCAGGCAGGCTCCCATCCACTTTACTTTTTATGATTCTGACCGACTTTGCATAGGTGACGATCTGAGAAAAAACTTTGGCTATGCCGCACTGAGTCAGATCTATCACGAGCTCGGCCTCCATACTTTTCTAACAAACCGGCAGCGCCACTCGAAAGAACAGTATGATGCCAATACCATCATGAAGATGCTGGTCTATTCCAGACTTCTTTTCCCTGCTTCAAAGAAATCTTCCTATGATGACAGAGAACATTTCTTTGAGAAAACGGACTACTCTTTAGATGATGTTTACCGCTGTCTGTCTTTTCTGGACAAACACAAAGAAAACTTGCAGGTCTGGCTGAACGACCGCATCAAAGCGAATTATGGCAGGGATACCAGTCTCATCTATTATGATGTTACAAACTACTATTTCGAGACAGATGAGCAAACCGATTTTCTCCGTAAAGGAGTTTCAAAAGAACATCGTCCAAATCCAATTGTGCAGATGGGACTTTTCATGGATAACCAGGGAATTCCTATTACTTATGAGTTTTTTCCCGGAAATACCAATGACTGTCTGACCTACAGACCTAACTTTGGACGTATCAAAAAACAGTTTGATCTTGGCAGAGTCATTTCCGTTGCTGACAAAGGAATGACAACAGGTGATAACATCTGGTACACGATCAACACGCCCACTCATGACGGATATGTTTTCAGTATGTCCATCCGGGGCGCAGAAAAAAGCATCAAGGACTATGTTCTGGAACAGGAAGGTTATGAATGGCTTGGTACAGAATACAAGCGGAAATCCCGCAAGTCTCCAAGAACAATCCAGGTATCCTCTGTTTCCGGCAAAAAGATAAAAAAGCAGGTAGATGAGAAACAGGTTGTCTTCTGGAGTGAAAAATATGCCAAACGAGCAAAAGCAGAGCGTGAAGCTGCACTGACAAAAGCAAGAGACCTGGCAAAAAATCCAGGGAATTATACAAGAGCCATATCTTATGGTGCTGCAAAATACGTCAAAAAAGTTGACTATGATAAAGAAACCGGAAAAATCCTTACCGCCTCTTCTGTTCTGGACATTGATGAAGAAAAAATCCGAGGGGAGGAAGCACTGGATGGTTACTATATGCTCTTAACCAGCGAAATGGAGACAGCTGACGACGAGATTATCGATATGTACCGAGGTTTATGGAAAATTGAAGAATCTTTTAAAGTAACCAAAAGTGAACTGGAAGCCAGACCCGTGTATGTCTGGCCAAAAGAACATATCGAAGCACATTTCCTTACCTGTTTTGTAGCTTTGACAATCGCAAGAATACTGGAAAATAAACTGGAGAGAAAATACAGCATCGAAACCATTTTGGAATCTCTGTCAAAAGCCGAATGTAGTTTAATCCAGCAAAACTACTATCTATTTGATTATTACGATGAAGTTCTAAAAGATATCGGAAGAGTTACAGATATTGATTTTGGGAAACGTATCCGTACTCTGGGAGAAATAAAAAAAGTTTTAGCAAAGACCAAAAAGTAGAAAAAACGCCATGAAAATCTGACAAAGCCGAAAAACCGCCAAGCCCTGTATTTACTGGGTTTGACGGGTGTTTTATATCCATTTAGCTGCAAAAGTCAGGATATATGCCTGGTTGTCAAGGGGAAATATCTGTAGTTAGCCCCTACTATACCAAAAACAAGACTGTTCAAAGTTATTCAACAAAATGAATCCTTGTTTCATCAAAACGATTCTGCTGTTCTCGTATTTCTGCCGGATACCCCAGTGCAAACAGAGAAAATACTTCCAGATTTTTCGGAAGATTCAGTATTTTATGAACCAGGTTCATTCTGTCCTGCATCGGTGCAATCCCAATCCACACACCGCCAAGTCCCAGTGCATCCGTTTCCAGCCAGATATTTTCCTGGGCAATAGCCATATCAATCTGAGCCATATCCTGTACAACCAGACCTTTCGTGTGATACACCGGTACAATGACAACCGGGGCTTCTGCTGCACATCCGGAATATGGGGTTGCCTTTGACAATTCCTGTATTTTCTCTTTGTCTGTCACTACATAAAATTCCCATGGCTGCTGATTACATGCACTCGGTGCCTGCATTCCCGCCTTCAATATCTGTATGATTTTTTCTTTCTCTACTGCCTTATCCTCATATTTTCTGATACTCACCCTGTGAAAAACATTCTCCATATTATTTTGCTCCTTCTGTATACATTTTTGAACTTCTAGTTGTATCATACGATATATTTTTTATAAAAACAATCCAGAAATTTGTGCAGTTAATAGACGCTTTATGTTTCCGCGCAATTTTGCGTTGATACTTTCCTTCCAATAACGTATAATTCGGAGACAGCTGGAAAAGCAACCGGCTATTATATTATAAAAACATACGATTGAAGGGCATTGATATATGGAAGAAAACCAAACTCTAAACAGACCATAATAGAACTGCATTGTATAAAGATTTCCTTCGTAAAACGAAACTTCTTTATACAACGCAGCCTTTCCTTTAACTTTGAATCGTATGTAATTTTTCAAACAGGCTCCAACACTTTTATTTAACCGGAACCAGGAATTCCTTCAACAAAGCATAATCCTCTGCATCATAGCATACGATCTCATGGGATTCTATGTCCGGGTTGCTGAATACTCTGGTAAGCCCAATATACTGTGTCAGCTTGGAGGCAAGATTTAACACGTCTTTCACGGCTGTAATCAGTTCCACTCTTCCATGGCATTTCTCAAGTGCTCTGAAAAAGCCGTCAATGTTCTGTATTGATTTTACACGCATGGTTTTCACTCTTTTGAATTTCTTTTTTTCTTCGACATTAGAGCATGTTTACAAAGCACTTCACTGCTTCTTTTCATGCATCTTGTCAATGATATTATTTTAACACTATTTAAAATATTTTTGCAATTCTATTTTTGTCATCATAGTTTCTATTTGGGAAACTATAATGATCTCACCCCTTCACAGCACCAACTGTAATTCCTTTTACCAGGAATTTCTGGAAAAACGGATATGCAATCAGAATTGGCAAAACTCCCAGAAATGCAATTGCCATACGCACTGATGTAGAAGGAATCTGTGCCATTACGCTGACACCAGACGCGGAAGTCTGTTTGATCATATCAATATTTCTCATAATCTTTGTTAACAATACCTGAATGCTGTAAAGGCTGTCGTCTGACAGATAATACAGACCATTCATCCAGTCATTCCAATATCCGAGACCAACCAGAAGTGCAACAGTTGCAATAATTGGTTTCGCCATAGGAAGTACACATTTCACAAGAATTGTCCCTTCACGCGCCCCATCGATTTTTGCAGCTTCGATAATTTCCATAGGGATACTGGATGTAAAATATGTTCTCATCATAATTACATTGTAAGCATTCAGTAAAAGATTGGGAATCAGCAATGCCCATATTGTGTTCTGAATATGGAAATTTCTTGTCCACATAATATAGGAGGGAATCAGACCACCATTAAACAGCATTGTGAAAAAGAGATAAAAAGCAAATATATTTCTGCCCGGAAGATCTTTTCTGGATAACGGATATGACATCAAAATTGTCATGATCAGATTCAGAACCGTTCCCACAACCGTAACACCAATAGAAACGCTGTATGCTTTTAACAGTGCACCAGTGCTGGAAAATAAATATTTGTATGCAGAAAGATCAAACTCTTTCGGCCAAAAAGTATAACCATATACTGACAGTGCTGATTCAGAACTGAATGACGCGGAAATCATCAAAAGAAACGGAGCCACACAGCATATTGTCAGCAATGCAAGAATTAAATTGGCAAAAAACTGGAATATTTTTTCGTTTTTATACATAGGTGCCTCCTTTTAAAACAACGCGCTTTCCGGATCGACTTTCTTTACGATCAGATTCGCTGTAATAACAAGTATAAATCCGACTACAGATTGATATACTCCTGCTGCTGCAGACATTCCAATGTTATTTGTCTGCATCAAACCACGATATACATAAGTATCAATTGTATTTGTCACATCCAGAAGTGTTCCGGAATTCATCGGAATCTGGTAAAACAGACCAAAGTCAGAATACATGATTCTTCCCACACTCATCAGTGTCAGAATTACAATCGTAGGTTTAATCGCAGGCAAAGTGATATGTAGGATCTGCTGCCATCTTCCTGCCCCATCAACTCTTGCTGCTTCATAGTAAGTCTTATCAATTGCAATAATCATTGCATAATACATAATACTGTTGTACCCGATATTTTTCCATAAATTAACGATTACCAGTATCACAGGCCAGTATTTCGGCTCATTGTACCAGGAAATTTTGTTCATTCCCAATTTTGCAAGAATCTGTGTATTAATATAGCCGTTTCCTTCACTGAGGAATGCAAATACCAGATAACTGACAATTACCATCGAAACCAGATACGGAATCAGAATACAGGTCTGATATATTTTTTTTGAAATCTTTGATCTTATTTCGCAAAGAAGGATTGCTACCGCAATTGCACACACAGTTCCTAAGACAATAAAAATAAGATTATAGCCAATTGTATTTCTCATAATGATCCATGCGTCTTTGCTGGCAAAAAGAAATTTGAAATTTTTCAGTCCGATAAATGGGCTTCCATAAATTCCTTTCTGGAAATTATACTGACGAAATGCCAGTGACACGCCAGGCAGCGGCACATAATTATTGATAAAAATATATACGCAAGCCGGAAGCATCATCAGATACAAAGGCCAATAGCGTCTGATTTTTCTCATTTTACTTTTCATGAACAAACCTCCTCGTTTTTCTATTCAAACACATGCACTGCTAAGTGCATTTAAAAAGGACAGGACGAAACCGGCCTGTCCCTTTTTATTCCCTTTACTTATTTCTGTTTTGCCAGATATTCATCCAGCTGTCTCTGTGCCTCTTCATGAATGGTTCTAAGACCAGCAGCTTCCAGTTCTTCAATGAATTCCGGAATTGCTTCTTCTGGATCTAATGCGCCCCACTGTAAAGGAGTTTCATACTTCTGCTTTACGTTATTACATGCAGTAATTTCGTTCATAATTGTAGAAGTATCCAGAACAAAACCAAGAGAAGTTGCACGTGCTGCACTATCATTGAACTCTTCAAGTTCCTGACGGACAGCTGGATCTTTTCCTTCGAATACCGGAAGAATATTTAAGTTCGGCCATGCCCACTCATATGTAGTATAGGTGTCTTTCACACCATCCGGAATCTTTACAACAGATCCTTCTTCTACCCATTCATAATTAACGCCTTCAATACCATATGCAGCCATTGTAGCTACTTCCTTATCGGAATAAAGCAGGTTCCACAATTCCATTGCTTTTTCCGGATATTCACAGCCTGCCGGAATACACCAGATACCTTTATTACGCTCTGTATCTTTAAGAGGCTCTACAAACTGGGCTGAAACAAATTCATGTCCATTGTCCTTTGAGAAATCTGCCTCTTTACCAGGAATCAGGTTTTCATAATCAGCAAATCCAACTGTACTCATCGGACTGTTATCCGTGGAAGTGGCAGCATCTGGCATCAGAAGTCCTTCCTGGTTCCACTGGTACATGTAATTACAGAAATCCTTCCATTCCTGTGTCTCATACTGGCTTGTGATAGTGGTATCACTTGGATCAAATCCATTTTCAAGTACAACAAGTCCATTATAAATATCATCAATGTGGAAGGTTTTCTGCATTCCGCCACCAACCCATGATGGAACAAGCGGATATAAATCCGGATAATTCTCTTTTACTTTTACAAGTACATCATGAAAATCGTCCATTCCTTTGATATCATCTGCATTGATTCCCAACTCATCCAGAATATCTTTTCTCATCATGACACCTGAAGCTCTTGCTTTGTCCCCATTGCTTGGAAGGAAATACATCTGGTCATCGAAGTACAATGCTTTGGTATCTTCTTCTTTTACCATGGCAGCTGCGTCTGGTGCATATTCTGTATACAGATCATCCAGCGGAAGAAGCATTCCAGAGGATACCAGTCCGCTACGGTCAAGATTATGTGCACACACCAGGTCAAGTTTTTCGCCACTTGTCATTGCAAGATTCAGTTTTTCCGTGTCAATTGTCTGATAGATTTCTACTTCTGCTCCGATTTTTTCTCTGGTGATTTCACTAAGAGCCTCAGATACTTTTTCACACTCTTCTGTTGAGCCTTCACCAAACACCCAGATTTTAAGTTTTACAACATCATCATCTGCTTTTACTGCTACTGCCGGTGTAAATGCAGAGCATGTCATCAGTGCTGCAAGAACTGCTGCCATCATTTTTTTTCTTTTCATTTTTTCCTCTCTTCTGCACAGAAATAGATTTTATGTTCGCAGGCTTCCATGCATTGTCTGTGCTCATATGCTTTTGCCTCTTTCTGTTCTTTATTTTATCGCCCTGCCATATTTAAATCTATCAAAGAAGCATCCAGTATTGTTCTGTTTACGTTTACTTATTTTTTATTGATTATTTTTTGTTCTTTTTCCGCACATTTTTGTTCTTTTTCCGTTCTACGCGTTCCGTTCCGAGGATGGTGTCGTACCCATAACCTTTTTATAAACTTTACTGAAATGAGAAAAATTGTCATAACCAACTTTAGCTGCGATCAGACTGACAGGCAAAGATGTGGTAATCAACAGATTTTTTGCAGCCTTCATTTTGGTTAATGTAATATACTCCTTCAAAGGCATTCCTTTTTCTTTGTGAAACAGTCTCGAAATATAGTCCGGGCTTAGATAGACAGCTTTTGCAATCTGTGCACACTGTAAAGGAGAGTCCAGATTTTCACGGATATATTTTTCGATTATAGCCAGGCTGTTATCGGATGTTTCAGTTTCTGAACATGCCGAAACAAAAAAAGAAGTAATTTTTTTCAAATAATCGGCAGCTGATTCCAGTGTAACAGCACTGCTGATTCCAGCCACATCTTCAAAAGCCGGTAAGGAATGTGCCGGAAGTTCCAGTTTCCGCGCGGCACTGTAAGCGCAGTGATAATAATTTTTGCAAAATTCAACCAGAGTATCGTGATTCAGTTTATTATTTATGTTTAAGGATTGAAGATACAACAATGCTTCCTGCTCTGCTTTGCCCGCCTGATTGCCAGAAAGATACATTTCGAATTGCGACAATAACTCCGGTTCACAGTATGTAATGGTTTGTGGAACACTTGCCGAATCAGAAAAAAAGATACCAGAACTTTGACAGATATTATTTTTCCTTTCTTCCTGCAAAGCGGCAGCTGTCCTGGACAACTCGCTTACCTGGAAAGAGGGACGTGTATAAAACGCGCAGGAACAGGAAAATTGCCTGGTAATTCTGGAATAGATCATATTTAACCGGGCATAATACACGTCTGCATCCATTAACTTATTTTCCAGGCTGTAAATAAGTATTCCAATAGACGTTTTATCTGGAAAATAAGACAATATCTGATGTTGAAACGGAGAGAAAAAATCTCTGAATATTTCTTCTGTACTTTGGCGCCATTCTTCAAAAGCTACTGGAAAGGAATGCCATTGTTGTATCTGAACCCACAAGAGATAAACGTCTGAACCAGCTGAAACCGGAATCTTCATTTCCTGAAGAAAGTGAAGCACCTGGTCAAGATCCGTTTCCTTTCCCATAAACCAGTCATTTAAAAGACCTTTCAACAAAGCATTTTTCTGGGGTAAAGCTGCTTTTCCAAAATTCAGCCAGGTCTGCTGCTGTTCTTTTTCCTGAATTCTTTTTATGCTCCGTTTAATAGCAGATTCAATGTCTTCATATCTTGCCGGCTGAAGAATATAATCAAAGCTTTCTAATTGAATTGCTTCCTGCGCATAGAAAAAATCAGCATGGGAAGTCAGAAAAATACATTCAAACTGGTAATGATTCTCCCTGCACCAACGAAGAAGGGATAATCCACTTTCCTTTGGCATCTCAATATCTGTTAACAGAATATCAATAGGGTGGGAAAGAATAATTTCCCTGGCTTCGGATGCATTTAACGCCGTATAAACATTATGTACCAAAAGAGCACTCCAATTCAGACCTGATTTTAATGAAGAGAGTACACTTGGCTGATCATCTACTAATAAAATATTCATGATTCTATCTTCCTTTCCCGAAAAGGTATCAGAAGTTCCACACATCCCTGGTTTTCTATATTATAAAATGCCAGAGTGCTTTGATTTTCGTAAATCATCTTCATGCGATAATATATGTTATAAATTCCTACATTGTAGTCTTTATACAAAAAATCATGTTCTTCCAGATGGTTCAGTGTATTCAGAGCCTCTAAAGGAAAACCTCCGCAATTGTCTGAAATTGTAATATTCAGATAATCCTGCTGCTCTATAGATACATGAGCAGTCTTCAATTGTATCTTAATATGAGATCGATCCTGACAATGCTTGATACTATTTTCTACAAAAGTAAGAATTGACAGAGGAGGAACCAAAACATCTGTTGTATCTGCCGAGATATCAATTCCAAGCTCCGGCCAACAAGAAAAATATAGCTGTTGCAATTTAATATAGCTGGATACAGAGTGAATTTCTTCTTCCAGACTGACCAGTTCAATGTTATTTCGAAAGATATAACGGAAATATTCTGAAAGAGCCAGAATGCTTTCCTGGATCTCGCCGTATTGTTTTTTTTCTGCCATGCCATACAGGCTTTTCAGACAGTTGAGATAAAAATGAGGACGGATCTGCAACTGAAGATACTGCAGCTGTGCCTGCTTTAAATCCAGTTTCTTTTCATATGCTTCCAGTTTTAAATCATTGATTTTAGTCAACATTTCATTAAAGGTCTGACCAAAGCGCTGCAGTTCCAGCAGATCATAATTGTCATTTACACGCAGCGATAAGTTTCCGTTTCCAACTTTTTGCATAGTTTCCATAAGCGTATTAATTGGATAAATCAATTTTCTGTACAGATACATTCCGATCAGGGATATTGAAAAAAGCAATGCGATCATACAAGAAATCAATACTTTCTGGAATAAATTCATATGTGACCAGATTCCCTTGTATGGAAAAATGCAGCAAAGCTGTAGATTATATTCTCCCACTGGTGAACTGATAAACTGATATGTTTTTTTATCAAGGGTTATTTTTCTGACAGGATTATCTTCATATGGAAATAGCAGTTTCCTGGTGACAAATTCTGAGGTATAAGGTGTTCCTTCCAAAGATGCATAAAAAAGATGCATATCCGAATCAGACATACCCGCGAACAATGAGGAATTATCCAGAGACGGATCCACCATAACAGCACAAATAGTAGTGTTATACCCGATCATCCGGATCAGTACCACCCGGTCTGAAAGCATAAATGGAATCCAGCGATTGCGTTCTTCTGACAGATGAATCGGCTGCATAAAGTAATCCTTGAGCAGCTTCTGGTCTTCATAGGAATAATGTTGCTGGAAGGAAGGATAATAACAATTATCACTTTTTTCTTTGCTGTACAGAAAAAATCCTCCAAGGCAGGAATCCTGCGTCAGAATCGGACGCAGGATCTGTAAGATTGTATAGGCATTCTGGTACTTTTCCAGTTGCGTGTTACTATAATGGAACGAATGAAAAGGAGAGCCGGGTACAACAAGATTATTAAGCTGAGTTTCCGATCGTTTCAAAACTTCTTCCATATGAGTTGTAACCTGCGACAGCTGGATTTCCGTATCTGACTGATCCGCATGAATCTGCCTGCTGATAGTATAGCAGGTCAGCACAAGAAGCAGGATAAGAGCCGGGATAGATACAGAAAGAAAAGAAATATTGAGAATCTGTTTAATTGTCTTCGGATTTTGTTTCATAATAATCTCCTTTCCGGTTCCCACTTTTTCCTTCGTAAGGATTCCAAATTATGGGGTTACCTTGCTGGTCATATCCAGAAGATGGCTGACTGCATTCTCAAGTTCTCTGCGTGTCACACGCTTTTCCTGTACCCCCTTTAATATCTGGGCAATTACAGGAGGGCCTCCTGGCATGACAATATCGTTTCCAGCAGCAACAGCATCTGCTCCGTCTGTTACAATATCCATATCCCCCCAGTCTGTTACCACAGCTCCCTCAAATCCCCATTCTTCACGAAGAATATGGGTGCACAGATCTTTATTTGCTCCTGCAAAAATACCATTTATCTTATTAAAAGATGTCATAATACACGCAACCTTAGCATCACGAACCAGCATCTCAAAGGGCTTTAAATAAATTTCCCGGGCTGTGCGCTCTGTCAGGATCGAATCTACTGCATCATATTTTTTTCTGCTGCTTCCCCTGCGGAATGTTTCCTGCTCATTTACTGCAAAATGCTTCGGACATACCAGCACCGGATGATTCTCCTGTACACCCTTGGTTATCTCACAGGCACATATTCCAGTTAAATAAGGATCTTCTGAAAAATATTCAAAATTTCTTCCGCAAAGAGGATTCCTGTGTAAGTTTACAGCTGGTGCAAGCCATATATCCACTTGCTTTCTCTCGCATTCTTTCCCTATAGCATTTCCAAATTCATACCAGAGTTTTTTGTCAAATGCGCAGGCGATCAGCATTTCTGTTGGCCATGCTGTCTCTCCGATACCAGCTGGTCCGTCTTTATAAAAAACAGACTTGATACCCTTTTCCTCAATCGCAGGAGAAACATATCCGGCATATCCAACCGGATGGCTGTTCGTGGTCAGAGGTGTCCCGTTTTCATCTGAAATTGTAGAAGGTTTACTCAGATCTCCTGCTGCTGCAAAAGGAATTCCAGGTCCGTATCCCACACACAGGGCAGCCAGTTCTTCTATGGAAAATTCAGAAAGCTTTCTTGTTTGCACTTTACAGTTATGTACTTCTGCTGTTTTTTTCTGTTGATCTCCTTTTTTGACTGTATCTGCTTCCTCTATTACGTCCGCTATTTTCGTCGTTCCATCAGTTTTTTTATCCTTTGTTAAAAATTTAAGCTTTCCACAGTTACAGGAGGCTAACATCAGGCGATTCTCACATTGCTCCAGAACATAATCCTGTTCTGTTTGCATAAATTTTCCACAGACCGTATTTTGGGAAGAGTTTCCCACACGCAGTGCATACTCCCCTTTTTCCAGCACCCATGCGGCTCGCTCTTCTTCATATACTGCCAGTTCTTTCCATGGAATTGTAATGCTAAGTACTTCCTCTTCACCAGGAGCCAGCAGGGAGGTTTTTTCGAAACCTCCCAGAGCCTGCATCGGATGCTCACTTCCTTCCTGATCCATTTTTGACCAATAGACCTGGGCTACTTCTTTTCCCGGCACAGTTCCTGTATTTTTCACACGGACAACAACTTTTATACCGTCTTTATTCTTTTGGGTACCTGTTTCTGTGAGTTCAAATGTCGTGTATGATAATCCGTATCCAAATGGGAATAACACATTCTTCTGAAAAGTATCAAAATAACGGTAACCTGCATAAATGTTCTCCCAGTAAACGGTTACAGGACTTTTCTCAAATCCTCTGCTGCCATTTTCCTCTGCAGACAATCCATAATCCTCATAAGTCATGATTTGATCCGGATGTTCCTTATCCCATGAAAAATGTGCAGATGAAGGATAGTCGTTATAATCTTCTGCAATAGTCACTGTCATTTTTCCAGATGGGTTCACTTTTCCAGAAAGAATTCTGCCCAGGGCAACCGCACCTCTTTCCCCGGGAATTCCAAGAAACAATACACTTTTGATGCTGTCATACTTTTTCAGCCATGCCAGATCGATCAGACCATTTACATTTAATATAATCACAACTTTGGTAAACTGACTGCATACTATGTCTACCAGTTTTTCTTCTTCCCTTGTCAGGTAATAGTCTTCTGTCAAATGCCGGTCACATTCCTCACCACCGGAATTTCTTCCCAGAACGATCACTGCGGTATCTGTTTTTTCCGCTGCCTGTTGAAGCAGATACTCTGGCACTTCATATTCTTTAAGCGGAGCACGGTACTTTCCAAATATTTCATACATGATTCCACAGTTCATAGCCTCATTTACTTTCGTCCAGTCAAAAGTATCCTCTTCAGAAACCTTTTCCTCTTTCAGCTTATATGTGTAGAATCCCTTTAATAAAGCTTCCGGAATAATACCGTTTTTTTCACACTCGTCAAGAATCGTAGGACAGCCGGCAATATGAGCCCCACCTGAACCGTTTCCGGAATACAGCATTCCAATCTGTGCTCTTCCGAAGAATGCCACATCTTTCTGTCCGACAAATGGAAGAAGATTATCTTCGTTTTTTAGCAGTACCACAGATTCTTCTACTATTTTTTCTGCAACTTTTTTTTGATTCATTCTCTCTATTGCTCCTTACTGGTTACTGCTGTGAAATTTTCACTTCGACCTCATGCATCTTTCCATCTCTGAAATCTGGCAATACAGATTCCAGGCACGGCTTTCCATCTACAAAAAGACTTCCTTTTCCGTTCTCCACATGCTGTGGATTTTGAATCACAATGTGATAATCGGCTCCTCTGAAATATCTTGTCATCTCTGCATTTTCCCATTCTGCCGGAAAACAAGGAACAATTTTTAAGCCTTTATAATCCCTCTTCACACCCATGATTCCTTCGTATATTCCCATCAGACACCAGACAGATGTTCCTGTAGTCCAGGACTGATAAGATTTTCCGTAATATCCTGGATGTGTAGAGTAGCAATTGGTAAAGACATAAGGTTCAGCACCGGAACGTGAAGAAGGATTTTTCTCACTGTCAGGCATTATTTTCTTTAATGTCTGCAATGCTTTTGATGCTCTTCCCACCTTACAATCCATCAGAATCTTAAATCCTGTTGCGTGACAATAAACACCGCCATTTTCAAACAATCCGGGAAGCATTCCAGACATTCTTCCTACATGGGCATCGTAAGTCTGGTAAGGCGGATCGTTCAATGGAAATCCAAAATCCCGCTCCATTTCATCAACAGACTGAAGCAGTTCTGGCAGCTTTTCATCATCTGCTACATCTGCCAACACAGCCCAGGTCTGGGCATTCAGATAGATTTTACTGCCTTTGCTGTCCTTGGTACCTATATCTCCTTTTCTACTCAAGGCTCTTGCATACCAGTTTCCATTCCATGCTGCCTGATTGATACTGCATTTCATTTTTTTGTACTCTTCTTCCAGAAACTGTGCATATGTATGGTCACCTGCATATTCCATCAGATTTTTCAGTTCCCGAAGTGCCAGACAGAACTGATGGGAAAGCATCACAGATTCTGCCTCTTCATCATCTGTAACATTCAGTGCGTCGTTCCAGTCTGCGAAAAATATTTTAACCAGACCGTTTTCACCTTTATCTGCAATCAGTCGGTCAACGGCTGCTTTCACATGCTCCAGCACTGTGGCTTCCCCACCATCCTGCCAGGCTGTCTTTTTTTCCAGCAATGCCAGATTACCAGTTTCTTTGATCAGTTCACATACTGCCCAGATGATCCAGAATGGCTGATCTGAGTAACGGGTATCATCATAAGGATACCAGGTCAGTACCGCATGCCCATCACGGAACTGATGTCTCAGACACTCTATAATCTCTTCTTCTGCTTTTTCCTGTCTGTAGTTCAAAAGTCCGACTGCGATCTGCAGATTATCCCGGACTCCTTTTTTCCCGACAATACAAAAATCAGCCTGCTTTTTCACCCAGTTATTCATAATATGGTTTATTTTTTCATCCGGTGTCTTAATTGACAGAGAACTGATTTTTTCATAATTGTATGCTGCTGCTTTTTCAAATTCCTGCTGTACTTTTTCCGGGTTTGATCCGTACTGTTCTACTACTTCAATCGCCTTTTCACATGACTGGCTGATTCCGAACAGCACATGAATTTCTTTTTTCTCACCTGGCTGTAACTGAATTTTATGCTGAAGCACTCCTCCAAGGATAAAAAGTGCAGCTTCTGAATTCGTGCAGTCTCTTCCCTGTACCACTACATCTGGCCGCTGAAATAACGCACATGCAGATGCATCCGGCATTGTTAAGGTCGATAACGAGCCACAAAATTTCGTCAAATCTCCATCATAAGCATATACTGGTTCCGTAGAAGCCAGAAATCCGTGATAATACTCATGTGGGGCAAACGGATGTGCGGAATCACAGTAAATTCCATTTAATTCTGACTGAAAACCAGTATTCATACAACGGTACATTTCGTAGTATCTTGGATAAGAAAATCCTTCCAGCGAAAAGCTGACAGCCGAAAACATACTGAGATTGCGTTCCTGTTCTCCCTTATTACAAAGCGTCACTGTCCACATTTCATAAAGTCCCTTTTGGGGAACAAAAATTCTCCAGGAACCTTCTATTCCATCTTTTTCTGATCGTATTTCTGAATAACTGATGTTGTGTGTACAGCTGTAATTTTCAACTTCCGCATTTAATGGTCCTTTTCCAATGTTCCAGCAGCTTCCACTTTCATCATCTCTTAAATATATATATCTGGCATCATTTTGATTAATCATGCACATATCTGCTTTTTCGCTGAGGAAATAGCTCCGGCCATGACCGGTCTGGGAAATCTGGGCGCAATAACGGTCTTCATTCCACAAATAATTATACCAGTGTCTTGGCGTTGCCGGATCTAGTATCTGACAGCTGTTTCCTTCATCCGTAAACTGATACAGATCAGTGTTTTCCAGCATTTCTACTGATGTCTTCATAGCAATTTCTCCTCGTATTTCTTATCTTTTTACAGTGAGATGATACTGAATTCCTGGAATCGTGCCATTTACCGCAAACTGTATCTCCCCATTTTCCTCTATTCCTTCAAGCTGTGCGATTACTTCTCCAACCGGACTTAGTACCTCAAGCTTGGCTTCTTTTGCCTGTACATAAATACAGCCTTCCAGTGTTTCTGCAAACAGCTTTCCTTTAAATTCTACAGCTGTAAATTCATATGGCATTCCGGGTATTTTCTGTCCAGGATAATATCCGGTTTCATCCATCCCGGTTTCTCCCATTGCAGTAAGAATATATTCCTGCGCCTGATCAAGATTGTTTTCTTCTTTTGCGATCAAAGCCAACGTGATCCGTTTGTTTTCTGCTTTTACCTTTACCATATCAGATAACGAAATCAATTCTTTCGGTGCTCCGCTGTAATATCCACAATAAGGAGTCTGAACCGCATAGCAGGCATTTTCCGGATCAAATATAATTTCCCCGGTCTCAGATATTAATTTTCCATCAACATAACCAGTTTCCTTTGGAATTACATTCCACTCCTTCATCGCCTGATCCATGATGCGTGCAAAATTTCTGTAATCTCCCTCTCCTGCAATCTTTGCAATATCATCAAACACAAGCGCCTGCTCCCCAAGATGAACGCCCTGCTCAATCAGCTTCGTTCCCTTAGCTGCTCTTTCCAGCCGGTTTTTATCTTCATATCTTCTTCCAATATCCCGGTATTTTGACCACGCATAATAAACACTGTGTTTTGCCTCAGATAATCTGGCTCCGTTTAAAAATCCTGCATTTACTGCAATATCTCCATTTCCCTGGTAGGTGTCACCAGAATCCAGAAATACGTTGCGCATTGCTGTTACATATGGAAAAAACATAGTCGGCATAGCATGAAACTCAGGCAGTGTTTTCAGATCGTTCTGGGTATACACTACATCGATGCAATGCTTTGCTTCAGCTACCAGACCTTTCAGAAACATCGACGCCATAAATCCCCACTGGCAGATCACAGCCGGATCATTATACACATCAAAGATATTCCGGATTTCATCTGCCGGCTGGTCATCCCAGTTCTCTGAGGTATGATGATTGTAAAGAATCAATCCATCCCAGTCATTCAGGCATGCATAGGCAACTGTCTGAACAAGTGCAGTGGAATGGAACATATGCTCACCATATTCGTTCCATTCGCTTAACATAAAAGGCTTTCCTTTTACGATTGCTACAGATGCCAGACTCAACAGGGTAGTTGCCATGGAACCAACGCCCCTCTGCCAGGTCAGAGGATTGGTGGATACATATTCTACCGGTCCATTTACCATATAAGTATTGTTCATATCAGGCAATAAAAGCGGATGATTGAAATAGCTGTTGTTTTCCATCAGATCTCCATCTGTATGTCCATACACATCAGCCGCCCCTGCGATCAGATTACTTGTAACGATCGGAACCTTAACTCCCAAAGAAATAAGATAATCCTTCATATCCCGGTAAAATTTCCGGTTCATATAAATACCAAACTCCATAAAATCTGCATATCTGGCCGGACTTTCTTCTGTATCCCAAGAACCATTAGGATCGTTAACCGGCTGATAAAAACCGCCTGCAATACCACGTACCGTTCCTGCTGCCGGATCTTCCTCTTCTCCTAGCGCACAGCAGCCTTCACAAGTCCATGCTTCTGCAAGTCTTTTTCTTGTATGATATTTCATTAACAGAAAATGGTTGAAACGAGACTGCACTTCATCCCTGTATGGCTTCATCTGCTCATCTGCATCAGCTCCCATGGCCCATTTGATTGCAGAATCCTCGTTGTCGATCTGAACTGTCACAACAGCCGGATCATCTGCAAGTGAGAGTCCTGTATAGGGATTTACATGACAAAGCAGCTCTTTTGCATATTCCTTCTGCAGCTCTATCATGCGCGCATTATAAATGGCATAACGTTTAATACAGGACGGTGCTCCCCCTGGATAATCCATTTCGTCACCTGGCTGAAATTCTCTTGCAACAATCAGGTCAACATGCAGATAAATTCCTTTTTCTTTTAATTTCGCAATAAAGTAATCAAAACAGTCCAGCCCTTCTGGATTGAATTTCCTGCTGTTCCCGTCTGCATAATCCAGAAGTGGGTTATTTACACAGCTGCTCCAGCTTCCAGGTTGCTCACCTATAGGCGCATCTGCTGCATGAAGACGAATCAAGTTTACTCCCATGCTTGCAAAACGCTCTGCCATTTTTTCCGCAGTTTCATGATCTGGCGTATTGGAACGTGCAGCCACATTAAAACCAAGAAAACGGGCTCTTTTTCCATCTTCGAAATACAGATGTCCGTTTCTTGTCTCCACAAATCCGTGTTTTCCGGCAGGTGCGTCTAAAAGGTGAGAGTAATCCAGAATTCCCTTATTAGATTCTGCTTTATGTATTCTTAAGTGTTGTCTCATGTTCTGTCTGCCTCCTTGTAAGCTTTTGCATAGAATCCCCTGTCTGTTCCTTCCAACCAGCCGTCTTCTGTAACCTTATACTCATCTTTCAAGCGAATATCCTGGGATGAACTTCCCACTTCCACAAGAAATGTTCCTTTTTCCACTTTCCACTGCATATTCATGTCCAAAAATGCCATCTGACTAGCCTTTACTTCGAATATAACTGTCTGCTTTTCTCCTGGCTCTAAAGTGATTCGCTTAAATCCTGCCAGTTCTTTTACCGGTCTTGCCATGCTTGCATAAAGATCTCTCAGATACAGCTGTACCACTTCATCGCCGGCCCTGCTGCCCACGTTCTCTACATCCACTCTGATTTCAATTGTTTCAAAGGGGCCAATTTCCTTTTTGGAAAGTTTCAGATCGGAATAGGAAAACTGTGTATAGGAAAGTCCGTGGCCAAAACAGTATCTTGGTGTGTGTGGCAGATCCACATAATTGGCAAATCCGATGCTTCCAACCTGATCCCAGCAGGAATTGTACTGATGATTGTAATAAACAGGAATCTGTCCTGCATGATAAGCAGTTGTAACAGGCATTTTACCTCCTGGGTTATATTCTCCAAGCAATACACTTACAACAGCCTCTGCTCCGGTTTCTGCCGGGCTCCATGCCTCCAGGATTCCATCCAGATACTTATCCGCAATATCACTTGAGATCGGTCTTCCGTCAAAATGTACTCCGACCATTGGCTTGCCAAATGCAGCTGCACGTTTTATAAATTCGTCCTGTCCTTTTGGCAGATTAATATTGCTTCCATCTACACCTTCTCCCATAGAAGACATGGAGCAGGTTCCGTGTTTGCCTCCTAATGTAAGGATTACCAGATCTGCCTCTTTTATCTTTTCCAAGGCTTCCTCAAAATGGGATTCATCTTCTCCTGCAATATAATAACCATAAGAATAGCTTACCTCTACATCTGGCAGCTTTTCCCGCAGTTCTTCTAAAAGGCTTCTGCAATCCGGCTTCTGCCTTCTCAGGATCTGATCAAACTCCTCTGTTTCATCTGACTGAATATTTGTTCCTGGAACTGTTTTGATTTCCTCTGGTTTTGCAACTTTTACCCCACTGACTCCTGCAATGGAATTCGCTATGGCATAAGTGGATTCCATCATGCACATATGGGTATATCCACCAAAAAACTTTCTTGCACAGTCTGCATGAGGACCGATTACTGCTATTTTTTTTACGTCGGAGCCAATTGGCAATACTCCGTTATTCTTCAGAAGGACCAGCGATTCTTTCGCGGACTGCAGGGATACTTCTCTGTCTGTCTTCTGGGAAAATACACCTTTTAACTCCTCTCCATGTAGCGAAAACGGATGTTCAAATAAGCCCATACGGAATTTTGCAGTCAGCACACGTAATACTGCCCGGTTAAGTACACTGATATCTGCTTTTCCAGTCCGGAACTTTTCCAGAAACTTCTCTCCAAATCCACTTGGATTCGGAAGTTCCATATCCATTCCGGCTTTCAGGCAGAGCATTCCGGCATCTTCCAGTGTCTCACCAACATGCTGGGAGCCATGGGTATTACCAACTGCACCATAGTCACTGATACAGAGTCCCTGAAATCCCATTTCCTCTCTAAGAAGCTTTGTCAGAAGTCCATAAGATGCAGATACCGGTTCTCCATTCACAGTGCAGTAACAAGGCATGATTCCCAGAAGGTCAGACTCCTGGATTGCAGCCTGGAAGGGTTTTCCATAAATTTCTTCCAGAAGTCTTGGCGGTGTATCACTGACAGCTCCGTGGATTCCTCCATTGGAATTATGGAAAGCCAGAAAATGCTTGGCAACACTTTCTGTTTTTCTTCCTGCTGTTTCCTTTTTCTGTATTCCTTTTGTATATGCAGCTCCCATTGCAGAAGCAAGAGCCGGATCTTCTCCATAGGTTTCGCCCTGGCGTCCCATGCGGGAATCTCTGGAGATATCCAGAACAGGCGCTAATATGTGGGTAATTCCGCAGGCTGCTTCCTGCCGGCTTACAATTTCTGCTATCTTTTCTTCCAGTTCCGGATCAAATCCGGCACCACGTCCGATACCTGCCGGAAAGCTGGTGGAATCCTGAATAAATGGGCCGCATAAGCCTTCCATGTGAAAAATTGCAGGAATGTGATGTTCACTGTTTTCCATTACAATTTCCTGGACTTTTTTCTGCCATACCGCAACTTCTTCCAATGTCTCCATCCGCCGCATTTCCAATGTGCTTACTTCTCCAATACCATGCGGTACTCTTTTTGAAATTCCGTCAAAATCTTTATATTCTTCGTCAAAAGGAAAAACACCGGTCAGCTGTGCTGCTTTTTCTTCCAGACTCATTTCTTCCAGCAGTGCCTGAGCTCTTTTTTCAGGTGCCAGTGATGCGTTTAAGTATTCTTTACTCATGCTTGTTCTCCATTATCACATATTCATATTTACCGTAGTCTGCTTCATGACAGCTGCCATCTGGCAGTAAAATTTTTGCATGGGCATTCGCCGGGATTTCTACTTTTATTCTGCAGTTTTCTCCCTCATACTCCCAGGAAGATTTAATTTTTCCAAATGGTGAATCGTAAGATGCTTTCACATATCCAATCTGCCTGTCAGGATAGGGCTGAATCCTGATTTTTCCTTTTTCCACCCGTATTCCGGCAACACGATCCATCAGCCAGCCGGCAAAAGTTCCGAAAGAATAGTGATTCATGGAATCTTTCGGTTCTCTTCCTGCTTCCATACCTTTCCAGTTTTCCCAGACTGTAGTTGCATCATACTTCAGCTGATACAGCCACCCCGGATATGTGTCCTGAAGCATAAGCTTCCATGCCGTATCTCCATGACCATAATCAGTCAGCACATGAAGCAGTTCATATGTGCTTAAAAATCCGGTATTCAGATGAAATCCGTTTTTCACGACCATTTCATTCAGCTCATCACAGGCAATCTTTTTTTCTTCCTCTGAAAGCATGTCAAACATGATCGCGTGAACATAATCGCACTGTCTTTTCTGCTTCATATGTCCATTTTCCATACAAACTTCCCGGTAGGCCAGTTTGGTAAACTTTCTCATTTCACTATAGAATTCTGCTTCTTTCTGGTATCCAAGAGCTTTTGCCATTTCTGAGGCGATATAGCAGCCGTAAGATAAATGTGAAGTGCAGACTTCCGGTGCACCATGTTCATAAATATCTCTCAGGTAAGTTCCACCTGGATCTTCTGTGTTTATAAATCCGTTCCAGTCCGGTTCGATCCATTCTCCCCAATGCCAGCCTGTATCCAGCAGATAAGAACTATACTTTTCGTTTTTCCCTTTTTTTCTTCCAGGATTGTCCTTTTTTGCACGTTCCAGGCAATAAGACAACCAGTTCTTTACTTTTTCATAATTTTCAGCAAGTATTTCCGGATTATTGTAACGAAGATACATTCTCCATGGAATCAGATCTATGGCATCACTCCATCCAGCCGCACCGTCAAACAAATGTCCCTGTGCGGCTGGAGCTGTCTGGCTGATACAACCACCTTCCAGTTGTACTTTCCTTAATTCACTTAAAAATTTCCGATATACCGGATAGCATTCCATCAGGTACATTCCTGTGTTTACAAATACCTGGGCATCGCCTGTGAAGCCGGTTCTCTCCCTTGTAGGACAATCAGTAGGAATTTCAAGGAAATTCCCTTTCATGCTCCACACTGCATTTGAAAACAGCTGATTGATTCCCGGATGTCCACATTCAAATTTTCCTGTCTGTGGCATATCTGAATAAACAGCAATTGCGGTAAAATTCTTTTCTGTCACTTTTACATCTGTTATAGCCTTAATATAGCGGAAACCAAATATGGATTTTTCCGGCTTATACTCATTCCAGCCTTCTTTACAAATGTATTTTACACATTGCTCTACCCGGTGCTCTGGTGCCTGGAAATTTTCCTGCGTAAAATTGCCATTCTGATCCAGACACTCTCCATGATAAAGCGTAATGCACTGTCCTGCCTGTGCATAAAATCCAAACTTCACGTAACCAGCTATGTTCTGACCAAAATCAATAACAACCTCTCCATTAGGTGTATGAATCTGCTTGCCTGTAAAGTTTTCTTTTTCAACTACATCAAAGCTATTGGAACAAACCAGGTTTTCATAGCCGAATTGTTTTTCTGTTACCGGATGCCATTCACAGATGTTTTCTTTTCTTGCATCATAACACTCGCCCTGCATCAGATCATTTAACCCAAGCGGTCCCTCCTGGGATGCACTCCAGCTTTTATCACTTATCAGAACTGTTTTTCTATCAATTTCCAGCTGACACAGAATTGCCAGATCTGTCCCAAAGCTATTTCGTACTCCACCGTATCCAGTATCGCCTCGCCACCAGCCATCTCCAACTGTAACAAGAATTTCATTTTTTCCGACGTTTAAAAGCCCACTCACATCGTATGTCTGATATTGAAGTCTGGCATTATACTGACTTGTACCAGGGGCAAGAATAAAATCACCGGCTTTTTTCCCATTTATATACGCATTATAAATACCATGGGCAGTTATATAGAGTCTGGCATTTCCGGAATTCTCTACCAGAAATTCTTTTTTCAGATAACTGGCAGGCTGTCTTTCCTCTGGTTCATGAAAAAGTTCCGGATCAATCCATTCTGCCACCCAGTCTTTTTCATCCAGAAGTCCTATTTCAAAGTTGCTTTTTTCGCTCCATTCTCCACAGATATCCTTTTCATCCCATAAACGGACTTTCCAGGTCACCTGACTGCGGCTTTTTAATTTCCCTTGATATTTATGATCCATTACAGAAGATCTGACTTTTCCAGTGTCATATATCTCCTTACCATCCACACTGGCTTTTACCTGATAGGCCGTCTGTGTCTTTGCTTCTTGTACTTTCCATAACAATTTTGGTGAAACAATATCTATAGTTGGATTACCTGTTAAGTATTCAATTTTCAAATCCGTTGCTTTTATCATTATGACTCCTCAGTGTAGGTATTGCTTTTTGCTATGATCCGTAAAATTCTTTCTGCACATCCACGTAATTCTTCCAGTGTAATCGGATATTTTACAGTTCCCTCTTCTGCATCAACAGATGCAAGTATTTCCTCTACGTCCTCTTTGCTTCCCGGCATAAGCAGGTCATTTCCTGCCTTGATGCAGGCTGCCGCGTTGGAAGGTCCATATAAAGGCATTCTGCCTTCCAGATCCGGTTTGGGCTCTGCGGTAGTACCCCAGTCAGTCATAATCAGCCCTTCAAAGCCCCACTCCTGACGTGCAGCTTTTGTTAAAAGATCTACCGAATTCGCAGTATGAATTCCATTCAACATATTGTAAGATGACATCAAGGCCAACGGCTGTGCTTTTCTGATTGCGATTTCAAATCCTTTCAAGTAAATTTCACGCAGAGTGCGTTCTGTCACATGACTATTATTGTATGCCCTGTTATCTTCCAGATTGTTACATGCGAAATGTTTAATTGTAGTACCAGCTCCAGGGTGAGACTGAACGCCTTGGGTCTCAGCAGCTGCACAAATACCGGAAATAAGCGGATCTTCAGAATAATATTCAAAGTTTCTTCCACACAAAGGATTTCTCTGGATATTCATTCCCGGTGCCAGCCAAAGCATGATTCCAAATTCTTTCATTTCGGAACCGACAATATCTCCTGCTTCGTAAAGAGCCTCTTTATCCCAGGTCTGTGCCAGCAAAGTTGCTGTAGGAATTCCAGTGCAATACTGATAATAAGTAACTTCCTTCTCTTTCAAAGGCCGATTATCCTGTTTCATAAAAATATCCATAAAATCATTTCCAAGGGCTGGTTTCTGCCAAGTCACATTCTGACCGTCAGCCACTGTAAAGATTGGTGACAAACGCAAACCAGCAGGTCCATCAGCCAGAATAATATTGTGTATATTTCTGCTTTTAATAAGACTTGAAGTCGTTTCTCCTGCAGCTCCGGGGCAGGCTCTGCTTGCCGCCCCTATTGTTGAAGTTTCTTCTTCACCGCCTCTTGCTGTTCCAACACATAATGCTGTCAGTTCTTCTTTTGTTAACTGCTGTACCAGATCGTGCAGACTGCATTTTCCAGAGAGAACATCTTCCATTCTGTAGATTTGAGATGTTTGAATTTCTGTTTTCTTGTCAGGAACCTGTTCTGATTTTTTTATTTGTCTTTCCAGACAATTGTCATTTTTCTTTTTTGTCGGAAAACTTTCTACAAACAAATCTGGAGCATTCTTGATTTCTGTTTCTTCTTCCGGATATGAATAAAACAGCGCTTTATCCCCATGGATGCATTCCATTTCACAATCCAGCGGCAATATTTTTTCCAGTTTCTGATAGATACACTCTTTTTCCAGATGAATAACTCCGGCCACCTTTGTTGCTCTGGAATGTTCTCCTACACGGAGAATATAGCTGCCCTTCTCCCAGATCCACGCTGCCTGTTTCTCATCATAGGAAGCCATCCGGCTTACCGGGAAGGAAATCGTCATGTTCTCACTCTCACCTGGCTGTAAGCATTTGGTTTTTGCATAAGCAGCCAGTTCCTGATAAGGTTTTTCCAGCCGTCCATCCGGTTCTGATATATAAATCTGCACTACTTCCCGTCCAGAGTATTCTTTTCCTGTATTCGTAACCTGTACATTTAATACGATTTCAGAATTTTTTAGCAAAATATCCTTTGTTTCAACAGAAAATGTAGTATAAGATTTTCCATATCCAAATGAATATGCCGGAACTTTTCCAAAAGAATCAAACCAACGGTACCCCACATAAATTCCTTCTGTATAATATTCATCGTCCCGGTTTCCATTCCTATATCCAAATGTATCTGCATTGGGATAATCTTCATATTCTTTTGCCCAGGTCGCAGCCAGATGTCCACAGGGACTTACTTTTCCACTCAAAACATCTGCAAGTGCATCTCCACCTGAGCTGCCAGCCTGTCCCATCAGAACAACAGCTGAAATATTGGACAGCTCATGAAAAAAGGAAGTATCAATCACGCCACCAATGTTCAGTACAACAATAACGTGACTGTAATTGCTGCACAGAGTAGTCAAAAACTCTTTCTCTTCCTGATGCAGCTGATAGTCACCAGGCTCATTTCTTCTGTCTGCACCTTCACCGGAATTTCTTGCAAGTACATAAATTGCAATATCCTGGTCTGCCTTGGAAAAATCATTTTCTTCTGTAGGAATCGTCAAAGGGTTCCGATGGGCAAACATCGCCCAGAATGCCAGTTCCGGAGAATCGGCATATTTTTGCTGCATTTTTTCCTTATAAGCTTCTTTCTTCTGCACTGCCGCAGCATCGTATCTGTCCAGCCACGCTTTCGTGGTAATGACAGCACCCGCGTGCTCCAGCCCCTGTTCTACAGAACTGACTTCTCTTGCATTTACTTCTCCTGAGCCAGTTCCACCTGAAACAGTATGTCTGGCACCATTTCCAAACAAAGCGATTTTTGCTCCTTTTAACTTGAGCGGCAGAATACCGTTATTCTCCAGCAAAACCATTCCTTCTGCTGCAATCAGGCGACTTCTGTTTCTGTTTTCGATTTCGCGTCGGCTTACATCCGGCGAAACTGCTGCGTAAATTTTTTTCATGCCCAACACTCCAGATTCTAATTGTAAATTATGGATTTATACTTTACGACTGATGCTATGGTAATTGGTGTTTGTTACCAGTGAACAGTAACTGCTGTTTTACTGCTCAGTGCTTTTCTGGCTGCGTCTTCTCGCCAGTTCTTCATGAATTGCCGGAAGTTTTTCCTCCAGATCAAAGAACCGGAACAGCACAAATAATCCAAGATTAATGATAAGTGGAAGATAGTTTGAAAACGCATAAATTGCATATCTCATAGATGTAGTTGCCACTTCCAGATCCGGATTGTAAGCGCCCAATGCCAGACAAGCTGTAAGGATTACAGAACCTACACCGGAACCGATCTTGGTTCCAATTCCAATTGCACCTGATGAAACACCTACCATTTTGTTGTAGTATGTATATTCGTTGTAATCGATAACCATAGCCAGAAGAACTCCGTACAGACACATCAGCGGAATCTGAACAAAGCTTCCGATTACACTGACTGCAATATATACCTTAAAATTAGTCGGGATAATACAACGGATCAAAGCAGTAACTGCAGCTCCCAGTACACCGAAATCAATTGTTTTACGAACTCCCAGTTTTGCAATAATCGGTTTCGACACGGCGAAACCAATAAGAGTAGCAAAAAATCCCATGGCTCCAGCAAGAGCTACCAGATTATCATTTCCGAAAATCCATTTACAGTAATAAGTACCAGATGTAGCGGCAATTGAGTTTGTAATCTGTGTGATCAGATTAAAAAGTATTAAAATAACCCAATATTTATTTTTAAACAACATTGGAATAGATTTCTTTAACGGAATTGCCTCTTCCTCATCCTGACTATCATTTTCACTAACTTCATCTACAAGTTTCGCTTTGCGACCGTTCATATAACAGATAGAAAGCATTAACAGAACCAGAAGTGCCATAATAAAGCCATATTTTATCCATGCATTCTGATTGCCGCCCAGGGCATTTGTAATCGGAATTGTAAGAATCGCGATTACCATTCCAGAGCCATATGCACCAACAGCCCTGCATACACCCATACTTTCACGTTCGCTCTGGCTGTTTGTTCTGACAACCATAACAGCAGACATTGGAGTTCCCATCAGGGTTCCGCATACTGCTGACAAAAGAATGTTTGTCACACATGCATATATCAGTGCAGGAATCTGTCCTGCCTTAATTGGTACGCAGAACAGTAATGCTGCCAGAATGGAATATGGAACCATCATTCTTAAAATCCAACGATAGTATTTTCTATTTCCACCTTTGGAGTGATCGATTATATTTCCAAACCACAGATCCGTCACTGCATCTACAATCTTTGCGATCAGCATTACAATACCAATGCCGCCAACAGCCAAACCTACCTTATCCGTATAGAAATAAGTAAGCTGGCCAATCAGATTGGCTACCAGATTCATGCCAAACTGCCCTGACATATCTGCAAGATAATCACGTTTGCGCATCATTTTCTGCACACCATTTCGGTCAACTCCCAGACCGCGTTTTTCTTTTCTCATGTTTTCTTCTCCTTTTTGTATCTAATACTTTTATAGCTACCAGGGATCAGTAACTTTTTATACCTCAACTTTATCATTCTTAGTTTTTTCTGTATTGTAATTTAAGGTTTTATATTGTAAAATTCAACATATAATTTCAGATTTTTAACATTAACAAGCCCCCAAAAATACTGTCAAATATAGATTTAGAAAAACTTGAGGAGATGCTTTCATATGAATTATGTATCTTTTTGCAGAATGTATTTTTCTGTTACCCATATTCCAGTCAGCCTTATGAAAAAGAACGAAGCCATTTATTCTTCTATTGGTGAAGTATGTTCCGTAAAGGCTGCGCGTTATTGGGAAATGGCACCGATTGATGACACCCCTAATTTTTACCGATATTCACCAGATATTGAATATGGAGTTGTCCATATCCTTGGAACCGATTACGCAATTGTTCTCGGACCAGCTTTTAGTGTTCCGGTTACTTCTGAAATTATCAGAACTTATATGCATGAAAATGCCATTGCATTGGAATACCAAGAGGCAGTCGCAGAATTTCTCTGTACTATCCCGCGAATTACTTACCAGCAATTTTCCAGACATCTCGCATTAATTCACCTATGTCTGAATCAAAAAGAAATAAGTGTCCAGGATCTTTTTCAACAGGACAATGAGCACGTGAGAAAACGTGAAGAACAGAACGTCAACGAAATTGCCAATAATATCGAGAATAATAATTTACACGACTCCTACTATTTTGAGCAGGAATTATATCAAGCAGTAAAAGAAGGAAACCCTGTCAAACTAGATCATTTTTTGAACACAAACAAGTTTCAATCCATAGAGGGAAAAATGGCCAACACGCCTTTGCGCCATGCCAAAAATCTATTTATCGCGACAACAACAAAAGTGGGAATGCTTGGTGCCATTCCAGGCGGCCTGGATATCGAAAAGACCTATCAGCTTATGGATCTATATATTCAGGAATGTGAACGACTGCAGACGATCAGTGATGTAAAATCCCTCCAGTATTCCATGATACAGGATTTCTGCCACCATACAGCTAATACTCATATTCCAGAAGGAATTTCCTCTGAAATATACAACTGTATGAGCTACATCCGCTGCCACACCAACGAAAATCTAAGTATTGAAGATATCGCAAAACAGATTCATCGCAGCAGTTCCTACACCATGAAGCATTTTAAAGAAGAACTTGGAATTAATATAGGGGCATACATTGTCCGCTGTAAGCTGGAAGATGCCAAGGGACTGTTGACTTATAGTGATAAAAGCCTGACTGAGATTTCGAACTATCTTTGTTTTTCCAGCCAGTCTTATTTTCAGAATGTTTTTAAGAAAAAATATGGGCTGACACCTTTACAGTACAGAAAAAAGACACAACATATATAAAAAATTTTTCACCATCTTAGAAATTAATGATAATTTTTTTCAGCTAGTTTATCATTTTCGTAACGTCACGAAAATGTCTAAAACTACATAATAACCCTCTATAAAATATAAAAAGGCTGCTTCTTATAAAGATATCCCTTAGTCAAATTGGATTTCTTTATTTTCAAACAGCCTTTTAATAAATTGTGAACTTCCAGAAATTTTACAACTAAACCCAGCCTATATCCATTCATCGGCATTCCGAATCAAGTCAGTGATTTCATCCAATGAACGCTCACTTTCCACGTATACATCATACAACGCCTGTTTTGCCCTCTCGATTTTCCGTTCCGGGTGTCGTTCATCCAGCAGTGTGGAAAGCTCCTCAGCAAGAACACTATATTCCTTATGTTTTTTAATTACTTTTTCCTGAAGTCTTTCTATTTTTCTGTCCAGAGCTTCTATGTGTTTCCTTTCTTCCTGCTCCTGTTTTTCCATGTCATTCTTCCTCTCTACTGTCGGTATCCGTTTTTCCTTGTATAAAACTGAGGATCTCCTCATAGCTTTTTTCGCTTCCTGCAATAGCTTTTAAAATTTCTTCATTCAAAATCGCTTTTTTCTTTTTATGCAGGTCTTCCAGTTCCGCTGTCAGGCGGTCATACTGTTCACGGTTCCGGCTGATTGCCCTCTCTGTTTTTGCTATTTTCTGTTCAATTGTTTTCCTGTTCATGTTTCTTGCCATCACTGTACTCCCTTCAAGATTCTGCTGATATTTTCTGCACGGTATTTCACATAATTCCAATCCATGTCAAAAGCACTTAAGATCACTTTCTGGGTTTTGGTTACTGCATGATCAAGCCGGTACACCTTATCCAGCTGGCGTGTCATCTCGATCTTTTCCAGTTCCCGGATTGCTGCCGGAACTGTAAGATAATTCGGCTTTTTTGCCAGTCCATTCGCCTTTTCCTTTAAGGCTGTATATATCCTGCACCGGATGATCAGTGCAAGAAAACCAATGAATATCTTATTTGATGCCACTCTCAGACAATGATTTCCCAGATAAGATTTATCTGCCCGGAATACTTTTTCCGATACATCCCTGCTCTTGTAAAGGTTTATCGCATCCTTTGCATCCATCTTTTCGGATGAGATGATAGCAAAATATCCACAGAGCTCCAGCTCATCCTGGATCACCGGCAGCTTGGGTTCGCCATAAACAAAATGTCCGTTTTCCTTGTTATAATGCATATGAAAATACTTATGGAATGCTGGTCCGGCAGGTTTTTCCTTATTTTTTCAGTATTTTCAGGGCATTCTCAATCCGTATGATTCACTTGAGTTGCACTTTATTATGGAAGTTCACAATAAAGAATTACCAAAATAGACCATTAATCAAACACTTCCATAGGATCCGATATTTCTTCCGTCACTGTTTTTTTCTCTTCCTCCTGCGGCAGTTCACACCATACCACCAGCCTTTTGGACGAATCAGCACCACAGGTAGACAATAGCAGCTGTGGCATTTCCACTGGTTCTCCCAGCCAAAAGGTATCACTATCCGCTTTTACATAGCTACATTTTATTACCTTATATACCAGTTCCCGGTTATCTGGAAGATATAAATGTACCTGGTTATGTTCTTGTAAATACGATTCTTCTTGAAAGCGGTGCAATCCCTGGAACATACTGCCATCTTTCATGTTATGTCCGTACAGGATGCTCTTCCGGTTGGAAAAGTCGGCTTCATTATCCACATCCAGAAAAATGCTTCCAGCTGCATGCTCTGTCTTTTGAAACGTGTGCTTTAAATAGTAGGCATTGTCTTTTCCTTGTACTATCGGATAATCGATTTTTGTATCTGGAACCCGGATCCAGGCAATGATATCCGAATTAATTTTCTTCAAGGCTTGAAAATCAACGGTCGCCTTACTGGCCGGTGTCGGGTCTTGCTCCTCACTTTCATCTTCTTCTCTTTCTTCCTCATTTACATATTCCCGCAGGGCCTCGTATTCTTGTTCACCCTCCCGGTACATAAAAAAGGTGCTGACTGCCATGCAGATTCCAAACCCTAACAGAAAAAGACTGACCGATGCAATCAGAATCTCTTTGATCTGCTTCATAACATCCCTCCGTTTCTTATTTTTCTGCAAGAAAAAAGGACCGCCACCGAAGTGACAGCCCAGTATTTCTCAATCGTGATTTTTCCGTTTGGTATACCAGATGATTCCAGCAATTCCTCCTACTGACAGGAGCAGTAAGAAGAACGGCAGCCAGATATTGGTATCATCCCCAGTCTTTGGACTGTTGGAATAACCACCTGTTGGGATCCGCTCATTGGTAAGCTCTTTGATAATCTCAATCTCCTTGGTGTTTCCATCCTCATACGCAAAGATTACGGATTCCTCTTTTTCGCTTCTTACATAGCCTTCTGGTGCCTTTGTCTCCACCAGAACATACTCAATGGCTTTTTCCATCTTTCCGTCTTTATAAGTGGCAATTGGAAGTTCTTCACTTCGGGCAGTTCCTTCTTCGTCTGTTACCAGTGTTGCGGCTACCTTTCCAGACTCCTTGATCCGAAGTTCAAACTCTGCACCAGCAAGAGCTTCCCCACTTCCAGCATCTGTTTTCTTTAAAACCAGTCTACCGACCGGGCGGGCATCCTTCATTTCCACTTTCTGAATTTCTCCGGTATCTTTTACCTTAAAAATTACATCTTCTGCAATCAGATAGCCCTCTGGTGCCTGCTCTTCTTTTAAAGTATAGGTTCCAATTGGAAGTTTCTCAATCAGATGCGGTTTTTCCTCTGATACCCAGCTTTCTACTTCCTTTCCATCTTTATCTAGGATTGTTAATTTCGCACCTGGTACTTCTTTGGAATCGGTGATATCCGTTTTGCTGATCTCCACCTTTGTGATGTCATCTAACATCTGGTGCTTCTGGATTTCGACAGTATCTTCCACGGTAAACTCGATGCTCTCAGCTGTCGTATAGCCGTCTGCCGGCTTTGTCTCTACCAGGGTATATTTGCTGCCTACCAGAAGTCCCCGGATCATATGGGGTTCTTCAATAGAAATCCATTCCTCTACAACGGTTCCATTGGAATCTAATACCTGAAGGGAGGCTCCAGGAAGTTCTTTTCCATCTGTCAGATCCGCTTTTGAAAGTTCTACAGATGTCTGCACATCCTCAAAAGTAAATTCATAGACGGCCTGTGTCGTATTATCTCCCTGGTACTCAAAGGTAAATTCCTGTGTTTCTGCCTCCCGGACATATCCGTTTGGAGCATAGAGTTCTTTTAAGTAATACTTTGCAGAGATCGGAAGATCTGCAATAAAGTGAATCCATCCGCTTTCATCTGTGGTTTTCAGTTCAATGATGGTGTCTTTTTCAATCAGCACCTTTCCGCTGGAAGAAACAATATCTTCTGCGGCAAACAGACCAAAAATTGCACCGGAAAGCACCTTGTCACTGTCTTTTTCTTTTTTCAGGACATTGACCTGTATCTTTTGGCGGCGATTCTGCCAGTCTGCACTGTAGGTGACAACCGGAGTATCCTGGTCGCGGTAAGTAAGATCCACATACCTTGGCTCATCATCCAGGACATATCCATAGGAGGTTTCTTTTTCTACAATATAGTATTTTCCTAATGGCAGGTTATCAAGCTGTGCAACACCCGTTCCATCTGTGCTAATGGTTCCCACCAGCTCATCTTTGGCATAATAGTCCTTGCTGACACCGTCTGCTGCCCGGATGGCTTCTGCTGCATAGACGTTAAAGGTAACATTGGTAAGATTTCCAGTAATATACCCAAAGAAATGTTCCACTACGCCTTTTGCATTGTCCAGTAAGGTGACGTGATCCAAAAATTCGCCCTTTTTGTTGACCAGAAGACGCGCGATTGGTACATCATCCTCCATTTTTACCTTCTGCACCTCTGCGGTATCTAAAATCTGAAAGGTGATATCGGTAGTTTTAAGATATCCATAAGGTGCGATCTGCTCCCGCAGGGTATAGGTTTCTCCAACTTTTAAGCTCTTGATTACATGAGGCTTTTCTTTTACAGAAGTCCAGGAATCTACCACTTCTCCCTTCTGGTTCATAATGATAAGGGACGCACCATCTAGCTCCACTCCAGTGGTCAGATCCGCTTTTGTGATCTCCACAGTGGTTGGCTGGTTCTTCTTTGTGGCAGATAATTTTACTACCTTTACCTCCTGTCCCTGGTATCCGGCATCAAATTCCAGAACCTCCTCGGAAGATACATAGCCATCCGGGGCAGTCAGTTCCTTCACATAGTACTTGCCAAGAGGCAGATCCAGGGTAAACTGTGCCAGACCGTTTTTGTCACTGGTAATCTTCTGAAGCAGGGTATCTGCCTTTACCAGTACCTTGCCGCCTGCTAAAATGTCATTTTTGTTATAAATTCCAAACACAGCGCCTTCCAGCTTCTTGCCAGTTTCAGCATCCTCTTTTGTGACTTTTATTTCCACTTTCTGCCGTTTATTGGAAAATTCCAGGGTCTCTTCGATTACTGGGGTGTTCTGGTCTTTATAAAGGAACGTGATTTCCTGGCTTTCGGCATTTAACACAAATCCAACCGGTGCTTTGGTTTCTTCCACACGGTAGGTTCCAAGCGGGAGGTCGCCAAGTACCGCTTTTCCTTCTTCGTCTGTGATCACCATCTGAACCAGGGTATCCTTTGGATAGATTACCAACCGATTGCCCTGTTCATCTCTCTGGTGGTCCGGGGTATAGATATCTTCTGCTGCATAAATGGCAAACTCTGCTCCTGCAAGAGAGGTTTTCTCATATTCAAAATCTTTTTTGAATGCTTTTAAGGTTTCCCCGGATTTTTTGATGACCAGTTTTCCCTTTGCCGGGTGGTTCTCATAGACTACGGTAATGATCGCATCACCCGTTACAGAATCCATCTGGTAGGCCGTATTGCTGTCCACCTGGATTTCCACATAATTGGTATTCTGTGTATAGCCCTCCGGTGCGGTTACTTCCTCGATCCGGTAATTGCCACACTTTAGCGCACTTGGAAGAATCAGGTATCCATTCTCATCAGTAAAATAGGACTTATGAGTAACCGTACTTGGATACGTAGTCGTCTGCTCCACATATTTTTTTGCATCCAGGTCATAAATTTTAAACTCGGTATTTGCAAGCAGTACCGGCTTTTTCGTCTCATCATCCTGTTTGATGATCTTTAATTTGGCGGAAAACTCTCCGTCCAAAAGGACTCTCCAGACCTGCGGCTCCAGTTTGTTTTCATTAATTACCACCTGGAAATCATCTACTGGTTTAAAATTATGAGGAGTCGTGGTTTCTCTTACCACATAAGTTCCATAAGGCAGCGGTATGGTGCAGGCATAGCCTTTTTCATCGGTAAAAATCTCGGTTTTCCCATCTTCAGTAAGGACCACAGACGTTGCATTTGCAAAGTCATAAGTTCCATCTTCTTTTACCGTCAGGCTGCTTACCAGGTACGCAGAAAATCCGGCACCTTTTAAAAGATCGGCATCCGTTTTCCCATTGTTTGCTGCTTTAATCAGCTGGAACGGCTGCTTTTTCACATCCTCATAAACGGTAATGCTGCGTGTGATCTCTTTTACCTTGTCTCCCTCGTAGCTACATTCAATGTCATGCTCATCTTCGTCTGGAAGGTATCCCACTGGAGGAGTGATCTCTTTCACATAATATTTCCCTGGATAAAGGTCGGATACACTGGCAGCTCCATCCGAATCGGTTGTCAGAGTTGCCACTTGGGTGCCTGCCGGATATAAAATTCCGCTTGCGCCATCTGGAGAACCAATGTCCTCCCTTGCATACAGGCCATAGACAGCACCTTCCAAAGTGGCATCTCCCTGGGCGTTTTTTCCCGTCTCTTTATCTTCTTTGGATAACTGAATGGTTGCACGTACCCGCTCATCGGTAAAAGTATGGGAAAATTCCACATAGGCTTCCCGATCTCCTGCATAGGTGAAAGTAAAGGAGTAAGTATCCGTATCATTTAATACATACAGCTGGGGTGCCTGAAGCTCTTTGATGTAATAGGAATTATTGACCGGAAGATCTGCCTGATAAGCTGCCTTTCCATCTGTACCGGTAGAAACGTTCTCAATCAGGGTATCTTTTGCAACCACAACCATTCCATCAACAGAAGTGATATCGTTTCCTGCATACAGTCCAAAAAACGCACCGGAAAGTGGCTTTTGTGTGTCCCCATCCTGTTTAACCAGGGAAACAGAAGCCTTCTGGCGGTCGTTGGTAAAGGAAACGCTTCTAACCTGAACCTCTGCATGTTCTCCGGCCGTTAAGGTAACGGTCTTGGATTCCCCTGTGCAGACCAGGGTATCCGGTGCCTGCATTTCGGTTACGGTATAAGTTCCAACGTGTAAGTTTTCTAAGGTTGCACTTCCATCCTCACCAGTAATCAGGTTTTCTTTTACCAATGCTCCCTTTTGATAAACGGTGGTTCCATCAGCAGCAACAATGTCTGCTTCTGCATATACATTATAGATGGCTCCTTTTTGTCTTCTCATTTCATAGACAAACGTCACTTTGCCGTTGGCAACGGTTGCACCGGTTAAGACTTCGCCTTCTTTATAAACAGTAAGAGAAGCCATTTGTTCCTCATCTACCAGTTCTTTTGTTACCGTATCTCCCATTACTACGCTGACATCATGAGCCGCTATATCCACCAGATAACCGGCCGGTCCGGTAATTTCTTTTAGATACACCACATCCTGTGTCTTATTGATGGTAACCGAAGATTCGCCCTTTTCATCGGTAGCTGGCATTTCTACGATCAGGTTCTGGCACTCGGCATCGCTGTAAACCCCGTATACGGCTCCTGCCAGAAGGGCATTGGTTCCTTTGTCCTTTTTTATGATCTTTATAGTTGCCTGGGATAGCCAGGTAACGTCAAGATCAACATATTTTTCATCATCCACACCTTCCCCAAATACCAGGGCAAGATTCTGGGTATCCGTTCCGGTGGTAATCTTATAAGCGGAAAAATCTTTGGTAATGTAGCCTTTCATGGTTGTTTCCCAGAATGCAGCCACATCTGATGCCTGGCTAAGCGGCGCAGAAAGATAAAAAGTAGTTCCGCCATACACTTTCACATTTGCCCCGGCTTCACTGACTTCCCCGGTATCCACATTGTGGAATTTTACGCCTTTGGGAAGTTTCAGGGTTACATTTTGAAGCGCGTCAGCCTTGAACTTGGTTTCCTCGGTGCGCTGTTCTTCCCCGTCAAAATAGGCAACCAGATGGGGGCTGGAAAACTCCATAGCCACATCTGGGATCTCCGGCTGAGCCATACAGTAATTGTAAAGCTCCATGGCAAGCGCCTGGCCAGTGGAGTTTGCACCGGAAAATGCATCGCTGTTTCCACTTGCATACGAAACTGCCAGATGAGTGATAACAAACTGTTTTCCAGCAGAAAAATCTGGATGTTCCGTCTTAAAGAACCCGTTTACACCAGATGCTTTCGTTCCATAGTAGCACACTTTCGCCAGTTTCTTTCCATCCCCCAGCTTGGTGATCTTAAAGACACCATCCCCAGGACTGTTCTTGGATGGCTCAATACAATAGGCTGTCGCTGTAACATTTCCAAAAGAAACGGTATATTTGTAAGTCAGATAAGAACCTAGGTCATAATCGGAGTAATAATAGCAGGTTCCCCTGGTAACACTGACATCCGTAGTCGTGGATGCATAGGTAGCAATAAAAGAAGCGGTCTCTCCTTCTTCCATGCTCATAAGATCCAGTTGCTGTTCTTCTGCCTGTTCTAAAACCTCGCCAAGGGTCAGACCTGTTTCCGGATCTACGGTCGTTTCCTCTTCTGCCCGTTCAAGATCTGCATCAAATTCCTCTTCTGGAAGGATCTCAGACTGAAAGTCATCACTTTCTGACGAACTTTCAGAATCTTCCGGTTGTGAGACTTCCTCGGTAGTTTCTGTTTGATCTGCTGGTTCCTGTACTTCATCAGCAGACTTTTGGGAATCTGTTGCCTCTTCCACATCCACTGGAGCTTCTAAAATAACAGAAGAGTCTCCAGTTTCAGAATCTTCTGAACCGATAGGTTCTTCTACAGTTACAGGAGTCTCTGCATTTTCAGCGGTCAGTTCACTTTCCAGATTCTGAGTCTCTTGCTGTTCATAGAGAGCAGGATCTGTTTCTTCTGTCACTTCAACGGACAGTTCCGGCAAAGGGTCTGGATCTTCGCTGTTCCCGGATTCTTCCTTCTCTGACTCCCCAGTGTTTTTTGTTTCCGGCTCTTTTTCAGTCACTGTAATGGTTCTGGCAAGCAGGTAGGCTTCCCCGCTTTTTGGTGTAATCCGATAGACGCATCTATACACACCTGGTCTTGAGGGATCAAAGGGCGTGCCATCTTCCATTTCTGCCTTTTTTAATTCCATCTGCTCGCCCTCTTTCAGGTTCAGCCCAGTCACATCTTTTTGGACATCAAAGGCTTTTCCTTGCTCCAGTGTAATGGCAAGTGCCGGATCCACGGCTGTCTCTTCGATTAACTCTTCCTCACTTTTTAACGTCTGTACTTCCTCCTGTACGATTTCGTCCTGTGCGGATACTGCCAGAACGCCTGTCTGAAGGAAGCTCGTGCAGCACAGCATAAAAGCCATTGCACCTGCAAGCCATCTTTTTCTCTTAAATTTACCCAACGCTTTTCTCCTTTCGTTTTCCGTGGTCTGTCTCTTTTGGAAAAAGGCCATGGTCTGTCCCGTATTCCCATACATAGCTCCTTTCTTCTGGCTGTTTTGGCCAGATAAAAAGGAAACTGAAAATACTCAGTTTCCCTTTTATCTAACCAAACCTTATTTCATTTCCAATCGTTCCTGCGGAGACTTCCCTAAAATCCAGTCATCCACGCCCTTGTACTGGTTTTGCCAGATTCCATTGGCATCGGTATCCCAGGTAACCCGGTAACAGTTCAGTCCCAGTTCTTCACATACCTGATAGACTTTCAGACAGCCTTTTCGGATGGTGTCCCGTTTCAGACGCTTGTGCGGACATTCCTGCATGCCAGAAAATGCTTTTTTATCCAAACAGCTCTCACATTTCGTCCCGGAATCTTCCTGACAAGTAAGAGACATCATCTTGTCCATATCCATACATTCATACACCGTTTTAAGGCCACGCTGTTTCAGATCTGATAGTACAGGCTGTAAGCTTCGGTAATTTCCAACACCTGGAATTCCGATGTACGGATGACCGCTTCGCAAACTGGCGATTTCGGCCTTTAGGATTCCTTCGGTTACCCGTATGCTGGTGATTCCTACTTTTGCAAATCCGGAAACACCTGCCGGACTTTTGCTGGAAGTTCCACCTTCCAGACCACTGCTGGTAAACCAGACATATTTCCGGTTGTTTACCGGCTTTTCTACACGGATCTGAAATCCCAAAATCTTGCCATCTATGGAATACACCGGGCAAAGATAGCCCCGGTTTCCTTCATAAAACGCTGCCTCCCAATTGCCATCCCGGTTTTGAAAAAAGCCCGGGACACCCTTTAGAGTCAAGCCATTTTCCAAAAGCTTTTTGGCGATCCAGACGGACTTTTCTGGTTCTGTACTTCGGTAGCCCTTATCCATCAGCTCCTGGATCTCCCATTCTGTAAGAGACCTTCTTTTAAGATCCTTTTTATGTACTTCTTTTAATTCGAGAAGAGCGAGCATATTCCGGTACACGTAATCCAGATATTCCGGGGACTGCAGTTTTTCTTTTGGTTTGAGAAAGGTACTTGCTTTCATTTTTGGGAAACAGGTTCTCTTTCGTTCCAACCGTCTTAGGATATCCTGATAGGCTTCTTTATACCGGTCGGCCCCATAAAAGCCCATAAGATCCGCATATAAGCTCAGCATATTGCCAGACGCATCGCAGTGAAAACAATGATATACGTTTTTTTGCTCTCCATTTTTGGAGATGCAAAAGCTGCATTTTCCCCTGGTATCCCCGCAAAAGGGACATTCGACCGGGAAATCCTGCCGGGTGCCATCATCCAGCCTACGGATGGATAAAAGCCAGGCCACATCTTCTATGGTAAATGAATGTTCGTACATATCGCTTTTTAAAAGGCGGCTTCATTTTTGGAAACCGCCATCCTCCTTTTCTTATGCTGCCGCCTTTTCCTCCTGCTCCAGAAGAAATCTGGCTGCCTTTTTTAATTCGATATTTCCGCCATTGTATTTGTCGATGAGCCATTTCACGGTTGCCCGTCCTTTTACATTTGTCATCATTTCACCCAGAGTATAACCCTTGAACAGTCCAAAATCGCAGACCATGTTTCTTGCTTTTGCGACCTCATCTGGCTCGCTCTCTTCTTTTTCCTGCGCTTCAAACTCTTCAGTAAATTCTTCTTCTGCTTCCTCAAAAGGCACTTCGTCCGTTTCTTCTACCGCACGAAATTCCGGATCACCTTCCTCGGAGTCTGGTTCTAAACCTTCGTTTTCATTTGCTTCCATTTCATTTTCGGGTTCCTGGGAATATTTGTCATTTTTCCCAGAAAATTCTGATTTCTCCATACCAAAGGTCATCTGACCTGGCAGGTTGTCTTCCTGCTCCATCTGTAAATCCGGAACCTCGTCAGGACTGATTTCAAGGTCAATAGAATCTTCGGAAAGCTCCTTAGTCTTCTGGCTTACGGCATTGCCAAAACGAACTGTCTTTGAGGTTGTACCAGGATTGGAAGACCGGTTTTCCTTAGAAGCCAAAGTATCTGGTTCAGATTTCGGGGGATGTTCTGCCAGTTTCTTTGCTTCCTTCTGTCTTTTCTCGGATTTTACGGTGTTATTTTCAGGACCCTGCATAGGGGATTGCTTCGGTTCCTTTTCCTTTGTTACGTTTTCTCTTTCTTCTTTTGGTTTGCCATCTATTGTTCCTCTCATATCGGGATCATCGGCTCCTGCCTGGACGATGTTAAATTTATTTAATAAGTAATACTTCAGTCCGTAGCTCCAGGCAGAACCTTTGGCTTTATCTGGAATTTCATTGGTTCCCACAACGTGGATATCACTGTAACTTTTTTCTTCCGGATGATCGGCGTTGGTCCAGCAAATCTTTAAATCCGCCTCATACTGCCACAGATTTCCAAATGTTGTCAGATAGACTGGATTTCCTGTAGCATCTTTCTGGGTAGGTGTCTCACTTACCACATCAAAATCCACACCATACTTATTCAGTGCCGGAGTCAGATACGCATAAATATCATCCAGCTTTACAAAATCATAGGGAACTTCCTCGCTGTATCGTTTTCGGACAAGCGCGGGAACCTTCTTTCTTATTTTGCTCATCTTCTGATTCAGGTTTAAATAACTGTACTTACCCATAAATTCATTTCCTCCTTGTTTTTGGTTCTGCTAAAAAGCAAACCTTTTTGCATTTCTTTCATTTCTTCCCGGACACAGCCGATATAGATCTTTTTTTGCGAAATCTCCCAAAGAGATTTCTCCAGCCATTTATCTGCTACTTTCTGTACAGCCTTTTCTGCATGGTTCACATACCGTAGAAACAACAGATCCGTATACTCCATCTGCAGCTTTGTAAAGGAAAACCGAGGCTGATAAAACAGCTCCTCTGGTTTTTTTCCTGCCTGGAGATATCTTAGGGATACTTTTTGGATCTGTGTCCGGCTTATATTTGGAACAAGGCTGCCGCTCTGGTCTTGATAGCGAAGTAAAAGTTCACTCCACTCTGCTTCCATTTTTTGTTTGACCAAGAGGCTTACCTTGGTTTCCAGCTCCTTTTTCAGGCTCTCTTTTGTTGGAAAAACAAAATCTTCCGGTATCCCAGCCGCCTTATAAATGGCAGAGCCTGCTTCATACAGTAAATAATCCGGCAGATGCAACACGCCGCAAAAATTCAATTGACGTAGTTCCTTTCCTGGTGCTTCTACAGAAGGCACTGCATAAAAGAGCATGCAGTTCTCCTGCTTACTTTTAAACAGCAGCTGGCTGCCAAATTGTTGGATGCTGTGCTCCGGATCCTTGATCCACGAAAGTAGTTTCCTAGATTTTTTCGCTTCCATTATCCAGTCCGGATACTGCATGTTTCCTCCTAACTAAAAAAGACAGGGGTTCCTGCCTTTGCAAATGGTTTAATATTTAATCTCTCCTAGAATGTCAAGGTCATGCCAGCGCTTGGATACGCACATGGCTGCCTTTTCTTCCAACGCCAAAAGTCCCTTTTCATTGGTTCCCTGCTGCCTTGCAATCGAAATGGCTTCACAGATTCCGCAATAAATTTCATAGGCGCTGCAAGGGTTCTCCCCAGCTGCCGCCCGGAAGCTCTCTACCGTCTCCGCGATCAGCTTTTTTCCAAAACCGGCCTGCTTCATTGCGCCAATCATGGCATTTGCCGGATAACTGACCCAGATATCACAAAGCCGCATCACACCTCTTAGGGCTTCTTTGTAGTAATCAAAGATGGATTCCATGTTGCTGGTAAAGTCCTCAATGCCTTTACAGTTTTTGTGGTGAACCTTTAAGGTTTCCCCAAGGATCAGGTTTACCCCGTCCAGGGAGATCGTATAAAAGATATTTGCTCCGGAATTTCCTACATCCGATGTGGTAATCCGAACAGATGCAACCAGATCCCCCTGAAATGTTTTTCCATACCGCTTTAGAAGTTCCTGATAAGCCTGTGTCAGACGCTTGTCCTGTAACTGCCAGATTGCACTGACAGAAGAATGGTCGGCGCATGCCATGTGAAACCGGGCCTTTTCAAAATCTCCGTATAAATAAGCACCTGCAACCATATAGATCTCAGGCATGGACATAATGGAATAATCCTTTTCGTCCCCGGATAAAACTGCCCTTACTTTTCCTTCACAAAACCGGATCAGGGCTTTTCCTTTGGATACCTTCAGGCATTCGTTTAAGATATCGGCCAGTATCTCCTTATCAAGCTCAGCCAGGGCTTTTCCTTCAATCCTGGCCCTGCCCTTTAGGCTTTTTATGGCAGACAGGCCAAGCAGGCAGGTTCGATCTGGTGTATCAAGCAGCAGCCCGGAATGGTTCCTGGTATCGGACTTTAATGCTTCCAGACTGACATCTGCAACAGGAGTGCAGTAACTGTCATTTTCAAGCGGCAATACCGTCAGCATCCTGCTTGGAGCACGGAACCATTCGGCCCGTTCTTCCACCTCTTCCAGATACTCATAGAACACCGCTTCGTCATACATCACTTTGCTAAAATCATCCTGATAGTACATAGCTCCTCCTTATTAAGACAGGAGCTGCACTTCAACTGCCTGGATCTTTCCGTCTGCGATCTGAAATTCATACCCATCCATTGCCATGGCCACTAACAGTTCAATCTCCAGTGCATTTGCATTTTCCCATTTTACTTCGTGCATACTCATTCTCCTTTGCTCTTTTTTTGGTTATTTGGCTGTTCTTTTTGCTTTGACAAGGACTGTCTCTTTAATCTTTCTCATTCGGTTTCCTCCTTTTCTTTTTTGTAACAAAAAAAGACACAAAAAGAACCTGTTTCTTTTCGTATCTTCCTATGTTTTTTGATTTCTTTGCTGGTTGTCGGGCGAACCGCCCAAAAGTGCGACTTCCGGAATGTCCGGAACGAAATTGGAAACGCAGCTTTTAAAAAGCTGGTAAAATTTGATCTCAATTAAAGACTACCACAATATCTAGTGACTGTCAAATACATTTTTACAGATCTTGTGTTTTGTCTTGCGAAGCGTTTTGCTTTTTCTTTTGAGTAGGGAATTTTTGCAACGTTTACGCTTCGGTTTCTCCTGCTTCCAGGACAAGCGGAACAATGTTTACCGCAAGTGGTCTTCCATTTGCATCCTCACCTACCTCAAACTGTACCGATTCTTTTCCAGAAAGATTCCGAAAACCATCCATCTGAATCTGGGAAAAGTGGGCGAAATAATCTGTTCCATCCTCCCCGGTAATAAAACCGTATCCTTTCTTTGCGCTGAACCACTTTACGGTTCCCTGTTTTGTTTCTGACATATAGTTCTCTCCTTTTTTTTATTTTCCATGCATCTGTTACATGGAAACAGGGCGGCATGGAGTCGAACCATGCCAAAAGCGTATGAAAAGAGCTTTTTTTGCCACATACACTTCTTCCCCTGCCCCGAATCAGGTTTCTTCTTTTACTTCTTCCAGTCCCCAAAAACTGCCAAGATAAAAGGAGGCATCCAGTCTTTGGATAAAGGATAAAGACGGAACCGTGCTGTTAAAATAAAAGCGGTACGTTTTTCCGGTTTTTACCCCTGTCCGTTTATCAAGAAGCAGTTCTGTAACGGCTCTATCTTCTGCCTGCACCTGTACGACTCTTAAATGGTCGATTGGCAGCTCCTTTTGCAGTTTTATTACAGTCCCTTCCACAATTTCATAGGCACCTGTTACTGCCAGGTAAAAGATATATCCGGCATATCCAAATCCACATAGCACCAGATAAATTGTCCATAGTACAAACCCAGTGGATTTCTCCGCCATTCCAAATGTACAACCGCAATATAAAAGAACCATGCAGATCAAAACGGTATTTACAATCCGTTTCTGAAAAAAGCCAGGAATCCTTTCATACCCAGTCTGGATTTTTCTCAGGTTCTCATACAAACGCTGCCATCCTCTCTTTTGCTTCAAGTCCGCCTTCCTCTCTGATACAGCTGATCACAAGCTGTTTCTTTTTATACAGGGAAACTAAAATGCGTAAATACTCCTGGCTGACCTGTTCTAAAATCTCCCCTTTTTGTTTTTCTGCTACTGGAACCTTTTGTGTCTCTTCTTGCAGGCTGCATAAATGATCGGAAATGGTTCCATTTTTCATGATCTGGGTAAAGACCTTGTGTTCTTCATAAGAAAATGTAGGCTTTTGAAATGCACGAAGGGCAAACTTTATTCCTTTTCCCATGACCAGACTGTCAGTAAAACTTCGCATCCGGTCAGAAAAAGAATAACAGATTGGCTTCAATACTGCCCTTTGAAAAAGGAAAAACAGTGCCTCTTCTTTTGTCTCTCCCTCACACCTTGCGACCAACCCACGCCGTACCAAACGGTTTAAGCAAAAACGAAAATCCTCTTCATCCGCCCATTCCATCGCCTTTTCTTTTCCAAGGGCAATACATAAAAGCCGGTACATCTGGGAGTGCACATTTGTCTCTTCACATACCGACCAGGTAAGGGCGGCCCAAAGCATGGTCTCCATCTCAGAGAGTACCTTTTCCTGCTCCCCAACCCGTACCACAAACCTTCCGGAGTCCTCTTCCACCCGGTTTCCAACTGCTGTATAAAAAATCATTTATAGTTCCTCCTTAAAACAGCTTCATCACTTCCAGAAGTTTGGGAACCACATAGCCAAGAAAAAGGGCTGCCATCAGACATATACCCGTATTTGGCTTTCGAAGGTTCCAGACCTCCTGGTTTTTGGTTCCAATGATCCGCACCCTGCCAGGGACATTCCACCGGAACTTTCGGTAAAAATGGATAAAATCCTCATGGTCAAACCCAAAAGACCGGACACAGAAGATATTTCGCTTTTGCTCTTCATCATCCAATAGAAAAAAGCTCTCCCGTTCCTGATCCGTTTCTTTTAACACAACATAAAACTCCGGGATTCCACGACGGCTCCCTTCCACGATCTTGTCTATTTCCTGATAAAAAATACGGCAGGACTCATATCTTCCATTTTTCTCCGGCTGGCAGACGGCAAGGCTATCTGGTTCCAGTTCCATATAACAGTATTCCGCTTCCATGATCCGTCTGCTGATGCTGGCAGTCTGCCGCAAAAGAAATAAAATACCAAGGATCAGAGCTACGCACAGATAAGCAAGATCCCAGACCCTTATTCGAAAGATGAAAAAGTAAAGAGCGATTCCCTCAAAAAAGCTGCCAAGTCCGATCAGAATCGAAAACCACTCTTTTAGATCCATCAAATGGTATACTTCATCTTCTTTTGCCTGCAAACGCACATAATACCTCCCTTCTTTCATGCAGCAAACTTATTTTCCTCATAGGAAAACGATTCGATTTTTATTTTGTTTTGTTCCATAAGTTTTTTGCATTCCCGAATGGTTTCTTCACATCGAAAATAAGAAAACTTACCGATATGCATTTCTGTTTCTGAAAGGCAGAGCCGGTTCTGCAGCCAGATATAAAGCCCATGTTTGGTCATAACCCCTGCGTTTATCACTTCGTTTAACGCCCGGTGTGCTTCGATCCGCTTGTGGCGAAGATTCCCATCTGCCAAGGTTCCCATAGGACGCAGGCTCTTTTTGTGAACTCCTATGTAGGAATCACATGCTGGATACCCGCCACAGACATACAGATAATTTTCCGGATCCAGGTTCCTCTCCCCATACACGTACGTTGCAGGACGGAGTACTGCCTGCCGTCCACAGTAAGGACAGTAAAGTCTGTTGTCCTGTTTTTTCTTTTTTCTCATATTGCACCAGCTCCTTTCCTGTTTGAGCCGATTGTAGAAAAATCGCTTTTTCTGTGTCAATAGGATTTTATAATTTTTTAAACTTTTTTCAGACACAGCGTTTGATCAGTCTTGTGATGATTCCCTCTGCCACCTCATAGTTGTCATTGATACGGGTCACAACAAGCCCGATCTTGTCTCCTTTGTACGGAAGGGTGGTCATGTTGCAACTATGCGCCACCGCATTAACTCCGATATCCAGGCGCATAAAATAGGTTCCTTTATAAACTTCTGTGATGATACCTGTATATTTGCCCTGACGGTGGCATTTTCGCAAATTGTCCTTATTGGTATTGGCCGTCGGGCTTTTGGCATCCACTTCCACGCGGATCTGGTCTACCGAATCCGCTTCCACCTTGTTTACCATAACAAGAACCAGATCTCCCACCTGGAATTTTTCTCCAGCATCTCCCATCCATTCCCAAGCCATATCCCTTGCGCGGACCGATACTTCCACGCCAAACACCTCCAGGCGGACTGCCTTTGGTGCAACTGCAATGACTCTTGCTTCTACGATCCTGCCCGGATACAAAAGAGGTTTTTCCCCTGCTTCCCCAAAGTAGAATGTCTGTCTTTTCCGAAGCATGGCGTCCTTTCTGGAAGCCACCACGCTGCGGCTCTTTGCATCCAGATCTTTGATGATGAAATCAATGTCACAGCCAAGCATGTTGTTTGCGATCCGAACCTGGCGGTTTAGGGTATCTGCGTTTTCCCGTCCATCCCCACTTAAGTTGATCATCATTTCATTCATTGGGATGATGATACGGAAACCATTGTAGTAAGTAACGGCAACCATCCAGCCACTTTCCAGCTTTTCAATACCGCCAAGCTGTCCGGTCAGAACCTTTCTGGTACGATGTGCGTTTAACAGCTGGTGCCATCTGGCATCCTCCTGCTCTTCCATGCTTTCCACCTGTGCATCCACGTCAATGGTAAGCACTCCTTCGTATGCGGCCCGTGGTATTTCTTTTTCTGTGGCTTCATCTGCAATCGCTCTTTTTGTGTTATCCATGTAAACCCTCCTATAAGTAATACGATTAAAAAGGCACAAAAATAGCAGCCTGCGTGTAACAAGCTGCTAATTGTGCCTTCTTTTTACAAATACCATTCTATAATGGATAGAATCGGAAGTCAATGTTATAGAGGTTGCAATAAAGTAGCATTTTGGTCGTAAATTGCATTCCCCTTCATTATTTAACACGCGTCGGTTTCTTTTCCAGATTTCCTCACTTCTGTAGAATTGTATCCTGTCTGTTTTTTGATGTCCGCATCTTTTATCGCTTTTCTTCCATCACAAATTTAAACACCAGCTGCTCCTTATTTTTACTTTCTTTCAGAAGTGATTTCCGGATTCCAGTTGTATCTGCGAAGGTTCCGCCATAAGCATCCACCTTAATCCACTTTCCGTTTGCCTTTATTTCATTCCACTGATGTGTCCAGTTTCCTGCATTCACATGACTTACCGGGATACCTGCTGCCTCACATAGTAATTTGTATGCCCTTGCATAGCCGGAGCAGGCCGCCTTTTTCAGAACCAATGCCGCATAGGCTTCATTTCCGTAATTCTTTTTATAAGCTTCTGTAGACTGATTGAGCTGCCAGCTGCAATGTTCTGTCAGATACCGGAATAGAACAAAGGCACGTTCTTTTGTATTCAGATTGGAAGGCACATATTTCTTTACAATTTTTCTTGCTTCCTTTTTCGCAAGTTTTTGTCTCTGGGCTTTGTTTGGTTCCTTCACTGTAACTTTACATTTTAAAGTTCGTTTTCCAATCTGTGCATAGATCTCGGCTGTTCCTTTCTTTTTCCCTTTTATCTTTCCGGAAGAAGAAACAGACGCAACTGCCTTTTTTGAACTGCTCCATTTTACTTTCTTTTTGCTGCCAGTAACTTTTAATGTTTCCGTACATCCTTTATATACGGTAATTTTTGTTTTGTTAAGTTTGAGCTTTGACGCCTGAACATTGACGGTTCCCATACTGATGCTAAGTAACAATACTGCCAGGATCCATCCCCATAAGATTCTTTTTTTCTTTTGCTGTAACTGTTTTTCTTTCATTGGTAACCCTCCTTTTTTTGATTATCCTCTGGTTTCTACTGCGAGTGTAGCAAGTTGGTTCTTTTTGTTTCAATAGGATTTTGGAAAAAAAATAAATTTTTTATAAAAAAGAGTACAAAAAGGATTTTCCAAAAGGGAACTCACTTTTTGTACTCTTTCTGCAAATTTTATTTTATAATATTTCAATTTAGCCTTGACTTTTTATTTGCAGGCTATTTTGTGTAAAATATTTTCGTGTCCTCCTTGACAAAAATTTGAGTGCGTACCATCATCAGTTTAGCACAAGGCGGCTCCGTTTATCAGTCTGTCACATCTGCTGAATTTCATTTTTCTTACAGTGAATAAGATCGTCTGGTAATTTCATTCATGCAATTTCATCCTCTTTAAATGAATTTAACATTAAATATTCGTGCAAAGTATTGTTTTCTTCGTGCAAATGACATATACTATAATTGCCAGCAGAAAGGAGCTGATCGTATGGCTGGAAATACTACAAACATCAGTATCCGCATGGACGCAGATTTGAAAGCGCAGGCGGACGCACTGTTTACTGAACTTGGCATGAACCTGACTACGGCGTTTAACATCTTTGTGCGCCAGTCGCTTCGTGAAGGCGGCATTCCCTTTGAAGTAAGGCTGGAACAGCCGAACAAAGAAACGGTTGCTGCCATGCTGGAAGCGGAAAGGATTGCAAAAGACCCGTCTGTAAAGGGCTACAATGACCTTGACGAGTTATTTGCTGATCTGAAAAGATGAAAAAAACAAAATATACCGTCAAGTACACCACATGTTTCAAAAAAGACTATAAACGAGCCATAAAGCGTGGCTTGAAGATCGAACTGCTGGAGCAGGTCGTGACATTGCTGGCGATGGGCGAACGGCTACCGGATAAGAACCGTGACCATGACCTGTCAGGCGATTGGGCAGGTCATCGGGAATGTCATATTCTCCCGGACTGGTTGCTTGTCTACCGCATAGAGGATGATGTTCTGGTGCTGACGCTGGCTCGCACCGGCACACACAGCGACTTGTTCGGCAAATAAACAGTCTGCCGCTGTATGGGGAAACCTGTATGGCGGTTTTTTGCATTGTTATCACAGTAGGTGTTGGGGTCTGCACCATAGAGAATATGAATAATTTTCCCATCATATATCCAGTTATCAGAGATTTTGTCATAGGAAATTTCAAATGTTGTATAGGAATCGGTCATCTTGCAAGATTTCTTCTTTGGTCAGATTATCTCTCTTGCTTCGACCGTACAGGGAGAATTTCTCCAGAATCGGTCTGGCACTGACAGGTCTGCGGTCAATGACCCAGTAATAACTGAAATCTCCAAAGGCAACAGGCTTCTTCCCAGACTGTGCATCCGGCATGAATTTATTTTCTTCATTTCTTAGTTAAAGTAGTCGTTCCATCACAATATATTCATTCTCGCAGATTTCATGAAATCCGTTTTTTCTCCAAAATGAATAGCTTTGAAGATTTCCTTTATCAACTCCAAGCCGTACCTTCTGAAATTTACTCAATTTTAAATATCCAAGAACATTGTCAATAATATAAGAGCCGATTCCTCTATTTTGATAATCTACGTCCATCATAAATAATCCTATGAATCCGCACCCCTCTTCCGGATAATCCGAAATCAAATCCATAACCGCAATCAAGGATTCCTTTTCAAAAAAACCTACATAATATTTGTCACAGTTGTTTTTCCCAATTGGTAATACGGTCATATCATTCAAAATGCTTTTTCTTGTGACAAATGGGGGATGGTACTGATAATATACTTTATTTTCAGCACTTAATCTATAAATGATTTCCAAATCAGTTTGATACAGCTTACGGACATGATACTTGTCACTTAATTTCTCCACTTCAATATGATGGACACTTTTTCCTTCACCCAATTCCTTCGTATCTATAATTCGTTCTATCAATCAAACTCTCCTTTTTCCAAAGACTTATTTTTATTAAATGACTCATTTTCGCAACCGATAACATCTATCTTGCATCAATGATTTTATCAATTAACCCAAAATCCAGTGCTTCCTCAACCGAAAGAAAATTGTCTCTCTCTGTAGCTATTGCTACTTCTTCAATAGTTCTTCCTGTATTTTCAGCTAGAATTCTATTCAATCGTTGCTTACTCTTCTGCAGTTGATCTGATACAATTTTAATATCTGTTGCCTGTCCCTGCACTCCATTTCCATGAATGGATGGCTGATGTATCATAATTTCTGCATTTGGAAGTGCAATTCTTTTTCCTTTTGCTCCTCCAGCCAGCAAAAATGCTCCAAAGCTGGCGGCAAGTCCAATACAGATTGTAGAGACATCGCATTTAATATACTGCATCGTATCATAAATTGCAAATCCGGCAGTAACCGAACCACCGGGACTGTTTATATATAACTGTATATCCTTTCCAGGATCTTGAGCCTCTAAAAAAAGCATTTGTGCAATCACAAGGCTTGCTGATACGTCACTCACTTCTTCTCCTAAAAAAACAATCCGGTCTGCCAATAATCTTGAAAAGATATCGTAACTTCTTTCTCCTCGGCTATTTTGTTCAATAACATATGGAATCGTACTCATCTGACTCGTCCTCCTTCAATTTTTATAATGTATTTATCTCACTGTAATCCAGTCTGCCTTGAAAAACTGATATGTCCTTTGGCTTCCTGACCAGTTATTTTTACAGTGTAATTTCCCATTTCCTTGATATTTACTGCAAACGATGAAGATTCCATATCATCTCCCTGATATACAGGCTCCTCATCTTTGTTCTGAAGAAGCACAGAGACTTTCCCACGCTCTTTTTCCAGAAATACCTCAATACTGTCACCCTGCTCCAGATTCATATCGTATGTATAAGCTGTGTTCAGCCAGTCAAATGTCATATCATAATAAGCATCATCTGCTACTATATTCCCTTTGAAAGCTTCTTTCTTTCCACAAGCTGTTAAACAAATAAATGCCATCATTGTCAGCAACAGTATTTCAACTTTACTCAAGCTACGCATATTATTCTCCACTAATACAGCATGTAATCCATTGATCTAAATACTCCATTTGTTTCTCCGTGTGAAACCAATGTTCGCCATCTGGCATAATCGTAAGCAAAGCTCCTGTTTCCTTGGCAAATGTTATAATTGTATCCTGGGCAGTTATATTATCCTTCTTTCCATACAATATGCATGTTGGTATCTTCCATTTAACAGGATATTTACATACATAGGAATAATATTTCCAAGACAACGTTTCCCCAAAATTCGTCAGAATTTCTCCCTTTTTCTGCAATTCTTCTATTGTAACACCAGCCCACCTCATCATATTCTGTATTAACTTCTTCATATCCACAATCGGCGAGATGAAAAATGCTCTTTCAATTTTTTTATCAGCTAGTGACAATATTGTGAAAAAAGCCCCTATACTATTCGCAATCACAATAACAGAATCATAATCTTTCGTTACCTTGTCATAGAAATCCGAAAATTCTCCTTTTGCTTCCCATGGATTCTGTGACCGGTAATCAAATCCAATCACATCATTTTTAGGGAACAAAAGTTTATAATGCTCTGCCTCTTTCGCATTACCGCCTTTTCCATGAATATATATTACTAATCTGCTCATTCCTTACAATCTCCTTAGAAATCAACCTGTATCACCAATTCTCCATCTGTATATTCAGCCTTGATATTTCCAGTCATCTTCTCTGTCAGAAGTTTTGCAATAGAAAGCCCTAAACCCGTAGAATTCTTTGCAGACTCTACGGTATAAAACCTTTCAAATAGACGTTCTGCCTGTATACGGTCAAGTTTTGCGGCATGATTGGAAAATGTGATTCTCCCATCTGAAAATAACTTTACACTCAAATCTCCATCTGTATATCTGGCTGCATTACTTAGAATGTTATCAAAAATTCGGCGCAGCGCAGACTTATCAAGAAACCGCATAACTTTTACTTTTGTCATCTTTATATCCGGCACGATATTCTTATTTGTAAATACTCCATAAAATCCTGCAAGGCTCTGTTCTAAAATATCATTGACACATACTTTCTCAATTTTGAGTTCCTCCTCTCTCAAGGAAATGACCGAATACTGAAAGAGTTCTTCCGTCAAAGCTCTCATCGCATCAGTGCGCTCCCTTATTATGTTCAGATAGTTTTCTGACTTCTGAGGAAACGTTTCCTGTTCCAGCAGATCAAGATAACCACAAATTGCGGTAAGCGGTGTACGCAGATCATGTGAGATATTGGTAATTGCACTTTTCAGTTCCATATCTCCCTGCCTTAATTTCAAGCGTTCTGTCCGAAGTTCCATAAGCTGTCTGTTCATCTGTTCTGCAAGAAAACAGATTTTGCGGTTTCCGGAAGAAATGGAAATCAGTGTGTTGGTATCTGTCTTTAATTTTTCATCCAATTCATCAGCCACTTCCTGTATGGAATTTTGAAGGGATACCAGACAAACAAAAAGTATCAATGTCAGCATTCCAAATATTACACTAAGCAGAATCCACACGATTTCCATTGTCTTCTCCTCTTATTTCAAATCTTTTCTTCTAAACACCAGAAGTCCACATGCGGTCGTCACCACAAAAATAATTCCATCATACACTGCACTTCTTTCCAGATGATCCACTTTCATCGTAGACAGTTTCAGCATCTGACCGCCTGGCAGAAATTCATTTAAGAACTCAAATACCTCTCGTTTTGTACCGGAAAGATAATTCGGATTTCGTTCCTCATCCTCTTCCACAGTCACTCCATTTTCCGTATAAGAATATGCACTGTAATATTCCGGCTCATTCAGTGCCGAAGTAATGCGGATTCCCATAAAAAGCAGGAAGAAAATCAATAAAATGCATCCGGCTACCGAATATGCCTTATTGCTGCAAAGCATGGCGATCAACGTAAAAATGGATGTACAGGCTACTGTCATCATCAATGATACAAGCACATAGGCAATGATCTTTTTTACATCTGCTTCAAACCATCCCAGAAGCGGTGTTCCAACACAGATATGTGATACCATAAATGCAAACATAAGCATGAACGCTGTTTCTATATTGGTAATCAGGTTCGCAGCATAAATCCTGCTTCTGCCGTGTCCTACGATCAGCTTGTTGCGCATGGTTCCATCACTGTATTCCGTTCCGATAAAGAGAGCGGTTACAACAGATAACATCATCGGCACAAAAATAGCCATGATAAAAAATGTACTATCCTGTGTCCATCCGGCTTTTTCATCCAGATTATCTATATAATGAAAAACCGGGAACAGACCACCTAAAAACAGCTCTGCCGCCATCAGAATCCCAAACAGCTTATCCTTCATAAGCCTGCTAAAATTTGCTCTCAGTAATTTACGCATGCTGCTCACCTCCCACCAGATTCATATAGAAGCTTTCCAGACTTTCCTCCTGCTCCTTTAAGCTGTACACTTCACAGTTTTCCTTCGATAATGCTTCCACCAGCTTCGTAACCGGTATTTCAGCAAAAATATCTGCGGTATGATCATCTATGATACGATACTCAGCCTGCATATCATCCAGCACATGGGTCAGCACCTTTGTACTGCTTACTTCTGCCCTGATACATTTTCGGCAATGCTTTTCCAAATCCTCTGCACTGATTTCCTGAAGCATATGTCCACCATCAATAAAACCATAATGTGTAGCAAGTCTGGCAAGTTCATCCAAAATATGGCTTGAGATAAGCACTGTAATCCCTTTTTCATGGTTCAGCTTGAGAATAAGTTCTCTCATCTCAATAATGCCCTGTGGATCAAGTCCATTGACCGGCTCATCCAACACGAGAAAATCCGGATTTCCGGCAAGTGCCACTGCAATTCCAAGCCGCTGACGCATACCAAGAGAAAAATTCTTGGCTTTTTTCTTCCCTGTATCTGCAAGACCTACAAGCTGTAACAACTCGTCAATTCCATGTTCAGACGGAAGTCCTAAAACCTGATACTGCTCTTTAATATTATCTCTTGCCGTCATATCCATATAAATGGATGGTGACTCTACAACTGCCCCCATTCTCCGTCTGCTTTTTCCTATTGTGCTGTCACTATTGCTTGCACCATAGAGTGTGTAACTTCCACTGCTAGGCTCCTGTAATCCGCATATCAGACGGATCAGTGTCGTCTTTCCTGCACCATTTCGCCCAACAAAACCATAGATAGCACCTTTGGGGATGTGCATGGAAAGTCCTTTTAAAGCTGTAAAATTGCGATACTCCTTTGTCAGAGCATCTGTTTCAAGTACATATTGCATGTTCATTCCTCCTGTTCCTTACTTGATATCCCAATCTTAGCAAGAAAAGGTTAAGAAACCGGTTAAGGAAATGGTTGAGAAATCGTTAAGATTAGATTCGACTTAATCATTTACATTTAACCGAAAACCGATTCCCCACACTGCTTCTATGTACTCTTTTCCTGATATTTCCCGGAGTTTTCCACGAAGATGGCTGATGTGCGTTTTTAATGAATTTTCTGTACAATCCGGTGTGTCTATACTGATGCGGTCAAGGAGAACAGACTTTGCTATAACCTGTCCCCTGTTTTGTATCAGTAGTTTCAGAATGGCAAACTCGGTTCTCGTAAGTACGACTGTCTTTTCTCCCACAGCTACTGCTCTGGATACTTCTGAAAGTGTCAGTTCGCCATAGGTATGTACATCAGCAGTTTCAAAACAAGAACGTTCCCTCAACCTGACTGCAACACGTGCTAAAAGCTCCTTTGTGTCAAATGGCTTCGTCATATAATCGACTGCCCCACCAAGCAAAAGTCCTACTTTGTCATCCACACCTGTTTTTGCACTGACTACAATGACAGGAATATTCTGAATCTGCGGTAATAACTCCTCTCCGGAAATTCCCGGCAGCATCAGATCCAAAAGTATCATATCCGGTCGTTGCTGTTTCAAAAGAAGAAGTGCTTCCGTGCCGGAAAATGCCCTTTGCACCTCATACCCTGCTCTTTCTAACACTTCCTGCTCCAGATTGCCGATAGCTTCATCATCGTCAATAATCAGAATGGTGCTCATTATTGCTGTTCTCCTTTATTCAATGTGCCAGCCACAAATGAATAAACCTTCTCCGACCACTGCCACACATCAAGTTTTTCATGGCTCAGACAAAATGCTTTATCGATCAAATTATCTGGAATCATCTCTATCAGTTGCTCCTTATACTCCGACGGAATAATGATTCTGTACACATAGTCAGCAAGTTTCACCTCATTTTTCATTTTAATCGGAAGAAAACCATCATGCACTTTCTGTGGATGTCTTTCCAAATCCTCATATCGAAAATAGAAACGAACTCCCGGCGTAAAACCCACTCCCATTTCTTCCGGGGTCGGACTCCGTTTTAGTTTTCTCTCCATAACCAGTCTGTCACCTGCCTGACAATTTCCCCATGTAAACATCACATAGTGGAAGTAATCTAACGGATCATTTGCTGCATTTCGGTCTTCCTTTTGTAAAACAGTATCCGGCAGTTTTCGGGCATTTACTGCTGATAGCAGCAAACCACATTGTAAAATGGAAATCGCATTTTCCAAAGGAGCAGTATGACATACGAAGTCCGTCATGCAGCCTCCTCGTGCAGTACAAGCTGTACATTCTCTAATAATTTCCGGTCTCTTAACATTCTTATATTTATTCGGGTATTTTATTTTTTCCAACACATATTCCAGAATATCCTGCCGGTCTGCCTCAATCTCACACTCTCTGCCATTTATTTTCTCATATGCAATAAAATCAAGAATATCCTTCATTTCATTGTCGCTGACTTTGGGATAGTCTGATAAAGCCTTGTATAGCACACCATTCCAACATTCTGTAAATTCATGCTTTCCTATATTTATTTTCATTTTGTCACCTGCTCATTCTTACAATTCCCTATTAGTACAATCCCTACACAGATATCATTGTAACTACCTTTTTATTAGATATTTTCTTCATATCTCATTGATATTTCTCTGAAGCAATTTCAAAAAAAGTCCGGCATGTGCACCATCCATCTGTGTATGATGAAATTGAAAAGATATCGTTAGTGTCGTTCGCATCAATCCTCTATGGTATTTTCCCCATATCAGGAAGGGATTATTAAAAATGCCACTATTCATACCTACCGCACCATCAATTTCTGTATCAATAATGGCTGACGTACCAATAACCATATAGTCTGATAAAGCATGATTCCTGCAACTTTCCTTTACCTGCTTTGTAAGTTTTAGGTAATTATGATTAAATTCCGAAAGATTTCTGCTATAAGGAATATCACAGGAGCTGACCTCTCCGTTTCTATTCTTCACAATAGTATTTACAGCCAGTCTCTCATACTTATACAGTTTTCCATCAACCGGAAGCATATAAAATTCTTTTACTTCACCAGCAGCCCTGCCAATGCACCAACATAACAGCATATTAAACTTCCATTTATATTTTCTGCTAATATGTACCAGATTTGTCACATCAATTTTCTTGAAAAAAGTTACCATTGGATTTGGTGCATTCACCCATAATTCAAATGCCTCTGCTCTTGTTGTTTCTTGAGGATTTATTTCCTGTGGTTTCATGCTTATTACCTCCATCTAAGTAATTTTATATGCCTTGATAATACAATAATAAATATGCCAATACTGTACATAAAAAAGGAAATACCGTGCCTGGGAACCCCTTAAATCCATCTCTTTTTGCAAGTACTTTTACGGTGATTGACTGTATGATTGTTCCAACACATACCATAAATGCTACAAATACATAAGACATTCCAGACGAACTTAATGCATGCGTTCCTGAAATCCACATAGCATAGTACAAATAATCTCCAAACCCACAAGTCGGTATAAGCACATCATTCTTGTCCAATCCATATACAAACAACTTTGCTGCTACAGTTTTATTTGACATAGCTTTTGCATTAACAGTTCTTTTCCCAATTTTTGTAAAACTAATAATATCCATCGTAGTCACAACAGCTCCGATAGATATCGTACTCTCAAGATCAAGCTGTTTTCCAAGCCATATTCCAGTAAACATAACAGCCAAGGCTCCAAAAATCCCATTGACAAACAGCTTTTCTCTCTTATATGGGATGAAAAACAGATTGAATATTATGTAAATTATTCCGCTAACTCCTACAGTAATCAATAATAAATTTGGCAAATATAGATTTGCGATTACTGTACATGCAGAATACAAGAATATGTATAACAATGACCAAAATATTGTTTTGTTAATGCCATCCCTGTTCATCACTAATTTTCTCCAATTCAATTATGTTGCCAGATTATCGTTCATTTTCTTTTCCTCTGTAAACAAATCTGGGACCTTCTTCTCCAATTACTCCATTCTTCACAAAACCGGCTTTCATTAAAACAGTCTGCGATGCCACATTTTTTAGATCTGTCTCTGCTTCTACAGCACAGACTCCTTCCATCGATAAAGCCCATTCCGTAATTACTTTTACAGTTTCTACCATATACCCCTGATGTCTAAATTCTTCCCTTAATCCATATCCGATTTCCACTACGCCATCTTTTCCAAGACCCTTGAAGCAGAAATCGCCGACAATCGTTCCCGGAGCATTTTTTAATTCCATATTCCAGACTGCATACCATATTCTGTTGTCAGGTTCCATAAGGCATCCCTCCAACATTTCGGTATACGCTTGCTTCATTTCTGCATCCGCTTCCTTTTCAATCAGACTGTGCATCTCATCGTTACTAATTGGATATAAATAAAGCCTTTCCGTTTCCACTCTCATATTAGTTTGCCTCCTCCGATTGAAACGCTTTCGTATATGTTGGCGTTATTTTCTTTATCAGCAGCCATATGTTAAAAATGAGAAGTAATCCAAAAATAGTCCATACATAAGCCTGTGGCATCAAATATAAAATTCCGTTCAGATCACCGCCGCCAAAGCACCCGCTAAGCAGGCACAAATAAACCGGATCAAGTATCAGCATAATGATAGTTATGTAATAAAGAATAGCTTTTATCAATTTACTTTTTATCTGGCAAATTTTATCCTTTAAGCCAACCAGCAAATATCCCATAATCAACGTTGCTGTTGCTCCTGCAATACAAAATACACCAAGCTGGATGTCTGTTAATCTGTCACGATATACATCTACCTGTATTCCCAGCCACATAAAGTTGATTTTCTTAAATGCATGAAACATCAATGCCATTACCAAATGTGCACCTTCATGTATAATGTAATAAGCAACTATTGCAAATAGGATACCTATACACTGTCTTGTTCTTTTACTCATTGTCATTCGCCCCCTCTAAATCACTCAATAGAAAGTCCTAATTCGTATGCTCTATCCAGTCCATCCGTATTTTTCACATCTCCCTTGTCCTTTGCACCTTGCACCAATACCATTCCTGCATCTTCAAGATGGAAAAAATTCAATATAAGCCTGTATTGTATCTTAATGGAGTCAAATAATTCCGGCAGCGTTGCTGCTCCCACTAGGATAAGAGCCAGCCTTTTTATTTTAAATTCATTACGCATAGGAGTATGCAGGCGGTCAATAACTGCTTTGAGCTGAGCACTAATACCATAAAAATAAACCGGAGAAGCTGCCACCAGTACATCCGCATTTTTCAGTTTTTCATATACTGTCTGCATATCATCCTGCTGAATACATTTATGACCTGCTCTTTCAAAGCACGAATTGCATCCTATACATGGTTTTATCTTATGGTTTCTTACAGATATGACATCTACTGTGTTATTTTCCGTTGCTCCTTTTCTAAATGCCTCAACAAGCAATTCTGTATTTCCGCCTTTTCGCTCACTGCCCACCAAAACAACAATATTACTCATATTGAATTTTATCCTTCCTGTCATGCAAATATATCTGCTCTAAACTTTATTTTCCATTCACTTTAGAAATAATAAAGGAAACAACGATAGCAATGATCAAAAGTGGTACTGCAAGATATACAAGTCCTGCAATCAACAGGATTACCAGAATTACCGGCAAACCAATAATACAAATCACTGTTTTCGCAAGCCCCCAAGTCATCTTAATTGCTAATGCAACAATATTAACTCCCAATAACAGAAGTCCAAGAATAAATAGTGTAATCATATAATACGTTTTATCTTCCTTTCACCTGATAGCGGTCATAAGACATCTTTGCAATCAAAAATACCACAACCGCCGCAAGCATCCATGCAGCCGGTGCCATCTGAAAGATATTCAGATAATGTCCAAATACCTTTGTCAGCCGATAATCGGTAAATGTCCATGAACCGATAAACGCACCCGGCATGTATCTCCAAATCTGTGAAATCACCCTGAAATTTTCCGGTATATTTATCATGGATAAAAGCATCACCAGAACCATGACTCCCATTGCAGCGGAATGATTGCCAAGTACCTGTGATAAAAATGCTGACAAGAATGCATACAGGATACCTGCCATTACAAGCAGTCCAAACATCATAAGTACTGCCTGCCCCACAGTAATCGAAAGCATACAGCATGGAATGCTGATCTGAATCTGTGCATGAAAGCCTGCGGCACCATAGATGCCAATTCCAAGTAAAAATGTCAGCCCAAAGAAAAATACTGCAACACCGGCTCCCACAGTGATTGCTGCAAGCATCTTTGCTCCAAAAATCTTTTGCTTATTCACGCTGCTGAAGATGAGCTGGTCGGTTCCCCTGCTCTTTTCATCTGCAAAAACACCTGTTACAGAAATTCCTACTATAAGAAGCATCAGGAAATTCAATATATAAATCGTGGAAAAAAGTGCGGAATATCCATCCTCCCTCTGGTAAATAAATGGCTTTTGCACCTTTTCATCCTGCCTGCTCCAATATTCCTTCTCCGAATCGGACAGCTTATAGGAGTCCATCTCCTGATCAATCACTGCAAGACGCGAACCATACAACGTCTGCTCATCCAGTCCGGTATAATCATTTTTATGGATACACTGTGTCCATAAATTTTTCATCACCGGATAATCGTCCAGCTGATTGCCTTCCAGCAATTCTGTTATCAGTTCCTGATTCACCGCACGTCCTGAAATAGCATCTGCTTTTTTAAGCAGCTTGTTATTCCCTGTCATAAGTCCGCTCATACCCTGAGCTACGATCATGGCTGTCATAATCAAAAGTGCAATCCATATCACCTTCTGTGACATTATTTTTTTCAATTCATAGCGATATAAAATTCCCATTATTCCTCACCTCCGAATATCTCCAGATAGAAGGTTTCCAGATCCTTTCCTGTCTCTTCTTCTGTTCCGTCAAATACCTTCTGACCATCCTTGATCACTAAAATCCTGTCTGCCGCTTTTTCGATATCAGACACAATGTGCGTAGACAAAAGCACAATGCTTTTCTTTCCGATATCTTCAATGATATGTCGGAAACGTACTCTCTCCTTTGGATCAAGTCCTGCGGTCGGCTCATCCAGTACAACAAGCTGCGGATTGTTCAGCATAACCTGCGCAATGCCAAGTCTCTGCTTCATTCCGCCGGAATACGTCTTAATCTTTTTGCCGGATGCCTCCAGAAGATTCACACTCTCCAGCAAGTCTGTGCTTCGTCTTTTTGCTGTGCCTTTATCAAGCCCCTTCAGCGTTGCTATATAGAGCATAAAATCCATTCCTGTAAATTCCGGATAATATCCAAAATCCTGTGGCAGATATCCAAGCAGATTACGATAGCCGCTGTCTGTCACATCATATTGTCCAAGCATTATCGTTCCACTTGTTGGTTTCAGAATTCCGCAGACCATACGCATGAGCGTAGTCTTTCCTGCTCCGTTTGCACCAAGCAGTCCAATCACTCCCGGACTTAATGTACACGATACCCTGTCAACTGCAATCTTATTTGAATATTGTTTTGTAAGTCTGTCTATTTTCAGTTCCATGCTAATTCCTCCATCTGATTTAGGTACTTTTTTGCTTCTATTGCAGCAATCACCATGAAAATCACAGAAAGAAGTAAAAAGCATCCACTGTCAGCCAGCAAAAGCATTCGTGAAAGATTCGTAAGCACTACAAAGAGTACACTCACCATGGAAGATACCGCAATGCATACATATTCTGCATTTTCTCCATGCAGTCTGCACAGTACGCCCAGATTTAAGCACGCTGACAAACAGTACGGGCAAAGCATATAAAATGCTGCTTGGAAAAGTGTCATATCAGCTCTTACACATGCAGTAGGAATCGTGAAAAGTAAGATTCCAAGCTGTACCAATCCGATGATCAGCACTCTTGCCATAAGTGCTGCCTTTGCAGAAAACAGGGTTGCCATCTCAAACTCATGCATCCGATGCTTTGCACTGCGGTTCATTTCATTCGTAAGAATCAGCATGCAAAATGGCATCATAGCCGATACCGGCCATATCTGCTCCTGACATTTTGCATTGCCTATCATGATCAGCAACAGTAAAAACAAGAGTCCGCTCATCAGCCACACATATCCTTTGATAAAGAAAAACTGTGACTTTACAAAACTTCTGATTGAAAAATCCGGCTCGTAAATCCGGTCAAGAAACTCATTTTTTCGTATCCTGTCCGGCTTGATTTCTACTGTTTTTAATGTTTTTTTCACTTCGTTTTTCCGCATCACTACTATCACTTCCTTCACATATATTCCCGCAGATGAGTGAGTGCTGCCTGTATTCTGCGGTACACAGAAAATCTTGACATCTGTGTTATCTCTGCAATCCTTCCTACAGATTCCTCATTTATGTATCGCAGAAGAATCAGTTCCCATTCTAAAGGCTCCAATCGTTCAAGTGCGTCCAGTATTTCCACCTGTTCAAATGAAGTATTTGAAGAAATATCCTCTTTCTCCTGCTTGTTCTCTGTCGGTATCTCATTTCTTGTACCGGAACGATAATAATCATTGCAAAGATTTCTCGCTATCACATACAGATACGCCATCTGCTTTCCAATCTCTTTATAACTGTGATTTTCAAGGAAATGAAGAAAAGTCTCCTGCGTCAGATCTTCCGAAGTATGATGATCCCGGGTTTTCATGTAGCAATAACGATAAATCTTATTGTACTGCTCTTCGATATCCACGCCTCTCAACTCCCTTCAATAGGTATAACGGTGTGTGATAGAAAATGTGCGGAAAAAAATGTTACTATTCGAATTTTAGTCAAAGGATATTAGCAATCCTTGCTATTTCCATTACCAGAATCTTCATTGTAATTCCGCCAGACATCACATAAAACCAAATCTGTCTCATATGCTGCGACTTTGCTATCGGTGTTGCAATAGCTGCAATGATTATAATTGCAGCTCCAACGCAGCCAATCAGATTCGGGATGCTGACAAGCGGGAATACTCCCGGTGCGCAGCTTCCGTCAATCGTGTTCTGAATCGTCTTGTCTAGTCCGTCCCTTGCAGCCGCAAAGCAGCATATCGTAAGTCCATATACCAGAAGGAGCAGACTTCTGCGTCCCCAGTAATTGATGTTTGTCCGGTTTGCTATAGATTCTCCAATAAATCCAAGCAATACAAGAATCATAATTGTTGTAACTGTCGTTACTGTATTTCCAAAATATAATTTCATAGATATTTACCTCATTTCTACTCAGTGATTTCTATCAGATTTCCTTCAATTCCTCTAATGCAGCTTTCATAGTATCCGTCTCCGGTAGTTCTCGGACCACTGACAACCTGATATCCATCACCTTTTAACCTTTCCGTCAATGTATCCACAGAAGCTTTACTTCCTACACGAAATGCAATATGAACATAACCGGTTCTTGGCAATACTTTTTCATTGTCAACCAAATCTGACTGGTTCATAATTTCCAATCTGGCGCCATCTTCAAAAGTCAAAAAATAAGAACGAAAGCCGGTTGTTTTATTAAGATATCCAGCATCTGCTGCTGCATTAAAATACTTTATGAAGAAATCTTTTGCTCTTTCCAAATCATTCACATACATAGCAATATGTTCTATTTTCATATTTACTTTTCACCTCGTTCTGCTGTGTCATACCATTCAATTATGTGTTTCAGATTCTCGGCTTTTACACGTTCACTTCCATTCATCATCATATCCAGCATGTCATCATCCTCGGGCGTCCTGTCGGATTTATCCGCCAATGCTTTTCCGGCGGTCTTTACCATGACATTCATCATCATTTTGTAAACACCATGAAGTTTTTTGATATCAAAGGTTCCTTGCAGTGTAAAAAGTGGAATTCTCTGTGGCACTTTATTTTTCGTTCTGACCTCAGCAAGCTGTGTTCCGGTCTGCCCCATGCCAACACCGCATAATGCCTGGATATTGTACTTTCTGGCAGCTTCCGGATATCCTTTGATTTTTCCTGCCATAATCCATCCCATATAAATGATTTCTGCTCCCGGCTTCACCTTTGTCTTTGCTTCCTCCAAGCTATATGACGGAACACAAATCTGATGTGACAACAGCTTTGCATATTTAGCTGCGCTTCCTGTATTTGATGTATAAATGATTGCTCTCATTTTTCTTTCCTTCCTTGTTCATGCGTATAAATAAAACGCAATGTGAATTGTAGTATTACTCACAATCCGCACTGCGTCTTAGCGTCTGGCTTATTTTATTTCTTTTACAATATATTTCTTAGCGTCTATTAAACTTTCCTTTTTGCATTTTGGACAAAATAATGGGAAATGCATAAGGACTGTATCTTCACGCAATCGAAGTCTAGTCTTATTACCACAAACGGGACAATGCACCCATTCCTGCCGTATTGATTGATCTTGCATGATTATTTCCTTCTTTCTCTTTAAAAAGCTGTATTTCTTAAAACAATCAACGTAGTTTTTTGCTCTTTGATCATTATCAGTAAACTTCTAAAATCTCTTCTATCTTCTAAAAGGATTATTATCCATTGAGTGCTTCGGCAACCGCCGCCTCTGCATGGATGCGTGTTGTATCGAACACGGTAAGCACAGAATTCTCTGGTTTTATCAACAGACCAATTTCCGTACAGCCAAGGATGACTGCCTCAGCATCCGCCTCCTGTTTCAGTCGCTCAATAATCTCACAATATTTTCTGCGGGAAGCTTCGGAAATTATTCCAACACACAATTCCTCGTAAATCACACGATTAACAATTTCAATTTCCTGTCTATTTGGGATAACGACTTCAATCCCATGCGTCATAAGACGTAATTTGTAAAAATCCTGCGTCATGGTATACTTTGTACCAAGCAGAGCTGTTTTGCGAATCCCCCTGGCAAGCAAAACGTCTGCTGTAGCATCCGCAATATGAAGAATCGGTATATGAAGTGCTTTCTGTATCTGCGGTGCAACCTTGTGCATGGTGTTCGTACAGATTACAATAAAATCCGCTCCTGCAACCTCCAAGCTCTTCGCAGCATCAGTAAGTAACTCTGCACTTTGTTCCCACATCCCAGATATCTGATATTGTTCGATTTGCGCAAAGTCTACACTATAAAGAAGAATCTTTGCTGAATGCAACCCTCCCAGTTTTTCTTTTACAGCTTCATTGATTAGTTGATAATAAGTAACAGTACTTTCCCAACTCATGCCTCCAATAAGCCCAATCATCTTCATATCATTCCTGTCCTTTCTTTTTCCAAAAGCATTTTGGAAAACCGTTCAACATGCTGCTCCACCTGCTCTATAATTGATTCTTTATCCTCTATGCCGTCATAAATACTATAAAGCAGAAAAATCGGTCCATAGAAGTCAAGTGCAAGCTGTCTCGCTTCCCCTTCATTATCCGTAAAACCTCTGAAAACCTCTTCTATGTATAAAAGTGGACCACCTGAGAGATATTGCTGATAAAGTTTTGCAAGCTCTGGATCTCTGTACTGCTCCAGTGTAAGCATTTTACGAAAACAACACGGAAATTCTTCCTTCGTCCAGTGTAAGAACTGAACTTTCGTAAATTCTTTAATCTTATCAAGTGCGGCTGCCTGATAGCCTTTTCTCACTTCTTCCATATTGCCTTCCGGCATTTCATATTCCTTCACTCTTTCCATATCCATCTGATTCATTTTCTCTACAATGCTGTCAAGGATTTCCTGTTTGCTTGTATAATGCTTATACAAAGCTGCCTTAGTCACTCCAAGACTAGCCGCAATATCATTCATGGATGTTCCCATATAACCACTCTGGGCAAACAGCTTTAATGCTTCGTCTAAAATTCTTTCCTTTGTATTCTTTTCTCTGATACTCATCACTTACCTCCTGTGGTTAAAAAGTCTCATTATTCCACAACACTATAGCCATTTTGTTTTAATATTTCCATCGCTTTTTCATAGTTTCTGTTTTTTACAAATATATAATCTGTATTAAAAGTTGAAACTGCAAAACCTGAAATTGATTCTTTTGCAAGAATACCGGATATTCTTGATAAAATACCTATTAATGAAAAATCAAGTATCTCTTGGATACGGAAAACCTTCCATCCATCATCTCTTTTGATGACATTCTGCGGCACATCTCTTGTAAAACATACCAGCGAATTTTCGTCTTCCGTTTTTCCGATAAAACAATACTCTGTATTCCAGTTTACAAGAGAATAATCAGTCACTTTACATACGGTAAAATCGTAATCTATTCTTTTTATTTCAATTTTATTCATACCTACCTGCTCACTCCTAATTTATTTTTCAAAATTGGCACATACAGCCTCGAAATAATTACTTTCTCATCATTTTCCAACACTGCCTCAAATCTGCCACCAAGTGCCGGCGAAATATGCAGGATTTTTTCAATATTTACAATCATAGACTTTGAAATCCTCATGAATGGAAGTTCTTCTATCACCTCTTCTAGCTGATATAGTCTTTCCTTAACCTCATAAACACTTTGCCTGCAATAAGCGAATACTTTGTTATCCACCGTCTCAAAATAATAGATATCTGATGCTGCAATGGTACTGATTCCATGCTCATCATATCCGGTAAACTTTATTTCACCATATCGTAATCTATGTATTAATCTGTCCATGTCATCTGATAAGATATGACACCTGAATATTATTTCATCCTCCTCATCCGAAGAAGGACGAATGACCGATACCTTCATCTGCTTTCTCCATATAAATATGTTTTTTGTAGCAGTTTCCTAACAAATATAAGGAAACAGCTTATATGAATGCTTCTAATACCCAATTACCAGCATACGACATTCCTCACAGCACTCAGCCGCTATACTTGTCCGATGCCCCCGCTTTAAAGAAGTAATCTCTATAAATCCATCCGCTTTGTCTGCCTTCTCAAATACACCCGGCACCTCATTAGCAAAACTGAATGCTCCATCTTTGCTTGCAAATAAATATCCTTTTCTCATTTCTTTACCACATTTTGTACAAACCATTCTTGATTCCTCCATCAATTTGTAACTGTTCAGAGCCAAGCAGATTTCCAGAAAAATTGTGAGTCATGCTTGCATGAACGAACAATTATTTCTGAAAATCTATTTGGCGGATACGCCACACCGACGAAATGCGCAGCATTTTGGAGGTTGGCTCTGAATAGTCTCTCTCATTTTACTTTAAAAAAGGCAGCACTTAAAATCCACATCAGGAAAATAAGCACTGCGTCTTTGCGTCTGTCTTATAATATTATAAGTTACCTTTTGGTTACTTTATATTATAGTAACCGTTTGGTAACTTGTCAAGTGTTTCTTTTATTTTTAATATTGCATTCATATAGCTTATTAGTATATGACATGGTGCAAAAAGCACCGCAAATATCAATAATTGGAGATTTCCACACCTACTGCTGCACTGCATACCCCGGCTTTTCTTAAATCATGTTTTCTAATCCATTCAAGCATCCTTACGCTCCTTTATACCGACTTTCCCAATAGCATAAAAAAGTACCCCGCCTTTTATCATCAACTGGAGAAAGACTATCACAACGCAATAGGTCTCTCTTATCATTGAAAAATACAAGACCGCTGTCATGCTGATCAATACGGAACTGATGGTAATGGCATTTTTCCCATTATCTATATACATATGATTCAATACTATTTTTACAATTCCAAGTAGAACGAATGCCACAATCAGAAGCCAGCAGATGATACAAATCCAACCATTTGCCGGCTTAAACTCCCAGAGATTTACTGTTATTACAGAGTTATCCATCTGTCTGGAGTATAGAGGCAATAGTGCAAGCAAAATTCCGATTAAATCAACAGTTCCAAACAACATATCACATATTCTTTGGATATTTGACCTGTTTTCCTTTTCAGCAATAGATACCAAAGCGTCTGCCGACAGAAATTCATCAATCGAAATGGAAAAGAAGCCTGATATTGCTTTTAATGAATCAATACTGGGATATCCTCTGCCGGTATCACATAGTTAAAGATATTGGTATCATTCAATCAAT
>UMDQ01019329.1_pt1 | contig 76805 bp, 68 predicted proteins | sample 1964531 | NCBI WGS metagenome assembly UMDQ01 (sample SAMEA4835998, study PRJEB28245) | human gut metagenome | biome: gut microbiome; material: fecal sample | place: Denmark | collected 2008
AAGGGGCATGTTCACAATTTATTTACTCATGCGTTTTTCGTGATATAACTTTCATCCATTTCTTCTATGCCACAGCCGCTTTCTTCTTTTTCATGATCTGCAGCACCGCTGAAATTCCGACGAGAACGATGCCGACAAGGTCAGTCACGGTTCCAGGAATGATCAGGCAGAGACCGCCGATGATCGAGAGAAGCCGCTCGATCACGTTCAGGTTTGCAAACATGTAGCCTTCAAGACCGGCTGCAACACCGAACAGACCGATCAGGGATGTTACGATGATCGTTACAACACCGAGAACGCCTGTATCGATAAATAACATTGCCGGGTTAAACGCGAAGATATACGGTACGATGAACGCTGCGATCGCAAGACGGGATGCGTTTAACGCGGTCTTCATCGGGTTGGATTTCGCGATCGCGGATCCTGCGTAAGCTGCAAGAGCAACCGGCGGTGTGATATCTGCTACGATACCGAAGTAGAATACGAACATGTTGGCAGCGATCTTGTTGATTCCCATACCGTTTACGAGGATCGGTGCACATGTGGTAGCCATAATGATGTAGTTTGCAGTTGTCGGAACGCCCATACCAAGAACGATACAGGTTAACATAGTAAGGAATAATGCTACGATCACGCGGTCACCGGCAACGCCGACAATTGCGGAGATCAGGAGCTGTCCAAGACCGGTCATTGTTACGACACCGGCGATGATTCCGGCAACGCCGCAGGCAACAGCTACGGAGAGTGTATTCTTACCGCCTGCCTCCAACGCGTTGATGAATCTTGTCGGGTTCATTCTTGTTTCTTTATTCGGCATGCTGACAAGGATTGCAAGAGCGGTAGCGATGATCGCTGCACGGGACATCGTGTAGCCCATCATAACCATTGCAACAAGGGCAACTAACGGAATAAGAAGATAACCCTGGCGGACAAATAACGGTCCGAATTTCGGAAGCTCATCCTTCGGGATACCCTTTAAGCCAAGTCTCTTTGCCTCAAGATGTACAGTAATGAAGATACCTGTGAAGTAGAGGAGTGCCGGGAAGATCGCTCTCATCGCGATCTCGCCGTACTGAACGCCTACCATCTCAGCCATTAAGAATGCGGCGGCGCCCATGATCGGCGGCATGATCTGTCCACCGGTGGAGGAAGCTGCCTCAACGGCACCTGCGAATTCACCCTGATAACCGGTCTTCTTCATTAACGGGATCGTTACGGAACCGGTCGTTACTGTATTACCAACGGAGCTTCCGGATACCATACCGCAGAGAGCAGAGGAGATAACCGCTACCTTTGCCGGTCCGCCTGTGGAAGCGCCTGCCAGAGAGTTTGCCAGCTGGATAAAGAATTCAGAAATACCGGTCGCCTCAAGGAAAGCGCCGAACAGGATAAACAGTGCGATATACGTGGAGCAGACACCGATCGGAGTACCGATGACACCGCTCGTCGTATAGAACAGGTTGTAAACGATGGACTTTAAGACTACCGCAAAGGCTCTGCCCTGTCCAAGTCCGTTATAAAACGCGTAACCTACAAAGAATGTCGCCACACAGAGGATCGGAATACCTACAACGCGGCGGCATGTTTCTGCTAAGATCAGGATACCGATCACGCCAACGATAACCTCTGTCTGGCTGATTCGTGTCGCGTGGCCGATAATTGTTTTAAAGTTAAATACGAAGTAGAAGTAAGCACCGGCTCCGAGTACCATAAGGATAATATCGTAGATCGGAACGGAATTCTTTTTTGAGCTTCCCTTTTTCATCGGATATACCAGGAATGAAAGGATAATTACAAAACCGACAAACAGGGAACGTCTTACACGCTCATCCCAGTTTGCAAACAGGTTCATATAGAGCATTAAAACTGAAAACGCTGCCAGAAGGAAACGAATGACCTGCTTCGGGGTGCCTTCCCAGATTCGGGTATTCGATTCACGGTCGTACTTTTTCATGATGGCTTCGACGTCTTCGGTGGTACCGGTCTCCACATCAGCCACCGGAGATGTGTTGACTTTCATGTTGTCTTTCTCTGCCATACCAATCCCTCCTTTATATTTCGTTTCCGGCGCTGCCCCTGTATACCCCCTATACAAACAGGCGCCGGATATGTCCGAAACTCTTTTAACGCTTAGAATCCTTTATGTTCACAGGAGAACTCTACTTTGCTGTTTCGTCCGCAGAGATCCCTCAAACTGATTTCTTTTCCGTGAAGTGTGAGTGTGTGGTCGGAGACCGTACCCACGATATATGAGAGATATGGCATTTCCTTATTAAACCCGGAAACGACCATTTCCCCGTTTTCATCATACGTAAGCGTCTGCCCATCCTCGATTTCTGTCTGCACACCCGCGCCGAAATTATTGTAGATCGTGCGGATCACGTAGATCTTGTGGTCGCGGATCTCGTAAACGTCCGTCAACGGATACTTATTTACCGAGTGGATGAACGTTACAGAAAACTCATCCCCCTCTTTTACCCGGAAGCGGGCATATTCTGCATTTGTGTCTCCGTTCCTCAGGACCAGATAGTCTCCGCTTCGTAAAGTATAGGCAAGAGTGGCAGCAATAATTGCCGTGATTATTGCTGCCACTGTAAAGAATCTTACTTTCCTGTTTTTCAAGGTAATTACTTGATTGCTCCTACTTCCTTGAAGTACTTCTCAGCACCCGGATGGAACGGAACAGAAATACCGGAAACCGCATATTCGAGATCAAGTTCTTCGCCCTTTGCATGTGTGGAAGCGATCTCATCTTTGTTATCGAAAATAGCCTTTGTGAGGTTATAAACTGTTTCTTCGGAAAGCTTCGGGGATGCGATCAGAGTAGCTTTGATAGCAACTGTCTGAACATCATCGTCAACGCCCTTATAGGAGCCGCCCGGGATTGCGTATGTTGTGTAGAACGGATGTGCATCCGCAAGCTTCTTCGCATGCTCGTCATCGATCTCAAGAAGGTTGATCGCATTTGTTGTAGCGAGCTCTACGATCGCTGTTGTCGGTGCGCCTGCTGTACAGAAGAAAGCATCGATCTTGCCGTCTTTTAATGCATCTGCGGAATCACCGAATCCGAGGTTGTTGACCTGGATATCATCGAAGGAGATGTCATAAGCCTCGAGGATCTGACGTGCGTTGAACTCAACACCGGAGCCTGCGTCACCAACGGATACTCTCTTGCCCTTTAAGTCAGCGACAGATTTGATATCTCCGGAGGATACGATCTGGCAAACCTCAGCGTAGAGGGCTGCAACTGTTGTGAAATCTTTTGCTGCGCCTTCTTCTGCGAAGAGGTCAGTTCCGTTGTAAGCATAATCCATAACGTCGTTCTGTACGATCGCGAGGTCTGCTTCACCGTCGTTTACAAGGTAGATATTTGCTTTGGAAGCACCGGTAGACTGAACGTTAATGTTCACTCCGATGTCTTTGCTGTTTAATACATTCGCGATTACACCACCGAATGCGTAATATGTACCGGTGGTTCCGCCAGTACCCATTGTTAACTTCTGGGCATCACCACTCGGGGCTGCTGCTGCGGCTGCTGTTGTTTCAGCTGCTGCTGCGGTAGTGTCGGCTGCTGCGGCGGCTGTGGTCTCTGCCGGTTTGCTGCCGCCGGAACAAGCGGTCAATACCATTGCACAGGATAATGCGAGTGCCATTGCTGCGGAAAATCTCTTTCTCATATCTTTCTACCTCCTTTTTCTGTTCCTTTGCACAACGTTTCAGCAAAGGAAGCTTACGAACATATTATACATCTCTATTGTTACTTTTGCAACAAATATTAGTAATTTTTGTAAACGTCTGAAATCTTTCAGCTATTCTTTGTTTTCTCATAATTGCGGCTGTTTACTTCCATAATTTAAAGTTTTGATGCGCAATTGCTTGAAATCTAAAAATTGTATTAGCGATTTTGTGTCCCTTTTATCAGTATATGCGTCATTTTTTCGCTGAATTCCCGGATTCTGTCCTCAATTCCCGGAAGTTTCATGGCAGCACCGGCGTTGTTGGCCGTCTCCATCATGCAGAAATTCCCCGGGAGGTAAAAGGTCTTGTTCATGTTCAGAGCCGTGACGAGCTGTCCGGCAAGAAGATCGCTCCCGGAATAGCCTGACACGATGATCGCAAACAGCGCTTTATCGTAAAATCTCGTGGTCCGGAACAGGGCCGTCAACCGGTTGATGAACGCTGTCATGTTGGCGGACAGGGCATCGTTGTAGTTTGGGCAGAGGAGCAGGATCGCGTCAGCCCATTTAACAGCCGGATAGATGTTCTCCACCATGGCCCCGCCGTAGAAGCATTTTCCCTGCTCGCCGAAGTGCAGGCACATCTGGTACGGACATCCGGAACAGTCCACGAGAGTACCGTTTCTCAGGTTGATCTCCTGAATCCTGATCCGGTCGTCCAGGCGCTCCTTTACTTTCTGCCAGATCGCCAGGGTATTGGAGGTCCGGTGGTTTGAGGCGTGGAGGACCAGAAGGTGCGATTCTTCTTTCGGCTGCCATGTTTCTTCCAGAATTTGATGTACCAGGATCTCAGCACTCTTTTTGTAGGCACCGAACCGGTCCGTGTTCATATTGGCGGCCTGGATCAGATAGTTGTCGAGGGAGGCGGTTCCTTCCACCAACGGTCGGCCCACGAAGGCGCAGCCGGCACGGTTTGCCGCCACCGCCAGCTCTCTCGCTGTGGCTTTCGTGTAAAATTCGCTCTCAGCATCGATGATCATCCCAGCAGTCGCCCCCGCGAGGACCTGGTCACCACCCCGCAGCCAGGCGAGAACTTCATAGTAGCCGCGGTTGATGCCGTTTTTTCCTAACGGAACTGCAAACAGGAGTCTTCGTCCACGATATTTGCAGGGATCCTGCTCCAAAATCTCCATGTCTTCCACGATCTCGGCGTCTATCCCGTCAAGCGCCGCCCTCAAAACCTCGTCTATACGCGACCGTTCTTTCTCCGGACCGCGTTTTTGCGGATATAGAACTAACAATCTGTCACTCTCCATGATGTATCACTCTCCCTGATAAATCTGCTTCACTCAATATACATGATCACTGATATTTTTATAACAACGGCTTTCCATCCTCAACACAGCACGTATAAAAATCCCGACAGACATCCCCGACACACGGGAAAACTGCCGGGACAAACGAAATCAGCATTTTTCTGTATTTTTGTCTTCGACGCAGAAACAATCTCTACACGATCTTCGCAAGATTTTCAGCCGCGAACACGATCCTCTCATACAAAGCATCCGGCAGCGCCAGCACCTCCGTCTCGAGACCATGTTCTGTATAACGGTTCTTCACGCCCATATAAATGCCGCCGAGGAACACGGAACCACAGTGCCACTGTTTTCTGAGCGTCATCAGGATCGAGATCGCGCCGGATGAGAATGCCGGGGCAACGAACGGTTTGTAGCCGATGGCGCGCATGTGGAGGTTCGCGGTGACGGTGAGGTTTGTCAGCTCTTTTGAGAGCTCATCGTTGTAGTTTTCGATGGAATCCGCGATAACGAGATCCTGTCCGTGAGGTCCGAAGGAACGACCTTCCGTCAAAAACTGCTTAAACCTCGGATCACGTTTTGCATAGTATGCAGCTCTCGCGTTCATTACACCAAGGCCGAATCCCTGAACCTGTTCCGGGAGAAGTCCCATCCAGTCGTACTCTCCCGCCTCATTCTTGTTGCTCTCAAGGAACGCGGTCTTCGCAAGCGGATCTACCGGATCGGAGACGGCACAGAATAAGCCCTTAAAGTTCTTTTCTCTCGCCATCTTCGCGTAATGTCCGATGATCTTTGAGTTATTCTCGAACTGGTACATGCGGACATCTTTGACACCGGAACCTACCGGCGGGATTCCCTTCGAGGCCACGAATACGAACACATCACAGTCAAAGAGGTGATCCTGGTCCACAACGTCCACCTCCGGCATCGCGTCGTAGTCCCACGGATAGGCGATCTGGTTCTCCTCGAACTCCCAGCGGGCAGTCACCTTGTCGGAGATATCGCAGATTCCGATGGATGAGATCACATCCCCGCCGAGAAGATGGAGACCCGTTAAAAGCATGCTGCCCACATCGCCGATCGCCAGCACATGGACGCGCTTTTTTCCCTCTTTCGGTTCATATGACAGGATCTCCTTAAATTTCGGGTGGGACGCGTTTACCGCGCGGAGTGTTCCGGCAGCAATCTGTCCTGTAAGCTCCGCCGGGAGCTCCTCGATCTGTCCGTCATGTACGGACGTATTTAATTTGTTTATGTTTAACCAGCTGACATCCTCTTTCTCCGCGAAGAGTTCTGCCGGATGGTTTACAAGAAATGAGGCGCGGCGGCTGCCAGGTTCTCCGGTAAAGAGCCAGGTGAGCTTTGTTCCTGCTGCCGGTTTCTCTGTTTTTTCATATGGCAGATCGCCATGTGCGGACGCGCAAATCATGTCTCCGATTTTATAATATGTTACCATAATTCCATTCCCCCTGATTTCCATATTTTACTGCCATGAACCAAAGCCATTCAGGTCTGCCGACCTTACGGCTTTGATACACAGCCCACGATTATCGCAGATCTTCCTTTTAAGCCCTCAGCCTCTCGAAATTCCAGACGGCGTTCAGCATTTTATCCCTTGATCAGAAACTCTTTCATCCTCCACAGCGTCTCCAGATCATTCTCCAGATATACTGACGCCGCCAGGTTCTCATCATACTCCATACAGCTTCCCTTATCCGGGCAGAGCGGCAGGATGACGGCCTCGGAGAGGCGTGAAAGGGTAAGGTTTTTCGCGTACATTTTCCGGTATTCCGCTTCAAGGACCTGGAAAAGATCCCTGGAATTCTCGATACAGCAGGCCGAGAACTCCACAAGTGCCTCCCGGCTGCAGCCGGAAAGTCTCGGTGTCGCGTAGGGCAGAATCATGTTGATGGACGGCTGAAGTCCCGCAACCTTCATCTCCTCACGGCGCACGGTATCGCCGCCGATAAACGGATACAGTGTGGATTCCACGAACCACTGGCGCAGGTTCGGCATCGAGTAGATGCTCTCCACCGGGACCTTCAGGCACTGCATCAGGTCACGGCCATAGCCGGACAGTACGCCCACAACGACCTTCCTGATCGGGATCCCGTCCTCCCTGAGTTGCGGCACAAGCACCTGGAGACGGTCTGCCTTGTGGACGAGGTCATCCACAAGGATCACCGGCCGGTCGAAGGACTTGATGGTCTCGATCTGGCTTTTTAACGGTGAGTAGTACGGGAACGGCTCGATCGTAAAGCTGTTCAGATCCGGCTCATAGACCTTATCGGTGTGCAGCGTCTTTGTCACCGTGTTCGGAACCACTTTTCCTCTCAGGATCTTACCGAAGGGGACGCACATGTTCTTTCCGAGTCTTCTCGGCACCAGCGGCTCTCTCGGAACATCGTTGAGCGCCGTGATCCGGTCCACAAGACGATGATACATGATGCCGGATGATAAGGACAGTACAAGATTTCCCGGATACAGCTTCGTCATAGCGATCTGAAGCTTTTTGTGGTTTTTCTCCACAGCATCCAGAACCGCCGGATTGCTGGCAAACGGCTCCTTGATCGTAGTATCCAGGTTATGCAGGAACATTAACGGCTCATGCATGTCGACCATGTAGATCGTCCGCTTGTCGTTCTCGTCCGCCATATGCGGACGGATAAAGCCCTGTCTCTCCAGCACGTACACGACCTCTTTCGTCGCTGTGCCGCGCTCCGCGACAAACAATGCGAAACTGTAGTTTTTCTCCAACTCTTTCGCCAGCACTTCAACGAGAAGCTGCTGCGGGGCATCGCGGATCACCCCGCTGTCCCCTGTGCCGTCCTCTCTCGCATAGATGCCTGTGATCAGAAGGATCTCCCGGCTGCTCTTTCCGCGAACTAGGTTTGCCAGCTCCATATCCTTTAAGACGCCGAACAGATCCTCGTTTCCGATCTCCCGGTAGCTCACAAAGCCCGCCGGGCGCTCACCTTCCACGGTATTTCTTAAGATCAGCAGGCGGTCATTCTCCACCTGGATCTTTGTCAGGATCGCCTGGGCGTCCGGATGTCCGTAGAGAACGGTGTTTCCAAGCTCATCCAGTACCTCACGGTCCCTGCCCGCCGCGTTCTCGAAGGCGATAGCTTTCGCCCGTAAGATCGGCTTGAATTCCGGCTCGCGCAGGTACATGCCCTTGTGGTAAATGTATTCCTGGACTACCGGGTCGATGAGGCTGGAAATATCGCGGTGGTTATCAATATTTTCACGGATCTTCGTGGAGCTGATATCCTCCAGCTCCTGCGGGAGCTCCAGCTGCACGACTTTTCCGGTGATCTGCTCGTAAACCTCCGTCGGATGTGCCTCACCAGGGCGCCGGAAGACGATGTGGTTGAAGGAATGGATGGAATTCTCCTCCGGATCCTTCTTGTAGGAGCTCGCGTTGTGGATCACGTCGGATCCCACAACGATATAGAGTTCTTCCGTCGGGAACATCTCCTTCAGCCTCCGCAGGTCCGCCGGATTCGCGATATTTACCGGCGTGTTGTCCGGGAACAGATGGACATAAAACTCGTCCGCGATGGACATGTTTACGATCTGGCGGCGCACCAGATGCGGCTGGGTCTTCTTTGACCAGGAAAACTCATCAATGGCAAGAAATACGGTAAATCCGAGCTCCTGGATCTTCTTTGCGATCTCCTTGTGGGATAAGGTAAACGGGTCAAAGGTTCCCGGGAAAAATGCGATCTTCTCCCGCGTCCTGGTCTCCACCAGACCGCCGAACAACTGGTAGTGAGCGATAAAACGGTCGATATGGGACAGGGTCGCGGCACGGTAGTAGAGGCTCAGCTCGCCGCCCTTATTCTCATTTAACAGGAACAGGAGTTTCTTTGCGCAAAGGGAGAACATTCTGCTCTTGTCCCGCTCCGCAAGGATCTGGGAGCCGAAAATATGCTGTCCGATGACAAGCAGTGCCTCCTGACGGACCTGCTCCCGGTAGTTTGCAAGACAGCTTAAAATCAGGCCGAGAAGCTTCATGCGGCGTTCTTCCGATACTTCCTCGGACTCATGAAAACGGACGGTATACCGCGAATAGCACTCCAAAAGGACTCCTAACGTATCGAGGGCAACGGACACGATCCGTTCATTTCCGTTCGCCAGCAGGATATGCAGACGTTCAATGATGTCATCAAGCTGTTCCGGCGGCAGCCATAAGGCGAACTCGCCGAGGTATTCCGGAATGTATTTGGAGAACTCGTACTCTCCCACTTCCAGTCCCTTTAAGAGCTCCACCGCGATCTCGTTTCTCTGGTCTGTTGCCAGCAAATGGGCAAGACGCAGGAGCGCGCGGCCCGCGTCATGGCGGACACCAACCTGCTCGCTGACTTTGATCAGGTTGGAAAAATGGGCACAGATATGGAGAAGGTGATCCCGTTTTCCGTGATCTACCTGATCTGCCAGAAGCTTGATATTTACGGATTTCAAGATCCACGGGGTAGCGGATTTTAAATTTTCAAGGAAGATATCGCTGACCACATCATGTCCGTATAAGACTTCCCGCTGGGCGGTGGTGTCCAGACGCAGGTTCGTATAAATCCGGTACTGTAAGAATAACAGCGTGATCGTCCTCGGATTGATCCGGTGTGCCGCGTCGCAGGCGATCTCGTAGCAGGCGCTTTCCGGCGGCACCGCCTGGGTCAGAACCTTTAAGACGCGGACGGCCGCGATCTGCACCTTCTCATCCGGGTCGTCCATATGGCTGATGGCAAAGCGGATCAGCCGTTCCAGACGGCTGCCCTTGCTGCAAAGATCCAGGGGCAGGGAGAAGATACAGTCTAATAAGTAGAATACCGGATCGCCCACAAGGCGGTGATGTCCGTCAAACCACTTCATGAAGACCTCGAACAGCTCTTCCCGGACCTTCTCCGAGCTCCGGTCCATGGCGGATACCATGACAAATTTCAGAGAATTCTGAATTCGGTTCTTCTGCTGCAGGGTCAGGCGGTAATCCGGGCATACGAGCTGTCCAAGACACTCCTCCCAGAGCGTCAGTGCCGTCTTAGCGTCCGGATCCGGCATATTTTTCGGTAGCTCTTTCCGGTATCCGGCGTTGAAATCTGCGAACATTTTTCCGATGAGCGCCGCCGCCTGTCTCCGGATATCGCCCTCGCGGTTTAAGAGGAGCTCATACAGGAAGCTGATGGTCTGCTCTTTCTGGCGGTGGTTCAGGTGGATCGAATATTCGTTGAACATATTTAAGTACGCGCGGACATTCTTCCAGTCTTTTTCGCTTCTCGCCGCCTCCAGGATATTTCCGAACTGGCGCTCGGTCCCGAGACGATGCATCACGTCGATGTTATGCTCGATTCCCCAGAATACGAAGGAGCGGACCACCTGTTTTCCGGTCTGTACGACAATATCTACCGGCTGCTCCGCCGGATCCGGGTTTCCTGTCAGATCCACATCCACGCCTTTGGAACGCATGTAACGCTCGAATTCGTAGAGGCGGGAGTAGACGACGCGGTAGCGGTTCCGTTTTGCCTCATCCACATTGTCAAGCTTTGACAGGATCACATCAAAGGAATCTTTTAACGTGTAGATCTTCGTGATCTCGCGGCCATCCTCGCCGCGCATCTGTTTTACGCGGAAATCGGCGTAAATCAGAACCAGGGACTCCACAGAGATATTGTCGAGCTCCAGATCCCAGGTGGAATGGTTCGCGGCGATGTGGCCGATTCCTTCCATATTGTAGGCGGTAAACCACTGGTTCGTATAAAAATAGTGAAGGTACGGAACCCGCTCATCCGGCTTACAGCCAAATTTTCCGAGGTCATGTCCCGCTGCTGCGCCCGACGCCAACGCCAGGTCAATTGGCACCCCCGCCTCATAAAGCCCCCGGGCTGCCACCATCGCAACATAGTGGACACCCGCGATATGTCCCAGCGTCTCGAACGGGGTCGCCTCACGGTTTAACCGCATCATCTCGTATATGTACTGATCACGGAACTCACGGATAAAGTGGGCATACTCACCGGCACGCTCAAAACCGGCATATTCTTCTTCTGTCAGAAAGCGGAAATCATCATATGGATCGAACGGCAGAACCTTCCGTTCTTCATCAAAGAAGTACTGGAGAACATTCAGGAAATAGAGCGCAGACGGCGCATAAGGAGCTGCGGACACAGCGAAATCCGCATCCGGGTACAGAATGTGGGTCGAATATTTATAAGCGAAGGAAAGCCATCCCTCCTCCGGTTCATTGCTGAGTTTTTCCATATCTACGCGGCAGAATTCCAGAATCTCCGCGCAGGAAAAACGTCTTGTTACCGGGAATGCCTTCTCGAAGATCACTTCCCAGCGGTCTTTATCAAAGAGCTGCTGCATGCTGCGGCGGCTGAGACCGATCTTTTTTAAAAATTCTTTGTCTGACAGACGGTTTCCAAGCTCTGTCACAAGGTGGCGGATGTGTCTGTTATACATGGATATACCTCCATTTCGAGGATGTTAAGGGCGGACTGCGCGGAAATTTCTGTCCTGCCGCTGTATCGGTTTCCGGATTAATCCAGGAACATCGGACGGGCTGGGGAGAGTTTTCCGGCTGTCCACAATTATAAGACCAGTATAAACATTTCCTGAGGTGTTTTCAAGAAATTTTCTTTTCAGATCGTGCACCGATGATTTTTCTTTTCAGATCGTGCTTGGATCGTTTCTTTTCACATCATACTCGAACCGCGGCTGGTAAAAGAATCTGTCACTTTGCACTTGACAGTTGATGTATCTGATGGTATTATTTCAGTAACAATTATCATTATTATTGTTTATTTGATCTCTACACTCCGGAAAGGAGGTGCACCATGAAAGCATTAAAATTCAGCCGCCAGCGTGAATCTATCCGGGAATGTCTGAAAAACCGCAAGGATCATCCTACCGCGGATGCCGTCTATGTGACGATCAGCAAAGATTACCCGAAGATCAGTCTGGGAACTGTATACCGCAACTTAAATCTTCTGGCAGATATGGGCGAGATCCAGCGTTTTTCCAGCGGAGACGGATCGGAACATTTCGATTATAATACCGATCCCCATTACCACTTTGTGTGCAAGGCCTGCGGGGCGATCATCGATATGCCTCTGGATCTGGTCTGTGACACTTCGGACCTTCTCACCGCTCCGTTCCCGGGACGGGTTGATTCCCACACGGTTTTCTTTTACGGTGAATGCGAGGACTGCCTGAAAAAGAAAAACGAAAAAGTTTAAAATTCTATTGACATTCGTTGTCAATTAGAATATAATAACGATAACAGTTACTATTGTTTATTTAGATCAACTGACCGGATTACGATCCGTCAGTGACTATCTTTCAAAAGAACTGTGATCCATATTACAACCGTCAATTGATCAGGGATCTCTATATTTCAAGATCCCTGACCCCTGATAAAATTTTAAAAAGGAGAAAAATACTATGAAGAAATTTGTATGTTCTGTATGTGGTTATGTATACGAGGGCGAGGCTGCTCCGGAGAAATGTCCGCAGTGCGGCGCACCGGCTTCCAAATTCGTTGAGCAGAGCGGCGAGATGAACTGGGCTGCTGAGCATGTAGTTGGTGTTGCACAGGGCGTTAGCGAAGATATCCTTGCTGATTTAAGAGCTAATTTCCAGGGTGAATGTTCTGAGGTTGGTATGTACCTCGCTATGGCAAGAGTTGCTCACAGAGAAGGTTATCCGGAGATCGGTCTTTACTGGGAGAAGGCAGCTTACGAAGAAGCTGAGCACGCTGCTAAATTCGCAGAGCTCCTCGGCGAAGTTGTTACAGACAGCACAAAGAAGAACCTCGAGATGAGAGTTGAGGCTGAGAACGGCGCTACTGCCGGTAAGACAGACCTCGCTAAGAGAGCAAAAGCTGCTGGTCTTGATGCGATCCATGACACAGTTCACGAGATGGCAAGAGACGAGGCTAGACATGGTAAGGCATTTGCTGGTCTCTTAAAGAGATATTTCGGCTAATTTTTGAAGAAAATAGTTAAAATTAAACTGGAGCGGCTTGTTTTTTCAGGCCGCTCCAGTTATAATGAAGGCAGAAAGGTACTCGGATATACGTCCGATGCCCTCAGTATGTTATAGTATAAAAAGAACTAGCAAGTTACTGTGGTAGGTAGGATGCTAGTTCTTTTTGTCTCTATGGTTATCGATGTATGACAATGCTGAAAATATAACTAGTAATAATGTTAGGACTTCCATTGTATTCATACGCCATCACCCCCTTTACGATCAGAGGGCACCAGACATCAGAAACGCATCCCCGCTTTCCGCTCCATTACAGGATAATTTTACCATATAAGTCGACGGATGTCGATTGAACTATTTGGTCACTTTCTAATCGCGTTCTTCTTGCGCATATTTCACATAATCTTCAAAGAATTCCCTCACATGTCCATTTTGGTTCTCTTTATGGCATAAGGCATAAAAACATCTGGAGATATACGGCGGAGCAAATTCTTTCATCTTAATTTTCTCATATCGCACCAGACGCACAAATGCCGGTACAAGTCCAAATCCGAGATTTGCGTTGACCATCATAAGCTTTGTATTATAAGAATTCACATGAATGATATCCCTGAATTTAAACGCTGTTCGGAAATGATCCGCAATCTGTGAAACACTTCCCTCGTACATGGTGATCATAATCTCATTCTTCAGATCTTCCGATGTTACAGCAGTTCGTTCTGCCAACGGATGTTCACGATTCAAAATAATCTTCCATGGCTTATCATAAATCAACTCCATGTCAACATTTTCCACCGGATATCCCGACAGGAACTGATCACTTGTCACAATAATATCGAGCAGTCCCTGCTCAAACCGTTTCAGCAATTCCCGATAACTATACTGCAGACAGGTAATCCGCACATCCGGATGTGCCATAACATACTGGCCAAGAAATGTATCTAAAAGCTCATCTTCATAGATTCCAACACCAATTTTCAATGATCTCGCATATCCCTGCTCCACATTCTGCACCAACCGCACCGTCGATTCATAAACATCCAGAAGTTTCTGCGCCTGAACATAGAACTCACTTCCCGCATCTGTAAGAATTACCTGATGATTGTCGCGATAAAAGAGCCGTACCCCGAGTTCTTCCTCAAGTCCACTAATCTTCCGGCTCATGGATGTCTGCGTCATGTGCTCTTTTTCAGCAGCTTTCGTAAAATTCAGGCATTCCGCCAGACTGATAAAGCATTTTACATTGTCTAAATTCAAACTTCCACCTCCGTTAGACAAACTTTTTTTTGCATAACGCGACACTTTTCTTTCATTTCCATTTTGTGCACTCTGATGCTACAATAATTTCATCGAAAGCCGGCCGGTTTGCAAGTGAAAACATATGTATTTGTAAAGGAGACTGAATTTATGACAAATTATATCAGAAAAATGAGTGGAAAGCAATATATGAAGCGCCTTGCCGAGAACCCAACCGTCATCATCCCGACTGGTGCATGTGAGATCTATGGACCGCAGCTCCCAATGGGAAGTGACCTGATCGCAGCTAAAAGAATTGCTGAACTTGTGGCTGAAAAGACCGGTGCGCTGATTGCTCCGACGATTGAAGCCGGCGAATCCTCCGCACTCGCTTCTTTCCCATGCACATTCGCAATGCCAAGAAAGATCCTGGAAGACTGGCTTGACTGGCTTGTCGGAAAACTGATCAAAGACGGGGCCAAGAATTTCGTTTTCATCACAGGTCATGCAGGAAATGTTGATACTGTAAACTACATCGGTAAGAAATATATGAATGAGCATGATATCAAGCTCGTCCAGATCGACTGGTGGAGATTTACAAATGCAAACGGAAGTGATATCTTCCAGTACAGCGGCCAGATGGCTCACGGACACGCAAGTGAGTGCGGCACATCCGTATTTATGTACCTTTTCCCGGAATTAGTAGACATGGACGAACTCTCCAGAGTAGAACCGCTTCCGGCGAGCGAATTCCCGGATTTCATTGGTTTCCAGAGATTCACTGAGAAAACACCGAACGGAACCATCGGCGATGCTACCGTCGCTACAAAAGAAAAAGGTGAAAAGATTGTCACCCGCTGTGTAGACCGAATCGTTTCCTATATGGAGAAAAAATTCTAAGCTTACCCAAAATCACACGCCTTACCTTACAAGGGGGATACTACTATGGCAGAAACCATGACTCTAACAACTGTTTTAATCGATATTTCGACTATCAGTACGCTGCTTTTTGTGGGCTTTCTGATCCGTCAGAAAATACCATTCTTTTACAAATACTATATTCCAACTTCTTTAATCGCAGGTATTTTAGGACTGCTCCTCGGTCCTCAGGTCCTCGGACAGTTCTCCCCGATCCACCTGCACTTCAGCCAGTGGATTTCACAGTGGACAAATTTCCTGTTCGCATTTATCTTTACGACATCGTTCCTTGGAACTTCCACCGGAAAATTCGGACGTGATGTACTTTCTACCACCTGTGTAACTGGCGCTGTATTTATGGCACAGATTCTCGCAGGACTTGGAATCGCTTTTCTCCTCTCCAAGTTCATGAGCAATGTTCCTTACGCAATGGGATTCCTTCCGGTATCCGGTTTCTATGGCGGACACGGTTCTGCCGGTATCATGGGCGGCTGCTTCGCTACTGAAGGCTGGGAGGACGCTACCGGTATCGCTCTGACATACGCAACCATCGGTATGTTCATGGCGGTGATCGGCGGTATGTGGATTATCAACTGGGGCGCTAAAAAAGGTTATACAAGAAAGCAAATGAGTTCCGTCAACCTCGACCAGAAAGATATCACCGGTATCGTACCGAAGGAAGAGCGCAAATCCATGGCAACTGCAATTTCCAGTTCCTCCGTTATCGATCCTCTGGCATTCCAGATGATGATTGTCGGAACAATTATTGCAATTTCCCATATTCTCCGCGAGGCGATCATTAAAGTATTCCCGTTCTGGAGCAAAATCCCGCTCTACACCATGTGCCTGATCATGGGTGCGATTATTGGTATTGTTTTAAGCAAGACAAAATATAACCAGTACATTGACCGTGGAAGCATGAAACGTATTTCCGGTGTCGCTCTTGAATACGTAATCGCTATGAATGTTGCGACCATCAAATTAAGTGTTCTGGCTTCCTTCCTGGTTCCAATCCTCGTTACTTCTATCGCAATCACCATTCTCACAGCGGTCATCTGTATCATTCTTGCCAAGAAGTGGTATGGAAAGGACTGGTTTGAAATGGCAATGGGCGCTTACGGACAGTGTACAGGAAGTCTGGCTACCGGTCTTCTCTTAATCAAGGTTCTTGACCCGAACGGTGATACACTTGCCGCAGAGAGTGTTTCCGGTTCCAGTACTCTCGGTTCCTTCTGGCAGCAGCCGTATAACACGATCGGCCCTATGCTGATCCTCTCCAGCCCGCTGCTCACGACTCTCGGAACCGCTGGATTCCTCATCGCATTTCTGATCGTCGGCACCGTATTATTTGGACGCACTGTAAAGAAGGCATAATTTATGAGTAAAGTAAACGAACTGATCCAACAATATACAGATGATGCCATTGAGATCCGGCGTCATATCCACCGCCATCCGGAGTTGTCCATGGAGGAAAAAAACACAACGGAATTCATAAGTCAGCAGCTTCTCAAATATGGCATTGAAATTTCCGATATCCCGTTTAAATCTGGTGTTCTCGGTATTTTAAAAGGCGGGGAGGATGGACATATCATTCTTCTCCGTGCCGACATTGATGCACTTCCGATGGTCGAAAAATCAGGACTTCCCTTTGCTTCAGAAAATACCGGCATCTGCCACAGCTGCGGACATGACATCCATACGACCTCCCTGCTGTTGGCTGCACGGGTTTTAAGTTCCCTTCGCGATGAACTTAAAGGAACGGTTCTGTTCCTGTTCCAGCCTGCCGAAGAACGCTTAAGCGGATCTCAGATGGTTATTGATTCCGGCGTTTTTGAAAATTATCACCCGGATTTCGCTGTCGGTCTTCATTGCTGGCCGGACATTCCGGCGGGAACCATCGGCATCCGCCGCGGCTCCTTTATGGCTTCCTCTGACACAGTAAAGCTCACGATCCGCGGAAAAGGCGGACACGGCGCACACCCCCACAAGAGCATCGATCCGGTCATGACATCCGCATACATTCTAACGGAGTTACAGACCATTATTTCGAGAACAATCGCACCTCTCGATTCCGCAGTCCTCACCATCGGAAAGATCACCGGCGGTACTGCAGCCAACATTATTCCTGACGAAGTCGTTATGGAAGGAACTGTGCGCACTGTCAGCAACGAGACCCGTGCCCTGATGGAAGAAAAGATCCGGCAGATCGTTTCCCACGGCGCTGCGGCCATGGGGGCAGAATGCGACATTGTTTACCAGAAAGGCGTCCCTGCCGTTGTCTGCGACAACCATGTTGTGGATCTCATTGAGCAGGCGGCTGCTGAAGAACTCGGCGCTGACCATGTAGTCACTCTCGCCACTCCATCCATGGGATCTGAGGATTTCTCCAGATACCTTGAAAAAGTTCCGGGCGCTATGTTCCGGATTGGAACAAGAAATGATGATCCGGCGTCTTCCCGCCCACTGCACAATGCCGGAATCGTGTTTGATGAACAGGCGATTACCTCAGGTGCATCCGTTTTCGCGGGACTTGCGCTGAGATACCTGCATTGATATACCATCTCATACCCCTCTTGCATCCAGGGCACAGGTGTACGCCAGAAGTTCAGAATTATCCGGACTTTACCTGATGCCCCTATATATGAAGAAGAGCGCTCCGCCAGGGCCGCTCTTCTTCGTCTTATTGTATTCTATTTACCAATCAGTTTTTTCACATCTTCTAACGACATCCCATGCTCTTTCGCAATCTTTGCAAGGTCTTCATATTCCAGCTTTCCACGAACTACACCGTAGCCTTCGGAAACCTTCTCCCGGACCACGCCGTATGGTGTTTCATGTTCCTTCATGGTTCTTGTCAGGGTATAGCGTTTGCTGATACTCTCACGAATGCCAAGCGTTGTTGTGTGCTTAAAGAGCAGAGATACCATCTTTTCTTTGTCATTGCAGCGGCACATGCAGGTTAAAAGGATTCCCGGGCGGCTCTTCTTCATGCCGATCGGGATCGTGTAGACCTCAAGGGCACCTGCGGCAAAGAGGATCTCCTGAACGAAGCCGAGGGCTTCCGGTGTCATATCGTCGAGGTTGCAGGAGAGCTCTGTCACTTCACTTCCATTCTCCTCTGTCTCGCCTAAGAGGACGCGCATGCAGTTTGCGCGCTCAAAGTCTTTCTTTCCCATACCGTAACCAATGGCAGCGGTCCGCATGACCGGCATTTCCTTAAATTCTGTCACAAAGTGCTTTAACAGTGCCGCTCCGGTCGGGGTACAGAGTTCGCCTTTGATGACTCCGCTGTAAATCGGAAGTCCCTGTAAAATAAAGGCCGTCGCAGGTGCCGGAACCGGAAGGATTCCGTGGGCACAATGGACATTTCCGCTTCCGACATGGATCGGGGATGCGATAACCTTCTGCGGAACGATCATGTGCATTAAGAGGCAGACTCCGGCGATGTCCGCGATCGCGTCGGCGGTGCCGACCTCGTGAAAGTGGATCTCCTCGACAGTCTTTCCATGGACGTGGGATTCCGCCTCGGCGATCAACTGATAAACGGCTACAACATCCGCTTTAACCTCTTCCGGAAGGTTTAAGTGCTCGATAATGTGAGAGATGCCCGCCATGCTGGCGTGATGGTGGTGGGTGTGACCATGATCGTGGGTATGGTCATGTCCGCAATCATGATCGTGGTCATGGGTGTGGGTGTGCTCGTGAATGGTCTGCTCTGCTGCTAATTCTGCCAGTTCATGGGAATGGTGATGTGCTTCATGGCTATGGTCATGATGGTCACCTTCATGGTCGTGGTGATGATCATGGGTATGATGACTGTCTTCATGGTCATGAGTATGATGGTGATCTTCATCATGATCGTGATGATGCTCATGCCCCTGCAGATCAACATCCACGCTCTCCTCCTCTTCCCCGTGGATCGTCACTTTCATATGCGTCCCGGTGATCCCACACTTTACTGACGGTTCTGCTTCGACGGAAAGCCCCGGAAGCCCCATCCCATTCATCATCTTTAAAAACTTCTCTTTATCCGGGCAGATTTCGTAGAGAGATGCCATCAGCATATCTCCGGCAGCGCCCATTCCGCAGTCAAAATATAATGTTTTCATATCAGTTCCACCTCATTTAAAAATTACGCAAATTATTTTCTTGCATTTCGCCCGCTGCTGGCATCTTCCTCCAGATGCACAGCGCTTCGGACTGATTTTCAGGCTTTTATCCACGCATATGGTTCATCATGCTCGCCAGATACCCGGCTCCAAATCCATTGTCGATATTCACAACGCTGACACCGCTGGCGCAGGAATTCAGCATGGAGAGCAGTGCTGACACGCCGCCGAAGGACGCACCATATCCGATGCTGGTCGGCACCGCGATCACCGGGCAGTCGGCGAGACCACCGATGACGCTGGCAAGGGCGCCTTCCATACCTGCGATTGCGATGATCACGCGGGCGTTCATGATGGAGTCCATGTGGGAAATCAGGCGATGAAGTCCTGCGACGCCCACATCATAAAGGCGTTCCACCTGATTTCCCAGAGCCTCTGCCGTGAGTGCCGCCTCCTCCGCAACCGGAATATCACTGGTTCCGCCGGTCGCCACAACGATCGTCCCAACGCCGTCTTTTTCCGGGAAGCTTCCGCAGATCGCAACCTTCGCTTCCTTAAAATATTGATATCCGCTGCCGGTCGGATACAGTTCTGCCAACAGCTGCTCCGTCTCCCGGCTCTTTTCCTCGTCAACACGGGTAATCAGGATCGTCTCCTGCCCCCGCTTTTTCATTGCCTCCACGATTCCGGCGATCTGTCCCGGAGTTTTTCCCGCGCCGTAGATCACTTCCGCCGCACCCTGACGCAGCTTCCGGTGGGTATCCAGCTTCGCGAATCCCAGATCATCGTATCCCGCTGCTGTAAACGGCTCTTTCTTCAGCTCCAGAACAGCGTTATCCACAGACAGCTCTCCCGCCGCTACTTTTTTCAACATTTCCCGTATATTTTCCATGTATAATTTCCTCACGCTTTTGTGCGACAGGGACTTCCTCAGAATTTTCTGTTGCACAAAAAAGCCATGAAAAGAGCAGCCCGTCGTTCTGACCGGCTTTCTGCTCCCTTCATGGCAACTGTTCTCCTCTTAATTTTTATGATGCATGTCTTCCACACCGTGTGAGCACACCAATACGGCATCTACTCACCAACCGTATTCCGAAGTGTACCGATTCCTTCGATTATGCACTCCACAACATCCCCGGTCTCAAGGAATTTCGGAGGAACGAATCCCATGCCGACTCCTGCCGGCGTTCCTGTTGCGATGATCGTTCCCGCTTTTAAGGTCATGCCTTTTGTGAGTTCACAGATCACTTCCTCGATTCCATGGATAAAGAGCCCTGTATTGGAATTCTGGCGGAGTTCTCCGTTTACCTTTGACTGGATCTTTAACACCGGCGGAAACGCAGTGGAATCCACGGTCATGATACACGGACCGAGCGGTGTAAATCCATCCAGGCTCTTTCCGAAATACCACTGTTTATGTTCCGTCTGCACCTCTCTGGCGCTGACATCATTCATGATCGTATACCCGAAAATATAGTCCTTCACTTCGCCCGGTTTTACGTCCTTCGCGTCTTTCTTGATGATAACGGCAAGCTCTGCCTCATAATCCAGTTGGTTTGTCAGGTTTTTATGTGCCGGAATGATTCCGTCCGGATCATTTGTGCGATTTACGCGCTTGGAGAAATAAATTGCTTTCTCCGGCTTTGAGAATTCCTCTTTCTTGAATCTCGCAGACTCTTTCGCATGATCCATATAGTTGATTCCCAGGCAGATAATGTCCTGATCCGGCTCCGCGATCGGAGATACGACCTTGATCTCTTCCACCGATGCCGCACCGGTCACATCTCCCGGCATCTTCTTTGAAATATAATCCAGCATTTCCATCTCAGACGGTCCCGCTTCCCGGATCAGATCCTTCATGGACCGATATTCCATTCCCGCAGCAGAAACCGGATAAACCCAGGTTTCATCCTCATTCAATACACCTAAAAAAGATCTTTTGTCTACTTCATATGCCAGTAATTTCATAGCCACTCCTTATGGGATATGTTTCAGTTCAAAAATCCCGTTACACGTTATTATAGTACAAATCGGAATGTGAGACAAGAATAAATTGACAATTGAAGGGAGCAGATCTACTGAACAGATACTGACAATTTACAAATTCTATCTTGTAACCACACGGTATCCCCTTTATAATAAAAGTCGATACAGTCAGATGGCATCTGCCTCTGTATTGTACAGAATTTTCAATTCGGAAAATTCCAACCTGTGTACAACAACAAACAGCAAAACTCACGAAAGGGTGTATCTGATTATGGAAAAGATCACAAGCTTCACTGTCAATCATCTGAAACTGATTCCCGGTGTTTACGTTTCCCGAAGGGATGTTGCCGGAGACAGCCATGTTACGACCTTCGATATCCGTATGACCCGTCCGAACTTTGAGCCGGTTATGAACACTGCCGAGGTCCATACGATCGAACATCTCGGCGCAACCTTCTTAAGAAATCACCGTCTTTACAAAGATAAAGTTCTCTACTTCGGCCCGATGGGATGTCGCACCGGATTCTATCTGCTTCTCGCTGGCGATTATGAGTCTGCGGACATCATCCCGCTTCTCCAGGAGATGTTCCTCTTCATCCGTGACTACGAGGGCGAAGTTCCGGGTGCTGCTGCCCGTGACTGCGGAAACTACCTCGACATGAACCTCCCGATGGCAAAATATCTCGCCGGAAAGTTCTATGATGAGGTACTTGAGGATATCCGCGAGGAACAGCTTGTTTATCCGGAATAATCCTTCACCTCAAATATTCTGAAAATACGTCCCATGTCTTCTCGTTGCGGCATCTGTCATTGTTCTCTTTGTTAAAATGAATCTGGCAGATTCCTCAGCTTATTGAAAACATGGGACTATTTTCATCATCATTCATCAAAATCGCAAATATTTTTCACATAGTCTTTAATTTGTCACCTTGTTTTTTTGTGCATTTTGACTGATAATGATGTCATCACACAAGAGAAGTGAGGGATTTCGTGAACAAAAAATATTCCCGTTATATCACCAGTGCATTGATCCTGATCATGGTATTTGTAGCCGCCATCCGTATGCAGAATGCAGCATCCGTCGGGATCGATTTCAATGACACCCGGATTGTCATCACCGGTCCATCAGGAACCGAACCTTTTTCCATTGATTACAGGGAAATCCAATCGATCACGCTTATTGACGACTACAACAGAGGCACAAAAGTTTCCGGCGTACAAAACCGTCATCTGTATTACGGAACTTTTCATAATGACGTATATGGTACATATGCTCTCTGTGCCGTCCCGTCGATTCGATCTGCAATCGAGATCCGGACTAAAAATGGTATTATCCTTTTTAACTACGAATCTGAAAAAGTAACTGCTGCCCTAAGCACTTCCTTGACTGAATTTGTCAGCGAAAAACAGCAGTGATACGGAAAGGAGTTTTTATGCGATATCTGATCAATCCAGTGAAGTCTCTGCTTTCACTGTTTGCCTTTATTTTATTTCTTTTCCTTTTTGTCGTCTCATTTCAATCACACAAAATGATACCAATGGTTCTGTACGCCGTACTTTCCGTAGTCTATTTTCTTCTTTTATGTCATTTTACGAAATATCTTGAAATCGACGAAAATGGTGTGCGAAATCGTTTTTTATGGAAATCCTACAATGAACTTTCCTGGGATAAGATTCAGGAGGTTGGGATCGCCAATATGAAGGTCATGAAAAATGCTGAAAGAACGAAAGTTGGAGAACTTTATCTTTACTTTTCTCCAGAGTCTATGACCGAGAAAGAACGTTTTCATATGTGCCTCAACTGGCCGCCAAAAGAAAAACGCTACATGCGGTATTCCGTAAAACGTCTGAAAGCTGTGCAGAAATATTGGGAAGAGAAACCGGTTTTCGCATGGCTGAAAGAAGAGGCTTATCTGGATCGCTATTTTAGACGCTGATTTAAAAAGAACCGTCATCCGGTGTGTTTTTTCCTCCCACACGCCGGATGACGGTTCTTTTTTTATGTATCATCCACGAGTTTATACTCTGTGAATTCCTTCCGGATTGAACACAACCCAACTGATTCCATCCAGGGACGCGACCGTGATCGTCGGATCCGCTCCTTCTAACTTCAGTGGATTATCGATCTTCATCAGATGCGGAGTTCCTGCTACCAGATCCTTGCAGCACTGAATCGCGTTCGGCATAACCGTCGGAGCTATCGGTCCTCCGACTGCCCGGTAATCATGATGGGAATTCATCACGATATCATAGCGGTCTCTCATGTTCCAGATCCGTTCCAGATTCTCCCCGGCTTCCTCTGTGCTGATGAATCCCGGTTCTCCAGGTCCAAGTCTGAACAGCAGATGATTATTGCATGCATCCCCGCAGAATAAAATACGGTTTTTATCATCAATCACCACCATCTCACCCGGTGTGTGTCCACCGCATTCATAGAACGTCAGCGTTCTTCCGCCGAGATCAAAGACCTGCCCATCTTCCAGCGGTTTTCTCTCCGGAATCTTCGGCCACTCCACAATATCCACTTCTTCCTTATATGGATAATACTTGTGCTCTCTCGCCCGGATCATCCTCGCGTAATCTCTTCTCTGCTCCACAGTCGGCGGAAACGGATATAATTCATAGTCTTTTCTATTCAAATAGACTGTATCAAACCATCCAGCACCGCCTGTATGATCCCGATGTCCATGAGTCAGGACAACATCATACGGCTTATCCGTAATTCCTTCCACAAGCCCTTTCAAATCTCCGATTCCAATCCCCGTGTCAAGTAAAAGTGCTCGTTCCGTTCCCACAAACAGGAAAATCGAAGCACAGTCAAACTCATCGATCTCATATGTATCAGGTGCAAATTCAAACCACGGCATTTTTCTTATTTTCACTTAAAATACCTCCTTTTTCGTTGAACACTACTTATTCAGCGCGTCATCAAACATATCCAGCATTCCTCTTATGATCTTTCCATCATTGTTTCCCGGCCGCACCTTTGCGAAACTCTGGAATACTTTATGGTCCGCAGATGCATCGTCGAGAATATATCCTGCTTTTCTTCCATCTGTATGGGTCACAACCACTGTGTTCTTAAGCGGGGACGCTTCTTTACATTTCGCTCCGATCCGGCAGTATGGCTCCGCGGCTTCCCCCACAAAAGCAGCATCTCCAAGAATCGCAAGCTGCATATAGAGATCCACCGTTCCATCCGGCACCATCTCTACAAGTTTCTTTTCCGGATGTTTTCCGTTTTCAAACAGGTCCGGGCGATATCCCCGAAGGAAATTATCCACCAGAAGACGATTGTACTGCATATCAGCGCCTTCCGGAGCTTTCTGCCCCTCCAGTTTTACAATGGTAGACGATGTTGTTATCTTCATCCGTTCTTTCATATCCCGGATCGACTCAATCACATGGATCGCGTCGATCCCGTGCTGGAATCCCCAATGTTTCTGGATCATGTACTGGGTTCCATCCGGTGTGTCTATACTCTCAGAATATCCATCCTTCTCATATGTTCTCGGAAATCCCTCAGAGGAAAACAACGGATTCTGATCCCCGGCTGCCCCTGATGACCAGATGATCACAGGAGTTCCACCGTAACGCTCCTGCACATAATTGCAGGCATATCCCATGAATTCCGGCGAAGTCTTAATTTTTCCGTCAACGTCACGTCTTGTAAACGCGCACGTTCCGTGACAGCAGTAATTCAAAAATGCCGCAATCAAATTTCCATCGTAATCTTCCCATTTCATGACCGCTAAAGTCTTATCTGAAAAACCAGTATAATTCTGTCCCTGCATCCAGAAACCATCCTCAAAAAGCTGGTCTCTGTTTGTATTGATATAGCTCTCTCCTGTTCCGAATCCATACCGGGCCGGACGCAATGAAGCGATCGCGCCTTCAACAGCTTTATGAATCCCAGCCATTACTGTTTTTTCATAGGCGATCTCCCGTTCACTCTGATCCTGCGGCTTTTTGCCCCGCGGTGCCGGAACATGACCCCAGCAAGGAGCGGAATGATTGTGTGTATTGAATGTAAGAATATGCTCATAGTCAAATCCGTACTTTTTCGTGATCTCCGCTTTCTGCTCTCCGTTCAATGTCTCCCCGACATCCATTCCAAGGATCAGAAATCTGGTCGCTCCATTGTCAAGAACGATTGCTTTTGCCTTTAATTCATCGAGGCATCCCTCGAAAAATGAATTTTCATATTTGCGGAACGGAAACAATTCTTCGGGCGGATTGATTCCGGCTTCACAGGCCCCTGCTTTCAACTCGTACATGGCAGTTCCTCCTATCAGTCAATCTCCTCGATCCGACAGCACTGGACAAAATGTCCACTCTCAATCTCACGCAGCTGCTGCGGTTCCTGACATTTTGCAGTCGCGTAAGGACATCTGGCCGCAAAACGGCATCCCGGTTTCGGGTTGATCGGGGACGTAAGCTCTCCTTTTAACTGGACACGCTGCATTTTCCGGTCCACATCCGTGGACGGAATTGCGGAGAGAAGTGCCTGCGTGTAAGGATGAAGTGGTTTTTCAAACAACTTTTTTGAAGAACATGTCTCAACAAGCTGTCCGAGATACATAACGCAGATATTATCTGATATATGGCGGACAACAGAAAGATCATGCGTAACAAACATATAGGTAAGCTGTTTCTGCTCCTGCAGATCCATTAAAAGATTTAATACCTGGGCCTGAATCGATACGTCCAAGGCTGATACCGGCTCATCGCAGACAATAAACTTCGGATTTAAAGCCAGAGCGCGGCCGATTCCCACACGCTGTCTGCGGCCTCCATCAAGTTCATGCGGATAAGATCCGCGGAGACGTTCCTCGATTCCGACAAGATCCATGATCCGGTCTGCCTCTCTGCGGATCTCTTCCTTTGATTTAAAGCGTCCGGATATTTCCAGCGGTTCCATAATGGTTCTCGCGATATTATACCGTGGATTCAGGGATGAATATGGGTCCTGAAAGATGATCTGGACATCCTCGCGGTATGTGCGAAGCTCCTTTTTATCCAGATGCGTCACGTCTCTGCCCTCGAACAGGATCTTTCCCCCTGTACTCTCCTGAAGATGGATCAGGGTCGTTCCAAGTGTGGATTTTCCACATCCGGACTCACCAACAACCCCCATCGTCGTACCTTTTTCAATCTTAAAACTGACATCATCCACTGCGTGGAGAGTTCCATTCGGAACGTCAAAATATTTTTTCAAGTGCTGAACTTCAATTAATGCCATGTTCTAACGCTCCTTTCTGATCTCATCCAACCGGATACACTCGCAGAAGTGACCCGGTTCCAGCTCAACCGCCGGGATCGTTCCCTGTCTGCACTTGTCTGTTGCATGCGGGCAGCGCGGTGCAAATGCACATCCTGCCGGGAGATTTGTCGGATCCGGAAGAAGACCCTCAATCGGGCGCAGTCGGCTGGAGTTTAAGTTCATGTTCGGAAGTGCTCCGAACAGACCATTCGTATACGGGTGTGCCGGGTGTTTAAAGATATCATATTTTTTGCCTGACTCAATGATCTTTCCGGCATACACAACTGCCACATTGTCACATGTCTCATTTACAACACCGAGATCATGTGTAATCAGAATCATGGAGGTATTCAATCGCTCCTTCAAATCGTTGATCAGCTCAAGAACCTGTGCCTGAATCGTTACATCCAGAGCGGTCGTCGGCTCATCGGCTAAGAGCAGTTCCGGGTTGCAGGCCAATGCAATTGCAATGACAACTCGCTGTTTCATTCCACCGGAGAACTGGTGTGGGAATTCATTGTAGCGTTCTGCCGGGATTCCTACCAATTCCAGCATCCTCTTGCCTTCTATTTCCGCCTCTTCTTTGGAAATATTTCGATGAGCAGATACAACTTCTGAAATCTGTCTTCCGATACGCATGGTCGGGTTTAAGGCTGTCATCGGATCCTGGAAGATCATGGAGATCTTATGTCCGCGGATCTTCTGCATCTCTTTTTCCTTGAGTTTCATCATATCGGTTCCCTGGAAATAAACTTCTCCGCCGGATTTTGCGGAAACATCCGGCAGAATCCTTAAGATTGCCTTCGCAATCGATGTCTTTCCGGCACCGGTCTCTCCTACAAGAGCAAGTGTTTCTCCTTTATTTAACCGGAACGAGATGCCATTTACTGCGTGGATCACGCTGCCCATGGATGTATACTGAACTGTGAGATTTCTCACATCAAGAAACTCACCGATATCTGCCGCCTTCTTTTTTTCATCTGCACTCATTTTTCCACCTCCCTTTACTTTCTAAGTTTCGGATCCATCGCATCCCGGAGAGAATCACCAAGAAGTGTAAATCCGACAACAGAAAGTGCGATAAAGATTCCCGGGGATATCAACATGTACGGATATGTACGGATATATCCGCGTGCGCCCGCGAGCATTGCCCCCCACTCTGGCTCCGGCGGCTGTACGCCAAGACCGATGAAGCTTAGGGATGCACAGAATAATAATGCTGCTGCAAGACGTGATGTACAGTTAATGATCATTGGCATAACTGAATTCGGAATGATGTGTGAAAATATGATTCGGAAGTTGGAACAGTTGGATGCCTTTGCCGCCTGTACATATTCTTTTTCACGGATGCTAAGGATCTGTGCCCTTAAGATTCGTGAAAGGGCCGCAACATTTCCGATTGCCATAGCGATAACGGTATCATGATATGCAGTACCGAGAGCTGCCGCAACGATAATGGAAAGCAGCATGCCGGGAATTGCGGAGAGCACATCCATCATACGCATTAAGAGGTTATCTACCCATCCACCGAAATAACCGGCTATAGAACCGATCACCATAGCTACGATCGCTCCGAGGCCTACAGAAAGGAATCCGAGGGACATGGAGTAACGGCCACCATACAGGATACGGGATAAGATGTCGCGTCCAAGGTCATCTGTTCCAAAAATATGCGCAGCACTCGGGCCCTGCTTTGCGATTGCCAGATTCATCTCCAGATAATTATACGGAGAAATCCACGGAGCAAGAATTGCCAGAACAATCAAAACCGCCACGATCACAAATCCAATGATCGCATTCGGGTTATGAAGCAGAATATTTAATACTTCCTGCCATTGATTGACGCCTTTATGTTTTTCCTTTTTCATATCAGCCATTCTCCTCCTTTCCTTTTTTCTTCTTCGTTCCACCCTGTACAAACTGTGCGCGGATGATCGGATCAACAGCCGCATAGCCGAGGTCTGTTAAAAGTACGATCAATGAGAACAAAATCGATAAGAATACAACGCTGGACTGCGCCACCGGATAGTCACGGGTATTTACCGCGTTGATCAGGTATAAGCCGATTCCGGGAATCGAGAATACCTGCTCGATAACAAGAGCACCGCCAAGCTGATTCGCAAGCTGCCCGCTTAAGACAGAGATGATCGGAAGCATTGCATTTGGAAGTGCATGTTCATAGATAACTTTTCTTTCAGAAAGTCCCTTGGAACGGGCCGTTGTCACGTAATCAGCACGGACCACCTCCAGCATCGCCGCACGGGCGGTACGGACCATTCCGGAAATTCCACCTAAACTCTGTGCAACTACCGGAAGAACAAAGTATTTAGCTCCATCCATTCCCTGTGCCGGCAGAAGTTTTAATTTCAGTGCAAACAGCAGCACAAACAGCATTGCCAGCCAGAACGTCGGCATCGAAACACCGATTACACAAAGTAAAACTCCGATGCGGTCTGCGAACGTTCCTTCGTGGATCGCGGTGAAGATACCTAACGGAATACCGATGATAACGGTAAACAACATTGCGAAACCGGCAATCGCCAGTGTGCGCGGGAAGCGGGCCATCAGTTCTTCTGTAACAGATGTATTTGTCCAGTAAGAACGCCCAAAATCAAAGTCCACAAATGTCTGTTTTAAGAAATTTCCAAGACGGATCACATACGGCTGATCCAACCCCAATTCATGTTCTTTAATGAGAATCTGTTCCTCTGTGGCATCCGCGCCTAAAATCAGCGAGGCTGGATTTCCCGGAACAAATGTCATGATCGTAAAGATCAGAATCGCAACTGCCAAAATAACTGGAATCATCATCAAAAGACGTTTTACAATATATTTCCCCATATTTCTCCTTTCCCGCTGTCAGTAGTAGAAAAGCGGCACGCGGAGCGCTTGTCCGCGTGCCGCCCTGCAGCGCGTAGTTGTTTTCCGTTAGTCGGCAACACCCTTATAATCAGGAGCAAAATCAAATGTCCACGGCTGTGCATAGGAAAGGTACTGAACCTTTAATCCTGTGATTCCATCTTTTGCTGCTACGTAGTTGATCGGTCCCCAGAGACCATAAAGGATAGCATTCTCTGTGTAGTAATCAAATACGGCGTCAACTGCTTCCTGGCTGTTTGTGTCAACATTGTTTGCAACATCACAAAGTTTGCTTAAGTCACCTTCCGGAAGACCATTGAAGCTTGTCGGAACTCCGTTGTAGCTTGTATGGGTAGCGGAAAGGAAGTTGGAGTAAAGAGCTGCGAGGGATACACGGTTTCCGTTGTTATCAAGCTTAAGATCCCACTCAGAGAAGTCATATTTATAGTTATCAAACAGAGCTGTATCAGCCGTCTTAACTTCCATGTTGATACCAATCTCTTTACAGTAGTTCTGGATCATCTGAGCTGCTTTTGTCTTAACTTCGTTGGACTCAGTCATGATAACGAGAGTCGGGGAACCGTTCTTTACATAATCGGACTCTGCGAGGTATGCTTTTGCCTTCTCGATGTCATAGCCATTGTCTTCTTTCTCCCATTCCGGATTATAGTCGCCGTAAAGAGGAGTTGCAAATCCGTAAGATACGCTTGCGGTCTTACCCATGATCGTGTTTGTGATACCTTCTTTATCGATTGCCCACTCGATTGCAAGTCTTAAATTCTTATCATTTGCGACCTTAGATCCAGCATCCGGGAACATGTTGAAGCTTACATTTACGCAAAGGATGGAGTTGAATGGCTGAACTGTATATCCATCAAGCGCATTTCCATTATCGTCCATGAAGAACTGGAGGTTATCTGCAGAAACATAGTTGACTGCGTCTACATCACCTGTCTCAAGTGCCAGTGCAAGCTGTGCATCCTCAAGAATGATCTTAAAAATACATTTTTCAACATTCTGTTTCTTAGCGGATGCAAGAAGGCTTTCATCTGTCTGCCAGTAATTCGGATCTCTTTCAATTGTAACGGATGCACCTGTTACAAATTCTGTTACTTTATACGGTCCGCAGCCAACCGGATTTGTTGCGTAGCTGTCTGCACTATAAGCATCCTTATCGTAAACGACACATCCACTCAATACAGATTTTACTGCAGATGTCTCTTTACATTTATCTTCTTTCATGTGAAATACAACATGTGTTGCATCTGTCGCTTCTGCAGAATCCAGATATTTTGCAAACTGTGTCGCATTTCCTGTTGCCAGATATGTATTATAAGACCATGCGACATCCTCTGCATCGATCTTATTTCCGGCCTGATCATGAACATAATCGTAAATTTCCACGGTTAAAGTTTTTCCATCATCGCTGACTTCATAACTCTTACCGATCTCATTTTCCAGTTCTTCACCCAGCGCCGGGATGCTGTATAATGCGTCGTGAAGTGCTTCTGTCAAATAAATTGTACCTGTGGACGCACCATTGAACGGATCCAGAGTAGAGATCTGTGTGTTCATGCCGAGAGTAACTGTTTTTGCACGTCCGCCAGCACTCTCTGCTGCTCCTGCTGCCTCTGTCGCTCCAGATTCTGCCGCTGCCGCTGTTGTCTCAGCTGGTTTGCTTCCGCCACCGCATGCACATAAACTAAGTGCCATGGACGCTGCCAATAACGCCGCTAAAGTTTTTTTCATAAGTGAATCCTCCTGATCTTTTTTTGCCCTCCGGCTTTTTTAGTTGTCTCTATTTTAGACGGGATTTTTTATTTTTGAAATGTGCTGTTTTATTGTTTTTGTGTAATATTTTTATTTTTTATGTAAAAATCCCCTGCGGCTTGTGTATTATTTTTACACTTCGCAGGGGATCACGCTTTTGTTTTTGACTGATTTTTTAATTTTTCTGCTTCTTCTCCTGATTTTTAGGTAAAAACGCAGGCAGTGTCGGTATTACCGAGTACAGGACAACCACACTCGTGATCACATACTGATAATATTGGATACTTCCTGAAAGCTGCATTCCATTCTCAATCACTGCAATCACCAATATTCCAAGATAAAAATTGCTGATGGGGACTCTCCGCTTCACCTCACTGTTTTTCAGGATCAGGCTGGCGCCTCCGGCAATGCACACAGCAAACATGCCGTCAACCTCCAGACCATTGCCCATGTTTGACACTGCCAGTCCCTGCCTCGAAATCAGTAACAGCGCCGCCACTGCAAAAAAGAAGCTTCCCAGAATGTAGGCACTCAGTTTATATTTCCCCACAGGAATTCCATTCTGGCGCAGGACCTGTTCGTCATATCCCATGGAAAGGATATTTTTTCCAAGTATCGTAAAGCAGAACATCCCCTCCAGAAAAAGAATACTGAGGATCATGATGATGTGCCCTGCCGGCATTGTTGAACCCTTCATTCCGGAAATGCTCATGATTGGCTCCGGGAAATCTGAGTATGTCATTCCCTTTGAAAGCAGGTACGAGATTCCCTGAAACAGTTTCTGGGTGATGAGCGTCACAATAACAGAGGACAGATTAAGCCCCGCTATCAGAAATCCATTTAAAAGTCCACAACAGCATCCCGCCGCCAGTCCCATGAGAATACAGATTGGAACCGGAACATCTGCCGTCAGTAGTTTTCCAATCAGAATTCCCACCAGCGATATCTGGTACCCCAGAGACAGATCGATCTCTCCACCCAGCATGATGATCGCAAGACCTGTGATCATCACGATACGGTACTCATTCTGCATCAAAAAATTATAGAGATTAAAAGGAGAAAGGAAGTTTGGATTCAAGATCGTAAAAACTGCGACAAGAATCAATAATATAACCTGTGTACTGTTGCATTTACGACGCATTTTCTTCCCCCCTTACAAATATATCCATGTTTGAAATACCGGTATCATAAAACACCACAATACCATTCGCGTCCGATATCTCATTATATCCTGAATAATAACTGTAACACTGATATACACCTTTTTTCCGTACCAGAAGACTGCGTATGATGTTATCCGACTCCTTACTGATACTGTAATCACCTACAAAACCACGAAATATTCCGTTTCCTTTTGCCGCCTCGGAGACCAGCCTGCGATTCTGTTCTGTGTTGTCCACTCCAAATACAGCAATCTTGTCCGCAGAGTAGGACAGATCACCTCTGGAAAGGCATTCTTCCAGACGACTCGCTGCACCTACGGCTGCTTCGCCGCTCGCCGCAACAACAATTCGAATATCTCTGTTCTCGCGGTCTCCCAGAAATGCGTCCATAGCCTGCTGGCCTTGAAGATTTGTCTGGATATTCATATACTTTTCAGCTGTGATCAGCTCAATATCCGGCACATAGTACGGATTCAGGATCGCATCACCATTCTTATCGAGAATCAGCCCCCCTGTCGGCTCTTCCACCGCACACCGGATCCCGTATCCATCGGTATATTCCACCTTTTTTCCATCTTCTCTGTAAAATTTCAGATGTTTCATATCATAATGCCTCAGATATTTCTCACCGATCAGCTGGTATCCCGCCATCGTCATAATATCTGCTTCCGTGGCTGCATTACCAAGCAGGAGAAGTTTTGCAGGTTTTTCTGTCGTCGCATCATTTGTTTTTTTCAGAAAACTCCGGATCAGATTTACAGCGCAGATTCCGCGGCCCAGACTGGAATTAACCATTTGGATGTCCGCATGTTCCAGTTTTCCGGAAGAGCTGAACACAACCACCTGCATGTTGTCATCATGAACCCGTTCCAGAATTTTATCGTAGGCAGAACTGTCTCCTGTACACTGGATCACAAGAACCGCCGGGTGCATCGCCACATAGTTCTCGATCTGATTAATCTGCTGGTTCATGTCGTTATCGCTGAAGGACACAAGAACCCTGTTTCCGCAGGTTTCCAGCTGTTTTTCCAGTTCCTGAGCAACAGACGCGACAAAACTGTCATCTGCAGATGTCATCGCCAGACAGGCTAATGGTTTCCCATTCTCCCTGTTCCGGCAGATGCAGAGCATTACAACGATCAAAAGCAAAAGAAATCCGGGCATGATCCGGATGAAAAATATGTTTTTTTCTTTCATCACTGATCCCTCCCCGGTACTTCATAAAATCTCTTGTTTTCAACTTCCTTAAGCAGCGGTTTTACTTCCTCGTAGGTCATACGTCTGGATCTTCCCTTTTGGGTCATCGAAATATACCCATCAGCAGAATTCGGGCATTCTACCGGTGTGAAAATTCCGAGCAGCAAGGTTCCCTCATATAAAAGTTCCGAAAGGACTGAGAGAACTACCTGTCTGGAATCCTGATCCAACATGTGATAATGCCAGAACAGGATCACATCCGGCTTCTCAAGCTTCAGCCGGAACGCGGCGATTCGAATTCTTTCGCGGATTGTCAGAAATTCGCAGTCCGTCATATCAAAATATCTTTCATCCCTGGCCCAATGCACAAATTCCTGTAACAGGTACTTTTTCAGATGGTTTTTTATGATCCCATGCTGACTTGTCTTATCTGACAGACCGAAGATCAGATTGTCCTCCGGGCTCATCCACTTTACAAGGTATCCGAAATTTGAGAAATCGACCTGGTGGACATGGACTGTATGCTTTTTTTCTGTTTTCGCATCCAATTCTGCTATCAGCTTCTGATTCGGCAGGAGTCCGCCAAGCGTATCTTCCTGATCGATCAGTGCTATAAATTCCCCACGATGCCCGGAAATGTTGAATTTTTGTCCCATGACGTGAATCTCTTCATCCCATTTTTTTGACTTTTTTTTCGTAATCGGCATCTTTCCAGCCTCAGAAACTGCACGGGATGGAATTCCTTTTCCCCAGATTTCCTCTTCCCACAGGATCTGTCCGTCATTGATCAGGCAGATCCTGTCCATCAATGTTCCAAGCCATCCGGCATCGATCCCAGAAAAAAGGACCGATATGCCCTGTGCCTTTGCCGTTCCGAGAATTCTGTGCATCAGCTCAAAACCGGACATGGAATACTCCAGTTCTGATGTTTCCGCCATAATAAGATCCGCACCTTCCAATTTCGCCTTGATGAGCGCTACTGCGAATTTCTGGACCGCGCTCAACCGGTCCACTGAGATTCCAAGGGATACATCCACTCCATAGAGTTCCAGCTGTTCTCTTATAAAAGAGCGCATCCTGTTGGGAACCAGAAAATGGCTCTGTTTTCCCTTTGCCCGGAACGCAGCGATGTTCTCCCACACCGTCATCTGTCCAATGAGGCCAAAGTTTTTCTTTAAATTGCACACTTCAATATTGTCCGGTACTTTCTCCCAGCCGCACATCGTTCCGCGAATAAATCTGATACCCCGATCTGGGACACAATTTCCCTCAAGGATTTCCAAAAGCAGTGTTTTTCCGGAATGGAATCTTCCGACGACTCCCACCACCTCGCCTTTGTAGATTTTAAAATCCAGCCCCCGAAGCGCAGAATTATTCTTCTCTTCATAAATCGATCGCAGACGGATCAGTTCATTCTTCATCAAACGGCTCCGTTCTCATCGGAAGAAATACCTCGACAAAGGTTCCGATGCCAGAAAAACTTTTTACAGAAAGGCCATATTCCTTCCCAAACAGCAGTTGGATTCTTCTGTTGACATTGTGGAGACCGATTCCGTGTTCCTTTCCCTCTTCCACATGTTCTGCGTGGATTGATGCGTCCAGCTTTTTTAACTGCTCCGGTGACATTCCGGATCCATTATCCGCCACCACAATGCTTAAATTTCCGTCTGTGCAAAATGCCTTCAATGTCACTCTCCCACCTGTCGTGATCTCATTGAACGCGTGCAGGATCGCATTTTCTACCAGTGGCTGAAGACACAATTTCGGAAGCTGGCAGGCCAGAATCTGCTTTTTTTCTTCCGGCTCGATATCCACGTGCATGGTAAATTTGTTCTTGAACCGATACTGTTGGATTGAAATATAATTTTCCAGATTCTTCAGCTCTTCCTCGAAAGAAACCACCGTTCCCTTTACACTGATATTATAACGGAAAAAGAGTGCAAGCGCCTTTACCGTGTCCGCCAGATCATCCATTCCCTCATTTAACGCCTGTCCGCGGATACATTCCAGCGTGTTATACAGGAAATGGGGGTTGATCTGGTTCTGGAGGTATGTGATATCAGCCTGCTTCTGTGCCAGATCTTTTTCCAGACTCACATTCTGTACCATCATTTCCTGAGCCACACGATTCTTTACAAGACGTTCAAATTTCGATGTTGTGAGGATCATGATCTTATCCATATGCATCACCCGTAAATTCTTCGATACTCCGTCGGTTTCAATCCCATTTTCTTTCGGAACAGTTTGCTGAAATAACGTGCATCCGTGAATCCGAGAGAATCCGCAATTTCATTGATATTCATATCACTGTCCGCAAGAAGCTCACAAGCCTTTTTCAGCTTGAACAACGTAACGTATTCTGTGAAATTCTGGCCGGTCTTGCGCGCGAACAGTGTTGAAAAATAGATTGGATTTAAATTTACAACTTTCGCGACGTCCTCAAGTTTTATAGGTTCGTTATAGTGGGACTCCACATAACTGCAAGCCAGTCGGATCGGTTTCAGGTTTTTCTTATCCGCCATTTCTGAACATTCCCTGATTTGTGCGCCGTAGAGTGAAATCAGGCTGTCTCTGTATTCTTCCATAGAATCCGAGTCATCCAACCGGGAATTCGGTGATACTTCTCTGTCTTCCGGTGCTTCCAGACCTGTTTTCTGGAAAAAGCTTTCTTTCCCCTCTTCTGCAATTGCACCGATCTCGTGAACAAATTCCGCAAAATCCTTTGTTGTCTCTACCGCTCTCGGCACGGAGAAGATATCATAGATCGTATTCGCAAACATTTCCTCATCGAGAACATCCCAGGCATGCCGGATCTGCGTTTCCCATTCTTTTTTCTGGGCAGATATATCTGCTCTCCTTAACTGCCCATACCAGATCAGACGATTTGTCCCGATTCCGAACCGACAGAACATTGTATACCATGCGCTGCGAGCTGCCGCCGGAATCTCTTTCGGATTATTCATAGAATCTCCAATGCAGACTGTAATGTTCATGCCGTTAAATAAGTCCGCCAGCCCCTGTGCTTCTTCGTACAATCTTTTCAGCTCGCTCTCTACCTCATCTTCCTGATCAGACGGGTAGTTCAGGAAGATCTTCATGGATCTGGTCCTTGCACGGCATACATATTCAAAACAACAGTGAGACATTTTCTTCTCCGCAAGATCTTTTAATTTCTCTATGACGGAATTCAACTGTTCATTTCCCTGCTTATCTTTTCGAAGGTCATCCACACAGATAAACAGAAATCTAAAAATCCCCGGCTCTGCTTTCAGCATAAATTCCTGATTTACCATATCGACATTGTCGTAAACCGGCCTCTGTCTGTTCCTGTAGTAAGACACAGTCTTCATAAAATGCTCATGGAGTGACTGGATATAAGCAGAATTATCTTTTTTCTGTTCCCCTTCGCGGATTCCCTTTGCAATCCTCTCCAGAGTCTCGTTTAATTCGTCCTCGTTGAGAGGTTTTAGAAGATAGTCATTGACTTTGTATTTCAACGCATTATAAGCATATTCAAACTGATGATATCCACTGAGCACGATAAAATTCGTTTCGCATCCGTTTTCATTACACCATCGGATAACCTCCAGACCGTCCATGACCGGCATATGGATATCTGTGATCACAATATCCGGCTTTTCTTTTACGATCACGTTTCTCAGATCTTCTCCATTGGAGACCATACCGATCAATTCGAGCCCAAGATCGTCAAAACGGATCAGACGTTTCAACATCTCGCAGATGTTCTGTTCGTCGTCTGCTATTACAATTCGAATTCTGTCGTTTCTCATAAACATCCCTCGTTATCTATTTGGCAATCTCTTATTTTATGCTTATTTCGTAACCATTCAGTACCTTCATAGTTACGTGCAAAAATCCATTCCAGATCAGCTTCGCTGATGGGATTTTTGCCTTCCAGCCTATGTTTCCTTACGGTCAGCGCAGCAAGTGCGCAGACCTACTGAACAGTTACCTTATTTCAAATAATTCTGTTCAAGTTCTTTTTCGCGTCCTTCTCCCTATCCGGATCTGCAAAACTCTCAAGAATCACGATCCCGCGCGGCGGTACCGCCAGCATCATCTGGTTTTTCGGGACTTCACAGGTTCCATCCGTTGGAAGGTCGGTCACATCCGGATCACCTGTGTTGCAAATCACACGCCACTTTGCTCCTTTCGGGAGATGCGGAAGTCCGAACATATGCGGCTCCCAGTGCATGTTATAGGCTACATAGAAGTTTGCGTCATCGCTCCCGTCCGGGTGCTTTGCGTAGGCGCCCCAGTAGAGGATTCCGAACTGGCGGCGGAAGTTCTCAAATTCCGGCTTCCAGGCGTTTTCCCCGTGGTAGGACACATCCGGTCTTCCGCAGGACTTGTAGTCCATGATCCGCGGTTCCCGGTCCATGTGGAACATCTTGTGGGATTTCCGGAACGCGATGAGACGTTTTACAAATTCCACCTGATCCTTGTGGGGCTCCAAAAGCTTCCAGTTTAACCAGGAAACCGCATTGTCCTGACAGTAGGCATTGTTGTTTCCGTCCTGACTGTTTCCGAACTCGTCACCAGCCATGAGAAGCGGAACACCCTGACTTAAAAACAGGAGCAGATACGCATTCTTTAAGAGCTGTTTCCTCAGCTCCACGATTTTTTTCTTTCTCGTCGGGCCTTCCGCGCCGCAGTTCCAGGAATAGTTGTAGTCGCTTCCATCCCGGTTCTCCTCGCCGTTTTTTTCGTTGTGCTTCCGGTCATAGGAGACGGTATCCATCAACGTAAAGCCGTTGGTGTTCGCCATATAATTGATCACGGCATATTCCATCGGATTTCTGCGGTTCCGGAGCTCAAATGCCGATAACATCCCCTCATCACCCTTTAGGAACCGGCGCATGTCCTCCATGAACTGCATATTGTATTCCGCGAGATTCTTTTCCTCCACCGATACCGCGCCATCTCCCGGAGTCACATAGCCCTGTTTCGGCCGGCGGTTCATGACATCGTTCCAGTTTTCCGCAAAAAGCTTCGTCCGCTTTAAAAACGGATCCTCCGCTGCCAGAGAAAGATCCGGGAATCCGGTCAGATGGAAACCATCCACATGGTACTCTTCCACCCAGTACCGGAGCACGGAAAGGATCTCCCCCGGAAGTTCTTTTCCTGTAAAGTACATCTCCGGGATGCACTCGATCCCGGCCTTATGCAATTCTTTGACTAATGTTTTAAACTCACCTTCCGCCGACATTGTCTCACGGGAGGCATACGCCGTCTTCACCGCGTAGAGATAGGACGGACCATATCCCCAGTAATTTACGTATCCTGTCGGCTCCTGTTTCGCGTTATGGAAGCCGCTTCCGGAGGATGACATCATGATCTCGTCGAACTCTGTCACCGGCATCAGCTCCACTGCCGTGATCCCAAGCTCTTTTAAATATGGGATTTTCTCAACGACACCGGCATACGTTCCGCGGGCAGATACCCCGGAGGACGCATGTGCCGTAAATCCCCTGACATGGAGTTTGTAGAGGATCGTTTCTGCATAAGGGGTTTCCGGGTTTACATCATCCTCCCAGTCAAACTCCTCCGACAGTATCCTGCCACGCACCGGTTTTCCGGCACGTTTCCGGTCTGCCCATTTCTCCCGGCCTGTGATGACGCGCGCATTAGGATCTGTCACAATTTTTCCATCTATCATGAAATTATATTCAAATGATGCAAAATCTGTCCGATCCAGCGCCAGCTCCCACACATCTCCCATCCGGTATTTCGGATCAAACGAGATCTCCTCGCACGGCGTTTTTTCTCCCGGTCTGTATAAGAGCAGACAAACCTCCTTCGCACGCCCCTGCACCAGGATCCGAACTCCATCTGCCTCCTGCGTGACACCAAGTGGATACAGGATTCTGTTTCTGTTTCGATATTCTGCCATTCTAAAATCCCCCGTTTTCCCCGACATGTTCTATTTACTGATTTCAGCAACGGTTACCTGCGGTCCTGAGTTTCCGATAATCAACATCAGTAAAAATATATTTTTGAACAACTGCCGCTCTGGCCTTTTCCTGCTGCCAGGTCTCGCATAACTGGCACAACAAATACACAAGTCCGCTGACAGTTATCATATTACCTGTTCTTCTGCGCCTCGATCTGCTCCGCCAGATCGTTTAAGTAGACCCAACGATCCATCTTTTCTTCGAGCTGCGCTTCCTTCTCTTCTTTTTCTTTCATAAGCTCATTGAGCTTTGTAAAGTTCGTCGCAGAGGCCTCGATCTCCTTCTCAAGGTTCTCTACTGCCTCTTCCAGAGCGGCGATGTCATCTTCGATGGTATCCCACTCTCTCTGCTCTTTGTAGCTGAATTTCAGTTTTTTCTCCCTTGGCTTCGCGTTCCCGCGGGATGCGCTGTCTGTCTCAGCCGCGTCATTTCCCTTATCCACAGACTTCTTCGCTGCCGCCGGATTCTCCGCCGCACTCTCCGCAAGCTTCGCTTCCCGCTCTGCCTTCGCCGACTGATAGTCCGTAAATCCGCCCTCGTACTGCTGGAGTTTTCCATCTCCCTCGAAGGCAAAAATCCTGCCGACTACGCGGTCAAGGAAATACCGGTCATGGGATACCGTGATGACGATTCCTTGAAAGCCGTCAAGATAGTCTTCCAGGATCATCAGCGTCTGGATATCAAGGTCATTCGTCGGCTCGTCCAGGATCAGGACATTCGGTGCACTCATGAGGATCTTTAAAAGATAAAGACGTCTTCTCTCGCCGCCGGACAGCTTCTCGATCACGGTATACTGGACAGACGGTGGGAATAAAAACCGCTCCAGCATCTGGGACGCGCTGATGCTGCCGTCCTTTGTCTTTACATACTCCGCAACATTCTTAATATAGTCGATGACCTTGAGGCTCGTGTCCATGTCCTCATTTTCCTGAGAAAAATATCCAAGCTTTACGGTCTGTCCGATCTCGATCGTTCCGGAATCCGGTTTGACCCAGCCGGCGATCATCTTCATCAACGTCGATTTTCCACTTCCGTTGGGACCAATATAGCCGATGCGGTCATCCTTTAAGAAAAAGTAGGTGTAATCCTTTACAAGGACCTTGTCCCCGTAGGATTTGCAGAGATCCGAGATCTCGATGGTGGTACGACCGAGACGGCTGGAGATGGACTCCATCTCGACTTTTCCGTCCTCCACCGGTCCCTTTTTATCCCGCAGTGTCTCAAACCGCTGAATTCTGCCTTTCTGCTTTGTAGAGCGGGCACGGGCACCTCTCTGCATCCATGCGAGTTCCGTCCGCAGGATCGACTGGCGCTTGCGCTCAGAGGCCTTTTCCATGTCCACGCGCTCTGCCTTTAATTCCAGAAAGCCCTCATAGTTTGCCTGATAGCTGTAAAGCTTTCCGTTATCCAGCTCCACGATCCGGTTCGTCACGCTGTCAAGGAAATACCGGTCATGGGTGATCATAAGGAGTGCGCCCTTGAATTTCTTTAAATAATCTTCCAGCCAGTCCGCCATCTCACTGTCCAGATGGTTTGTCGGCTCGTCTAAGATCAGAAGCTCCGCCGTCGATAGAAGTACAGACGCCAGCGCCGCGCGCTTCTTCTGTCCGCCGGATAAATGCTCCACCTTCTCGTTGAAATCCGGGATTCCGAGGCGGTTTAACATGGATTTCGCCTGACTTTCGATATCCCAGACGTGTTCATGTCCCTCATTTTCCCTTAAAACGCTCTCCAGCACCGTCTCGCCCGGATGGAATACCGGGTTCTGAGGGAGATATCGGATATCCAGATTCCGTCCACGGACGATCCGGCCGGAGTCCGGCTCCTCAAGTCCCGCCACAAGCTTCAACAGGGTCGATTTCCCTGTTCCGTTGATTCCGATGAGACCGATTTTGTCACCTTCGTTGATGGAAAAGTCGGTGTCATCAAAGAGCAGCCGTTCCGTATATGATTTTGTCAGATGTTCTGCCGTCACTAAATTCATGTTATGTCAACCCACTATCACTTTCTCAATCAAAACTTTTTACCTTCATTTACGTTTTTCAATATCTGCACAAAATTCTTTAATCTGTAAATTGCGTATTCTTTCGCAGATACTTGTACACAGCTTTTATCGCTACATACCGCTATACCTTGAGTCAGGTACTGTACCAAATCTATTCTATTGAATATCCAGCTCCACCGGACAGTGATCGCTTCCCATCACTTCCGTATGGATCTTCGCGTCCACAAGCCTGTCCTTCAGACTCTCTGAAACGCAGAAGTAGTCGATCCTCCACCCTGCGTTCTTCGCCCTCGCTGAGAACCGGTAAGACCACCAGGAATAGATTCCCTCCTGATCCGGGTAAAAATACCGGAACGTATCCACGAATCCCGCCTCTAAAAGCTCCGTAAATTTTGCTCTTTCCTCATCAGAGAAGCCTGCATTCTTCCGGTTCGTCTTCGGATTCTTTAAGTCGATCTCCTGATGTGCCACGTTAAGATCACCGCAGAAAATTACCGGTTTCTTCGTCTCCAGCGCTTTTAAGTACGCCCGGAACGCGTCCTCCCACTGCATCCGGTAATCGAGACGCTTTAAGCCGTCCTGGGAATTCGGGGTATAGCAGGTAACCACATAATATTCCGGAAATTCTGCCGTGATCACCCGGCCCTCATGATCATGTTCCTCGATCCCAAGACCGTAGGTCACTGAGACAGGTTCTTCCTTCGTAAACATCGCCGTACCGGAATATCCCTTTTTTTCCGCGTAATTCCAGTACTGGTGATATCCCGGAAGTTCCAGCTCCACCTGCCCTTCCTGCAGCTTGCTCTCCTGAATACAGAAAATATCTGCATCCGACTCCTTCAAATATTCTAAAAATCCCTTCCCCAGGCAGGCACGAAGCCCGTTTACATTCCAGGAAATCATTTTTTTCATAGACAACTTCTCCGTTTCTATCGCACTTTTTCGGCCACCGGACTGCTCCGGATTTTCTTCGATAAATGCCGGAACATTCAGAAAATGTGTGGCCCGCATATAGGTTCAGTATAACATTATTCCTAATGTTTTACCATCGAAAAAATAATCCCACATAATATAAAAAGAATGTGCCTTGGCACATTCTCGCGCCTCGCGCGGTCGCTTGCGACAAAATTTCCCGGAATTTCCTGTTACATAAAAGAACAGGTCCCCACACAGCATACCGCCATATGAGGACCTGTCTATTTTCAGCCTACCACACTCTTATCGATCACTTTCCAGTAAAGCGCCTTTTTCTCGATCAGCTCCGAGATCAGGTAAAGCGCCAGACCGATCACACTCAAAAGAATGACCGCATTCAGGATCATCTTGATATCGTATGTCTCACTGCCCAGCGTAAGCAGATATCCAAGACCTGCTTTCGCTCCGATCATCTCACCGATGACCGCGCCTGTCATCGCCTGCGTTAAGGCAAGCTTAATTCCAGATAACATCATCTCGATCGAATACGGAACTTCGATCTTACAGAAGGTCTGCCATTTGCTGGCCTTTAACACCTTCATCAGATTGTATACATTATCCTCTATGGAGCGGATCGCCGATACCTCATTGATCATGATCGGGAACGATACGACCAGAATAACTAACGCCGCCTTGGATTCGATTCCGAGTCCCATCCAGAGGATGAAAAGCGGTGCCAGAGAGATCTTCGGAGCTGTCTGGATAATGATGACGAACGGCATGATCAGACGCTCAATAAAGCGGATCTTCGCCATCATATAGCCGAGGACCAGTCCGATCACGATACTGATCACCGTTCCCACCAGGATCTCTTCCATTGTAACGCGGATATGTTTCATCACATCACCGCTCACAAACAGCTTTACCATCGAGTTCGCCAGCTCTGCCGGACCGGGAAGCAGGTAGTTCGGTACATGAAAGATCCGGATATACAGTTCCCACACGATCAGAAACAGCGGCAGAAACAGTGCCGGAAGAATGGTTTTTCTATATTTTCTGTAAAACATCTCTCACCTCATAGCTCTTCCCGTCCGAAGCGGGGAAAATTCTTTATTTTGCCGGTGTGTAAAGGAGTTCAGATGCATCGAAGGTCTCGTCGATATTGCCAATCTCCTTGGACTCATCGATCAGTGCCTGCCACTTCTCCGGGTTGGACGCGCCGATTCCGTTTTCCTTCGTGTAATCGCTCTGCCATAAGGTCTTTACGAATACATCGTTTAAGATCTGGACAACAACATCTCTCTTCTCAGCGAAGGTCGGTGCATATTTCTCGATGGACATATCAACAGCTTCCTCAACGTGACCGTCAATGATGTACTCGATCGCTTTGTTTAACGCGCGGCAGAATCCGTCAACAGTCTCCGGATCCTCTGCTACTAACTTGTCGCCTGCAACTAATACGTTGCCGAAGGACGGAAGGAACTGGTCACATGTGATCTCGCTTGCTGCGTAACCGGAGTTGTTTAACTCGATGGTTCTGAGCTTGGAGAACACGATTGCGTCAACCTGACCCTCTGTGAGTGCTGTCAGAATTGCGCCTGTACCAACGATCTCAACCTGTACATCGTCGATTGTAAGGCCTGCAGACTCCATAGCTGCCTGGAGCTGGAAGTAGTTTGCGCTTCCAAGGCTTGTAACTGCTACTTTTTTGCCCTTTAAGTCAGCCGGTGTGCTGATTCCGGAATCGCTTCCGAAGATGATCGCGCCGAGGCCTTCCTGATAGGTTGTATGAACAACTTTAACCGGGATACCCTGTGCCTTTGCCGCTACAACTGCATCTGCGTTCGGGAAACCGAACTCAACATTGCCTGCTGCAACGTTCTTTACGATATCGGCTGCTGCTGCATAATAGAATTCAACATTCAGTCCCTCTTCCGCAAAATATCCGTTCTCCTGCGCAAGATATAACGGTGCGTAATACGGAACTGCGGAACCATCGATCTGGATGGAAACCGTCTTTAAATCGCCTGTGTCTTTTGCCTCTGCCGCCGTTGTCTCCTCAGCCTTTGTCTCCTCTGCGGCTGTCGTTGCCTCTGCGGTCGTTGCTGCTGCTTCGCTTGCTTTACTTGCGCTTTCAGAGCTGCATCCTGCGAGCATGGACACTGCCATTGCCGCTGTCAGTACGGTTGCAAGAATTTTTTTCTTCATGGTACTCTCCTTCTCCTTTTTATAAATACATTGGTTCTTTGTCTTACCGGAACTGCATTTCCGGCATCTATAATTTCCCTCGCCATTTTTGGCCGGGTCATTATCTATATTTTATTTGATCGCGGTCAGCGCGCGGGCCCGCAGGCCTTACAATCCGTTACTTTCTGTGCAGATATTCCTTATAAAGCTTTTCTCCCGCGGCAAGAGCCGTTCTGCACATCTCTTTCTGGGCCGGTTCAAAATCCACCAGCCACTGGTCCGTGATCCGGTTGCAGTGTACTGCACAGATGCTTCCGGAAAGAACATTGTTTAACGATGCCAGCGTAAAGATCGTCTCCGCCTCCATCTCCATGTTCAGAATGTTCCATTTTTCATACTGTTCCAGAACAGCATTTTCATCATATCCTGTCTCAAACGGCATCTGACGTCCCTGTCCGTGATAGAAGGAACCGACCGACATACAGATTCCCATGGAATATTCGTTCTTTCTCTCCTCACACGCGCGCTTTAAGCAATCCAGCACTTCAAATGAGGCTAATGCCGGATACTCAGACGGAGCGTAGAAGCAGGAAGCACCGCCTTTCCGGACAGCACCCGTGTTCAAGACCATCGCCCCGCACGGTACATCTTCTTTCAGCACGCCGGTCCCGCCGATGCGGATCAGAGCTTTCGCGCCGAGAGCGATCAGCTGGAGCACAGCGATCTCCGTTGACGGACCACCGATTCCAGTCGAGCACACTGTAACTTTTATTCCGTTGTAATATCCGGTTCCAACCACATATTCCCGGTAGTTGCTGACGATCTTATAATCCTCTAAAAGATCCTCGAACATGGCAACGCGCCCCGGATCACCCGGAAGCAGTACGATCTCTCCGATCTCCTCAGCCGTACACTGGATATGCGGCATTTTTCCATTCATCGTCGGTGATGAAGCCGATGTAAAATTCACACTCATTTCCTCCCAAAATCTTTCTCTCATTCAGCACACCGCGTTTTTATCAGAAGCGGCGGGCTGAGCACTAATTTTTCGATTCGTGCCAGTACAGGAACTTATCCTCCAGCACACTGATCACCTGATACGTCGCGATTCCCAGAATGATCGTGACGATGATGCCCGCGAGCAGCATCGGGGTGTCATAGGTTGATGACGCGTAAGTCAGGATATATCCGAGACCCTGTTTTCCGGACATCCATTCGGCAACGATCGCACCGATGACTGCCTGAACGATACCGACCTTCAGACTTGCAAACAGCGCCGGTAATGAATACTGCATTTCAACCTGTGAAAACACCTGCCATTTTGACGCTTTTAAGATCTTCATCAGGTTTCTGACATCCGGCGGGATCGATTCCAGACCCAGCATCATTCCCGACAATACCGGGAACAGGACCATGGATATGATCAAAACAACCTTTGATACGAGTCCGATTCCGAACCATACGACGAATAACGGGACAAGTGCGATCTTCGGTGCCGTCTGAAGGAAGATCAGGTACGGCATCAGCATCGTTTTTAAGGCATCGATCTTGATAAACACATATCCCAGAACAATTCCTAAAAAGGCGCCGATCACAAATCCGAGAATGACCTCATAAGTCGTCGTCCAGAGATGTGCGTATACAGTTCCTTTTACAAACATTTTGACAAGGCTGCTCCAGACCTTCGGCGGAGACGGCAGGATGTACGCCGGGACATGCTTTACCGCAACGTAGATCCACCAGAGCGCGATAAACACGCCGACGGAAAGCGCGTATTCCCCGATGGTTCTCAGGAGTCCCTGAAGTTTTCCGTTCTTTTTCATCCGATGATCCCCCTCAGATACTTATTGTATTCCGTGAACTTCGGATCATTTCTCGTTGCCTCTCCCCTTGGACGCGGCAGATCGATCTCCACCATCTCCTTGACTCTTCCCGGTCTCGCAGACATGACGAGAACGCGGTCCGACAGGAAGGTGGCTTCCTCGATGCTGTGGGTAACGAAAATAACCGTCTTTTTCGTCTTCTGCCAGATCTTTAAAAGCTCCTCATTTAAGTGGTCACGGGTCAGGGCATCCAAAGCTCCGAAGGGCTCATCCATCAGAAGTAACGGAGCGTCATAGGAAAGCGCCCGGACGATGGACACACGCTGTTTCATACCGCCGGAAAGCTCTCTCGGAAGCGCAGTCTTAAACTCCGAAAGCCCTGCAAGTTCCAGGAGCTCGTCAAGCTTCTCTTCATTCTCTTTCGTCTGCTTTTTCTGGATCACTAACGGAAATTCTGCATTCTGTCTCACATTTTCCACGGGAGAAGAACGGAATCCTGAAATACGAATCCCATCTGCTGGTCTGCCCCGTCGCGATACTCGATCGTACCGGAGGTCGGTTTATCAAGGTTTCCAATGATCCGCAAAAGTGTCGATTTTCCACAGCCGGACGGGCCGATGATAGAAATAAACTCCCCCGGACGGATCTGGAGGTTGATATCCTTCAGTGCGATTGTATCCTCTTTTAGCAGGTTACTGTACACCTTATTTAAGCCCTTTAACTCTACACTATACTCGCTCATAACAAATCTCCTTTTTTCTATCGGATTGCCTCGGAAATTTCTTTCGCACATTTCTTAAGCTGACAGATCCTCTGGAACATTTTTTCCGTATCCCCATCCTTCATGGACGTAAACGCGATCGCAGCCGCCAGCTCTCCGTTTCTGTCAAATACCGGGCACGCTGCGCCGATGATCCCCATCTGTAATTCCTCGTCAATGACCGCATACCCCTGATTATGAATACGGTCCAGCTCTTCATTCAGCTCCTTCAGATCCGTTTTCGTATTCGGCGTCGTTTTCGTGCGTTTCTCACGATCAAGAATATCCAATGCCTCGCTCCGGTTCATGTAAGCCATAAAAACACGGCCAGCCGACGTGGAATAGAACGGGATCTCATGTCCGATCTTAACCATATACATATTGGAATCGCCGCGTTCGCTGCATGCCACATTCATCACTGCTCCATGCTCCATGATGCAGAGGACCACATTCCGGTCGATCTTTTCCGCCAGTCTCCGCATAGGCATCTGTGCCGCCTGCGTCAGCGCACTTCCCTTTACGACCCCGGTAGCGATTGCGCAGATCTTATATCCAAGACGATATTTTTTCGTATGTTCGTCCTGAACGACAAAATGATTTCCCTTTAAGCTTGAAAGGATCCTGTGAGTGGAGCTTGCCGGGATCCCAAGCTGCTCCGCCAGATCCGTCACCGACATTCCATTCATATTTTGGCTCAGTATTTCCAGGGCATTCAATGCCCGGTCGATCAATTGCATAGTCTCCTCCAATTTCTGTAATGTGCGCAGCCACAGGATCCGTGGCTGTCTTATGTCAATGAGTTATCGTTTCTATGCTATTCCGTGTATCGGAATACTGTTCCGTTTATCGAAATATTGCAATTTCATTTTAGCATTATCCAATCTTCAATGCAAAGCTTTTGCTTCATTGAGCCGGAGTTTTGGCATATGCTACAATTCCCCTTTATTTTTTCGTATAATTTCACGGAAACATGTTCCAGCCAGCGGAAAATCAGGTTTTTGTCATTCCGCGGCATGGAAAAAGGAGGCAATACTCTGCCCCCTTGCATTCTCACGTTTTTATCTTATGATTCTTTGATTCCGGATTGCTATATGCTTTTCGCTCCGATATCCTATTATTTTAAAAAACGCGCTTCCCAAGCATACTCCTGCATCTTCTCGATCTCCTCATCGGTGAAACCAAGTTCCTCCTTCAGCACTTCCTTCTCTTTCTGAAGTGTAGTTCTGGAACATGTCCGGTTGTCGGAGTTTACGGTTACATGGACGCCTTTCTCGAGAAGCTTGTGGATCGGATGCATGTTGATCGCCGGAACTACTTTTGTGTGATAATTGCTGGTAACGCAGACCTCGAGAGTCACATTCTCGTCGATGAGTCTCTTTATCAGCTCCGGATCATTGATGGCCGCAACGCCATGTCCGATCCTCTTTGTTCCGAAGGACAGCGCCGTCTTCATACTGTCCGGACCAGCCGCCTCCCCGGCATGGATCGTCATCGGGAGTCCGTACTCGCGGACTTTCGCGAATACCGGGGCAAAATTCTCAGTCGGGAACAGTCCTTCTGCACCCGCGATATCAACCGCACACACCACATCCCCAAGATATTTCTTCGCAGTTTCTACCGTCTGCATGTTCAGCTCCTCATTATCCGCTCCACGCATACAGCAGAGAATCAGACCCACACGAATCTGTGGATACATCTTCATGCCGCGTTCTGCTCCGCGGATGGCTGCCTCGACAACCTCATCCTGAGTCAGTCCGTCTTTGATGGAAAACTGCGGCGCAAATCGAAGCTCCGCATACTCCACGCCCTCTTTCGCAAGATCCTCCACCAGTTCAAAGGTCACACGCTCGATGGCATCCGCCTTCTGTAAGACGAGTAACGGAAGATCGAAGCGCTCTAAGTATTCTTCCAGAGTCTTACAGTCCTCCGGTACTTCCATCATATATTTTACTTCCTCCGCACTCTTTGCCGGAAGCTCCACGCCCTGCTCTTTTGCAAGCTCCCAGACGGTCTCCGGGCGGAGCGATCCGTCCAGATGTAAGTGAAGTTCTACGATATGGCTCATATCTGACAATATTCTCCCTTCTAAACTCTTCAGTGTCTTCTATGTTGTGTTTTCGTACAGTCAGCACAATCACTGCACAGATCTTCTAATTTACTGCAAAGCAGCCCCTATGTCAGGAGCTGCTTGCATCAATTCTTTCCGACCGCACTCTGCTGCCGTTTTTTATCTCAGTCGAGAAGACTCCCACCTCTTTAGGTGGTGAGTAATAGCAAATTTATTTCCCGACCGCCGCCTTCATCTGTTTTTTCTTCTTATTGTGCTCCACCATCGCGCAGTAAACCGTATACGCAATAATGATGATCAGATACGGCATCATCTGGATAAACTGCAGCGGGATCGAAGAGTTCTGGAGATAGTTCGCAAGACTCTGGCAGAATCCGAATAACAGAGATGCCAGCATGCCGATCACGGCATTTCCCGCCGCGATGGCCTGAGTTGCCAGAGCGATGTAACCACGCCCCGCTGTCATACCGGAGGAGAAGAGTCCCACATATCCCATGGACAGGAACGCGCCCGCCATGCCTGTCATCATTCCGCTTAAGCAGAGGGCGATGTACTTGATCTTCTTTACCGGAATTCCGACGGATTCCGCCGCATCCGGGGACTCGCCGACCGCACGGATATGCATGCCAAGTCTTGTATACTTAAACATGTACCACACAACTGCCACCAGGATCAGCGCCGCGTAGGTCAGCACATGATGACCGGAGAGCACCGCGCCGATCACCGGGATATCCTTGACGACCGGGATCGTCACACTCGGGAGCTTTAAGGACGGCAGGGATGTGGACGCACCCTTTTCGCCTGTGATCAGGTACAGGACAAAGATCGTTCCGCCGGAGGCGAAGGTGTTTAACGCGATACCGGAAATGACCGCGTTGGAGTTTAATTTCAGGATAAAGTAGGCGAGGATGTTGCTGACGATAAAGCCTGCAAGCACCGCGCCCAAAAATCCGATCCAAGCGCTCTGGGAGAACGCACTGACGACAACGCCCACAAAAGCGGAGATCAGCATCGTTCCCTCAAGAGCGATGTTGCTGGTTCCGGATCTCGAGGAGATCATAGCCCCCAGTGTCGTTAAAAGCACCGGTGTCGCGCTTCGAAACATTGCGAAATAGAACTCCGGGAGACTCAATGTTTTTAAAATTTCCTGTAAGATTCCCATCTGTTACGCCTCCCCTTTCAGTGCTTTTTTCGCTTCCTCGCGCTGTTTCCAGCCTGCCATGAACCGCTCGGCCGTCACAAACAGGATCAGAACTGCCTGGATAATGGAAACCAGCTCGTTCTGGACGTCGGAACGTCTCGACATTAAGTCTGCGCCGACACGGATATACGCGAGGAAAAATGCCGCGAACGGTACCATCTTCGGATTATTGCCGGACAGGATCGCAATGATAACACCATCCCACGCATAGGACGGAGAATCCTGCCAGTTGAAACGCTGGTACATTCCCATCTGCTCGACTGCGCCGCCAAGACCCGCAACGGCACCCGCAATGACCTGGGTCATGATGATGACACGGCTGGTACGGATTCCGGAATACTTTGCGAACTCCGGGTTGCTTCCTGAAATGCGGACCTCATAACCAAACTTCGTCTTGTATACAAGAATATATAACAGGATCACTGCCACAATGGCAATCAGATATCCCACATGGAAGTTCGTTCCGGAGATCAGCTTTCCGAGGGAAGCTGTCGCCTGGTATTTCTTAGACGCGAAGGTTCCCGCCTCACGGTCAGCAAGGAACTTCGTCACGTTGTAGATCCCAAGGTAAAAGAACACATAGTTGAACATTAAGGAAGTTACCAGCTCATTCGTGTGGAAATACACCTTTAAGAGCGCCGGGATACTTCCAATCAGCCCGCCCACAGCCGCAGCCGCGATCATGATCACGATCGGGTGTACTGCGAACGGCAGGGATGTCTTGATGGCGAGAGCCGCTGTCACGACAGAGCCCGTGTAGAGACATGCGTCCGCGATCATGGAGAAGTTTCCAGACTTGAATACAAGTCCCAGGGCAAGTCCCGTAAAGATCAACGGCACGCTGCTGGCAAACACTTCAAAAAAGTGACGTTTGGACTGCAGCGGTCCTAAAAACAGGTTATAGATCGCAGTCACCGGCTCCTCACTGACTGCGAAGATCACCGCCACCGACAAGGCGATGGCAATGGCAAACGCGCAGAGAAGTCTTACGATCGTAAATTTTTTATTCACAGTAAGCACCTCCGATCTGCTCCTTGGAATCTTCTTTTACCCCCAGCATATAAAGACCAAGCTCATTCTCTGACGTATTCTTTACATCGGAGATATGTCCGACGATGCGGCCCTCATGCATGACAAGGATCGTATCACTTAAGGAAAGAATCTCGCTTAAGTCCGCGGATACAAGCAGGATCGCTTTCTTTCTGCTTCTCATGTCCACGATCTTCTTACGGATAAACTCGATGGCTCCGACATCGATACCTCTGGTCGGCTGGTTCATGATCAGAAGATCCGGCTCATAGTCAAATTCACGACCGACAACTACCTTCTGGACGTTACCGCCGGAAAGCTCCGCGATAGACTGCTTGGAGTTATCATATTTTACAAGGAACTCTTTTAAGATCCGGTTCGTGAACTCACTGATCTTTTTGCTGTCTAAGAGCCCGTGGGTCTTTAATTTGTCGGTATAGTAGACCTTGGAGATCGCATTGTCCTCCAGGGAAAGCTTCGGAGCTGTGCCGAATTTCATACGGTCCTCGGAAACGTGGGAAATCCCTGCCTCCTGACGCGCAAGCACCGGGGCGTTGGAGATGTCCTTTCCGTTCATGGTGATGGCTCCCTGCTGCTGTTTTAAGGTCCCGACGATGGCCTCGACAAGCTCCGACTGGCCGTTTCCGTCGATTCCGGCGATACCTAAGATCTGTCCCTCTTTGATCGTGAAGGAAACATGGTCCAGTCTCGTCTTTCCAAACTGGTCTACGTAGACAAGGTCTTTGACGGAGAATACGTTCTTTCCGAACTCCATCTCCTCTTTCTCAATATTCAGGCTGACATCGCGGCCGACCATCAGGCGGGAGATCTCCTGTTCATCAAGATCGGAGATCTCGTATGTTCCCATGGTCTTTCCGTCCCGGAGGATCGTCATACGGTTGCAGAGTGCCTTGACTTCGTTTAATTTGTGGGAGATAAAGATGATCGTGTGGCCGTTTTCTCTTAAAAGTTTTAACTGTTCAAATAATTCTTCTGTTTCCTGTGGTGTCAGCACGGCTGTCGGCTCGTCCAGGATCAGAATATGGGCACCCCGGTAGAGTGCCTTTAAGATCTCAAGCTTCTGACGCATGGCAAGAGAAATGTCCTCGACCTTTTCCTTTGCCTCTACTTTCAGATTATATTTGTCGGAAAGCTCCGTGGTGATCCGCACCGCCTCTTTCCGGTCTACTTTAAATGCAGTTCCTGTCTCCGCGCCGAGAATCAGGTTCTCCGCAACGGTCATGGACGGAACCTGCATGAAATGCTGGTGTACCATGCCGAGTCCGGCCGCGATCGCATCGCTGGATGATGAGAAGTGTACCTCTTTTCCATCCACGAAGATCTGGCCTTCTGTCGGTGCCAGCATGCCAAACAGCATCTTCATTAAGGTGGATTTTCCCGCGCCGTTCTCACCGACGAGGGCATGGATCTCACCCTTTTTGATCTGCAGATTGACATTATGGTTTGCCACAACGCCGCCCGGATAGACTTTTGTGATGTTCCGGGCCTCTAAAATGATCTCCTGCTCCATTGTTTCCTCCAAGTAAGGCATCTTTGTCTGCCTGTGAAAGTGGTTCCTGTTCGTAACTGCCTGAATCGCAAATATATTGCAAATGCGGGCATTGGACTGCACCCGCGTAAATGTAAAAATCTCCTGCGATTCGCGGGTAGATACGGGGCGATGGACGGCCCGTTCCCCAGAGTTTCCGGAGGACCAGACGATTCCAACGTATCCTATATCTCTCCGCATGAATACAGGAGATAAATACTCGCTGCCCCGACATGCCTCTTCTTGTTTTCATTGACATGAAAACAAGAAGCTATGGGCGTTTACTGAGCTCCGTTGATGATTCCCTTCAGAGTTGCCTCATCCATGCCATAAGCGGAATCAACGGTAACCTCACCTGCGAGCAGCTTCTCTTTTGCATCCTCAACGGCTTTCTTTGCATCCTCAGATACTGCAGACTGATAAATATCGTTGTCAGCAAGGCCTACAACGCCGTCCTCGATACCGAGGATCTGGTACTCACCATACGGAAGTGTTCCATCAACTGCCTTCTCAACTGCATTGTAGATGCTGTCGCCAACGCCCTTGATCGCGGAAGAGATGATGAAGTTTGCCTCGTCCTTGCCCTCGTAAGCAAGTGCCTGGTCGGAGTCAACACCGATGCAGTACTTCTTACTTTCTGCTGCTGCCTCGATAACACCTACGGATGCCGGACCTGCTGCTACGAATACAACGTCAGCGCCGTTGGAGTACTGAGTGATTGCAAGCTCTTTTGCTGTTGCGGAGTCAACATAGGAACCAACGTAGGAAACAAGTACCTTCACATCCGGATCTACGAACTGAGCACCCTCGATGAAGCCGACTGCAGAGTCGTTGATAACGGCTGCTGTATCCTTTGCGCCTACAAAACCGATGACGTTGTCCTCGTTTGCGTATTCCATATCAGACTTTGTCGCACTTGCTGCAAGAACGCCTGCAAGGAATGCGCCCTCGTTCTGCTTGTAGCTCATGGAGTATACGTTGCTTAAATCACCAAGTGTGTAGTCAACATCTGTATCGAAGATGATGAACTTCTTCTCCGGGAACTCCTGAGCAACCTTCTCTGTGATCTCCTTCATATCCCAGAGACCTGTAATGATAAGGTCTGCATCGGACTCACAAGCGTCTAACATGGAACCTTCGAACTTTGTCTTGTCGCTGCCCATCTCGACCATGTTTACTTCAACCTTGTCGCCAAGCTCAGCCTCAAGCTTTTCCATACCGGCCTGCGCGGAGTCGTTGAATGCCTTATCGCCGAAGGAACCAGTAACAAGGAGTGTTACTTTTAACTTCTCGCCGTTTGTCTCAGCCTTTGCTGCCTCTGCAGTTGTCTCAGCAGCTGCTGCGGTTGTCTCGCCTGCTGCTGCAGTTGTCTCGGTCTTGCTCTCGCTTGCGCATCCAAACAGCATGGAAGCTGCCATCGCCATTGCAAGTGTGCTGCATAAGAATTTCTTTTTCATAATTAGTTGTTCTCCTTTTCGTAAAAAGTTGATTTATTCAAACTATCCAGAGTTTCCAGATAATTTTTCTTGTTCATCACCGGCTTGAACGCCTCTTTGATCTTCCACGCGGACGCACCGCCATCGGATAAGAGATCTGCCACGGTATCTGCGAAATAATGCGCCGGGACACAGTATGCCTGCTCCGGATCCGCCGTCTTAAAATCTTTTCCGTGGATACTGCCCTCAAATCCGGCAACACCGATCTCAACGATCGGCCACATGAGGGATAAGTCTCCCATATCTCCGGAAGCGAAGCCGTGAGTTCCCTGAGCGACCATGCTCTCGTCGATATAATCTAAAATGTGTTTCTTCACAAGCTCTGTCAGGTTCTCGTCCTGATGGAGTGGGAAATAACCCGGTGTATCCTGAATCTCAAGATCACAGTTGATCGCAAGCGCTCCGGCGCGGATCGCACGGGTCACTTTCGCGTTTGTCTCAAAGATCGCCGGAACCGTCTTCGCCCGGACATACATCTCAAGCTGTGTTCTTCCCGGAACCGTATTGACAGACTGGCCACCTTCCGGCACATAGAAATGGACGCGGATCGCGTCATCTGCTCGGAAAGTCTCTCTCAGGAAGTTGATCCCTGTCATGGCAAGGTTTACCGCGTTGAGCGCGTTCACACCGCCTTCCGGGTTCGCTCCTGCGTGGGACGCCTTTCCTGTAAAGATTGCCCGCTTCATGATAAAGCCGTTTAAGCTGGAACCAATCTCCGCATGATACTTTGTCATGTCGATCCCCATAGCGTGACAGGATAACATGATGTCCACATCATCAAAAATGCCTGTTGCGATCATCTCCTGCTTGCCTGACGGGTGGGAGATCTTTCCTTCCTTAATAAGTCCCTTCCGGTAATCCATATCGCAGAACTCCTCCGCCGGCGTCACGAGAAGTGTGACCTTTCCGCAGAGATCCTTTAACATACCGGATTCCCTGATGGCTAAAAATAAGCTCATCATAACGCCAAGCTGACCGTAGTGGCCGCAGGTATGGGCTGCACAGCTGTCCTCACTGGCGTACGGATGTCCGAAAGTCGGAACCGCGTCGAATTCCGTGATCAGGCCGATATTCGGCCCCGGCTTTCCGGAATCTAAGACTGCCCGGATTCCCGTGTACGCGACATCCTCATGCGGAATCCCCGCCTTGTCGAGTGCCTCGATCGCCTTTTTTCTTGTTCTGAATTCCTTAAATCCAAGCTCCGGATGACAGTAAATATCTTCGCTCATTGCAATGATCTCCGGAAGGATCTGATCTAATGCTTCATGAACTGATTTCATGGTGTTTCCTCCTTCACTATACCTGTGCGGGCCGGATGCAGAGCCCTTCACGACAGTCTGCCTGAAATTCCTTAGAAGTCCCCATTACACAAAAAAGGTCTGCAAATGCAGACTTTTTTACGGGTTACTCAGGCAACTAATGAGTCAGTATAGTGCAGAAAATATCATAACGAGTTTTATGGGCAGATGTCAAGATTTTTCTATGATTTTTTGACAGTTTTTAGAGGCATTCCGCTCATCAGAATGTATATTATTTATGCTTATAAATAATTGTTTGATGCACTAATAAATATCTGCACACCTCCCGCCCGCAATGGTTTCTGTATCCATTTCATAAAATTAAAATTCACAGCAGACCGTCTTTTCTTTACGGCTTTTGCTGTGAATTTAAATTAGGATGTATAAGTTTTTATGAAATACCTGATTAACGTTGTCCAACTTACATAAATCTGGAAACCGCCTTGCGGATCTGCGGACCTGCGATGATCGCAATGATGATCTTCGCTGTGTCGCCCGGAAGATACGGGATAACGCCGACGCCGAGAGCTGCCACGAAGCTCATTCCGAGCTGTCCCGCAAGCCATGCGGTTCCGAAGATATAGCAGATCGCCATTCCGATGATCATTCCGACTACATGCATGTAAATCTTTGCCGGGAACTTCTCAACGAAGAAGCCTGCGATCGCTGCCAGAAAGATAAATCCGATCAGGTAGCCGCCGGTCGGTCCGAGAAGCTTGCCGACACCGCCACTAAATCCGGAGAATACCGGAAGTCCTACTGTTCCTAAGAGCAGGTATAATACATAGCTCGCTACGGAAAGCTTCATTCCGAGAATATACGCCATAAAGAAGATGACAAGGTTTGTCAGGCTGATCGGTACCGGGCTGATCGGAATCGGAAGTGCCATCGGTGCCAGGATACAGGTAATCGCTGTCATAAGTGCTGTCACCGTCATCTGCGCGGTGGACATGTGTTTTGCTGTTGTCTTTTCCATCTTTGTTTTCCTCCCAACATCCATCATTTCTGCCGCCGGATCTTAAATTCTATCGTTCTTAAATTCTACATTCCGGTACGCATATCACAAAATGGAATGGTTCTGATCGATTCTTTTCCTATCATACGCATATTTCGTGCATTTGTCAACCCGTTTTTATTATTCGGTTTACATTTTTCTCTTTTCTTTTTTGCCTATAATCTTCCTGTGTGCCATTTACCCGCCCAGGAAAACGTGCTATACTCTATGTACTTGTCCTCCCACCGCTAACTGGGAGAATTTAGCAGTTACCAGTTATCAGTACAGAGCAGTGTCCGCATGCATCACCGATGCGCTGCACGCGTTTTATATGCCGGACATAAGGAGATTCACTATGAAAATGAAAAGCGGAAACGAACGAAAAAAAATCATCCGGGAACTCCTGAACAGGACTGATCAGCTGATCATGACAAACATCACAGAAAATTCCAATGAGACAGAAAAGCTGTCCTTCGGCCAGAGAGCATCCGACGCAGTAGCGAAATTTGCCGGAAGCTGGGCATTTATCTTCAGCTTTATCGCTGTCATGGTCGGATGGATGGCTGTCAACGTTATCCTTGGAACGAAGGCCTTTGATGCCTACCCGTTTATCCTTTTAAATCTGGTACTTTCCTGCATTGCTGCCATTCAGGCTCCCCTTATCATGATGAGCCAGAACCGACAGGAGGCAAAGGACAGACAACGCGCGGAAAACGACTTTAAGGTCAATTTAAAGAGCGAACTCATTATCGATGACCTGCACAAAAAAATGGATCTGATCATCGAAAACCAGAAAAAGATCAACCATCGTCTGGATATGCTGGAACAGACCGGCAAGGCTATAGACACGCCAAAAGCCGGATCCCCTATCCACAATGCTTAATACAAAATAAGAATGTGCCTTGGCACATTCGCGCGGTCACTTGCGACAATCTACATCTTCACGCAAGTACACAAATATTCCGCAGTACAGTTTTTCTGTACTGCGGATTTTATACAGGAGAGTTTTATTATGGCTGCTGAAAATGATCTCGGCCGTGACGACATAAAAAAACTCGTCGTCCGGATCGCAATTCCCAGTATGCTGGCACAGTTTGTCAGCGTCCTTTACAGTATCGTAGACCGCATGTATATCGGAAATATCCCCGGATCCGGCGACATGGCACTGGCGGGGGCCGGTGTCTGCGGTCCGGTAGTCACTATGGTCGGCTCCGTCGCGTTTCTCGTGGGAATCGGCGGTGCCCCGCTTATGAGCATGAAGATGGGACAGGGCGATAAAAAGGCCGCCGAGCGGATCCTCGCCAACTGTTTCCTCATGCTGGCAGTATGTTCCATCCTCATGGTGGCCTGCATCTACCCGATCCGCATTCCGATGCTGCGGTATTTCGGTGCCAGCGATATCACACTGCCCTACGCAAACGCATATTTTACGATATATCTGACCGGAACCGTATTCGCCCTGATGTCCACAGGTATGAACCAGTTTATCATCTGTCAGGGCTTTGCAAAGACCGGCATGTACTCCGTCATCCTCGGCGCGGCGCTGAACATCATTCTGGATCCGATCTTTATCTTCGGCCTCCACATGGGCGTCTCCGGTGCCGCCGTCGCAACCGTCATCTCCCAGATGGCGAGCTGTGCTTTCGTCCTGAGGACACTGTTCGGAAAAAACATGCCGGTGCGCATCACCTTCGGCAGTTACAGCTGGCGGCTGATCCGCAGAGTGCTCACCATCGGCTTTACCCCATTTATCATCATCGCCATGGATAACGTCATGATCATCACCATGAACGCGATCCTGCAAAAATACGGCGGTGCAGAGCGCGGAGACCTTCTGATCACCTGCGCGACCATTGCCCAGAGCTTCATGCTCGTAGTCACCATGCCTCTCGGCGGTATCACCAGCGGAACTCAGGCTGTTCTTGCCTACAATTTCGGAGCCGGAAAGACCGACCGCGTAAAGAATGCGCAGAAGTACATCTTTAGCCTTGCTGCGGCATACACCGCTCTGCTCTTCGTCCTTGCGCGTACCATCGGCGGCCTGTTTGTCCGTCTCTTTACAGCAGACCCGGTTGTTGCCGCAGAAGCGCTCCGGGCGATCCGGATCTTCACTCTGGCGATCATCCCGCTGGCATTCCAGTATGAGATCGTCGACGGTTTCACCGGCCTCGGTCAGGTACAGGTTGCCCTGCCGCTTTCCTTCTTCCGAAAAGGCACATACTTCGTATCCCTTTTCCTGCTTCCCGCAGTGTTCGGAGCTGAAGCGGCATTTTACGCAGAACCGGTATCTGATATCCTTGGACCGATTGCTTCGGTGATCGTGTATCTCACTTCGATGAAGAAGGTTCTGGCGAAAGCCGGGGCTAATTAACCGGTTCCGCCAAAACTAAGTGTAAATACGCAAAAACAGAGCATATATCTTCGCATGCCAATGTTTTACATAGGGTATGGTTGAATATATGCTCTGTTTTTTCTGCAGGCAGTTTACACTGCCATTTTCTATCTCAATTCAGGCGGCAGAATCAGTCATCATTCTCTTCACTCTCAGTGATCGTATATGTGAATCTCTTTCTCGCCATCTCATCGCTCTCAAGGTACTCGTCATAGGTCGTGATCTTATCGATCAGCTGGCCGTTGATGATCTCCATGATACGGTTTGCGGTCGTCTCTACGACCTGATGGTCACGGGAGGAGAAGATGATCACGCCCGGGAACTTCTTCATTCCGTTGTTCAGGGCTGTGATGGACTCCATGTCCAGATGGTCAGTCGGCTCATCGAACATCAGCACGTTCGCGCCGGAGATCATCATCTTGGAGAGCATGCAACGCACCTTCTCACCACCGGAGAGAACCTTTACCTTCTTTACGCCATCTTCACCGGCAAACAGCATTCTTCCGAGGAATCCACGGACATATGTGACATCCTTTTCCGGGGAGTACTGGGTCAGCCAGTCTACGATCGTATCATCATTGTTGAACTCTGCGCTGTTATCCTTCGGGAAGTACGCCTGAGTCGTTGTGAGACCCCATTTGTAGCTTCCGGAATCCGGCTCCATCTCACCGGAGAGGATCTTGAAGAGTGTGGTCTTCGCAAGCTCGTTCGGTCCTACAAGGGCAACCTTGTCCTCTCTTCCCAGGGTAAAGGAAATATTGTCGAGAACCTTTACGCCGTCGATGGTCTTTGTAAGTCCCTCAACGGAGAGAACCTCGTTTCCGATCTCACGGGCCGGACGGAAGTCGATATACGGGTATTTTCTGCTGGACGGGCGGATCTCGTCAAGCTCGATCTTCTCTAACGCACGTTTTCTGGAGGTCGCCTGCTTGGACTTGGAAGCGTTGGCGGAGAATCTCTGGATGAACTCCTGCAACTCTTTGATCTTCTCCTCTTTCTTTCTGTTTGCTTCCTTCATCTGCTTGATCATCAACTGGCTGGACTCGAACCAGAAATCATAGTTTCCGGCATAGAGCTGGATCTTGCCGTAGTCGATGTCGGCAATCTGTGTGCAGACCTTGTTTAAGAAGTAACGGTCATGGGATACCACGATAACGGTATTCTCGAAGTTGATCAGGAACTCCTCAAGCCATGCGATCGCGTCGAGGTCTAAGTGGTTCGTCGGCTCGTCGAGGAGCAGGATATCCGGATTTCCGAATAATGCCTGGGCGAGGAGAACTTTAACCTTCTGCGGTCCGAGAAGGTCTTTCATCGTTTTATAGTGGAGGTCTGTCTCGATACCAAGACCGTTTAACAGGTTCTCAGCGTCGGACTCCGCTTCCCATCCGTTCATGGTCGCGAACTCTCCCTCAAGCTCTGCAGCCTTGATTCCATCCTCGTCTGTGAACTCTTCCTTCATGTAGATCGCGTCTTTTTCCTTCATGATGTCATAAAGGCGCTTGTTTCCCATGATAACAGTGTCGAGAACTGTGTACTCGTCGTATTTAAAGTGATCCTGCTGTAAGAAGGAAAGACGCTGACCCGGAGTGATCGCAACTTCACCGTTTGTCGGCTCAAGCTGACCGGATAAGATCTTTAAAAATGTGGACTTTCCGGCACCGTTGGCACCGATCAGACCATAACAGTTTCCTTCTGTAAATTTAATGTTTACGTCTTCAAATAAAGCTTTTTTACCGACACGGAGTGTCACATTATTTGCACTAATCATTTTCTAAATCTCCTTTTAACTGACAAGGGGTATCTGTGAAATGCGCCTTAGCGCATCCCCCGCGCCGGGCACAAACAGCCTGCCTCGGATCTAAACCCTGGCAGAACTTAAAACGATAACCTTCCGCAAATGTCTCCAGCCTGCCGGTCAGTTATCAAAGTCCTTCTTATTCTATTAAAGAACACAGGTTTTTGCAAGGCTTTTCGCGAAAAAAGCCTGTTTTTCAAGGAAAAATCCTATCCAACAAAAGAACTGCCGCTCCAAGTACAACTCGGAACGGCAGTTCTCTTAGTTTCTCTTCTATTCGAATTAGAGTTTAACTACGTTAACAGCGCGAAGCTTCTTGCTGTTCTTCGGATCCTGCTCTGTGTCGAAAGTAACCTTCTGGCCCTCTTCAAGAGTCTTGAAGCCGTCGCCTACGATTGCGGAAAAGTGTACGAATACGTCGTCGCCGCCATTATCGTTGGAGATGAATCCGTAGCCTTTCTCAGAATTGAACCACTTAACTGTACCGTTGTTCATTTTGGTACCTCCATAAAAAATTGAATTTTTCCGTACTAAGACTATTGGAAATCCCCACACATCGCTGTTGGTCTTTATTTCAAAAAACTCACATGCTTTTGTAATTCATCGTATCGCGCAAATGACTTACAAAAACATGTGAGTTCAATAGTGCATCGGAATTAACTTAACAATATCACACTTCTGGTCTTGTGTCAATCGAATTTCCAAGAAACGGGCGGTCTGTTTTATCCTTACGAACCGCCCGTTTTTCCTTATTTCCCGGCACTGTACCGCGTACCGCAAACATCTGTTTTTCTCGACAAAAATTGACTTTTCCCTTCGGTAATTCTACCGTGATTTTTGCATTTTTTTCGATCTAAAACCGTCCGAATGTATCGACCAGCCATGACAGACGGTTGATATGATCCTGCGTCAGCTCGCCCGGTTTCATTCTCCATCTCCAGTTGTTTCCCACCGTACCCGGCGTGTTCATTCTCGCCCAGCTATCGAGCTTTAAGACATCCTGCGCCTGGAAGATCACAACGCTGGCTACAGACGCGTAGGCGGTCTTTAAGACCTTGTCTACGACCTCATGCTGATGGGAGACACCCATGTAGTCTGCGATATACTGCAACTCCCACCACTGGCGCGCCTCCGGCTTAAAGTAGCCCACCAGGGTCTCGTTGTCATGGGTTCCGCCGTAAACGACGGAATTCGGGGAGTACATATGCGGCAGGTGCTCGTTGAAGCGGTCGCCGCTGAAGGCGAACTCGATGATCTTCATTCCCGGGTAACCGGTCTCCTCAAGAAGCTCCTTGACCTCCGGAACAAAGATTCCAAGATCCTCCGCGATGATCTTCGTGTCACCGATGACCATGTTGATGGCATCTGTAAGCTTCTTTCCCGGTCCCTTTAACCACTCACCGGTCTTTCCGTCCTCGGAACCCGCCGGGATCGCGTAATACTGGGTCACACCGATAAAGTGGTCGATGCGGACCACGTCATACAGGCGGGCAGACGCTTTCATGCGCTCTTTCCACCATGCGAAATCAGTCTTCTCCTGAACATCCCATCGGTAAAGCGGATTGCCCCAGAGCTGTCCCGTCTCACTGAAGGCGTCCGGCGGAACTCCGGCAACCTTGAGTGGGGTCAGGTTCTCCTCATCCAAAAGGAATAACTCCGGATGGGTCCAGACGTCCGCACTGTCAAGCGCCACGTAGATCGGAATATCTCCGATGATGGAGATTCCCTGCTCGTTCGCATACGCGCGGAGCTTTCCCCACTGCTGGTAGAATTTATACTGTAAAAACTTCCAGAAGTCGATCTCGTCCTTCAATTCCTCTCGGTAGGACTCCACCGCTTCTTTCTTCCGGAACCGGATATCTTCCGGCCATGCCAGCCATTCTTTATTATCAAAATGGAACTTTAACGCCATGTAAAATGCGTAATCATTCAGCCAGAACCAGCTGTCCATACAGAACTTCTCGTAGCCCTGTTCCTCGCGGTACTCACTTCTCGCGTACGCCTTTTTCAACAGGGGAAACCGGTACCAGAACACCGCGTCGTACGCCACCTGGGTCGGATTATCCCCCCAGTAACAGGCGTTGATCTCGTCCTGTGTGAGAAGTCCCTCCTTCACCAGGGTATCCAGATCGATAAAGTACGGATTTCCCGCAAAAGCGGAAAATGACTGGTACGGGCTGTCCCCGTAGCTTGTCGGTCCCACCGGCAGAACCTGCCAGTATTTCTGTCTTGCTTTCTTTAAGAAGTCCACGAAATCATAGGCCGCACTGCCAAATGTACCGATCCCGTAAGGTGACGGTAAACTTGACACCGGCATTAAAATTCCGGCTCCGCGCTCCAGCATTGTCTTCATATTTGTATCCCCTTCTGTCCGGCAGATCCCCGCCTGTTTGTCTTTTACCATTCAGCATTTTACCGTCCATAACGGCTCACAGCCCGGCACATATTATGCGCAGGGCTGTTGCTGATTTCTTCTGTATCGTCCACCTTCTACACTCCGCTGTTCATGCCATGCGCAGACAGCAACAGAAACTTTCTGGTTAATTAACGATTCTTCTTGATTCTCTCGTCGTTTTCAAGGACTTTTTTCGCGATCATGATAAAGTGGAGCTTGAAGTTATCCTCTGTATCATTTACGTCAAGTCCGGTATTGATGCGGACCATATTTAAGCTTGTCTTTACATCATCTTCAGACATTCCGAGCTGTCTTGCAGTCTCAGCGATGTCCTCTTTGCATTTGTAGTATTTCGCGAGAACCCGCTTCTCAGTCTCACCGAGCTGTTTTAATACGGTTCTGGTAAGGCGGTCACCGAAATTTACAACCATCTGGTTGATGCTGCTGTAAATCTCCATACCCATGTATTCAAGGATCACACGGTCTTTCTTGAAGATCTCGCCGGCCTTTACAGCATCCTGGGCATTGCTGTATGTATGCTTGATGCCCTTGATCCCGCTCTCGATCGTACCGATACCGACACGGATCTTTCTGTCAGCGCTGATCTTCTCAACTTCCTGAAGAGCCGTCTCCTTGATCTGCGGGATCAGGTCGCGCATTGCGGATTTATCCTTCATGATCAGGATCACACAGTCACCGCTGTCGCAGGTGATGATCTGCTTTCCGCCGATCTTCTTGTTGATATCGGAGAGAGCGATGATCGCGTTTGCAGCGTCTGTGAGCTTCTCACGGTCTTCCGGTTTTACATTCATATCAGACGGATACTGGAACGATACCGCCATAAAGGTGTCCATATCCACGTCGAATCCAAGCTGTCTTCCAAACTGTTTTACAAGATCCTCGTCCTCGTAGTATCCGATTACGATGTCGTTAAAATAAGCTGATAATGTGATATCTGTCGTGTTCTTGTTCATGAAATACACCCCTCATTTCTATATATTCGCCGCCGCTCTTTCTGTCCTTTCACCGGATCCGTATGCGGCGGACAATGCTCTCCGGGAAAGCTTAATTATAAGAAAAACCCTCGTATTTGTCAAGATGTCTGACAATATTTCTCAGTATTGCTATGACTTTTTGCAATTTTGAAAGATACCAGCAGTAAAACCAGCCTTCAAAATGATTTTCCATGGATTTTATCTCATTCCAGATGCATTTAGTTTACATAACTTTTCAGAGAAATTGCCTGATGCTGTCGTTCTGAAATTAACTCAGCATCTCACCTATCTTTTCCAACGTATCCGCCTCGTAATCCACATGCACCCCGGCTGTATTCTCCTGATGGTGCGGGTTGTACCACAGAGTATCGATCCCCACGTTGTTTCCGCCACGGATATCAGAAGTCAGGGAGTCGCCGATGATCAGCATGTTCTCCACGTCGTTTCTGCCCATCTTTTCAAAGCAGTAATCGAAGTACTCCTGCTGCGGTTTCTGGTATCCGGATTCCTCAGAAACGTAGATTCCCTTAAACAGCTTGTCCAGACCTGCTGCCGCGAGGCGTTTATACTGGGTCTCAGCGACGCCGTTTGTAACGATATGAAGCTCATAGCGATTCTTTAAGCCATTAAGGAGGTCCATGACTCCGTCTAAAAGAAACGCACTCTCATTTAATGTCTGGCGGTACAATCCATCGACCTCAGCGCCATTTACCTTGATTCCGAAGTCACTGAAGAAATCCTCAAATCGCAGGCTTAACACCTGCTCTCTCGTGATCTCACCACGCTCTAACTTCTGCCAGTAGCTTTTGTTCAGATGGTGGTACTTCTGCATGTTCTCCTCTGTAGCCGGTACGCCAAAGTGGGTGAGTACCCGCTCGATGCCGATCCTCTCTGCCTTGTCGAAATCCAGAAGTGTTCCATCAACATCAAAAAGAAGCACCTGGTATTTTTTCATGACTTGTTTTCTCCTGTTCTTTATTTCTCACAATTCTCAGCTTTGCCTCCTCCTGCATTGCTGAAAACAGCTGCACTCCCCGGATCCAGCTCCAACCGGACTCTCTGAGTCTTATCAGCCCGATGCCAGGGAGCTCTGCTGAATGTTCTTAATCCTTGTATACAATCTTTCCACCGCAGATCGTATACTTCACACGTCCGAAAAGTTTTGTTCCGATAAACGGCGTGTTGTGGGACTTGGACGCGATCTCATCATCTGTAACGGTCCATTCCTCGTTCTCATTGAAGATCACGATATCGGCATCCCCGCCCTCTGTTAGATATCCCTTATCAAAGTGATACAGCTTCGCCGGATTCACGCACATCTTCTCCACAAGCTGCATGGTAGTCAGGTGGCCTTTCTTCACAAGCTCTGTCACCGCAAGGCCGAGAGCAGTCTCAAGACCGATAATTCCGCTCGGTGCTTTCCATACCGGGAGAACTGCCTTTTCCTCCGCGCTGTGCGGAGCGTGGTCGGTGGCGATCATATCGATGGAGCCGTCCTTGATTCCCTCGATGATACCTTCGCGGTCCTTTGCGGTTCTTAACGGCGGATTCATTTTCGCCATGGCGCCATGTTTCAGAACAGCAGTCTCGTCCAATGTGAAGTGATGAGGTGTGACCTCCGCTGTCACATTTGCGCCAAGCTCTTTCGCAAGCTTCACAGCCTTTACAGATGTGGCGGAGCTGATATGCTGGATATTGACTGACGCGCCTGTGTGCAGGGCGATCATGCAGTCACGGGCCACGAGAGAATCCTCAGCAAGTGCCGGGGAACCTGTGATTCCAAGCTCTTTTGCGACTGCACCTGCGTTGATTCCGTTCTCGGAGATGAATGCCGGGTCTTCCTCATGGAAGCTCAGCGGTACATTTAGCTCTTTCGCCTTCTTCATGGCCTCGTAGACGAGTTTCTCGTTCATCAGCGGGATTCCATCGTCTGTGAATCCAACGGCTCCTGCCGCCTTTAAGGCGTCCATATCCGTGAGCTCCTGACCCTTCATTCCAACAGAAACGCATGCGGCAGGAAGAACATTGATTCCTGTCTTTTTTCCTTCTTCGATGATATATTTTACGGTTTCCACATTGTCTACCGGCGGTTTTGTATTTGCCATGGTGACAACCGTTGTGTATCCGCCTTTTTTCGCTGCGGCGGAACCTGTCTGGATATCCTCTTTGTATGTAAGTCCCGGATCACGGAAGTGAACATGGACATCAATGAGGCCCGGTGCTACGACACAGCCGTCTGCGTCGATCACCTGCTCATAGCTTCCGTCATCTTCCACTTTTCCGATGGTCTTTATCTTCCCGCCATCAATAACAACATCCAGGATCTCGTCTGTATTGCTCTCTGCGTCTACCACACGTCCATTTTTAATCAGAATCATCTTAGTTCCTCCTGTTTTATCTGTTTCTATGTTTCCTATCTCTGACCAGCTGCTATTTTTCTTTTCAGCGAGAATGTTTTCCTTCCTCTCTGCCTGATGTGTGAATTTTTATATATCTGGCTGTCGAACCTTTTATCACTTTCTTGTCGGCACGATCTCCAGCCAGTAATTATCCGGATCTGTGATAAAGTAAATTCCCATCTTCTCATTTTCAAAGCAGATGCATCCCATCTCTTTGTGCTTTGCGTGAGCCGCCTCGAAATCATCTACCCGGAATGCAAGATGGAACTCGTTGTCTCCAAGATCATAGTGATCTTTCTCCCAGTCCCTGAGCCATGTGAGTTCTAACTGGTGCGGTGTCACGCCGTCTCCGAGGTATACCAGGATAAAGCTCCCGTCCGCCGCCTCTTTTCTTCTTACTTCCTTTAATCCAAGAGCTTCCTCATAGAATTTTAAGGATTTGTCAAGATCTGTTACATTAAAATTGTTGTGCGCGAATGTGAATTTCATAACGTGCTCCTCTCCATTCATTTTTTATATAATCAACAGCTTCTGATTCTCCGACTCTTTTTGAGCCTCAATCCCGGTCTCGCCGCGTCCTAAGCTTTACACTTGCTTTTTCAAAGAGAGCTTTTCCGGCACTCTGATCGCCGGTCAGATCTCCCAGCTTTCACCTTCTTCATGGATCTCCATGACTTTCTCGCGGTACCCCACTGAACACGGCAGCTGTTTCAACCGCTCTGCCACATTATATTCCCCCCAGAAGTGCATCGGGAAAATATGTTTCGCGTCGACTTCCCTCACGAAATCATCGATTCCCAAGTAAAAATATTCACCGAGTCTCGGATCCAGCGGTAAAAACGCAATATCCGCCGTCCGCCCATGCATCTTCGAGATCTCTTTCTGATACGCCTTCGTCATATTCTTATTCCACTGCGGATCTTCCCCATCCCAGTACCAGTGGTTTAAATCTCCGGCATGGTAGATCTCCAGGCCATCCACACTGCACCAGAACGCGATGCCCTCATCCGTGGACTTAAATCCCTCGACCTTCAGCGTTCCGTCATCCAGTATCTGCCCCGGATTTAAAAATCTCGTTTTTTCCTTACATGACTCCGGAACACGCTTGCTCCAGATATCAAACGCCAGAATATAATGGATCTTCGGATGTTTCTCCTCCAGTTCAAAGATCACCTTTGAAAAATGATCCGGATGTCTGTGACTGGCGAACACATAGAGCGGTTTTTCCTCCGAAAACTCCGGCAGCTTCCTCTGGAAATAGTCAAACAGCAGGTACGCCGACTCCGTCTCCACGAGAAACGCGCTGTGATGAATGTATGTGATCTTCATGTCTTAAAACCTCTTTCCGCACTTCGGGCAGTATTCAAAGTTTTCCTTCGTCTCATAACCGCAGTTCGAACACCGCTTCAACGGCACGTCCCAGGCCGGAGCGTCATGTCCCTCTGAGACGAGCGTCAGATCTTCCTCACGGATCGAAACATCCTCTCCCGCAGCGATCCGCTTCCCTACTTCCTCGTTCAGCTGGTAGACAGTCCCGCAGCAGCTTGTCTTCACATAATATTTCCGCCCCCATTTAAAGATTGGAATAAAGAAAAAGGACAGGCACATATATGTCATAAACACCTGATACCGTCCATATCTCCCGCAGCGGCCACAGATCATCGCCGCCGCGTTATAAACCAACTCTTTTGTCCCCTGAGTAATTCCGCCAATAAAAAACATTGGGTTCCTCCAGTAATCTTATTTTAATAGCCTAAATTTTCCCCAACGATCACAACCTTGATCCGTCCGTCATATCGGGATCTTCTTGTGACAACAATCGAGCAGCACATGCAGTCCGGGGACTGACAGTCCATGCAGACTCCCTTTACACCACATGGCGTTTTCCGTCCGGTAGCATCTGCAATGATCGGACAAGCCTGCGTCTGGATCCGGTCGATTCCATCCTCAATACTCCGCACCAGCTTATTCATTCCGACAACAATGATCACCTGTCTGGGTCCATGGATCAGACAGGCCACACGGTTTCCCGCACCGTCAATATTGACCAGTTCGCCTTTTACAGTGATCGCATTCGTTCCCATAAGGAAACAGTCCGCACTGCAGGAGCCGAGATATGAAGGATTTCCCATCGTCTCTTTATCTTTCATCGGATAATCCCGCATCTCATGTCCGGATTTCTCCAATTCAGCCAGAATCCCCAGCTCCCGGATCGATGCCGAGCCGCCCCAGCCGATGGAAGCACCGGGTTCGATCAGCGAGAGTACCGTTTCCACTGCCTCTTTCTTATCCCGGCAATAGATTCCCTCCATATTTCTTTTTTTCAAATTACAAATGACATTTTCTGCCATCCGTTTTTTTGCGTCCTCCAACATCGTACCTCTCCTTTATAACTGCCTGACCATCGTTTTTCCGATGCTTCGCATTTCAAATCGACAAAATTCACCATTACCACTGTATTGTACGGAATTTTCAATTCAGAAAATTTCGATCCGTATACAGTAACCACTTTCTCAGTGCTAATTGTAGCATACTATTCCCATATCTTGCAATTCCTGCTCAAATATTTTATACTGGAATCCATCAGCATGTTACTGTTCGTGCCTTGCGCAAACAGTGGCATCGGCGTCCATCCGACCCGCTGCGTAACTACCTGAAACACAATTTTATAAAAGAGGAAAATATTTTGAGTATAAACCCAATGATGTTTCTGCAGTTCAAAAACTCCTGGCAGACCTTTACAAGAAACCACCCGAAATTCCCGGCTTTCTGGCGTGCGGTCTACAAACATGGCATACAGGAAAACATGATCATCGAATTTAAGGTTATCGAACCGGATGGCAAAGAACTCGCCTCCAACATCCGTGTGACCAAATCCGATCTGGAGCTTTTTGAGAATCTGAAAAAAATGATCACAGACCAGTAAGTCTTTTTCTTGCAATTCGTGTACGAGTATTCTATACTTTATATGTCAGTGTCAGGCGGGAAAACGCCGCGCTGATCACACTTCCCCGGTTTAAATCCCGGATCTTTGCTGTCACTGTCAGGATCTCCGGTATTGTAAACTGTGGTATTCAGTAACTATTCAGTAGGTCTGCGCATTTACTTCGCTGACCGTAAGAAAACTTAGACTAGAAGGCAAAAATCCTATCGACACAGCCGATTTAGAATGGATTTTTGCGCGTAACTGTGAGGGTACTGAACAGTTACGGTATTCATTTAATCATGGAGGACAAACTTATGCTGGAAACTGGAATAAAAGGAAGACAGGAGGTTGTTGTCTCTGACGCAAACTCCGCAAAAACAATGGGAAGCGGCACACTCGACGTGTTCGCGACACCGGCTATGACCGCTTTAATGGAAAAGACCGCCTGGATGAGCGTTGCTGATCAGCTCGACGAGGGCTGCGGTACTGTGGGTACACTCTTAAACGTAACACACGACGCACCGACACCACTTGGAATGACCGTATGGTGCGAGACTGAACTTGTCGAGGTAGACGGACGTCGTCTCGTATTCGATGTTGCCGCTTACGACGCCAAAGGAAAGATCGGCGGAGGCCGCCACGAGCGCTTCATTATCCAGAACGAAAAGTTCCAGGCGAAAGCGAACAAGAAGGCACTTGCTGAATAATTTTTTGTCTCCCGCCATCTCTAAATTTGGCGGGAGACAACTTTCTTTTTTATTTCATAAATATTCTTCTGATGTTCAATTCGTTTTAATCTGGTTCTTTTAATCTTTATCAAATCTTTTGATTCATGATTTATTAACCTTTTTTATTTCTAAATTACAATTCTATTGACTTGTTGAGATATATCTCATATCATATAAGGAGACACACAAAACACCAAAGAAAGAATTATCGACCGCACTTTTGAGAAAAAGAAACTATATTCAGAGGAGGACATGCATGACACTTCAGGAATATAAAAAACAGAAAATGCAAAATCCAGATTTTTCCGCCGCATATGACGAGATTCAACCGGAAATGGATATCATCCGGGCAATTATCGATGCCAGAATCAGTCAGAACATGACGCAAAAAGAACTTTCCGAAAGAACAGGAATCAACCAGACTGAGGTCAGCCGTCTGGAAAACGGAAGTCGAAATCCATCCATCAAACTGCTTCAGCGCCTTGCCGAAGGAATGGGAATGACTTTAAAAGTTTCTTTTGTTCCTAGGCAGACCCGCTGACCAGCCAGGAGGTACTCTATGATTACAAAAAACTTAAAGAACTTCAACCTCCGCCAGATCGCCGACTCCGGTCAGTGTTTCCGTATGATTCCCTGTGCCCCGAATGATCCACAGACGGCTTACCGGGTCATCAGCGGCGGACATTTTCTTATTGTGGACCAGAATAGAGATGAGGTGATTTTTCACTGTCCCAATGACGAGTTTGCATTCTGGGATCATTATTTTGATCTTGGGACGGATTATGGTGCTTATATCCGCGCTGTTGACCCTGCGGATGAATATCTTTCAAAAGCGGCGGCTTTCGGCAGTGGAATACGGATCCTGAACCAGGATCTCTGGGAGATGATCATCACCTTTATTATCTCACAACAAAAGACAATTCCGGCGATCCGAGCGCTAGTGGAGGCGCTGAGTGAGAAATATGGAACGCGGTATGAGTTGTCTTCCGGATATTATTATGCGTTTCCAACTCCTGAAGAGTTAAACCACGCCTCCCTGGATGATCTCCTCGCCTTAAAACTCGGTTACCGTGCCAAGTATATCAAGCGGACCTGCGAAGACATCTGCTCCGGAAAGATGGACCTTGACCGTCTGCGGGGACTGAATTATTCCGACTCCATGGAAGCCCTTCTCTCCTGCTACGGAATAGGCATCAAAGTTGCCAACTGCATCTGCCTCTTCGGTCTGCACCATATCGGTGCCTTCCCGGTGGACACCTGGATCAAAAAGATCCTGCTGCGGGAGTATGCCCCGAAAAGCCGCTGCACCAGTCATGTTCCCGAATCACGGCTCTGCGAGGCGCTGATCGAAGAAAATTTCTCGAAATATCCGGGGTTCGCCGGTGTGCTGCAGCAGTATATCTTCTTTTATGAGAGAGAGTTCTCATCAAAAGCAGCCCAGACTGCTAACGTCTAGGACCTGCTGCCGGCAGCTTCTTCCAGATGCACGACTATAAAAAGCCACCGGAATGATAATTTTCACTTTCATCCCGATGGCTTAATATTTACTCTATTTCCCGTTCCAGCACACATTTCATGTGCCGGCACCGGCAATTTCTATCTCTTATTTGATCTCATCCGCAATGTCATAGATCAGCTTCTCCGTATCATCCCATCCAAGACATGGATCCGTGATGGATTTTCCGTAAATATGCTCGCCGATCTTCTGACTGCCCGGCTCTAAGTAGCTCTCAACCATAACGCCCTTGATGAAGTTGTGGACCTCCTCCGAGTGACGGCGGCTGTGAAGAACTTCCTTCACGATACGGATCTGCTCCATGTAACGCTTGTTGGAGTTGGAGTGGTTAGCGTCAACAATGCAGGCCGGATTCAACAGTTCCCGCTCCTGATACAGGCTGTAGAGAAGCTCCAGATCCTCATAATGGTAGTTCGGCAGGCACTGACCGTGCTTGCTGACTGCGCCTCTTAAGATCGTGTGCGCCAGCGGATTACCCTTTGTCTCAACTTCCCATGTGCGGTAGATAAAATCATGACCATGCTGTGCAGCGTAAACGGCATTTAACATAACACCGAGGTCGCCGCTGGTCGGGTTCTTCATTCCAACCGGAACGTCCATACCGCTGGATACAAGGCGGTGCTGCTGGTTCTCAACAGAACGCGCACCGATCGCGACATAGGAAAGTACATCGGAAAGGTAGCTGTAGTTTTCCGGATACAGCATCTCATCGGCTGTCGTGAATCCATAATCCTCGATCACGCGCATATGAAGCTTACGGATTGCTACAAGTCCTTCGTACATATTCGGCTTTTTCTCTGGATCCGGCTGATGAAGCATTCCCTTGTATCCGCCGCCTGTGGTACGCGGCTTATTTGTGTATACACGCGGTACGATAACCAGCTTATCCTTAACCTGCTCATTTACCTTGGCGAGACGGCTCATGTACTCACATACAGCGTCCTCGCGGTCCGCGGAGCACGGTCCAATGATCACGAGGAACTTTTTGCTCTTTCCCGTGATAACATCCGCAACCTCTTTATCTCTTGCCGCTTTTAACTCCACGCACTCCGGTGTCAGCGGAAATTCCGCCTTGATCTGCGCCGGTGTCGGAAGTAAACTTTTGTAATTGAATGACATAATTTTCTCCCCCAAAATATTATTTTCATGTAGATTCAGCCCTGCCTTTCTATATCGAATATGAACCGCGAACCAACTGTTCCAGACTGCATCATTCAATATCCAAATACTGGCAAAACCAAATCATCACCTTTTAAGCACGTATTTTATTTTTAAGCACTTTATCGCTTTTAACTGCTGATGTGTCCATTTCTAAAAATGTCCCGCGCTGCACATATGTCAGTGCGGGACATTTATTATTATAGTACACTTTTTTTAGGACTTCAAGTACTTATGTCTCTATATTTCTTTTTTTCGATGCTCCTTCCTCAATCTGTTTACGTCCCGCTTGCCCGCATATATTTTGCATACTTTTTCTGGTAAAACAAAAACCCCAGAGTCCTTATAAACAAAGGATTCTGAGACTTTCATAAGAGAGGCGACAACCAGATTTGAACCTCCTGTCATCTCTCGAAACCCAGATAAAGAAAGGAGTTTACATGCCGATTGATGCTTGTGTTTGCGGGCGCAAACAGTGCGCAAACATCCTTTATGTATCTCGTACTAGGCCATCAACACTTTTCATTCACTCATTTAGCATTCCAATATCCTCTTTATAAGCCATATATAATTTTACCGCTTTCCTCACTTGAGACCGAACAGATACCGTTAACTCCGTGAAAGACTTCTCTTTTTCAAGATAATACAAATATGTATCTTCACCGCTCCACTTGTAAATATTATCTGCGCGTTTCATTCGTGAAACATTGTCTGTAATTACACGTTCGCAGTAATTCGTATTGTGCTTTAACCAATCATGAAATTCTTTGCTTTCTATCATACGCTTCTCCAGAAATTATTTTTACTGTACTTGCGATAAACCTTGCTAAATTAACAGGAACTGCATTACCAATCATTTGTTCAATGTCAGTTTTGCTTCCTATCCATTTGAAATCACTAGGAAAAGTTTGTATCAATGCCCGTTCCCTTGTTGTCAATGCATGAAGTGACGCAGTAACAGGACAAGCATCATTGGGGTGCCCCGGATATCCTTTGGGGACTGGCCTATTTACTCCTCTCATAGTAGGGGCTGGTTCATCTATCGAAAAAATTCCTCGTCTATTGTAGTTTCTGGGATGACGATAGTAAAATTCGAATCCTAACGAGGTACCAAAGTAATCTCTTAATGTCATGGACTTTACAGACATACGAGATGTAAACGCATTTGTTGCAAATCCATCATCCTCATTTAATGCCCCAAAACAAATGAAACGTTTCCTTTTTTGCGGTGTTCCACATAAGCTCGCATCCAATACGATTTCTGTAAGACCATATCCAGCACTTTTAAAGATTTTTCTAGCACATGCATAGGCATTACTTTTTTGCGCGCGATCGACATTTTCCATTACAAAATATCGAGGCTTGATTTTTGAAATAATTTCAGCATAACTATCCGTCAGGCTTGCTCTTGATGCTTCTATTCTCTTGCCCGCATGAGAAAAGTCTTGGCAAGGTGGCCCACCTATTATCAATTCTGGGGCGAATTGTCTAATTTTATCTATTGCCTGAGTTGTATCAGATAAATCCATTTGAAATACTGGATGCGAAAAGTTTTCCTTATAGCACTTTACAGCTGAATCCCACCATTCAAAAGCTGCCACAATGTCAAAACCTTCTTGTTCAAATCCTAGAGAAAGACCGCCACAACCAGAAAACAGATCAACTGTCTTCACATTCTCACCTTCCCTTTCATTACTTATTATGATATAATCCATTATATATATGATTATAGCAACATAAAGCGCAGACGTCAATATATTGACGTCATTTCGTGAGGTGAATATAATGTCAAATGGTTTATATGGCATAAAACATACAAATCGTGCTGATACAAGGCACTTTACCAAAAACTGTTTTAATTCTTCTTTTCCAACTGCTCTCGCCTGTTATATGATGGAGCATGACATCCCAGCTATCTATGTAAAGCTTGCGGTTGTAAATGGCGAATTAAAAGTTGTCTGTGATGAAATCTCGATAAGAGAATTATTCAACTGCGGCGATCTCAATTCATCAGATTTAGAATTTGATTTTGAATACAAGTATAAGCCATATCAAGAGTATGCATTTGATGACATTGATGGTATTGATCTTGTTATCAAAGATTTAAATGGCAACTATCTTGCACCTGTAGAAGTAAAACTTACTGTACTTCCTACTAGCGCAACTGCATCAAAACCGGAAAATAAATGGGGATGTGAAATAGTAGTCCGTTCTGCAACAACCTCATATTGTGCATTGCAAATATGGGATTCTGTCAAAGACAACCATCGTCATATTCGTGAAATTTTTGAAAACACATGTAGCGGGATTGGCTCATGGACTAATGATTTTGAAATGTTCCATAAGACATCGCAGCTTTGCCAAGCTCTTGATACATTTGAAAAAGAATATTATGATTATCAACGTCCTCTTGTCATGGAGCCTTTTTGGAAAACTCAGGGACAATCACCTGTTTTATGTGATAATGCATTTGATATTGTCGTTTGGTCTGATTTAGCCTTTTCAAGACTTTTCATTGATTCAGCCAAAGTTCCTGATAAAATTGCTTCTAAGCAACAATCTATGTCTCGACAGATGCGTGCCGCTTCCCGTATGGCTAGATGCCTTTGGGAACTCAGTAAGTCTGGCAAGATAAATATTGAAGAAATTTATCGTCAGATTGCTTTTAACAACCAAACCGATAAGGAACTTTCTATTCCAGGTGATAAATGGAGGCGATATGTCACATCGGACAGAATTGTTCATCCATCAATTTCGAAGAATGTTTTAGATGAAATAATAGAACCGGGATATATTGAAAAACTTATGCCTGAACGTAGATTTGATCAAACATTATATATTTCTTCATTAACAATAAAAAAATAGAGAACGGGGCTGCCGCTAATACGGCAGCCTTTTTACGTAATATTTAATTTATTCCCAAATAGTACCATATGATCTTCTAAAGTTATAAAACGTATACAATAAACGACCGTTTTTTTCGTACACTTATATCTTTCATTATCTGAGCGATTATTGTATAATATAAACGTAAGTTTTTTATCGTACACCTCGGAGGATACCTCATTGATATACGGATACGCAAGAATTTCCAGCAAGCACCAAAACATCGACCGCCAGATTCGCAACATTAAATCCCGCTACCCAGATGCCATAATGATCATCGAAGTTTATACTGGGCGAACGCAGGACCGCCCTAAATGGGTAAATCTGATCTCAATGGTAAAAGAAAATGACAAAATCGTCTTCGACTCTGTCTCCCGAATGTCCCGTACTTCAGATGAAGGATTTGCAGACTATAAAGCGCTCTATCAGCGGGGCATTACATTAGAATTTATAAATGAGCCACAAATCGATACTGCTGTGTACCGCGAATCTCTTCAGATTGATATTCCAATGACCGGTACTGATGCTGATCTGATTCTTAAAGGCGTGGAGCAGTATCTGATGAAATTGGCTGAGAAGCAAATTAAAATCGCCTTTGACCAGGCACAGAAAGAAGTTGACGATCTCCGTCAGCGTACCATTGAGGGTCTGCAAACCGCCCGCTTAGCCGGGAAAAAACTCGGTCGTCCACATGGACGCTGTATTACAGAAAAGGAACGGAAGGCAAAAAATATCATCATCAAGCGGGACAGACTCTTTGGCGGAGATCTATGTCCGACTGACTGTATGAAAGTAAGCGCTGAATAACCCACCGTCTTTCCATTCCAGCTAATTC